>ERZ1066134.378-NODE-378-length-25383-cov-20.656467_pt1 | contig 25383 bp, 26 predicted proteins | sample MGYA00382781_ERZ1066134 | MGnify/ENA primary metagenome ERZ1066134 (study PRJEB33369, sample SAMEA5778364) | biofilm metagenome | biome: Industrial cooling water; feature: Water cooling tower basin; material: Biofilm | place: United Arab Emirates | collected... | reverse complement strand
AATCCTAATGGCGGTCATTAGAAAAAATACCTAATGACAATTTTGGGTTTAAGGCGGACGCTAATCATCAACCCTGGCTTTTGTACAGCTGCCGCGAAGCGTACCAAAAGAGTATCGCCAGTGCCCACGGTATGCTTATGAGCATGACCCAATAAATGCTCTCGTTCAACAAGTTGTATTTAGTCAAGAGGCCAAATGCGACAAGCACCACCACAGACGTGAGCCAGTGAATTTTAACCAGCCGAGTGCGGGTCTGCTTTTTCACCAAAAGAATAGTGGAAATAATCATCTGGATACAGCCCACTAAAAATTGAAAATACAAAACCATAATGGGCACCACAAGTAAGCAAGCAGCTATGATGAGTAAGGCGGTCTGGAGATAATAATTGATTCGGATCATGACACCCTCACCCCTTGATACAAAGCAGCCAATTTCTCCACGGCAAAGTCCACATCTGCCTCGGTGTTGTATTTGCTGAAAGAGAACCGGATAGCCCCTCTGCTTTGGTCTCTATCGAGTTCGGCCAACACATGCGAACCGATGTTCGAACCGCTGGTGCAGGCACTTCCACCGGAGCACGACACACCATTGATGTCTAGGTTAAACAGCAGCATGTCATTGTCATCTGATGGCGGCAGGCATACGTTCAGCACAGTGTACAAACATCTGTCTGCATCTTCTGCATTGCCATTGAAAGCCACGCCATCAATTGAGGCCTTCAACTTCCCGATCATCCGGTCTTTGAGTCCTTGTATCTGCTTCTGGTGATGCGCCATGTCGGCATAGGCCATTTCAAGTGCTTTTGCAATGCCCACAATGCCATACACGTTCTCTGTACCACCGCGCATATTTCGCTCCTGTGATCCACCGAAAATGAACGGGTTCAGTTTATTTCTATGGCTCATATAGATGAAGCCAATACCCTTTGGTCCGTGGAATTTGTGAGCTGACCCTACTGCAAAATCAACGTGCAGTTTGTCAAAGTCATGCACATAATGCCCCATCGTTTGCACCGTGTCTGAGTGAAACAGTGCTCCCGTCTCTTTGCACAAATTGCCCGTGCGTTCAATATCCTGCAAGTTGCCAATCTCGTTGTTGGCGTGCATTAGACTCACTAGCGTTTTCTTCTTTTGCTGAAGCAATTCCGACAACTCTTCGTAACTGAAATTTCCCCTGCCATCCAGTGTCAAATACACCACTTCCACACCTTTGTGCACCAGCATTTCTACGGTGTGCAGCACGGCATGATGCTCAATTTTGGTGGTGATGATGCGCTCAACTCCAAACGTATCGACAGACGATCGCAGCGCCATATTGTCGGCCTCTGTGCCGGTGGAGGTGAAGAAGATTTCAGCCGGACTGACATTTAGCAAATCGGCTACTTTTTTGCGCGAGCGCTCAATGGCCGCTCGTACTTCCCGTCCATGTGTGTGAATGGAAGACGGATTGCCAAAATGCTGAGTTAGATATGGCATCATCGCCTCCAAAACGGCCGGGTCTATGGCTGTGGTGGCAGCATTATCGAGGTAAACGCGCATGACATGTTGGGTTAATGCGTGATAACCTCCTTGATGTCCATCATTAGTTTTTGTGCCAAATGATCGGCCTTGGAGAGGCTATCCGATTCGGCAAAAATACGAATTATTGGTTCAGTATTCGATTTGCGCAAGTGCACCCACTCTTTGTCAAACTCGATTTTCACTCCATCGATGGCGTTGATGGGGTTATTGGCGTATTTCTGCTTGATTTTTTCGAGCACGCCGTTCAGATCCAATTCAGGAGTCAATTCAATCTTATTTTTTGAAATGAAGTAACTCGGATAACTCGCGCGCAAGCGGGTGGCGGATAATCCCGTTTTGGCCAGATGTGTCAGGAAAAGGGCAATTCCGATGAGTGCATCGCGTCCGTAATGCAAATCAGGCACGATGATGCCTCCGTTTCCTTCGCCTCCTATCACGGCTTCTACAGCTTTCATCTGTGAGACCACATGTACCTCACCAACTGCAGACGCATAGTATTTTCCCCCATGTTTTTCCGTGACATCTCGCAAGGCGCGGGTGGATGACAAATTAGAAACGGCATTTCCCTTTCGCTGAGACAGAACATAATCGGCCACTGCCACAAGCGTATATTCTTCGCCGAACGGCTCTCCATTTTCACAAATCAGTGCCAAACGATCCACATCCGGATCAACAACTATTCCGAGATCGTAATGACCTGACTCCAACTCCCCACATATCTGCCGCAGGTTTTCGGGTAGCGGCTCAGGATTGTGCGGAAAGTGCCCATTGGGCTCGCAAAACATGGCATGATATTCCACTCCCAGGCGTTCCAATAATTTTGGAACTGCTATACCTCCGGTGCTATTAACGGCATCCACCACCACCTTGAATCCTCGCGCTCGAATGGCGGCAGCATCTACCAGCGCATGCTCCAACACACGGTCGATATGCCAGTCGATGTACGTCGTTTTTTCCTTTATTCCAGCATATTTCTTGGCTTCTGAGAAAACCACCTCTCCCGATTCGGCGATATCTAGTATTCGTTGGCCATCTGCTTCTGATATGAATTCGCCGAAGGCATTGAGTAATTTAAGTGCGTTCCACCCGGCAGGGTTATGACTGGCTGTGAGGATAATTCCGCCTTGAGCCCCTTCGGCCACCACGGCCATTTCCACTGTAGGTGTGGTGGACAGTCCCAAGTCGATAACCTCAATGCCCAAGGTGTTGAGTGTTTGGGCGACAAACTTGGCAAACATAGCACCTGACGGACGAGCATCCCGTCCAATCACCACTTTGGGATGCTCGTGGGTTTCCTTAATCCACGTGCCAAACGCCGATGAAAACTTCACCACATCAAGGGGCGACAGGGTTTCACCGGCTTTGCCGCCGATGGTACCGCGCAGGCCGGATATTGATTTAATGAGTGTCAAAGTGAGTAATTATTTATTCTCAAAAATAAGGACGAACAGCGGGCGAAAGACCTCAGCAATTTATGCCATAGGGTTGGCTGCCAATGCCTCCAAGTCACGATCAAATAAATAAAGGCCGCTTTTATCGCCACCGATCATGTTGAGTTTGTCCATGATGTTGCGGGCCAGCGCTTCCTCTTCAATTTGCTCAGAAACATACCATTGCATGAAATTATGTGTAGTATAGTCCTTCTCCTTTAGGCAAATGTCCACCACTTCTTCGATGGATTGGGTCACGTGGATTTCATGATCCAACAGGCTCTTGAAAATGCTCTGAACAGAATCAAATTTCACGGGTGGTTGTGGCAGAGCCGGAACGATGGCATGACCTCCTCGTTCGTTTACAAAGCGCACCAGTTTCATCATGTGCACACGCTCTTCGTCTGAATGCTTGTATAAAAATGCCGCTGTTCCATTGATCCCCTCCGTCTCTGCCCATGAAGCCATGGCCAAATAGAATTGGGATGATTCTGCTTCTACTTTTATCTGCTGATTGAGCGCTTGCTCTACTTTTTTGCTAAACATATACTTGTATAATTGATGAGTGATTTTTATTTAAACTTCGCCATTACCTTGTTCACCTCCGAATCCGGATTGGCACATGCATCACCGGATTTTACTGTCTTGCCACAGTACCCGCAGGTGGCGCCTTCTTTGTTTAGAAAGGGACTCTGCGAGGCGCACGTACCTTTGAATTCCCCATTCTTCACGAAAATCAATCTGACCGACATCAGGACGAAAAAAATGGCAACAATTCCGATTCCGAGTAATACCGTAAGCATAGCTGTTATTTGGGTCAAAAATAGCGAATATTTGCCGGGATAGAGAACAACGCCATGAACAATATGATTCCAAAACGTCGGCCAAAAACAAATCCAGACCCTAGGAGAAAGGAAAAACTGGAGGCCTTTGATCGGTTACTCACCATCATGGATGAGTTGCGGGAGAATTGTCCGTGGGATAAGAAGCAAACCTTGGAATCGCTCAGGCACCTGACCATTGAGGAAACGTATGAGCTATCAGATGCCATCCTTGAAAATGATCTAGCAGAGGTAAAAAAGGAGCTTGGGGATCTGATGCTGCACCTGGTTTTTTATGCGCGCATTGGATCGGAGCAGCAGGCATTTGATATCGGTGACGTGCTCGATGGCGTCTGTGACAAACTCATTCACCGACATCCGCACATTTATGACGATGTGGAGGCAAATGATGAAGCGACCGTAAAGGCCAATTGGGAAAAAATAAAGCTCAAAGAGAAGCAAGACGCATCGTTGCTAGGAGGTGTTCCAAGTTCATTGCCCGCACTGGTAAAAGCGATTCGCATTCAAGAAAAAGCGCGCGGGGCAGGGTTTGATTGGGATAGCAAAGATCAGGTGTGGGAAAAAGTCCAAGAAGAACTTCGGGAGTTTGAAGCAGAAAGCGAAAAGGACAAACAATTGTCGGAGTTCGGAGATTTGCTTTTTTCTCTTATCAATTACGCACGATTTGTGGACATCAACCCCGAAGAGGCATTGGAACGGACCAACAAAAAGTTCATCCGGCGGTTTGCTTATTTAGAAGCAGCAGCCAAGCGCGACGGCAGGGAATTGCACGACATGACCCTAGCGGAAATGGATGTGTATTGGGAGGAGGCGAAGAATCCAGAAAATGACTAGCCTTTTCCCTTGATTCGTTTGGCGATAGAGGAAATAAAGCGATTAAAGAATTTCCCCCTGAGCCGTTCATTGTCAGATTTCAATTGCTGAATTTTCCTCCGTAATTTATTCTCCTTTTTGAGCCACTCCTGCTGCATAGTGGTTAGCTCACCCGAATTCGCCAGCGTAAGTCTCAGTTGTCTGGTTATCACCATGTAGTGCGCAACGAGCCCTTCGATTTCGTCAAAAGAAACGGAAAATAAATTTTTCCATTGAAGCCGTCTGAAATGCTTTTCAGCGAGCAATCCCTCGATCAAATCCAAGGCTTTGTCGTTGTTAAGTATGTCCAACGTGGTGAGGCTGTGCTTCTGGCAAAACAAAAAGAAATTGGACGCATAGCCTAGCACCTGATCATCGCTAAAATGTCGATTGCGATCGGTATAGAAAAAATTATGTCTAAAAGTGCTGAAGGCAAGTCGAATGAAATACGGCTCTAACGCGGGCCATTCTTGGTCATCTGACAGCAGTACACTCAGGGCATCCAGTGCTTGGATAGGTGCGAACACTTGTCTGTCAGATAGCACATAAGTAACCCCATTTGGATTATGGAAATAGCAATAATTGGCCTGCGAACAAAAAGTGGCTCGTGCCATTTTCAAACATGCAAAAGGCATGAAAGCCAAATCCTCATAGGTACACCCAAGTTGAAATCGTAGGTTGTTGCTAACCCAGGCTTCCCTGCGGAAAGTCTTATTCCAAACAGCCGGATTGATGGTTCCTTCACAAATAGCCTGATAAACCTCTTTTCCGGTTAAGTCAGACGAAAACTGATCGACTGTGCGCTTCAGTTTAGACGAAATGCTGCCATCCGGGTCGAAGATAGAATATTGAAAAATGCAAAGATCGGGGTATTGATTATCGGCTAGATGCTCTTTGAGGTACGCCAGCGCTCGCTTATCGAGCCAATCATCGGCATCATGAAAATGCAAGTACTCCCCGCGAGAGACATCCATGCCTCTATTCCGGGCTTCACCTGCACCTACATTCTTATCCAACTCAAGGATGTGATAATTGGCTTTCCCTTTGGTCAACGATTGAAGTGTTGCCAATGAATTATCTGTACTCTGATCGTTTACAAAAATGACTTCAAAGTCTTGACAAGTCTGAGCCTCAAGACCATTTACCATTATTGCTAGTCTGTCAGCGGCATTGAAGACCGGGACAACAATGCTAAAAAAAGGGGAAGGTTTTGTGCTCATTGGGCTAAATCAAAGAGGTCTAATTGCCAGCGCACTTTTTGGGCGTGTTGAGCTACATCCCGAGCATGCCGTATGGTACTTTTTGACACATCCGCCATAACCATATTGGGGTATGCTACAAGGCACTGTCGGGGATACTGCGTCATTATGCTACTCATGGGCTCTTTATCGTAGTTAGATTCCATCTTCAGGACTTCCATGAGCAAATCCCTCAAAATACTCCGGTCATATGCTACTGCAAAAGTGCCATTTGTACGCATAGGCGTAGGGTAATAATAACCTTCATGTATCTCCTGATCCTCCCACTGACCCTGAGAAGCACCTAAGAAAAGCAATTTCCAATCTGAAGGCGCCTGATCGAAAAAGTGAACGATCCGTGATTCAAAATCCCGAGCCAAAAAAATATCATCCTCCAAAATAAGTACGCGCTGATGCCCCTCATCCATGATACGCCGGATGAGTGCAATTCCTGATTTGAGGTAACCCCAAGCCCCTCTACTCGTAATGAGTTTGCTCATTTTCATTTTCTCATTTTGGGTAGCCAAAGGGCGTTCGGCATACGCATGCCATTCTCTGTCAAATCGGGCACTGTTGCCATTAATTGCATCAAAAAATTCAAAGGAAATGCCGTATTCCGACAATAACCGACGCATGCGTTCGCGCTTATTTTCTTCAGCAGGTAGACTTAGGACAAATACCTTGTCAACGTATCGGTGTATTGCACTTGTCATAAGGTTTTGAGATGTTCATATCCATCCTTTAGAGGAAGGACATTTCGTGCTGTGTAAAGTCTAAAATCAAAGTAATCAAAAATTCGCTGAATGCGTGTGCACATGAGGTCATCTAGGCCATCAAAAGTCTTGGCCAATTGCGCGTCGGGATCTTTCAAAAAATCCCGTTTAAAATCCGTGCGTGTTCTCTTACGGAATTTCAATTTGCTCAAGAATTGATCGGAGTTTTCCAAACCCAAAGAAGATAAAATTCGCTTCATCTCCCCTTTTGGATCTACCACCAAATCTTCATAAAAAACCCACAGACATTTTTGCTGAACCTCCGGCGAATTCAGGGTCTTCACGTTATGTATACACCATATCGCAATTTTTCGCTCAAGAGGGGATTCAAGCGAATGGTAAAATTCAAGATGTCGGTTATTCTCCGGGTCATGAATCCAATCATTTGGAAATGCACCGCTCTCGGTGAGCTGATCCTCGCCAAATGCTCGCAACTTTGATTTGCATGTTGCAATGGGATGGCGCAATAGGTAAATCGGTTTCCTTTTGAATGAAAAATTGTTCAATATCCAAGGAACCAATGCATTGGCTCTGACGAATTTGGTAATGACTGTTTGCACAAACAATGCGCGCTCCGCGTAGTTTAACGTCCAGAGTGAATGCTTGCGCAAGGTCAAGGTGTCAATCATCAGTTTGGACAGCTCCTGATCGTCCGCATCCGGCCGAACATAGAGAAAGTGTCCCCACGGATGCTTTGTGGGCAAGATACCTCGATCGGCATGAAAAGGCTCCCAATTGATGATGGTTCGGGGCAACTTACCCAGCAATTGCATCAGCCACGTGCTGCCACCCCTTGCCTCTGAAAAAATGATGACACTGTCTTCCACACGGAATCGCTTAAAACGAAGGAGGAATCGAACAACTCTCCGCTGACTTTTGGGTTTCCAAGGCATGTGCTAACGGTTATTCACAACAAAAAAGGCCGAATATCGGCCTTTCTTTACTGAATTTCATTTGTTTCTCAGGATTCTTTCCACTTGATCGTGCAGCCGATGGCTCGAGCTTCTTTCATGGTTGGACTCTTTCCAGCTAGTATTGCATCGATGGCATCCTCCACATAACGCTTATTCACATTGTCAGGATCATTTGGATTGTCATCGATGGCGCCAATAAACTCCACTTTCAATTTTCCCTCTTTTTTGGCAAGCACATACAGATGGGGTGTTTTGGTAGCACCGAATGCTTTGGCTACTGCCTGAGAATCATCACGCAAATAAGGGAAACCATAATTTTTTGCTTTGGAGCGCTCTTGCATCTTCTCCATCGAATCGTCAGGCTGCTGCGAGATATCGTTCGGATTGATGGCTATCAGGGGAAATTGCTTCGCTCTATACATGGCATCCAAAGCGATGATTCGGTCTTCATACGCTTTGGCAAACGGACAGGTGTTGCACGTAAAGACGATGATAAAGCCTTTGGCGTCTTTATAATCGGCCATGGATACCATCCGACCGTCCACATTCTTCAAACTAAAGTCGTCGGCCGTGTCTCCGATTACGTACCCGGGCCCTAATGACCTGCCGGCATTCACAAATAGTGCGGCCACCACTACTAAAAGACCTAACACGATAATAAATGTCTGTTTCATAGGATCAATGTTTAATTCAGATAACTGGTTATGACTTTTTCTAGCTCCTCCTTCGAGAATTCCTTTTCATGAAAATATGTTTTGCCGGACCCCAACACAAACAAGGTGGCCGGTATGGCCCCAGACCACTCCTTGCTTACTTTATCCATGTATGCGTTATAGTCTGACTCGTTCAAAAATATAACTTCCGATTTAAGTGCCTTGTCCTTGACCAACTTCCGCACCTTTTCCAAATCTTTGGCAAAATCCAAACTTACTAAATAAACCTTTACGTTTTCACTGGTGGCGTATGCCTCAAAGTGAGGCAACTCGCGCAGGCAGGGGCCGCACCAACTGGCCCAAAAATTAAAAACGGTCACATCGGCATCTGCCATGAGCATTTTCTTTTGCAATTCGCTAAACCTCAGCACCGACACCTCTTGGGCAGACAGGGTGAAGCAAGAAAAAAGGCAGACAGTTAAAAGTAGATTCCTCATGCTCAGTTCTTTACGCTGCAATAATACAGAAGGTTCCGGTAATCCGTTTTTCCGCAATTGCATTTTTCTAAGAGAGAAATGGTCGAACGGATTCGCGCCGAACAAAATTCCTTACACAATCGACTCAAAAATACATTGCAACGATTCCAAAACTCAAACGCCTGTAAAATGCCTTGGCTCTAGTTACCTCATCAACGGGTTTCCATCGATTGCAGAGCAAAATAAACGTCAGAAAAAAGTTATCCACAAAAAGCAATATTTATCCACACATACATACATTCTTCCAACAAACATCTGATTTACAATCAGATACAACCACTCACTTCAATCAAAATAATGTGGACAACTTTCAAATCCACTTTTCTAATAAACTGATTATCAGCCAATTGAATTTTGCGATCACATTTTGCCCTGTTGCTTCAGCTTCGTACGATAGGCGTTGAAAATCCGTGATTTGCTGATGAATCCGTAATACTTCCCTTCATGCACCACGGGCAGATTCCATGCTTGTGTTAGTTCGAATTTGTTCATCACCGATTGCATTTTTTCCTGTAGCCCTACGGTAGCGGGAGGCTGCTGCATCAGTGCGCTTATTTCCACCCTGTCTCGCATTTCCTCCTCAAACATGATGTCTCTGACGTCATCCAGTGTGACTATACCCACTAACTCATTAGCCTCATTGACTACCGGAAAAATGTTCCGCTTACCCGTCTTCACCAATTCAATGAGATCGCCCAAGCGGGCATTCGGCGAAATAGTGAGCAAGTCCTTTTCGATAATCTTTTCCAGACTTATCAAGCTCAGCACTTGCTTGTCCTTGTCATTTCTGATGAGATCGCCCTTCTCGATCAACCGTTTGGTATAGATCGAATGTTTTTCAAAATAGGTGACCGTGGTATAAGACAATGCCGACACGATCATCAGCGGCACAAAGAGTTCGTATCCACTCGTGATTTCGGCAATCAAGAAAATGGCCGTGAGCGGCGCATACTGCACCCCACTCAGCACGCCGCACATCCCCACCAGCGTGAAATTGCTCACGCTCAGATCCCAAGCAGGCACGAGCACGTTTGATACTTTCACAAAAAGGAATCCGGTGATGGCGCCCATGAAAAGAGAAGGCGCAAAAATGCCCCCACTGCCTCCCGCGCCAAGCGTAAGACCGGTTGCCAACGGCTTGACAAGCAAAATGAAGAAAAGCAAGAGAATAAAAACAGACGTACTCCCTGCGAACGAATAGAAGAAACTGCGCTCAAAAAGTGCCGATTCATTTCCTGATAAAATGAGCTTTATGGTGTGATATCCTTCCCCATAAATGGAAGGGAATGTCAGAATAATCATGGCCAACAAGAGGCCGCCTATGGTTGCACGCCCAATGTCTCCTTTGATGCGCAGCAGTGTGCGTTCGGAGCGCTGCACCACCAACACAAAATAACGCGAGATCAAGCCGCAGAAAATGCCCAAACCGATAAAATGCAACGTGTCTGAAGCCTGAAAGGGATCGGTGAGTTTAAATGAGAAAAGAATATCCTCACCGAGCAGCATGAGCGACACCAGTTGGCCGGCCACCGAGGCTATGAGGATGGGAATGAACTGACTGATGGTCACCTCCGCCAAAATCACCTCCATGGCAAAAATGACCCCTGCCACGGGCGAGTTGAAAATGGATGCAATCGCTCCGGCCGTGCCACAGCCGATGAGTAACGTGCGCTTTTTGTAATCCAAATGCACCACCTGCGACAGGTTAGACCCTATGGCCGAACCTGTAACCACAATAGGCGCCTCTAGCCCCACAGAACCACCGAATCCGACTGTGATGGCACTCGTCACCATGCGAGAATACATCTTCACTCTGGCGATGATGCTGGAGTTTTTCGAGATCGAATACAGAATGTCTGTAATGCCGTGTCCGAGCCGCTCTTTGAAAATGTATTTTGCCAAAATGACCGTAAGGAATATGCCAACGAGCGGATAGCCCAAATACAGGTAATTGATGCCATCTTTGAGCAAAAACGCCTCTAGTCCATGCTGAATGAAATGTACGGTGGTTTTGAGAATGACGGCCGCCAGCCCTGCCACCAACCCTATGACGGCCGCTATTAGCAGCAGGAAATTGTTATCGCTAATATGCTTGATTCTCCAGATGAGAAAGCGAGTAAGTATCTTCCGCAGGCGTTCCATTTTCGTGCGGCCAAAGGTACGTACTGCACTTTTTTCTGCACCCTTTTTTGGCAAGGAACCTGTTGAACTATTTCTGTTAAATCAGAGTATTGGATTACACGCAATTACCTGCCTATGAAAATCTCCATCTTCTGGTTTCGTCGCGATCTTCGAGCGGACGATAATGTAGGCCTCCACCAAGCTTTACAATCCGGGCATCCGGTGCTTCCACTCTTCATTTTCGACAAAGAGATACTAGGCACACTACCCGCAGACGATGCACGCGTGTCGTTCATCCATGCCCAATTGTCTCAGCTAAACCGGCTTTTCAAGCAGCACAGTGCATCGCTACTTGTGAAGCATGGTTCCCCTGTAGACATTTGGCAGCAACTGGCCCATGACTATGACATAGCGGAGGTTTACACCAATCATGACTATGAGCCTTACGCCCGCGCCCGCGATCGGCAGGTGGCTGATATGCTGGCCGCTAAGGGAATCCCTTTCCACACCTTCAAGGATCAGGTGATTTTTGAAACACAAGAGGTTTTGAAGGACGATGGAAAACCTTACACGGTCTTCACGCCATACAAAAACAAGTGGCTATCCAAAGTGACTGCCACATCGTATCAATCCGTCGACTCAAGACCGCTATTCCGAAATCTATACGCTTTTGAAGCCACTGTTCCTACGTTGGCCGAAATCGGTTTTCGGACAAGTCACATTCAGGTGAAACCGTACAATCTTGCCGCATTGGAAGGTTATGAAGCAAAGCGCAATTTCCCTGCGGTGGATGGTGGCAGCTATTTGAGTCCGCATTTGCGATTTGGCACAGTAAGCGTACGTCAATTGGCTCGCTTGGCTGCCGAAAAAAATGCCACATTCTTGAGTGAACTCATTTGGCGGGAGTTTTTTATGCAAATCCTCTATCACTTCCCGCATGTAGTGAAAGGCGCCTTTCGGCCACAATATGACCGCATAGAGTGGATTAACGACGAGGGACAGTTTAAAAAATGGTGTGAAGGACGCACGGGCTACCCGATGGTGGATGCCGGCATGCGTGAACTGAACGAAACCGGCTACATGCACAACCGCGTGCGCATGGTGGTGGCGAGCTTCCTGACCAAACACCTGCTCATCGACTGGCGCTGGGGAGAGGCCTATTTCGCCGAGAAGTTGCTGGATTTTGAATTGGCCTCCAACAATGGCAACTGGCAATGGGCGGCCGGCACAGGCTGTGATGCGGCTCCCTATTTCCGCGTGTTTAACCCCAAGGAGCAGCTAAAGAAATTCGATCCGAAATTGATTTACACCAAAAAATGGCTCAGAGAAGATTACGGTAAAATCATCCCGATCATCGATCATGACTTTGCCCGAAAGCGAGCACTTGAGGTGTACAAGCGCGGCTTGGATCGCAATTAAATAGCTACAGCGCCTACCTTCTTCAAGGCCTCCTCGATGTAGGAAAAGGTTGAAAGAACGTCGGGCTTACCATTAACCACGGCCACATTGTGTTCAAAGTGCGCAGAGGGCATCTTATCGGCCGTCACGATCGTCCAGCCGTCATCCAGTTGGATGACTCTTCGAGTGCCCATGTTGATCATCGGTTCGATGGCGATGACCAAGCCTTCCTTGATTTTCGGGCCACTACCTCGCTTGCCGAAGTTTGGCACTTCGGGTGATTCGTGCATTTTCCTGCCCAATCCATGCCCGACCAACTCCCTCACCACACCATAGCCGTGCGACTCGGCATGATGCTGCACAGCATAGCTGATGTCGCCAATGCGATTGCCTACCACGCACTGTTCAATGCCGAGGTAAAGGGATTCTTTGGTGATGCGCAGCAGTTGCTTCACGGGCTCAGCTATTTCGCCCACAGCAAACGTGTAGGCATGGTCTCCGTAAAATCCATTTTTCAATACGCCAATGTCTATACCTACCACATCTCCTTCCTGCAGCGGACGATCAGTAGGAATGCCATGCACCACCTGCTCATTGACCGACGTGATGATGGATTTAGGATAATTGTACAGTCCCAAAAAGCCCGGAACCGCGCCATTATCACGGATGAAGGTGTCGGCAAGTTTATCCAATTGCAGCGGGGTGATGCCCGGCACCACATGCTCGGCTAACATGCCGAGGGTTTTAGATACCAATTGGGCACTTTCGCGCATCAGTTCGATTTCAGCAGAAGATTTGTAATGAATCATTGGGCGCAAAAATAGATAATTTGCCCAAGGCCAAATCTTACACATTCGCTAATAAAAAAGGCCACCCTTTCAGGTAGCCTTCTATTCATTTCAATTTTTCAATTACGACTTTCCTTCCAATACGGTCTTGATGTCTACGCGCTGGCCGTCTTTGTAGGCCACTATCCAAGCGTCACGTACACCCATTTCACGCAGATACTTCTTGAAGGTGTCGGCTTCCCAGTAATCCTTGAACACACCAATGGTGTACTTGTTCAATTCACCGCTCTGCTCCTTACCAAAGCTGGCACTGTTATCTTCGTTCAGCTTCACGCCTTTGTAGGCGCCAATCTGCACTTTGAATACAATCCCTACGCTTTCGTCAATGGCTCCTCCGGAAGAGGAACCGGCTCTCGACTTGGCTTTTTCCAGCTGATCTCTCAGATCTGCCGCTTGTGCTGCATACTGATTGATCTGCTCATCTTTTGCAGCGAGTTGATCGTCCACATTGTCTAGCTCCGTGCGCAAGCTCGAAACCTGACTTTTCATCGACTTGTTTTCATCGAGCAAGCTTTTGTATTGCTCGGGGGTGGTATTTTTCAGTCTCTTTTTCCACTCTTTTTCTTCCTCTTTAGACATCTGAGCCACTGCGCCTAATGAGTAGGTGAAGGCAAGAGCGATTGTGAATAATGTGATGAAACGCTTCATAATTACTGCAATTGTTTTTTCAATAATAAATCAAATGTACGAAAAAGAGCCAAAAATCTATTTTTTCAATGACCCGATCATATCCTCGGGTTTTACCCACTCATCGAACTGCTCGTTTGTGACCAAGCCCAAGGCAAGTGCCGCTTGACGGAGCGAAGTACCCTCCTTATGTGCCTTTTTGGCGATTTTGGCGGCATTTTCATATCCAATGTGGGTATTCAGAGACGTCACCAGCATCAACGAATTCTCTAATTTTTCTTTGATTACCGGGTAATTAGGCTCTATTCCTACGGCACAATGCTCATCAAAAGAATCACAAGCATCGCCTAATAAACGAGCGGAATGCAAGAAATTATAGATAATCATGGGCTTAAAAACGTTCAGTTCAAAGTGGCCATTCATACCTCCGGTTGAGATGGCCACATCATTGCCCAGCACCTGCGCGCACACCATGGTGAGTGCTTCGCACTGGGTGGGATTTACCTTGCCGGGCATGATGGACGAACCAGGCTCATTTTCTGGAATCAATATCTCGCTAATGCCACTGCGCGGACCAGATGCCAGCATGCGGATATCATGCGCAATCTTCATCAAGCTCACCGCTAATTGCTTAAGTGCTCCGTGTGTCTCCACGATGGCATCATGTGAGGCTAGTGCCTCAAACTTGTTCTCTGCCGTGCGCATAGGCATGCCCGAATGCTTGGCGATTTTTTCGGCTACCAGCACGTCGTATCCGGCCGGGGTATTCAGACCCGTGCCTACGGCTGTGCCCCCGAGCGCGAGTTCTGACAGGTGATCTAAGGTATTTTTCACGGCCTTCATGCCATGATCCAATTGGGACACATAGCCGGAAAACTCCTGTCCTAAACTAAGCGGCGTGGCATCCATGAAATGCGTGCGACCGATTTTCACCACTCCCTGAAATGCATCCGATTTCTTCTTTAAGGTGTCGCGCAGTTTTTTCACCATAGGAAGTGTGTGCTGCGCCACCACCTGATAGGCTGCAATGTGCATGGCTGTGGGGAACGTGTCGTTTGAGCTTTGACTCTTGTTCACATCGTCATTGGGGTGGATGGATTTCTTCTCATCCATCAAAGAGCCGCCCGCCAAAACATGCGCCCGGTTGGCTATCACTTCGTTGGCATTCATGTTTGACTGGGTGCCGGATCCTGTTTGCCAGACTACTAATGGGAATTGGTCATCGTGCTTGCCTGCCAAAATCTCATCACAGACTTTTCCTATCGCATCAGATTTTTCTTTGGAGAGCACACCCAGTTGATTGTTTGCCTCAGCCGCTGATTTCTTCAAAATGGCAAACGCTCGAACAATCTCGATGGGCATAAGGTTGCGGTCTGCACCAATCTTGAAGTTATTGCGTGAGCGTTCGGTCTGCGCTCCCCAGTATTTATCGGCGGGCACTTTTACATCGCCCATGGTGTCATGTTCTATGCGGTATTCCATGATTATGTTATTTTTAATCAAATGTAATTGAAGGGGTGAAATCCTGCTTATTTCATTTGAAGGAACTCTTTGTTTTGCGCTCTGCGTTTTACACCGTACGTTTGCATAGTTTAGATCGATTCTAAATAAATGAATCCTATAAAAGTCGTCTTGTCTGATTTTCAATACCTTACCCGAGAGGGATTGGTGCGCTTTATTGAAAGCGATCCCAACTTACAACTGGTGGAGGTGGTGGAGCATTCGCAGGATTTGCGACAGGCCATTGTGAAGCACCATCCGGACATCATCATACTGGACTATGAAGCGCAGAAGCAGGATCTTAACACACTTTTGATTGAAGTAATCAAGAACGAGTTTCCGCAAGTGCTGGTCATTACCAATCACGACAACAAGCCGCACATTCGTCAGATGCTGGACATGGGCATCAGAGGTATAGTCACGAAAGGGTGCAGTCGTATGGAAATCGTGAACGCCATTCAGGCCATAGCCATCGGCAATCGGTTTTTTTGCAACCGTATTTTGGATCAGGTGGTGACACAACCCGCCACCGAAGAGGTGACGTGTGAACCCGCAGACCTCTCGCCGCGCGAATTCGAAGTGTTGAAATTGATCATCAAAGGTCAGCGAACGGTGGAGATAGCTGACAGTCTTTCGTTGAGTGTGCATACCATCAACTCGCACCGCAAAAACATCCTGAAAAAGCTCAACTTGAAATCTCCGGCGGAACTGATCGTGTATGCGGTGGAGAGTGGCATGACCAAATTGGCGTAATTACCGCGCAGGCACAAAATCCTGATTGTACGGCCTCACGCTATCCGGTACCTCTATTTTGATATATGCATGCCTGGTGATTGTATGGCAGGCATTGCAAGAATTCACTAAAGCCACATATTTCTGATTGGCCAACAGAGCGTCTTTTCTATCTATCGCTAGATCCATTTCTTTCACAGCAGGTGCGAGCATCTGCTCGGCGTACGTGCTCAGTTCCATGCCATCATCCATTACATTGGATGCTACCAATTCCTCCGTCACCTCTTCCAGTTCGTGCGCATAGAATTCGGCCAATTCCCAGTTTTCATTTTCTACTGACAGCCAAAGCTTATGAGAAAAACGTTGGTAGTAGCCCATGGCCGCCAAGATTGGGTATTCGTCCGTTGATTCGACAGGTTTTTCCTTTGGCCAAGCGACCAGCGCGATAGCGATACCTGAAAGAAGAATGGCGACAGTTGAAAGGATGCGAGTAAGCATGTGGTAGGGATTATTGATGACGCACAAAGTTCATAGACGCACAGGCCGTTTCCAACACCTATTTCTAGTGAAAATCACACCATCCGTTCACTACTACTAGTGAGCCTATCGCCACCTCTGGCGAATGAAAATTGACGATCAGTAGCGATTGACTTTGATGCATCCAAAACAGAACTTTGCTTCATGTGTCAGATGAACGAACAGATGGCTTTGAGCGGACGAGCGCACACACAAGTGAATTGGTGCGCCTGCTGTTGCAAATATTCCATTTATTATAAAAATGTCTGCTTTGGATTTTCACCACACGAATTTCATGATTTCAAGCAGGTGCTTGGTCGATTGCAAGCAATCCATTTTCATTATTATCTCACAAATGAACCACAGGTATTGCTGAAACAGCGGAACGGCACCTTCGGCATTTTTCTGAGCGAGACCGAAGTGCACGAAATTGTTCAACTCTTGAATGAAGCAGCCCTCATGCATGAAGTATATACCATTCTCAACACATGATTGACCCAAAGATGTACGACATTTTTTTGCAGCAATTGGCCTGCGCTATTGACAAATGTCCCGAGCGCAAAGATGAGATCATTTCAGATGCCATGCGATGCTCCGGTTGTCCGTATCTAGAGCGGATGATCGAACGTGAACTGGATCACAATTGTGAAAAGTGGATGAGTTAATCAGTAACTCATGCTCACATTTTCAAAATCACTACTATTAGTGAACCCTAGCTACCCCTAGCTAAGGAAAAATCCCCTACCGATAGCGATTGCACGGGCCGATTGACACACCCAACTTTGCATAGTTTAAAATCAATCTAAATAAAAACGAAGAAATGATGATAAAGAATTGGAAACTGGTGGGGATGTTGGCCATAGTCGCTTCCCTCATCGCATGCAACAAAAATGACAACCCCGGCCCAAATATTGAAGAGCCTGAATTCTACACATTCGAACGAAACGGAGTATCCACTGTGGACTTCACCGGACAATCCCAGCGCATTGCCATGGCCGAAGAAATATTCGGGACACTTACAAACCCCGAATATTCAGGTGAAGTTATCCAAGCCATGTTTACCCATGAGCCCGGCAACAATGACTTTTCAGACGCCACACTGAATGCTACCGACAAGAATGTACGAAGTAAGATTGCCGCATCGGTCGATTATTTCAGTGCCAACGCCACCGTAGCAGCCGCTATCAAAGAAGATTTTGATGCCTGGATTGCAGGTCAAGCCAACGAAGTATTTCCAAATTGGGAAGCAGAGGCATCTATGGGTAGTGCCGGATACCTTCAGCAAGCCGGCGTTGGAACAAAACACTACATGAATGCCAATGGCCTGGAATACAACCAAGCCTTTGCCAAAGCGTTGACCGGTGCGCTCATGACCGACCAAGCCATCAACCATTACCTGAGCACAGCGTCGCTGGACGCAAGTACTAATGTGGAGGACAATGACAATGAAATACAGGTAGCAGGTCAACCCTACACGGCTATGGAGCGCTATTGGGATGAGGCGTATGGCTATCTGTACGGTGCTGCAGACGATGTTGCAAACCCAAATGCGACCATCGGTGCAGACGATAGCTTCCTGAACAAATACATCGGTACGGTCAATGCCGACCCTGACTTCAACACCATCGCCGCAGACATCTTCAATGCCTTCAAGCGTGGACGCGCCGCGATAGTGGCCGGACAATACAGCGTGCGTGACCAACAAGCCGATATTATCAAAGAGAATGTATCGAAAGTGATAGCCGTTCGGGCCGTGTACTACCTGCAGCGAGTCAAGACTTTGCTGGAAGCTGCAAATCCCGACTATGCCGATGCTTTCCACCAATTATCAGAAGGATTCGGATTTGTGTACAGCCTTCAGTTCACCCAAAACCCAAGCACAGGTGCGCCCTATTTCAGCCGATCCGAAGTACAGGATATGATTGACGCCATATATCCCACAGATGGTGGAAGCAACGGATTCTGGGATGTGCAACCCTCCGCCTTGCAAGCGGTAAGTGAGTCCATCACCACAGAATTCGGCTTCACGTTGGCTGAAGCGGCCAACAGTTCAAATTAAAAAAAAGACCATAGTGAGTGAATCCCAAGGAGAGGCTGCCGAAAGGCAGTTTCTTTTTGAATTTAAAATAAAAGAAGAAAAAATGAAGAAACTGATAGTACTCCTCTTTGTCCCAATGCTGCTGGTTAATTGCGGCAGCAAGGACGGTGACGGCATGGATGCCGACCGGTTTGACCGTGCCGCCATGCTTACCAACTGGGCTGACAACCTCATCATCCCGGCCTTTTCTGACTTTGTGACCCAACTGCAAACCATGGACGATGCAGTGGCTGCTTTCAGTGCCAGTCCCTCCACCCAAAACCTGACCGACCTGCGCACTGCCTGGTTGGACGCCTACAAAGCCTGGCAATGGGTGGACATGTATGACATAGGAAAGGCAGAGAAAATCACCTTGCGCAACTACATCAACGTGTACCCGGTGGCCTCCGCAGATATGGTAGCAACCCTGCTGTCCGGCTCCTACGACCTTTCCTCCGTGAACCGTCAGGACGAGCAGGGCTTCCCCGCCTTGGATTACCTGCTGCACGGATTGGCCGAAACGGATGAGGCCATTGTGGCGTTTTACACCGACGGAACTGACGGGGCGAAATACAAGCAATACCTAAAGGACGTATCGGCCCGTATGCTGAGCCTGTCACAGTCCGTGCTGGACGATTGGACGGGGGGCTACCGCGATACATTCGTAGATCGCTCGGGTTCGTCGGCCACCGAATCCGTAAACAAGCTGGTGAATGACTACCTGTTCTACTACGAAAAGCACCTGCGGGCTGGCAAGGTGGGCATTCCTGCTGGGGTATTCTCTACCAATCCGCTCCCGGACCGTGTGGAGGCGCTCTACAGTGGCCATTCCAAAGTTTTGTTCAATGAAGCATTGGATGCCGCGCAGGCCTTTTTCAATGGTATTCATTTCGGCAACACCACCGACGGCATCAGTCTCGACGATTACTTGCTTGAAGTCAATGCAGTCCGCGAAGGTGAAGATTTGGCCGCCCTCATCGATGGCCAGTTCAGTACGTCACGTACAGCTGCCATAGGTATTAGCGATGATTTTTCTACCCAAGTAGGAACCAACAATACCCTGATGTTACAAGCCTATGATGCACTTCAGGCCAATGTGGTGTACATGAAAGTGGACATGCTACAAGCGCTCAATATCAATGTGGACTATGTGGATGGCGATGGCGATTGATGGGCAGGTGGAAAAACTATAGTGACCAAACGACCTCAGCCGCGCCGCTGGCCGTATTGCGGATCCTTTTTGGGTTCGTGATGCTGGCCAGCATCGTGCGTTTTTGGGCCATGGGCTGGATTCACAAATTGTACATCCAGCCTAAGTTCTTTTTCTCCTACTATGGTTTTGAATGGGTAAAACCACTGGGCGGCTACACGTATTTGCTGTTTGCCGTGTGTGGACTGTCAGCCTTTTTGGTAGCAATCGGATACAAGTATCGGTTGGCTATTCTCACCTTCTTCCTCAGCTTCACTTATATCGAGCTGATGGACAAGACGACCTATCTCAACCATTATTACTTCGTCAGTGTCCTGAGCTTCCTGATGATTTTCCTGCCGGCAAACGCGTGTTTTTCGGTGGATGCACGAAAAGGAGCGTTCAGCGAAATTCCGCGCTGGTCGGTAGATGCTGTGAAGCTGATGCTGGCCATTGTCTATTTCTATGCCGGATTGGCCAAGCTCAACTCCGATTGGTTGCTAGAGGCCATGCCGCTAAAAATCTGGCTCGCCACCAAAACCGACCTGCCGCTCATCGGCTGGATGATGGACAAGACGTGGGCCATTTATGGCTTTGCATGGATAGGAACGCTCTACGATCTCAGCATTCCCTTCTTGCTGTTTGGGAGACGTACCCGCCTTGCCGCTTTCGCACTGGTGGTGGTGTTTCATGTGCTCACACGCGTGCTCTTCCCCATCGGCATGTTCCCCTACATCATGATCGTGAGCACACTCATTTTCTTTGATGCCTCTTTTCACGAACGAATACTGAACGCCCTCCGGCGTTGGTTTGGTTGGAGCAAATCAGCACTTCAACATCACGTTTGGGCATTTACGCACGCATGGCACAAGAAGTTTGTCTTGGGGGTTGTAATGGCCTTTTTCATCATTCAATTCGCATTACCGTGGCGTTACTTGTTCTATCCGGGTGAACTCTTTTGGACGGAACAGGGATTCCGGTTCTCTTGGCGGGTGATGCTGATGGAGAAGGCGGGTTATGCGCAATTCACCGTGGTGGATGCCGTGTCCGGGAAAAAATTCGCAGTAGACAACTCCGATTTCCTCACCTCCTTTCAGGAAAAGCAGATGAGCTTCCAGCCGGATTTCATTCTAGAATATGCCCACCATTTGGGAAAGCATTTTGCCGCACAAGGCCACCGAAACCTCGAAGTGTATGTGGAAAGCTACGTGGCACTGAATGGCCGCCTGAGCACGCCCTTCATTGACCCTAACACCAACCTGCTGGCGCAAAAGCCCGGCCTTTGTCACAAAACATGGATTTTACCTTTCACCGATGAAATCAAGGGCTTGTAATCTCGTTTTGGCCCTGTGCCTATGCCTGCCCGCGCTGGCGCAATACCGCCTGTCCGGTCAGGTGCGGGACGATCAGGGAAAGGGTATCCCAAACGCAGAGGTTTACAACCGCACCACCAATCAAATCATTCCGGCAGATAAATCAGGCAATTTTTCGATGGAGGTAAAGGAAAAAGGCAGCTATTCATTGGCTGTATTCAGCTTTGACTTTCAGGTGTTGGAACAGGTCGTGGACGTGCAGGGCGATACGCAATTGGAACTAAAAATGGCGCGCCTGACCACCGACCTTTCCGAAGTGGTGATCACGGAGCAGCGCGAAAAAGTATTCCAACTAAAGCGGCTGAACCCTGTGGAGGGCACGGCCATATATGCCGGCAAAAAGAGCGAAGTGGTGTTGGTGGACAACCTGATTGCCAACAAATCGGCGAACAACGCCCGTCAGATCTACGCGCAGGTGGTGGGGCTGAATATCTATGAAAGCGGCGATGCAGGCCTGCAACTGAGCGTGGGCGGCCGAGGGCTGGACCCGAACCGCACGTCCAACTTCAACACCCGCCAAAACGGGTACGACATCAGCGCGGATGTGCTGGGCTACCCCGAGAGCTACTACACGCCACCAGCCGAAGCACTGAGCGAAATTCAGGTGGTGCGTGGCGCGGCTTCCTTGCAATATGGCACCCAGTTTGGCGGATTGATCAACTTCAAAATGCAGCGTCCGTCGGACAAAAAAGTCGAATTGATTTCGCGGCAATCGATGGGGTCGTTCAATTTCTTCTCTTCCTTCAACAGCGTGAGCGGAACGGTGGGCAAATTCAGCCATTACACCTACTTCCACCACAAGCGCGGCGATGGCTTCCGCCCCAATTCGGCCTATAACTCCAACAATATTTTCACCAATCTCAACTACGAACTTTCTGAAAAAACCACCCTATCCGTTGACCTCACATACCTCAATTATTTGGCGCAGCAGGCCGGCGGTCTTACGGATCAGCAATTCAACCAAAACCCGGACTTCAGTAACCGCAAGCGCAATTGGTTTGAAGTGGATTGGAAGCTGGCTTCTGTCAAAATAGAGCATCGATTCAGTACTCGCACCCAAACGAGCCTGATGTTTTTTGGCTTGAGTGCGCGGCGCAACGCCTTGGGTTTTCGGGGCAATCCGGCCAACCTGAACGCCAACCCCGTGGCAGACGAAGACCCGCAAGATGAAAACGGCAACTACATTTATCCCCGTGATTTGATCAAGGGCGAATTCAGAAACTATGGTGCCGAGTGGCGCCTGCTCACCCGCTATGGCCTGGGCAGTCGGGAAAGTGTGTTCCTGATTGGCTCCAAAGTGTACATCTCCAACAACACCGCCTTACAAGGCCCGGGGGATAATCTGAGGGGCCCCAATTTCCGGTTTGATCGTGACACGTATGCCGACTATCCGGCGCAATCGTCTTTCCGGTTTCCCAATCGTAATGTGGCAGTCTTTGGCGAAAACATCTTTGTGCTCACCGATCGGCTCACGGTGACGCCCGGCTTCCGCTTTGAGCACATCCGCACCGAAAGTAATGGCACCTATGCGCAGGTGAATTTTGACAATGCGGGCAACCCCATCTCCAATCAGCAATTTGACGACAACCGCTCCTTCAACCGCTCGTTTGTGCTACTTGGTGTCGGCAGCAGCTACGAACTGGCCGCCGACCAGGAACTGTACCTCAATTTTTCGCAGAATTACCGCTCCGTCACCTTCACCGACATCCGCACGGTGAACCCCACGTTCATCGTGGACCCCAACATCACCGACGAGCGGGGCTTCACTACCGATGTGGGCATGAGGGGCCGCAAATCGGACGTGCTCAGCTACGATGTGAGCGCTTTTGCCTTGATGTACAACGACCGCATCGGCATCATCTTGGATGACCGTGCGAACCGTGTGCGCACCAATATCGGGCAGGCCTTCATCTATGGCGCAGAGCTTTTCGCTGACGTGAACTTGTTAGCTTTGGCCGGGGTGCAGCTCCTCGAAAAACGCTTGAACTGGTTTGTAAATTCGGCCTTCACAGGTTCACAATATATCCAAACAGAAGCTGCAGGTGTGACCGGCAACCGCGTGGAGTTTATTCCCGTTGTGAACTGGAAAACGGGGGTGAATTTCGGGGTAAAAAACTTCCAAGGCAGTGTGCAGATGACCTACCTGTCGGAGCAGTTCACGGATGCCCAGAATTCCCGGATTCCTGAGGAAGGAGATAACCGCAGCGGGGTAATTGGTGAGATACCTGCTTATCAAGTGTGGGATGTATCGCTGGCGTACACCCGCAAATATTTCAAAATTGAGAGTGGCGTGAACAACCTGTTTAACGAATGGTATTTCACCCGCCGAGCCACCGGCTACCCCGGCCCGGGCATCATCCCCAGCGAGCCGAGCACAGTGTATTTAACCCTCCAACTCAACTATTGACATGGGCAAAGACAAAGAAAAAAAGCTAAAGAAAAAGTGCTGCAAGAAGTACAAGAAGAAGGCCTTGCGCTGCACCAGATGCCCCAAGGCCGAAGCATGCGGGCTGAAGGAAAAATTTGCCAAGCTGTCGGCTTGAAAGGAAGGAATCAGACCGGCCGGAGGCCAAGAAAAAATAGTCACTCGGAAAAGCCGAGCGACTTAATAGAGTTGCGTGGGAATTTGGCAGTTTGAGGAGACTGCATACACGCTCTGCGGAAGAGCGGCGGAATAAGACGGGATTTGAAAATCCCTGCTTATCTGTAGCCCGACATGCCTTGCAGAACATGTCTGACAGCATGACTGGAGGGTTTGTTAGATTGATGTCTAGTAAGTGGCCTCATAAGTAATGTTGAAAAGTAATTCTGACACTTTGTTTTCAGTTACTTTTACAGTGTTTATTCCTTCAGAAGTCCATCTGTTGGCATAAAAGTTATCGCCTTCTTTCACAAAAATACTGTATGAACCTGGTTCCAGTTCAATTTCGAAAAAACCTGCTGAATTAGAAGTTGTCGTTCCGACAAGGTTCGTGTTAATTGATGTGAAGAATCCACCAGAGGCGTAAATGAATTCAACATCATCATTGGATGTTAGTTCATAAACATAAACAGACCGTTCAACGGATGAGATTGTTCCAGATGCACAAATTGGCATAAAGTCACCTTTCCAAAACCAAATATCTCCCCACAGTCCTTGACCAATTGTGATAGAGCTATTGTTGCGATTGGGTTCATTAGTTGAGCAGTCAAACTCGTCATCCTGCTGGCAGGAAAAAAGCAACAGACTTAAGCCAATATAGGCTAATAAGATTTTCATATTAGTTGCGCTCATGTTCAATGTACTCTAACGCTTCTGTAACCCACACTTCTTGCGTGTCATTACCGTACCCCTACAAATCTATAACCTTTCAACCTGAGTTCGATTATTATTTGGATGAGAATTTAGGTTGATTTATGTGGTAAAAAATAGATAAAGCCGCCATTTGTGATTATATTTAAGTTATTGAAATTCAAATACTTAATCACAAAACGATGACTCTATCTACCGATAAAATTACCGATATTTTCTATCTGATTGACGAATTCTGCCATCATTTTGACCAATCCATCAAGGGGTATGTTTTGGGAAACGAGCCCAAGAGAAAGCCTAAAATGAGCACCAGCGAGGTGATCACCCTGATGGTTTTGTTCCATCCAGCTCTCCGACATGTTTCGGCAATGCCCCAGCTCTCCGACATGTTCCTGCAAGGGCTTAGCGTAGGCGCCATGTCAGTGAGCCGGTGAATCAGGATTTCCAAATCCTGCAAAACGACTAAATTTCCATCATGGCAGATTCGTACACCATCCGCGATCAATATGCTCAGCACTTCATCACGTGTACGGTGCATCAGTGGGTAGATGTTTTCACTCGCGAGGCGTATATTCAAATCGTTTTAGATAGTCTTAGGTTTTGCCAAAAGGAAAAGGGTTTGCGCATCTATGGCTGGGTCATCATGACCAATCACCTTCACATGATAGTAGATTCTGACAAAGTCTCACTAAGTGACATCATCCGTGACTTCAAGAAGTATACAGCTACTCAAATTATCAAAGCCATCGAGACTAACCCACGGGAGAGCCGCAAAAATTGGCTGCTGTGGCTGCTGAAGAAAGATGGACACGTGTGGTTTTGGGAGGAAGGCTATCATGGAGAAGAAATATTCTCTGCCTCGTTCTTTGAAACCAAATTGGAGTATATTCACATGAACCCTGTGAAATCGGGCATAGTAATAAAGGAAGAAGAATATGCTTGGAGTAGCTG
>ERZ1066134.376-NODE-376-length-25431-cov-19.283654_pt1 | contig 25431 bp, 18 predicted proteins | sample MGYA00382781_ERZ1066134 | MGnify/ENA primary metagenome ERZ1066134 (study PRJEB33369, sample SAMEA5778364) | biofilm metagenome | biome: Industrial cooling water; feature: Water cooling tower basin; material: Biofilm | place: United Arab Emirates | collected... | reverse complement strand
GAAGGCTGGCATCGAGAAGCGCGTCCACGCCCACGGACTCCGGCACACGCACGCGGCCGAGCTGGCGCGCGAAGGCACGCCGATGAACCTGATCCGCGCCCAGCTCGGCCACGAGAACCTCTCGACGACGAGCCGCTACCTCGATCACATCGCGCCCCAGGAGCTGATCGACCGGATGCGATCCCGGACCTGGAAGCCTTGACCCCGCAGCTAGACACGTTGTCTGCTACCCCGTAGGGAGCCCGACGAGCCGATGGCGCAACGACAGACCAACCTCTTCGAGAAGACGGGCGTGACCTTCGGGGCTACGTTCCTCTCGGACCATGCCGGTCAACTCATGACCGACGGCAGGCTCGCCATCACCGAACTCGTCGCCAACGCCTACGACGCAGGAGCGCGCTCCGTCCGCATCTCCTGGCCGTCGGCCCGAGGAGAGGAGTTCTGGATCGAGGACAACGGCTCTGGCATGACGCCGGAGCAGTTCGCAAGACGCTGGAAGACGCTCGGCTACAACCGACTGGAGGAACAAGGCCGGTTCGCGGAGGTTTCGACGACGCGCAAGCCCACACGGAAGCGTGTCGCCTTCGGTCAGAGCGGCAAGGGACGGCACGGCGCGTTCTGCTTCGCTGCCGAGTACCGCATCGAGACTTGGAGGGATGGCACCTGCATCGCCGTTGACGTGCGGCTGACCTCCGGCGGTTCCGAGCCATTCGAGTTCGGCGACCCGAAGACCACGAGCAAGCGTGGAAGCGGCACGCGGATCTCTGCGATCGTCGAGCGCAATCTGATCGACGCGGACGCGGTAGCGACTGCGATCGGTTCGAAGTTCCTCGTTGACCCCGAGTTCTCGATCACGCTCAACGGCAACGTGCTCGACCTCCTGTCCCTCGATGTTGCCAACGCAACCGCTTTGCCGGTCGATGGCGTCGGCGAGATCGAGATCACCGAGATCGACCCGCAGACAAGCGACCGCACGACGCACTTGCGCGGCATCACTTGGTGGGTTCATGGTCGAATGGTCGGCAATCCGTCGTGGGATGGTCTCGACGATGCTGGAGCCGTCTTGGACGGCCGGACTGCGGTTGCGAAGCGCCTGAGCTACGTCATCAAGGCCGATCTCCTGAAACCCGAGGTGCGCGCGGACTGGGCGGGGTTCAAGGCGTCCGCGCAGACTACGGCAGTGCGCGCTGTGGCGCGCCAGTTCATCACGAGCCGCCTCGATGCGCTCTTCGCCGACGACCGCACTTCGAGGAAGCGCTCGGCACTCACCGAGACCGTTCAAACGCTGCGATCCTTGCCTCCCGTCTCGCGCGAGAACGTCGCGGAGTTCACGGAGAGCATCCTTACTGCCTGCCCAACGATCAAGCCCGGCGATCTCGCACGCACGGTCGAGGTCTTCGCCAAGATGGAGAAGGCGCGCACCGGCTATGAGCTGCTCGGGAAGTTGGCCGCGATCTCCCCCGAGGACATCGACAACCTGACGGAGATCATGCGCCAGTGGACAGTCACCGACGCGAAGCATGTTCTCGGCGAGCTTCACTGGCGACTGGATCTGATCTCGCGTCTCCAGGAACTGATCCGCGCGGGCAAGGCCGACGAACTACACGACCTCCAGCCGCTGTTCGAACGCGGCCTCTGGATCTTCGGCCCGGCGTACGAGTCCGTTGAGTTCTGCTCGAACCGCACGCTCGCAACGGTTGTTCGTGACTTGCTCGGCGGCACTCCTGTCGATGTCAGCGCGAAGCGCCCTGACTTCGTCGCCCTGCCCGATCGCTCGATCGGGATCTACGCGGCCGACAACTACGATCAGGCGGGCGAAGTGTTCGGGCTCTCGCGCGTGCTCGTCGTCGAACTCAAGCGTGGTGGTTCCACGCTGACGAGCGAGGAACTGTGGCAGCCGAAGCGCTACGTGGACGAACTCCGCGCGAAGAACCACGTGCAGTCCACGACCGCGTTCGATGTCTTCGTGCTGGGCAGCACGCTGGGCGACGACGGAAACGACAAGGTGACCGTCGGCACACACACCACGATCTGGCCCATGACATACGAGCGCGTCCTCAAGCGAGCACACGCGAGGACCTTCAATCTCTTGGAGAAGTTGAAGACGACGTTCCCGGACATCAAGGGCGACGCCGATGTGTCGGCGGCAATCGAAGCGGGCAAGACCCTGTTCGACGCAGCCAAGTGACGCTGCGTCGAGCGCAATTGCTCGTGGGTCTTGCGACGCCAAGGCGTACACTTCGGCCAACGGGACGCTGGGTAGCTACCAGCTCTCGGCTCGGGCGAGGTCGTGGCCGGACAGACTCCGCTGCGGCCTTGCTCGGGCCATCCCGCGAGGAGTCTGTACGTGAACACGTCTGAGTACCGCAGGCTCGTAGGCGTTATCGACGCCTACCTTCGCCACGAACCACACCGCTTTCGTGATGCCGCCACATGGGTGCGCTCGCACAGGGCACCGAAGCCAAAGGACACTACGAGCCCCAGGGCACGCTACGGCTACAGCGGATTCGAGCTGCGCACGTTCGAGTGCATGTGGGTGTTGGCTCGCGCATTCCGCGATCAACTGCACGGGCCGTCGGCATTGTCGCAGTCGGACCCCGAGCTGCAAGCGGCCGAGGCGTTTCGCGTACTCCTGGTAGCTTGGCTCTTGAGTCCAGACGCAGCGCTGGCCTCGGTGGACTTGAAGATCCGACCGACGGGCATGGGGCCACTGCCGCTCCTCACCGTCGAGCAGACGATGCGGATCGCGGGCAAGTACAAACTCTCGGCGAGTCCCCGATGGAGGGCGTTGGTGCGTGCGGCCTGGAATCGAGTCGGCGATGCCGCTTACCTAGAGGAGCACAACGCCAGCGCTCCGCCTCGTTCACCGCCTGTCGTCGCAGAGCCGCCGCAGATCAAGAAGCCCAGACGCCCCAAGCCGTGCGAGGCGCGGGCGTATTTCTCGCACCTGCTCATCGTGAGAAGCAGCGATCCCTTGGTCGGCACGGGAAAGACGACCTACTCGAAGGCACAGTTCAACCACATTCGAGAGTTCGGAAGCCTTGCATACCCCGACGAGTTCCCGTGTCCCGATGACTACAAGCGGTGGAGTACCTACGTTCGCCATGGACTCGCGTACTTCGAGCCTCGTGAAGGCACGCCGCCGCCGCTGTCCGAGCTGGCGGCGATCTTGAAGCTCGACTCCAGGGTGATTCGGAACCTGCCTGGAACCGGATCGAACCCTTGATCCGGCCGCGCGATCGCGCCAGCTAGGTTCCACGTCGGTTCCGCGCGGTTCCGCTCCCTAATTCCGGGCGGGTGCATGGTGCGCTCCCCAGAACAGGAGCCAAGTGGAACAGCTACTCACGACGCGCGAGCTTGCCTCGCGCCTCCGGGTCAGCCCGACGACGGTGCGTCACTGGACGCAGGCGGGGCTGATCCCGGCACTCAAGATCAAGTCGAACGTCTACCGCTACGACTTCACGGCCGTCAGGAACGCGCTGGAGAAGCAACGCGGGGAACTGCCCAAGGGAGGCGAGGGCGATGAAGACTGAGCACGGCACTGCCCCTCCCTTCCCCGGTGGCGGGCTACTGACCGCTCGTCAGGCGGCACAGTTCCTTGCGATCGGCCTGCGGACCCTCTGGACCCTCACCAACTCGCGCGAGATCCCGCACCTCCGCATCAAGCGCTCAGTCCGGTACGACCCAGCCGACCTGACGCGCTGGATCGAGAAGCAGAAGGAGAAGCCCCGTGAAGGCTGAGGCCAGCGAGCGCCACGATTTGCTGAGCGTCGGCGCTCCCTTTCCCGTCGAGGTGCTGCCCGGACTCGTTCGGGACTTCGTGGTGGAGGGCGCGGATTCCCTCCAGTGCGACGCTGCTCTCATCGCTGTACACCTCCTGCCAGCGCTGGCGGCGGCGATCGGAACCTCCAGGGTCATCCAGCTCAAGGATGACTGGACCGAGCCGTGCGTCCTGTGGACTCTCCTCGTTTGCACGTCGGGAATGAAGAAGTCTCCATCCTTCGAGTTGGCTACGTCTGCGATCTGCCGAGTCGATCGACTTCGTGCTCGCCGTTTCACCGAGAAGGAGCGCGAGTACGAACGAGCTGTCGCTGCACATGCGCTGCTCGTTCGACAACTAGAACGAGATCGGCGCAAGAGTGCGTCGAGGAGTGCCCTGCCCGAAGCTCCGAAGCGGCCCGTGCTGCGACAGGTCGTCGTCGAGAACACCACGATCGAGGCACTAGCCGAGGTTCACGCCAACAACCCACGTGGCGTTCTCCTTCGACGCGAAGAACTCTCCGCGTGGTTCGCGTTCGATCAGTACCGTTCCGTCCAGGGCGGCGAGGTAGGTCAGTGGCTCGCCCTTCATGGTGGCCGCGCGATCAGGATCAACCGGAAGACCGGCTCGGCGAAGTTGATCGTCGTCGATCCCACAGCCGTGCAGATCACCGGAGGCATCCAACCCGACATCCTTCGACGTGTTCTCGGAGACCTACACGTGGCGAACGGTCTCGCAGCCCGGTTCCTGCTCGCCATGCCTCCAGAGCCACTCGTGCAGTGGAGCACGACGATCGTCTCGCGTCGTGCGCGATCCACGATCGACCGGGTGGTGAGGCGGCTGTTCACGTTGAAGTCCACTCTCGACCCGGATGGACTCCCGGTTCCCATGCGGGTGAGGCTCACCAAGGAAGCGCAGGCGGTCTTCATCGAGTTCTACAACGCGCACAACGCAGAGCGGCGTGCGCAACCGAGCGATGCGCTTGCCGCGGCGTGGTCGAAGCTGGAGGGTCAGGCGGCTCGTCTCGCGCTCCTCATCCACCTGATCGGTTGGGCGCTCAAGGGGCAGCCCGAGTCCGCCGTCGGTTCGGTCAGTGCAGAGGCGATGCGGCGTGGCATTGCGCTCGCTCGTTGGTTCGGCGAGGAGGCGCGCAGGGTGTACGCCGTGCTCGCCGCAACCGACGCCGAGCGGCGGTTGCAGGCCCGTGTGCGCTCGATCGGGCGCGCAGGCGGTTCGGTCAGTGTCCGGGAGTGGCAGCGCCGAAGGAACGGCATCACGAAGGAGCAAGCGCGAGCTGAACTCGACGAGCTGGTTGCTCGCAAGCTCGGGACTTGGACACGAGTGCCGTCGGGGGCCTTGGGTGGTAGGCCCACCGAGCGCTTCGTGCTCCATGCTCGCGCCCACCAGGGGATCGACCAGGACGGCGAGGACACGGGGGTCAGGTAGTTTCGTCAGTGTCAGTGGCGCGGGTCAGCACAGAACCAGAGCCGCACGCGGCTCGCAACCTCATCGAGATCGACATCAAGTCATGGCAACAGTCTTCAAGCGAGGGGGGCGAGGCCCCTGGATTCTCAAGTGGTTCGACGCGAGCGGGAAGCGCCGCGAGCAATCGAGCCGTACCACGGACAAGCGGACCGCCGAGCGAATCGCGGCGCAGATCGAGGCGAAGGTTGCACTTCGGCGCGAGGGCGTCATCGACACGCGCCTGGATCAGATCGCCGACGAGAACCAGCGACCGATCCGCGAGCACATCGACGCCTACCTCGCGCACCTGCGGCACGCATCGCGCAGCAAGCGCACGATCGACGACGCCAAGGCGCACCTCAAGTGGATGTTGGAGGCAACGAAGCCCACACGGCTCTCGGACATCACCCTCGATCGGATCGAGGGCGCGCTCAGCGTGCTCCAGAAAGAGGGCCGCTCGGCACGCACGGTGAACCATCGCGGCGGGAGCGTCAGCTCGTTCCTCGCGTGGTGCGTCCAGTCGGGCCGGATCGCGTCGAACCCGCTACGCCACCTCCCTCGGCAAGTGGAGGAGGTAGATCGACGGCGCGTCCGGCGCGCACTCACCGCCGAAGAGGTCGAGCGGCTCCTCGCAGTCGCGGAGCCTCGCGGCCGGAAGCTCTGGTACATGCTCGCCTACATGGCCGGGCTCCGGCTCGCGGAGTTGAAGCGCCTCCGATGGGGCGACCTGGATCTCAAGGCCGGGGTTCTCACGATGCGGCAAGGGAAGGCGAAGCGGGAGGACCGAGTCCCCCTCCATCCCGACCTGCGTGCCGAGCTGACGCGAGTTCGCCCGACGGGCATGCTGCCCTCCGCGCCGGTCTTCCCGACCGCACCGACGAACGAGACGCGGGTGAAGGACTACCGGCGTGCGGGCATCAAGCTGCTCGACGACGAGGGGCGCGTCGCGGACCTCCACAGCCTCCGGGTGACCCTGGCGACGACGCTCGCCGTGAAGGGTGTCCCCCCGCAGGTCCTGCGGAAGATCATGCGGCACTCCAGGTCCTCGACGACGGAGCAGTTCTACGTCCACCTCCGCGACGAGCACACCGCCGCCGCGATGGCCGTGCTCAAGGTCGAGGTGCCCAGCGCAGCGAGCCCCCACCACAGTCCCCACCACTCGCAGCACGAAACGGGGCATCGCCATGCGAAGTGATGCGCGAACCCTGCACCCCCGCGAACGCGCGCTAACTCCTTGCGCAGCGCGCACCTTGCGTCGCGTTGCGACGTGGTGCGATTGGAGGCGGCACCCGGATTCGAACCGGGGAATAACGGATTTGCAATCCGCGCTGCCGCTTTGGAACGCTGGCGACAGTAACGACTTACGGAGCTACGTTCCAGACCCCCACCACTGGCCCCACCACTCACGAGCGGGCGAAGCCCGCTCCGGGCGGCGGCAGCCGCCCGAAGGAGAACGAGGTCACTGGCACAACGCGGCACTGGAACGGTCGGGTTCTGGCAGTTGTCAGTGCGAGGGTCATCGAGCGGGCTCCGCCCGCTCGGGGCGGCCTCGGCCGCCCCCAGTCTCCGATGCAGCGACGAGTTGGAGTTGTAGGCGTTCCAGTCCGCGCTCCACTCGACCGCATCACGGACGACGGAGGGGACCGACGAAACAGACACAACTCCCGCATCGACGCACACGCGGCGTCGCCGAGCACGAGCGGAGGTCGCCGTGAAGCTCCCCGGCTTTCAGTCACCCGAGGACGCGGAAGCGTTCAACGCCGTCGTGGACTCGGTCGCCCGCCGGACGGGATGGTCCAGCTATGCCGTCGTGATGGTGCTTTCCTACGCCTTCGAAGCTGCGGTGGATGAGGTCTCGCGTGGCGGCGTGCTTCGGCTACCGGGCGTCGGGGTCATCGCCGCGTTCAAGGACGAGAGACGCTTCGTCGTGCGCAAGTACGGGAAGCCCATCATGACTCCGCGCTTCTCTGCCTCGCGCGGGTTCCGCGCGCAGGTCGCTCTCTGCGCTCCCATGTCATCGAAGGGGAAGCAGGCGCTGCAACGGCACGGTCGCAACAACTCGTCTCACGCGGCTGCGTTGGGCTCCAGCGCGCGTGTGTCGTCAGCGGCCGAAGCGATCCGACAGTCCATCCGCAAGCAGCTCGGAGGCACCGACCCGCTGGAAGACGAGCGCTCCTGATCCACGTCGGAGCTTCCGTACTCCGCTTGAAACGCTGGACACGGTGTCTAGCTCCTACCCGCAGACACGCACGTCAGCGATTCGCAACCGGCGTGGAAGCGAAGACGTGTCCGACAGCGTCGAGCAGCGTGAACTTGACCGGCACTCGAAACTCACCCACCGCGTCGTCCACGCACTTGCCACCCTCGAACTCGTCCACGACGACGTGGATCTCCCCAGCCTCCCGCATCGCCGCGAGGTCATGCGCATCGAGGGAGTCCGCCTCCAGGGTGACAACCGCGCCCGGATGCACCCGCACGGTGTTGCTCAGCGAGCGCCCGGAGGGGATCTGACGGAACACCGCGATCTCCCGGCGGCTGCCACCCGACCCAACGAAGACCCGCGCGCGGATCTCTACCTTCGCGTAGCGGTCAAGCCCTCGATTCGGTTCCACGCCGACCTTGATCGTGAGCGGGTTCGCCGGGTCGTAGGCGTCGCGGTCCGAAGCCACGCTCTCGACGACTCCGCCGACGTGGATCAGCCCGATCTTGCGGAGCCCGTAGAGGATCGGGATGCCCATCACGGCCAGGATCGCAAAGAGGGCTACCGAGCCAGCGATCAGGTGCTTGAGCTTGGCCGGGCGAGTGGGTTGAACGGTGTTCGACATTGGGTGGTTCCTGCCGAGGAACAGACCTTCGGCGTGGAACCTATCGGCGGACGACGCGCAGACCTTTACCCCACACTGGGGTACTCCATCCTGGGGTGCAGACTCCGCCCGGTTCCGAAGCCGGGCGATGGGTTCCAAGCACGCACTCCACACCGACCGCTATGCGGCCTTCCTCGATCGCCTCCGCGAGGCGCGACGCCACCGCGAGCTGACGCAAGAGGCCGTCGCCGACGCGCTCGGGAAGCCTCAGACCTACGTCTCGAAGTGCGAGCTGGGCGAGCGCCGCGTGGACTTCGTCGAGCTGGAGGACTTCGCGGCCGTCTACGAGCTTCCGCTCGACTACTTCGTGACGCGGACGGCAGGATCTCGAAGGGTCAGCCGGGCAGGACTTCGAGAAGCGGGCCGACCGAAACGTTGACCGCCGAGTTCCTGCGACCGCAGCTCGCGGCGCTGCGGGAGTGTCCCGCGAACTCGTTGTCTACCGCACCTGCATGGGCCTGATCGCCAGGGGGGAGGTAGGCACTCCCATGGGTGTGTCCGAGACGCTGCGCGAGCCGCCCCACCGCGCACAGGTGGGCAAGCTCAGTGGTCGAACGTGATCCACTCGGAGACCGGGCTCCCCGCGCGTCGCCAGTTCTCAGGCCACGCCTCCCACAAGACCTCGTAGCGCCGCGAGTTCATCTTGCCGCGCAGCACGATCCGGGGCTCGCCAGCGACGAGTCCGACGCGGTAGAGCGCGACGCCGTCCTTGAGGTTCCCCGCCACGGTGTGGACGAACGCGACCTCTTGGAAGTTGGCGGCGAAGGTGCCGTCCTCCTTCTGCTTGGCGAGCTGGATCGTGAACGCAAGAGGCTCGGTGGCTGCTCCGAAGACCGGCCGAGTCTCACCGAGGCGCTCGATGGCGCGTTCTACGCGAGCGGCCTGCTCGTCGGCCGTGGACGTGATCGGTGGTTGGGTCTCCGAGACAGAGGTGGCTGTTTCGAGCTTCGCCGCTCGTGCTGCTCCCCCCGTGCCTTTCGGCCGCGCAATCTCGGCGAGCAGGCTCTTGTCGGTCTGCACCTGCACGACCCTGACCCGCTCGACGGATGAGGCGATCGTGTTGGCGTTGTGCGCGTCGAACCGCCACGTCTGCCCGGCGGCGAGGTGCGTGGTCGTCGCCATCGCATCGCCGATCTTCGCGCCCGACGGATCGAGCAGTTCCAGGGTGACGATGCAGTACGAGAGCGCTTCGCCGGACGTGTTCGTAGCCGTGCCCCTGAACCCGCTCACCCCCCCGCGTCCGTAGTGCGAGACCACGCCCGTCACCTCGACGCGGACATCGTTGATGACCACGGGCGACGGCAGGTCGAGCTTCGGCGCGACCGAAGTGCATGAGCCGACGACGGCGGCGAGGAGCAGCAGAAGAGCGCGGCAGGGGATCATCCTTTCGCCATCGACTCCCTCGAAGCTGGGCTTGAGGGTTTGCTTCCAGCGAGCACCGGCCGCCCTCGGTAGACAAGCGACTCCTGCCAGGGCGAGGACTCCGCAGGCGGAACAGACACGCTGTCTAGCCGGACCCCGCCTTCCGAAACCGCCCCGACTCGGGGGGGAATCGCTGGCAATCCTTGTACTGGCTCGCCAAGCTCACCCGGCACCCGGCCCGCCGGAGGCGGACCACCCCCATGAAGGAACACCTCCTGAGCATCAAGCAGGTCGCCGACTTCCTGAACATGTCCGAGCGCAGCGTCTACCGCCTCGCCAGGGACAGGAAGATCCCGGCCGTGAAGATCGCGTCGTCCTGGCGCGTCCCCCAGAAGGAACTCCGCGAGTGGATCGCCGCGAAGCTCCGGGAGAAGGCACCCGCGTAGCTCGCGCTCATGACTGCTCGCAGCTCCCCCACATCGCACACGGGCGAGAAGCCGCCGTTCCTCGACGGTGTCCCTCTCCGCCGCGTGACGCTCGCCGACCGCTGGCCGTTCACCCCGACGGGCCTCGCGCTCGGCGGCGGAGCCTCCGGCTTGGAGGTTCTCGTCGCAACGCACCCGCGCGTCCCGAGCGCGCAGGACCTCCGTTCGGCATGGAAGGCGCGACACGGCGGGCGCGCGGCCCCGCTACTCCTCGTCGTCCTCTACGAAGGCAAGGCAGCGCTCTGCGGCCCGGCCGGTGACGAACCGACCGCTCGGCTCGAACTCGATCTGCGACAGGTTGACCGCATTTGCCGCGAGGCACTCGGCGAAGCCGATCGGCACACGGCGCTCCGCGCGCTGCGCGACTCACTACCCGCGCTCGACACCGTCCTGGGCGGGCTCCGCAACGAGGGCTTCCTCGCCACGCACGAGCTGCGCGCGGGAGCGCGACAGCGCGCCGACTGGCGCGATGCGGCGGCCAAGGCGTCGCGCATCCTCGACCGCAAGGGACCGGACCTGCTCAAGGCCCTCGGATTCCAGATCGAGTCCTGCGATCGCGTCACGTCAATCCTGCGCTCGAAGGACCGCAAGGTCGCTGTCGCCGTCTTGCTCAACCGCGACGAGTCGCCCGAGCTGCAAGCAGGACGCTTCGCGGACATCTCCCCGGTCAGCTACGCGCTCGCTGTCGCCGACCGCGAGAATCTGCCGTATGTCGTCATTCAGCACGGCGCGAAGGTGCGCGTGTACCCCGCGCGCGTCGGTGTCGGCGTCGGCCGTCGCGGGCGCACCGAGACGTACGTCGAGTGCCACGCCGGGCTCCTGCACGAGGACAACGCCGCGCTGCTCTGGCTGCTCTGCTCAGCCGAGGCGCTCTTGCCCGGCGGCAGCCTGGACGACTTGATCGCCGCCTCCGGTCGATTCTCCGGCGACCTCGCGGCAGAGCTGCGAGAGCGCATCTACCTGTCCGTCGTGCCGAAGATCGCGCAGGGTCTCGTTGCGGCTCGTCAGCTCAAGAAGCCGACGGCGCAGGATCTCCACGACACGTACGAGATGGCGCTCGTCGTGTTGTTCCGATTGCTCTTCATCGCGTACGCCGAGGACAAGGACCTTCTGCCTTACCGCTGGAACGGCCTGTACCAGCGTCGTTCCCTCAAGACGAAGGCGCAGGAGATCCTCGATCTCGTTCGCAAGGGACTCGACTTCGACGCGGGCGACAACCTCTGGGAAGAGGTCCATCAACTGTTCCGCGCCGTCGATGTCGGGAACCGTGAGTGGGGTGTCCCGCCCTACGACGGTGGCCTGTTCACGGAGGACCCCGAGGTCTCGCGCGTGGGCGCGCTGCTTGCGCCGCTGCGACTCCCAAACACGACGCTCGGTCCCGCACTCCGCGACTTGATGCTCGTGACCACGGAGGACGGTCTCGGTCCAGTGGACTTCCGCAGCCTCGGCGTGCGCGAGTTCGGCACGATCTACGAGGGCCTTCTCGAAAGCGAGCTGGCGGTCGCCGAGTCCGACCTCGCCGTGGACAAGGAGGGCGTCTACCGCCCCTGCAAGAAGGACGAGCAGCCGCTCGTCACGAAAGGCGAGGTCTACCTCCACAACGCATCGGGCGCGAGGAAGTCCACGGGCTCGTACTTCACGAAGCAGTTCGCCGTCGAGCACCTCCTGGAGCGCGCGCTGGAGCCCGCGCTCGCAGACCACGTCGCGCGGCTAGACACGTTGTCTGCCGAGGAGGCGGGAGATCGCTTCTTCGACTTCCGCGTCGCCGACATCTCGATGGGGTCGGGGCACTTTCTCGTCGCCGCAATCGACCACATCGAGAAGGCGCTCTCCGGCTATCTCGCGCGCAAGAAGCTCCCGACGGTCATGGCCGAGCTTGCGTCGCTGCGAGCTGCCGCTATCACGGCGCTCGGTTCACTCGCGGATCAGGTGGAGATCGAGGACACGCAGCTTCTACGTCGTCTGATCGCGCGACGCTGCGTCTACGGCGTCGATCTGAATCCAACGTCGGTCCAACTCGCGCGCCTCGGCATCTGGATTCACACGTTCGTTCCCGGTCTTCCGCTCTCGTTGCTCGATCACAACCTCGTCCACGGCAACTCGCTCGTCGGCATCGGTCGCCTCGACGAGGTGCGCGATGCGATCAGCGAGGGAGACACGCCACTGTTCCGCGTCGATGCCGAGAGCTTGCTCGGACGGGCAGCCGAACCGCTCGCGCGATTGGCGCGACTTGCAGACGCTACGCCCCCGGACCTCGAACGAGCCCGTCGCGCTCAGAAGGCGGCGCTTGAAGCCGTCGCGTCCGCGTCAACGCTGTGCGACCTCGTGACCGCGACGAGAATCTCTGGCGAGAAGCTCACGGTCGAGATGGAGAGGCTGGACACGCTACAGCGCGACATTGAGAAGTCACCGAGACTCCGCGCCGCCCGGAAGGCCGTCGATGGGCTGGCACCCTTTCACTTCCCGATCGCATTTCCTGAGGTCTTTCTCCGGCAACGCCCAGGTTTCGATGTGATCGTCGGTAATCCACCGTGGGAGAAGGCGCGGGTTGAGGAGCACGAGTTCTGGAGCCGACATGCACCTGGACTGCGTGGACTACCGACAACGGACCGCGACAATGCCCTCCTCGCGCTTCGCAAGAGCAGGCCAGACCTAGTTCGCGCCTGGGAGGCGGAGCGTTCTGAATCGGAGAGATTCAGAGACTCACTGCGACATTTCCCAGGCATGTCCACAGGCCATCCCGACCTGTTCAGGGCCTTCCTGTGGCGATTCCTCAATCTCCTCGCCTCCGACGGCGGCTATATCGGTGTCGTTCTCCCAGGGGACGCATTCAAGGTGAAGGGCGGGCGCGAACTCCGCGAGTCGATGAACGAGCGTCTCGCCTCCATCGAGCTGCAACTTCTCACGAACAAACGGGAATGGGTATTCGACAACGTTCACGAGCAGAAGCTGATCGCACTGCTTGCTGCTCGCACGATCACCCCGAAGCCGCCGGAAACGGCCTACGTTCTGCCACCTGAATGCAATAGCTCGCTCCACTGGGAGGGACGATCCTCACTTGGCGGGTGGGTGGTTCGAGAGGCATGGTTGAACGAGTACAGCACGTCGAAGGTCATTCCGACCTTCCCCCATTCTGGCGATGGCGCGGTGGCGTCCCTTTTGATGCGCGCCCCGCCGATCCGGGTTCACCCGGACCTTCGCGTGCGTCGCGTATACGCCGATTTCGAGACAACGAAGGACAAGCACCTTTGGGAGAAGTCGCCCGGTCCGGGGAAGTGGCCGGTCTACAAGGGAGAGAGCTTCGATCTGTGGGAGCCGGATACTGGACGCTACTACGCCTGGACCGACGGCGGAGCGGTGTTGCAAGCTGCGCTGAGTCGCCGGTCAAGCCCTCGGAAGGGAACGCCGTACTTCGACAAGCCTGCGGAGTGGCTTGCCGACCCATCTTCGCATCCGATCTGTTCCCCTCGGATCGCGTTCCGAGAGGTCACCAACCGGCTCAACGCTCGCACTCTGATCGCCGCTCTCATCCCGGCGGAGCGTGTCACGACGCAAACCGCACCGTGGGTACTCTGGATCGACGAGACCGAGAAGGAGACCCGCGAAGCCTTCCTGCTCGGGATTCTCGCGTCCAGGATTTGCGATTGGTGGCTACGTCGATTTGTCGATCGCCACGTTGACGAGGAAGCCTTCTTCTCGATCAGAGTTCCCCGCTTCGACCCACTGTCATCGCGCGTGCGACGTGTTGTTGCGCTTGCTGGGCGTCTCGCAGCCAGGGACCAACGGTACGCGGCGTGGGCAACCGCAGTTGGCGTGGACTGCGGCCCCCTTGATGACCACGTGAAGGAAGAGATGACAGCCGAACTCGATGCGAGCGTTGCCCATCTCTATCAGCTTGACGAAGAGCACCTCGATCACATCTTCCAGACCTTCCACGAAGGCTGGGACTACCTTCCCCGTTTGCGTGCCACGACGACGCACTTCCGACGATTGGCTCGCGCACGATGACGACGCCCCCTGAACCTACTGCCCAGGCAGCAACACCTGCACCGGCCGCTCCGGCTTGGCCGAAGCACGTCGTGCGAGCTGGACCGCACGAACGGCGAAGCCAAGATCCGCCGGAGCCGAACAGCGATGGCGAGTTCTCGTCGCAACGTCAGCACATCGAGCCCTGGCTCTCTGCGTTGATGCAAGCCGAGCATGTGTCGTTGCTGCTCGGCAGCGGATTCACGACCGGCGTTGCTCGCGCTGGAGGCGCAAAGGCGCTCGACATGAGCACAGCTACGTTCGCAGCTCCCTATGCGAACGCCGTTGAGCGTGCCGCCTCGACCGGGGCTGCGCGAATGCAGCGCGGCCCGGCAAACATCGAAGATCAGATTCGCGCGGTGTCTGAACTACTCGGAGGACTTCGAGTCCTCCGCGAGGCTCCTCCCTCTCCGCCGAACGACGTTGACGGCCTAGCTTTCGAGAAACGGGTGCGCGATCTCGCTTCGGCGTGGGAGGGAGCCCTCGACGGCGCGCTGGCAAGGTTCCTCAGTTCAGTGCTCGCCACGGAGCAGGGCATCTACGAGGCGCTCGTCGCACACGCGGACACCAAGGAGACAAGGGACCGGGCAAACGAACTTCGACGGCTGCTCGCTGGATTCTTGCTGGCGTTCGCCAGCCGCTCACCATCACGAGAGCGCTTGCACATCTTCACCACGAACTACGATCGCCTGATCGAGTTCGGTAGCGATCTGCTTGGTCTGCGCCTCGTCGATCGCTTCGTTGGAACCATCGCTCCGACCTTCCGCTCGTCTCGCCTGGGGGTGGACCTGCACTACAACCCGCCAGGAATCCGAGGAGAACCTCGCTATCTGGAAGGCGTGGTCCGACTCACGAAGCTGCACGGCTCCGTTGACTGGCAGTGGCAACCGGGACCGTCGGGACAACCTGAGGTTCAGCGCATCGCGCTTCCTTTCGGTGCCGCCCCCACGCACTCCGCTGTGCCGAAGCGTCCCGGCAAGTCGCTGATGGTCTATCCGAACAGCGCCAAGGACAAAGAGACGCTGGAGTATCCGTACGCCGAGTTGTTCCGTGATTTCGCAGGCGCGGTGTGCCAGCCGAACGCGGTCCTCGTCACCTACGGCTACGGATTTGGCGACGATCACGTCAATCGAGTGATTGGCGACATGCTGACGATTCCCTCGACCCACGTTGCGATCATCTCGTACGACGATGCCGGTGGCAGGCTTCCGACTTTCTGCGATCGCATCGGTCGCCCGGAACAGATCACGCTGCTCGTCGGCTCTCACTTCGGTGACCTCACGACACTCGTCGCCAACTACCTGCCCAAGCCTGCGATCGACAAGAACACGTATCGGATGGCAGAGATCCTCGGGAAGCGTCCTGAGCACCTCCAGCCTGCTCGCCCCACACCGGAACCGCAGCAAGAGTCCAAGGAGGAGGGATGACCTCGCTCGTCCAGGCTCTCGCTGATCGAGTCGTCGGAGCTGTGGAGCGGGTCACCGCAGGTGAGATCACCGTCTTGCTCGACCCCGACTCACCGCAAGCCACTGCGTTGAACACCGGCACGCCAAGCGGGTTCCCCCGGCTCAATGGGTACGTACTGATTCCGAACGAAAGCGGCGCAACCGTAGGTGTCATCTCGGAAGTGCGTGTCGAGAGGCTGCCCTATCCGAAGCGAAAGGGGATGCAGGACTTCGGCCTCGTGGACTTGCCCTTCCCTTCGCGGATGCTGCGAGTGATCCCCCTCGGAACGCTCGAAGCCCGTAGCAGAAACGGTGACTTGTCCTTTCGAGTTCGTCGCGGCATCGACGTGTTCCCCTCAGTCGGCGACCCGGTAGCGATCCCGACGCTCGAACAGCTTCGAGCTGTGGTCGCAGGTGATGACGACAGTACTTCGCGGCGCATCTTGATCGGTCAGTGCCCAACCGCCGGACGCTCTCCCGTCCACGTCAACCCGGACAAGCTCTTCGGTCGCCACCTCGCGGTGCTCGGAAACACGGGCGCGGGGAAGTCGTGCTCGGTCGCCGGACTAGTTCGGTGGTCGATCGAAGCGGCCCGGAAGGCGCGCCGGGAGTTGAACTCCTGCGAACACTGCGAGCCCAACGCGCGGTTCATCATCCTTGACCCGAACGGTGAGTACGCGCGGGCGTTCTCGGACCTGCCTGTCCGTCTGTTTCAAGTTGACCCCAGCGGGCCTGCGAAGCAGCTCAAGGTTCCCGCGTGGATGTGGAACGGCCAGGAATGGGCCGCCTTCACGGGCGCTGCGGCTGGGGTGCAGCGACCCTTACTACTGAACGCGATCCGCCTCATGCGGAACGGAATGTCCACGCTGGACGCTTTCCCCGCGAAGGTGCGAAGCCGAGCCTCGGTCTACCGCACGCGCTTGCGGTTGATCTTGGCAGCGGGTGACTTCCTCGGATTCCCGAGGCGCGAGGATGCTGCCAACTTCCTCTTGGCGACGGGCACGGAGTTCCAGGCACTCACCGACGATGCAGCTTGCACAGACGCAGCCTTGAAGCTCGCCCTGCGCGAAGTGGCAGATGAGGCCATCGCAGTGAAGCAGGCCGCGCACACGTTCGTCCAGAACGGCCAGCAAAGGCACCGCGACTTTGTTGGCGCTGATCTTGAGCGAGTGATGGCTCGCATTGAACGAGCCGCTGAACTCGCTGGCGTTGAGGACGATCCACAATCGCTCAGCGAGGACACTCCCTGCTACTTCTCCGTCACGGATCTGCCACATATCGTAAACGCGCTTGCCGCGGACCACCCGAACCGCGACATGGCGCAGTTCGTGGACACTCTGACTCTGCGCATGGAGAGCCTGTTCGCGCGCGGTCGGCTGTCGTCGGTGATCCAGCCTGACGACTCTGCGGTAATCAGCCTGAGCGACTGGCTCTCCGGGCACATTGGAACGGACGATGCAACGAACGGTGCGGTCGCGGTCATCGACTTGTCGTTGGTTCCGTCCGACGTGATTCACATCATCGTCGCTGTCCTCGCCCGCATGATCTTCGAGGCGACGCAACGCTATCGCCGCGAGAGTGGAAACGAGCTGCCGACCACGCTCATCCTGGAGGAGGCGCACACGTTCGTTCACCAAGAACTGGCAGCCGAAAGTGGCCCGCCCGCAGGCCGAGCCTGCTACAGGGTCTTCGAGCGGATAGCCCGCGAGGGTCGCAAGTTTGGTCTCGGACTAGTCCTCGCATCGCAACGGCCATCCGAGCTTTCGCCCACGGTGCTCTCTCAGTGCAACACGTTCTTATTGCACCGCATCGTCAACGATCGGGATCAAGACCTCGTGAAGCGCCTCGTTCCCGATGCACTTGGGGACCTACTCACAGAGCTGCCGACGCTGCCATCCCGTCGCGCCATCCTGCTCGGCTGGGCAGCACCTGCGCCTGTCCTCGTGGAGATCGAGGAGCTTCCTGAAAGGCATCGGCCGCATTCGCCCGACCCGAGTTTCTGGAGCGTGTGGACGGGCATCGAACCACGACCGATCAACTGGAAGGCCATCGCTGACGCTTGGTCCGCCGGTCGGGAGTCTAGTCGTGACGAGTGAGATGCCGACAGCTCCTGAGAGTCCGGTCTTCGTGGACAACCGGAACGGCAACACGCTTGCGCGCGCGATCTCTCGTCACATGGCGCAGCTTCGCCAAGCGGGGCGCGTTCCCACCGAGTTGTCGGTCGCCAGCGCGTACTTCAACCCGCAGGGGCTGGAACTGATCGCGCACGAGGCTCGGCACATCGGCAAGATCCGCCTGCTACTCGGCGTCGAGCCGGAGCCGGAGTCGATTCGCGCTCGGCGTGGGCCGTTCGATCCGACAGAACCCGAGTTCACGCGACGCCGGGTAAGAGAGAACCTATCGCGCTTGGAGAAGGGACTGCGGCACGACCGCGACACGCTGCCTTTCGACGCCGACGACGACCGCGCTGTCCGAACGCTGCTCGACTTCCTGCGCTCGGGTCGCGTCGAGGTACGCCGCTACGAGCGCCACTTCTTGCACGCGAAGGCGTTCCTCGTTCGAGGCGACGATCGCGGCGTGATCGTCGGCTCGTCGAACCTGACTCGCGCGGGCCTCTCCACCAACCTCGAACTCAACCTCGGGCACTACAGCGAGCCGCTCGTTGGCAAGGTCGAGGAGTGGTACGACGAGCTGTGGGACGAGGCCGTTCCATTCGACCTCGCCGCCCTGTACGAGGAGATGTTCGCGGAGTACCCGCCGTACCTCATCTACCTCAAGGTCCTGTGGCACCTGTACCACGGTGAGCTTGCTCAGGAGGAGCAGGACAGCGGCCACATCCCGGTCACGAGCTTCCAGAGACACGGTGTCTGGCGAGCGCGCCGCATCCTGGAGACATACGGGGGCGTGCTGATCGCAGACGGCGTCGGCTTGGGCAAAACTTTTTCCGCAGGCGAGATCATCCGCGCTTACCGCGAGCGGCGCCAGCGCGTGCTGCTTGTCTGCCCTGCATCCCTGCGCGACACGACCTGGAAGAAGTTCCTGAACGACTTCCAACTCCTCGTCGAGTGCAACTCGTATGAGGAACTCGCCAACGACCTCCAACTCGGCGGAGCGAAGCGACACCTCCAGAATCCGCTCGACGATTACGCGCTCGTCGTGCTCGACGAGGCGCACAACTACCGCAACCCCGACGCGCCCACGCGCGCGGCCGTGCTGCGGCGGTTGCTTGCAGGCAAGCGGCGCGATGTCGTCCTGCTCTCCGCGACGCCGGTCAACAACTCGCTGTGGGACCTCTACCACCTGCTTCGGTTCTTCATGAAGCAGGACGCGCGGTTGTCGAGCAAGGGCGTGCTCTCGATCCGCGAGCGCTTCGAGCAAGCGATGCGCTCCGATCCGTTCAACCTGAACCCGGACCTCCTGTACCCGGTCATAGACGCGACCACGGTCAAGCGGACGCGCCGCTTCATCAAGAAGCACTACCAGAACGATCTCATCCGCCTCCCCGATGGCCGAAGAGTGCCGATTCAGTTCCCGACGCCGATCGCGTCCTCGATCGGATACGACCTGGACGAGGTGCTGCCGGGGTTCTTCGCGCGGCTCGAAGAAGTGCTCGCACCGCCGCAGGGATCGCCGTTGCTCTGCATGGCGCGCTACCAACCCGAGCGGTTCCCGGCGGGAGCATCTCAGGTCCAGCAAGACACCGCGCTCGTCGGCCTGCTTCGATCCGCGCTCCTCAAGCGCTTCGAGTCCTCGGCGTACGCATTCGCGCAGACGGTGACGCGCATGGTGCGCCAGCACGAGGCGTTCCTCGTCGGGCTCGGCATGGGAAAGGTCGTGCGGAAGGAGTTCATGCGCGAGCTGTCGGCGGCGGAGGACGACGACATCGAGGAGCTGATCCTCGACTCCGAGGAGGCCGACGACGCGGCGCACTACGACGTGTCCGCACTTCGCTCGGCCGTGGAGAGCGATCTGGAGATCCTCCGCGGGCTGGCGGCGGAGGCGTCGCGCGTGAAGCGCACATCGGACCCCAAGCTCGCCGCACTCATCGAGGAGCTTGCACTCATCGCGGCCCAGGCCGAGCGAGACGCGCTCGACATAGAGGACGCGCGCCAGAAGCGGAAGGTGCTCGTGTTTTCGCACTACGAGGAAACGATCGACTGGATCGAGCCTCGGCTGCGCGAAGCGATCGCCAGCGACCCGAGGCTCGCCTGCTATCGGGATCGCATCGCCAGCGTGAGCGGTGCGGACTCGCGCGGCGGCGTCTCGCGCGAACGCGCCATCCACGGCTTCGCACCCGTTTCGACGGGAGCGATCCCGCCGCACGACGCGGATATCTTCGACGTGCTCGTCTGCACGGACGTGCTCGCCGAAGGCATGAACTTGCAGCAAGCGCGTCACATCGTGAACTACGACCTGCCGTGGAACCCGATGCGTCTCGTTCAACGACACGGACGTGTCGATCGCATCGGTAGCGCGCACCGCGAGGTCTTCCTGCACACGTTCTTCCCCGATGCACAGCTCGATGGTCTGCTCGATCTTGAGGATCGAGTGCGCCGCAAGCTGGCGATGGCTGCGGCGTCCGTCGGTGTCGAGGATGCTCCCATCGAGGGCGGCGCGTCGGGCGATCAGTCGTTCGCCGAGACGCGGGAGGAGATCGAGAAGCTCCATCGCGGAGATGCGTCGATCTTCGAGCGAGGCGGAACCGAGGGCGCTGCTCAGACAGGCGAGGAGTACCGGCAGGAGCTTCGGCGCGCACTCGAAAGCTACGGCGACGAGATCGAGCTGCTCCCGTGGCGAGTCGGCTCCGGCATGGTGAAGGGAGACCGGCCCGGCTACGTGTTCTGCGCCGTCGTCGCGGATCGGGTGTACCTGCGCTTCGTGCCGAGCGACACCGAGCAGCCGATCGTGACCGAGGTCGGCACCTGCCTGCGTCTTCTCGAATGCACGGAGGAGACGCCGCGAGTTCTGAGCGAGGAGATGGCACTAGCGGCGTACGCCGCGTGGCAGGCGGCACGCGAGAACATCCTCGACGCCTGGACGTTCGAAACCGACCCGGCCAACCTCCAGCCGAAGGTCCGCCGTCTCGGCCGCGAGGTTGCCGAGTTCCTTCGCGCGAATCCGCCGAGTGACGTGGAGAGCGCACGGTTGCATCGCGCGTTGGATGCCGTCGAAGCTCCGTGGTCGATGCGCGAGGAGAAGCAGCTACGAGCCGCGTGGGAGCGCGAGTTCCCGAGCCGGACCGAGAAGGCGCAGCATCTGATCGCTGAGGTCGAGCGCATCGGCGTCGAACCTCACCACGCGCCGGAGCCGCTCCCGCCGATCGAGGGCGACGACATCCACCTCGTGTGCTGGATGGCGATCGAGCGCGCGGGATGACGGCCGTGAACTTCGCCGACGAGGAGAGCTGAACCGTGCGAGTGCTCTTGGTGATCCACGGCTATCCGATGCGATTCAATGCGGGATCGGAGGTCTACACACAGACGCTGGCGCGCGGGCTCGCCGACCGACACGAGGTGCGCGTGTTCACCCGTCAGGAGGACGCCAGCGCGCTTCCGTACTCGCTCGTTGATGAGGTTGACGACGGCGATCCGCGCGTGGCGCTTCGCGTCATCAACAACGCGGCGTCCCGCGATCGCTATCGGCACGACGAGATCGACGACGCCTTCGCGGCTCTACTCGACGAGTTCCGCCCCGACGTAGTTCACGTCGGCCACCTGAGCCACCTCTCCACCTCGTTGGTTCAGCGCGCAGCCCAGCGCGGCATCCCGTTGGTGTACACGCTGCACGATTTCTGGCTCATGTGCCCAAGAGGGCAGTTCATTCAGCGCACGGCGGGCACCGCCGAGGAGCCGTTCTCGGTGTGCCACGGCCAGGAGGATCGGAAGTGCGCTCAGAGGTGCTACTCGCTGTACTTCTCCGGCGCGGCCGAACTGCACGAGTCCGAGACCGCGACCTGGACGACGTGGGTCCGAGAGCGCATGTCGCACGTGCGACAGATGGCTGCTTCCGTCGATCGCTTCATCGCTCCGTCGCAGCATTTGCTTGCTCGCTACCGGGATGAGTTCGGCATCCCCGCCGAGAAGCTCGCCTTCCTGGACTACGGGTTCGATCACAAGCGACTCTCGAATCGGTCACGCCAGCACGAGACGCGATTCGTCTTCGGCTACATCGGCACGCACACACCTGCGAAGGGCATTCACCACCTGCTCGATGCGTTCGCTAGGCTGACGGGCGACACACTGCTTCGGATCTGGGGACGCACGCGCGACCCATACACGTCTTCGTTGCGCAACCACGCGGAGTCGCTGCCTGGAGGTGCTGGGCGTCGCGTCGAATGGGCGGGCGAGTACCGCAACGAGCGCATCGTCGCGGAAGTGTTCGATCACGCCGATGCGATCGTCGTTCCCTCGATCTGGGAGGAGAACTCTCCGCTCGTGATCCACGAAGCGCAGCACGCCCGTGTGCCCGTCGTGACCGCCGACGTGGGAGGAATGGCCGAGTACGTCCAGCACGAGGTGAACGGGCTCTTGTTCCGCCACCGTGATTCGTGCTCGATGGCCGAGCAGATGCAGCGGCTCCTCGACGAGCCGGACCTTGCGCGAGGACTCGGCGCACGCGGCTACCTGCGCTCGGCAACGGGCGACGCACCGAGCATCGGAGCTCACGTCCGGTCGATCGAAGCGATCTACTCCGCCGTGATCCGGGACGTACGCAGGCCACGGAGTGCCAAGTCCGGACCGTGGCGCATCACCTTCGACACCAACCCCGACGACTGCAATCTGCGTTGCGTGATGTGCGAGGAGCACTCGCCACACAGCACGCTGCAAGTCAAGCGACGGGCAACGGGCACCCCGAAGCGCCGCATGGACGTAGCCCTGATTCGTCGCGTACTCGAAGATGCGCGCGGCACTCCGCTCCGGGAGATCATCCCGAGCACGATGGGCGAGCCGCTGCTCTACGAGCACTTCGACGAGGTCCTCTCTCTCTGCCGCGAGTTCGGGGTGAAGCTCAACCTCACGACCAATGGGACTTTCCCGAGGCTTGGGGCAAGGGCCTGGGCGGAACGCATCGTCCCGGTCACCTCAGACGTGAAGCTGTCCTGGAACGGCGCAACCAAGCAGACGCACGAGTCGGTCATGCTCGGGATTTGCTGGGAGAGCGCCGTCGAGAACCTGCGCGAGTTCGTCGCCGTCCGCGACGCCCACGCTGCCGCTGGCGGCAACTACTGCCGGGTCACCCTGCAAGCGACCTTCCTGGAATCGAGCATCGCCGAACTGCCCGAGATGGTGAGGCTCGCCGCCGCGCTTGGCGTTGATCGAGTGAAAGGTCACCACGTCTGGGTTCACTTCGATCAGCTCGAAGGCGAGTCACTCCGTAGGAGCCACGAGGCGATCGCACGCTGGAACAACGTCGTGGAGGAGGCCGAGCGGGCGGCGATCGAGAACAAACTCCCGACCGGCAAGCCCGTGCTACTGGAGAACATCCACCGCCTCGATCCGGAGGAGCCACAGGACATCGTCCGTGGAGGGGAATGCCCCTTCCTCGGACAGGAAGCGTGGGTGAGCGCCGAGGGTCGGTTCAATCCGTGCTGTGCCCCGGATGCGCTGCGCCGAACGCTCGGAGACTTCGGCAATCTTCAAGAGCGAACGCTGAGCGAGGTGTGGACGGGCTCCCAGTACGGAAGCCTGCGTGAGAACTACATGGAGAACCGGCTATGCCAGACGTGCAACATGCGGAGACCCGCGAGCAGCAAGTAGCGCTGTGGCGTCGTGCCGTGGTCGCCACGAAGGGCACGCACCACGAGATCGACGGCACGCCGATGTACGCGGCTCGCTTCGAGTGCGTGCTCAACTTTCACGAGCCGGGCCTCGCTCCCGCGCGTGATCCGTCGGGAGCATTCCACATTGGGCCTGACGGGGCTCCGACGTACGCAAGGCGGTTCCATCACACTTGGGGTTTCTACGATGAACTCGCCTGTGTCGCGGACACGACGGGGTGGTTCCACATTCACCCCGACGGCTCCGATCTCTACACCGCGCGACTTGCGTGGTGCGGCAACTTTCAGGGGGAGCGCTGCACGGTGCGCGGAGCAGATCAGCGCTACTTTCACATCACGACGCAGGGTCACGCCGCCTACGCCTCGCGGCACCTCTACGCTGGCGACTTCCGAGAGGGCGCGGCCGTTGTGCGGTTCTTCGAGGACGGCCTGTGCGGCCACGTCGATGCCTCCGGGCGCTCGATTCACGGCGGGCGGTTCCTCGACCTTGACACGTTTCACAAGGGGCTCGCTCGTGCCCGAGACCCGAGTGGGTGGATGCACGTCGATCGCAGTGGGTTGCCGGTGTACCCGGCTCGCTTCGCCTCCGTCGAGCCGTTCTACAACGGTCAGGCGCTGGTTGAGACGATGAGCGGGACGCGAGCAGTGATCGGCGAGGATGGACTGGTTGCTGTCGAGATCACTTGATCCGACACATCGGCAGGGACTTGTCCGTGAATGTCGAGACTCTTAGCAACCCCCGCGCTCGATTGCGCTCGAAGTCTGCGCGGGCGGCTACTTCAACATGAGCGCGAGACGCTGGACGGCGTTCGCGCGCTTCGGATTCGGCGTGAGCGAAGCGTTCATGATGTCGTCGAAGTTGGACTTCACGACCTCCTCGTAGCGCTTCCACATCCACCAAGGGTTCAGGGCCATCGTGCCCTCCGGCTCGTCCAGCTTGACGCTGGAGGTGTCGTCGGCCGTGAGGAACACCGCGCGACCTCGATAGCCGTGGATCATCGAGTTGCGGAAGAACACGTAGAGCAGGCTCGCCGCATCGCCGACGGATGCGGTATTCGCTTTCAGGTCGAGCGCGCCGGTCCACCGCGCGTCGAACGCGACGCGAAACGCGGGCGTGAGTGGCGCGGCGAACAGTGGGTCTATCTCTCGCGCGACTTGCACGAACGGATAGCTCAGGTCCCTGGCGTTCGGCCCGGCTCCGTACGCGATCTGCCCGAGCGCCTCCATGCCGACGCACGCCATCACTGCGAGCGGGAACGGGGATGCTGCGCTCGCATGGAGCGGCCTCGACTGTTCCACGAGCCACGCCCCGTGGCGTCGAGCGAGCGCTTCGATCTGCAACTGGAGGGGCAGTGCGCGAACCTGGCCGTAGTTCAGGTCGCCGCTGCCGGGACCGAAGATCACATGATCCGGGACGTTCGTGGTCGCCATCGCGCGGCGCACTAGACAGCGTGTCTCGCGGCGAGTCCACGGCCCGGCAGCCCGGCACGGTGGTGCGGCATGACGAGTGCGTGCCACCCCGGGACCCGCCCCCGTCGCCCCGACCGCGCCGGAGCCCGTCCTGTGCGTTGCGATGCCCCTCGGAAGGCACGGGAGGCTCTGGGGGCCTCCGGCGCGATCCTGGAGGCTCACAGGCGGTTCGGGAACTTCTTTCCGGGTCGGCCGGGGACCCGTTCTCCGGCCGATTGAGTTACGCTTTCGACGCTGGGGTGGCCGATAGGTGCGCATGGGTTACGCTTTGATGGAAAAGCGTAATCCTCCCTGCATGAGCGACCACCACGACGCCGAACGACCCCGCGAACCCAGGAACAAGGGCAAGACCTACCCCCCGGAGATCCTCTCCGAGGACGAGGTCCGAAAACTCGTCCGCGCCTGCTCGAACCGCGCTCCGACCGGGATCAGGAACCGGGCACTGCTCACGCTGCTCTACCGGACGGGGCTGAGGATCTCCGAGGCGCTGGCCCTCTACCCGAAGGATCTCGACCCTGCCGAGGGCCGGGTCCTCGTCCGCCACGGAAAGGGCGACAAGGCGCGCGTAGTCGGGCTCGATCACGAGTCGTTCGCGGTCATCGAACGCTGGATGGACCGCCGCACGAAGCTCGGCCTGAACGGACGGCAGCCAGTCTTTTGCACGCTCCGTGGCGAGCCCGTGAAGTCGCCGTACGTGCGCGCGCTCCTCCCGCGCCTTGCCGAGAAGGCTGGCATCGAGAAGCGCGTCCACGCCCACGGACTCCGGCACACGCACGCG
>ERZ1066134.372-NODE-372-length-25752-cov-11.555979_pt1 | contig 25752 bp, 28 predicted proteins | sample MGYA00382781_ERZ1066134 | MGnify/ENA primary metagenome ERZ1066134 (study PRJEB33369, sample SAMEA5778364) | biofilm metagenome | biome: Industrial cooling water; feature: Water cooling tower basin; material: Biofilm | place: United Arab Emirates | collected... | reverse complement strand
AAATGTCAAGTAATTGATTATCAGTTATTTATCTCTAAATCGTGTCAAAGTCGGGAGGTCACCATCACTATTTTACAATTTCTCAAAAAGGGGAATATCATTTTTTTATACTCTTCAAGAAACTCCCATCCATTCATTTGAGGCATATTGATGTCAAGAAGAATGTAATCGGGCATGTTTTCGGGGTGATAAAGATTTTCTGCCAAAAACTCTAAAAATTCATACGCTTCGGTGAATTCTTGGGTATTTATTTCTTTAAAATATTTAGAAATGAGGCTTTTATGCAGGTAGTTGCAAGTACTGTCATCATCGATGAGAAATACATTTTTGCTCTTTGACATAGGAATTGGTTAAGGCATTAATTGTTTTGGGTTACAACAGAAAGACATTACTTATATGTGAAATTGAACAAAAAGGTTACATTTTTTTTTGTTGGTTTCATCTCTGCAAAGTATGTTCGTAGTCTATAAAAACTATATTGTTGTTAATTAACTGTGCTAAGATGTATTCATAGATGTATTTTTTAGTAGGCAGTATTACACCAAAGTCGTGTATTTGCTCTTGTAACATCATTTTAAAGGCATAAAACATAGGCAGTCCTACAGTTTTTGCCATAGCAGTAAAAGGTGATTTTTCTCCTAATATTACCAAGTCAGCATCTCTTTTAAATAAGATTTTGTCTTTTTTATATACAATTTCATGTTTCATCACCACTAAGTCTTTATCCTCGCTGTTTGGTTTCCATTTGTCTTCAAGCACTCTTTGTAAAAGTTCGGCAGGAGTAATTGCGCTATGCTCAACTTCTTTATCATTAAATAGGTCTAACCACTTGATTTTTTGTAGTATATCTTTCCCGTATTCGCTTAATATCATCTCGAAAAACTCTTCTTCTTCTTTATAATTTAAAATATTTAAAAAATGTTCCTTGTACGTTTTTCCTTGTGAATTTGCAATGGTTTGGGTTAGGCCTAATTTTACCAATGCATCCCAAGCACTACAAAATCCTTGCTTGCGGATGGTGCCTCTTATGAAAGTATCGACACTATCCAATCCATATAATTTTTGGTATTTAATGGAGTCTCTGTTTGGGTACATTTCATACTCTGTAGAGCCTATTTTGATTGGGAATACACTAGAAAACAATCTATCATAGTGTACTTCTTGAATTTTACCATTCATCTTAAATCGTGCAGGCTCGCCTTGGCCGGCCAACACGACATTTTTGGGATTCCATGTGATATAGTATTTCCAAGGATTTTTGTGGTCGGTTTCGTCAGCCATCAAGCCACCGCAGGATGAAGAGAATGAAAGGATTTCTCCTCCTTCGTTTTGTAATTTATCAATCATTTGCAATGCACTCATGTGGTCTAAGCCGGGGTCAAGTCCACATTCCATCATTATCTTAACGCCCGCTTTTTGGGCATCGGTATGAAGATTTAGTATCTCATCAGTGGCATAAGAGGCAGTAATCAAATGCCTTTTGTATTTGATGCACAATATGGCAATATCAACATGTGAGGTAGGAGGGAGTAATGAAAAAACGATGTCGTTTTCACATATCAATTTTTCGATATCGCTAAAACCTTCTATTTTTAATGATTTTACATTTTGTGTATTTGCCCCCACTTTTTGCAGCACCAAATCATAGTTTTGATCGGCTACTATTAAGTCAAATCCCCATACATCAGTTGATTTTTTTAACTCATCAATAAGCACTGCCGAAGAGCGTCCGGCTCCTAATACTAATATTTTTTGCTTCATATAAAATACATTAGGATAATATCACATACATTTACGTCTACAAATTCGTTTCAGATTCTATATGATACAACTTTCAAGCTTAAAAAAATCATATCAAATGGGAAATAATTCTATTCCAGTACTAAAAGGAATAGATTTGAATATAAAGGAGGGGGAGTTGGTGTCAATAATGGGTTCTTCGGGCTCAGGGAAGTCTACTTTATTGAATATTTTAGGAATACTCGATAAATATGATTCAGGCGAATATTTTTTGGCGGGAACCAAAATAGATAATAAACTGTCAGACAACAAGGCCGCTTTTTACAGAAATCAATACATAGGCTTTGTTTTTCAATCATTTAACCTTATTAATTTTAAAAATGCCTTAGAAAATGTGGCACTTCCCCTTTATTACAGAAATATTGGACGAAAAGAAAGAAACAAAATTGCGATGGATTTTTTAGAAAAAGTAGGCTTAGGAGACAGAGCACACCACATGCCAAACGAATTGTCGGGCGGACAGAAACAGAGAGTGGCTATAGCTAGGGCCATGGCTTCAAGTCCAAAAATAATATTAGCCGATGAACCTACCGGAGCCCTTGATACCCAAACATCATACGAAGTGATGCAAATATTCAAAGACTTGAACAATGAGGGAATGACTGTAGTGATAGTGACCCATGAAAATGATATTGCAGCCATGACACAAAGAACCATCAGGCTCAAAGATGGGTTAATAGTAAGCTGATTTTTTCAAAATGGTTTAATAGGTCTATAATAGATAACTTCAAGTTCTCGGCCCATGTAGTCAAGAATCTTTAATTGTAGGGCTTTTTGTAAAAAATAGGCTGCTTTGTAGGTTTCTTCATCATCTGCTAATCGCATTTCAAACAGTATACAGTCTTTCGTATCTAATAATTGTAAAGTGTTCACCGGAAAAATTTTTCTAGTGCTTCTGCTACTTATAGACTTTCTAAAAATCAGTATGGAGTCAGTATTGATTAATGTTTTTCCAAAAGAAACATTAATCCCATGCCATTAATTTCCAAAATATAGTTTTACATCATTTCCATCTCCATAACTAAGGGTAATAACTTTTTTTAGGCTAAAGTAAATATATGCACTTAGCAGGAATAGAGGGAAGGCAAAGCCAAAGAAAACGGGTTCATTTTTGCGAATGGCAATAAATGCCAAAATGAGGGCTGTAATCACGAAAAATATTGTTACAGACAATTTTCCTGAATGAAAAAGGGTAATAGATTCTCTTTTCATAAAATATCAATCTTACTATTCAAAAATGAGAATAAAAAACGATATTTGAATTGCTAACAATTGATTTCTAAATCTCCGTAGCCATGTCTAAAAAAGTGCTTGTACTTACTGGTGGGGGCGATTGTCCCGGCCTGAATGCCGTAATTAGAGGAGTTTCCAAGCGCGCTCACCAAGAAGGCGGTTGGCAAGTGATAGGCAGTTTAGAAGCCTTTAATGGCGTGTTAAACGACCCAATGGAATTGGTAGAGCTAGAAGGAGCAAAAATAGCAGGGATTCATGTGAAAGGTGGCACAATCATAGGAACAACCAATAAAGGAGGGCCTTTTACTTGGCCAGTGAAAAATGCCGATGGAAGTGTGACAATCAAAGACCGTTCGGATGAACTTCTTGACAGACTTAAACAATTGGGCATTGATGCTGTGATAAGCATAGGTGGTGACGGATCGCAACGAATTTCACAAAAATTATATGAAAAAGGCCTCAAAATAGTGGGAGTGCCAAAAACGATTGACAATGACTTGTCATCTACTGATTATACTTTTGGATTTCAAACAGCAGTGCAAATAGCCACGGATGCATTTGATAAATTGGTAACAACAGCAGAAAGCCATCACAGAGTGATGATTTTAGAAGTAATGGGTCGTGCGGCAGGATGGATAGCACTGCACACTGCCATAGCTGGCGGTGCAGAAGTTTGCTTGATTCCTGAAATTCCCTACGATATCAGTAAAGTGATGGATAAAATAAATGGAAGGTATAAAAATGGTAAAGGATTTGTAAACATAGTGATAGCTGAGGGCGCAAAGCCTAAGGATGGAACTATTGTAGCCAAAAAAAGCGATGAAGCTGGATATGAAAACTTGCGATTGGGTGGAGTGGCTTACCAGCTTTCTGCCCAATTAAAGCAGGCCGGATGTACAGCCGATATAAGAGAAACAGTGTTAGGGCATGTGCAAAGAGGAGGTTCCCCCACAGCTTATGATAGGGTTTTGGCACTACAAATGGGTGTAAAGGCCTTTGAAATGGTGATAAATAACGAATTTGGTAAAATGGTTGCCTATAAAAATAACGATATTTCAAGCGTGACACTCAAAGAGGCAATTGAGAAGTATAACTATATTGACACCAATTCCTTTATAATAAAGGCAGCAAAAGGCTTGGGTATGTCGTTTGGGGATTAAAATTATTATGATATTAATTCTAATAAATTGTCTCTTGAAGCATACAATCTTTACTTTTGTGAAAAAAATGCAATGGAGGTGAATTTCGACAAATTGAATGGCTTAGTACCTGTGGTGGTACAAGATGATAAAACCTTGAGAGTCCTTATGCAGGGTTTTATGAATCAAGAAGCCCTTAATACCACACAAGAAACTGGTAAAGTCACATTTTTTAGCCGTTCAAAGAATAGACTATGGACCAAAGGCGAAACAAGTGGGAATTTTTTAATGGTAAAATCAATTCTTAGCGATTGCGACAACGATTCGCTGTTGATCAAAGCCGAACCCATCGGAGCAGTTTGCCACACCGGAGCCGACACTTGTTGGTTTGAAGAAAATAAGCCATTGGAAAACAGTACAACTACCAATTTAGCCTTCTTAGAACACCTAGCTGCTACAATCAAAAAACGGAAGCTTGAACCGAGTGAAGAGTCCTATACAAGCAAACTTTTCAAAAAAGGAATCAATAAAATAGCTCAGAAAGTAGGCGAGGAGGCTGTAGAAATAGTAATAGAAGCCAAAGACGATAACAAAGAACTGTTTTTAGGAGAGGCTGCAGATTTACTTTTTCATTATTTGGTCTTACTTGAAGCAAAAAATTTCAGTATAAACGATGTGGTGGATGTGTTAAAACAAAGACACAAATAGATTGGTAAAATAAGCTGTTTCAGATTCTCTTTTTATTAACTTCATTTTGTCAAAAGAAACGGACGAAGCTTTCTATTTACGGAACAAGTGCTGATAATCAATCTTTTTGGAATGATTTAGTCGGGCATAGTAAATACTCAAATAAAGCATTCTATTACTGTAGAAATTTGAAACAGGAATGTTACAGTTCTATTTTTAGCCCATCATACCCCAGCCTTATCCAATCGGGGAGCGTTTTTTCTACGGCACTGTGCTTGCCCAATTTGTGACTGATGTGGGTTAAAAATGCTTTTTCAGGTTGCCATTTTTGCAGAAGCTCAATAGATTCTTTGAAGGTGAAATGTGAAACATGAAAATCGTGCTGCAACCCGTTGATTACAATTACTTTTGACCCCTTAATTTTTTCTTGCTCTTCGTCTGATATAAAATTGGCGTCAGTTAGGTAAGTAAAATCGCCTATTCTGAACCCAAATACGGGAAGTTTGTAGTGCATCACTTCAATAGGAATAAACAAAATTCCTTCAATATAAAAGGGTTCGTTTTTAATTTCATTTACTTCAATTTCAGGAGCTCCCGGATATTTATAGTTGCCAAAAGCATAGTAAAACTCCCGTGTTTTTATATGTTCAATCACTCGTTGGTGCGCATAAATCTGCATAGGCTTTTGATGAAAGGCATTGAAACCGCGCACATCATCCAATCCGGCTACATGGTCTTTATGCTCGTGAGTGAAAATCACGGCATCGAGTGTTTTAATCCTTTCTCTTAATATTTGTTGCCTGAAATCGGGCCCTGTATCAATTACAAAGCTCTTGCCATTTATTTCTATATGAACGGAAGAGCGCAAACGTTGGTCTCGAAAGTCTACCGATTGGCAAACCTCACAACTGCAACCTATCATGGGGATTCCTTGCGAAGTGCCTGTACCAAGAAATGTAATTTTCAAAATGTAAATGCTGTTTGGGTATGGAGTAGTTCCAAGTACAATTCTTTGGATTTTTCTTTCATATTGGTAGTGTCCAAAGCAATCGATTTAATAATTTCAATTAAACAAGTAATTTTCCCCTCTAAAGGGTAAAATTTATTTACCACCACCACTTTTTGGTCGTTTAATATGCAATAGCCCGACTTGAAATTGCCTTTTTCATAGCGCAACACAAAATCTGATTCTGAAAAAATATCCTCTAGCTTTGACAGAAACTGCGGTGTGGTTTTCAAAATAATAAATACCTATTAAACTATTGCTGCTTTAGCCCTTTTTGCATCATAATACCATTTGGCACTAAAATACACTGCCGTTCCGAGAGCCGTGAGCAATGAAACACCAAATATTAATAAAGATATAGACTGGATAATCATATTTTTATGTCTTCGTTTATATTAGCTAATAAATATACAAACCAAGCAGAGCTAAAGGTCAACGCTAGCAAACTTATTAACAAAAAGCATTGAGTGTAAACATTTACACCAAGGTCTTCTTTGTAAAATAAAAAGCCAAAACCTGTGCCACTACCTAATATCAAAGTGACTGAAATAGTGAGCAATTGCAGCCTTGCGTTCAGTATATCTTTTCTTTCTAACATCAAGCATTGGTGTATTTGCTCACCAAATCTACCAACAAGTCAAAGTTCAAAGGCTTTTGCAGATATTCGTTGAAGCCAACAGATTTAAAATAATCTACTGTGAAATTAAGTGCATTACCGGTGATGGCTATCAATGGCGTTTGTGATTTTACAGGGTCAGCCATGGCACGAATGGCCTTAGCACACTCTATACCATTTACTATAGGCATGTTGATATCTAGCAAAATCACATCAAAATTCTCTGTTTCTACAGCTTTCAGCAATTCCTGACCGTTTTTCACAGACTTTATTTCATAGTCTTGCTGCTGCAAAATCTTCTTAGTGAGGTTTTGTATCACCGAACTATCTTCTGCTATGAGCACTTTCTTATGCGTTGACATGAGTGGGTATATTTAATATATTTTTATAGTTATTTTTATATTCTTCAAAAGCTTGCCTCAAATTAAAGAAATCCCCATCAAAATTAGAAGTATTTTTTTTCTTTAAGTTTCCTTCTATCAATGTGGCCCAATATGCCACACGATCTATGCCCAATGTAGCAGAGTTTCCTTTGAGAGTATGCAGGTTTGAGCGAATCACCTCCCAGTCTTTACTGGCTATTCCTTCTATCAGTTCGGTGGTTTCTTTTTCAAATTCCTCGTACACTTCCGATATCATTGTATCTCCGATGTGTACTTTTAGTTGATCTACCACATCTAAATTCAAAATGGCCTCAGAAAGTTTATGTTCTTTTTTAGCTTTTGATTCTTGCCATTTTTCCTCGTCTTCTTTCAAAAGCCATTTTCTTATTATTTTCACTATGCTTTCTGATTTTATTGGCTTAGGCAGATAATCGTCCATTCCTGCATTCAAAAAACGCTCTTTGTCTTCTTCCATGCTGTAGGCAGTCATGGCTATAATGGGTGCCAAATCTTTTATGCGTAGTTCTCTTATTTTTTTAGTAGCCGTAACTCCATCCATTTCAGGCATTTGAATATCCATGAAAATAATGTCATAAGAAGTCTCTATCACTTTCAATATGGCTTCCATTCCATTGTTTGCTACTTCTACTTCGCAGCCCAACTTTTTAAGAATTTCTGTAGCTACTTTTTGGTTTATTTGATTGTCGTCTACCAAAAGTATTTTTGGACTAAGACCTTCTATCTTTTCCAAATAGTTTTGGTCATCGTCTTGGTTCAGACTTTTTACCAACTCAAATTTGTCTACAGGGTTTTCAATTATCGTAAACCAAAAAATGCTCCCTTGTCCGTAGGTAGATTTCACCCCAATGGTGCCACCCATAAGCCTGCAAAGCTCTTTTGAGATGGCCAAGCCTAATCCTGTACCTTGGTATGTTTTTGATGAAGTATCGTCTACTTGGCTAAAAGCGTCAAACAATATGCGCACGTTTTCGGGTGAAATCCCTATCCCTGTGTCTTGCACCACAAACTTTATTCGCTTGGTACCTGCACGCTTCACTATCACAGACACTTCTCCTTTGTCAGTAAATTTTATGGCATTTGAAGTGAGGTTTGATAATATTTGCAGTAAACGCGTTTCATCTGCATTAATGTACATAGGCACATCATCGGCTATGCTATACTGCAATTTGATGTTTTTAGCATTGGCAAGATTTTGAAATAATGCCAATAGTTTTTCTATAGTAGACTCAAGCGAAATGGGCGTTTGGCGGAGCTGCATTTTACCAGCCTCGAGTTTTGAAAGATCCAGTATGTCATTCAGAATATTTAAAAGCGTTTCTGACGATTTTTTTACAGTGTTCACATAATCTTTCTGCTCCACATTGAGGTCGGTGGTAGAGAGCAAGTCTATCATGCCTATGATTCCATTCATAGGAGTACGTATTTCATGGCTCATATTTGCCAAAAACAATTGCTTGGCCTTCAACGATTTTTCAGCCAACTCTTTGGCACTTTTCAACTCCTCACTTGCCATTTTCAAAGAAGTGATGTCGCGCGCTACACCTTCAATTTCAACGGGATGGCCATCGTTGTCATAAATTACCCTTACGTTTGATATCGTTTCTATCGAGGTACCCCATTTGGTTTTTATAGAAGTTTCATAGTTTTTTACAGTACCATTTTTGAGCAATTCTCTTTCAAAAAGCCTGTTTGAGCGTGGGTTCAAATAATAATCCTTTATTTTTCTACCTATCACTTCTTCTGGAGTGTAGCCCGTAGTTTCGGTAATTGAGGGGCTTATCATTATTATCTCCCCACTCATCTTTGTACGATAATATATATCTTGAAACGATTCAAAAATAGCCCTGAATTTCTCTTCGCTTTGGTGCAGGGCTATCTCCGCCATTTTCTTTTCGGTGTTATCGTGGGCTATCCCAGACACTTCTTCTATCGTACCATCTGTTTGATAAATGGGGTTTAAATATATTTCCCACCAGATTTTTTTCCCATTTGGAAGTATGTTGCTGGTTTCGAACACCTGTGGCTTGCCCTCAAATGCCAGTTGATATTTAGAGAGTACCATGTTTACATATTCACCGCTGGAAAGTATTTTATGGAGCGATTCGGGAATGGCCTCCAGCTCAGGTGGTGAACCATGCAGCATCATGATGCTATCGGCATAGTTGTGGTTGTACGATGTCAATGCCAACTTTCTATCTACCGACCACATTAAGTGAGAACTGCTCTCAAAAATGGCTTTGATTCGGGCGTTTTGGAAATTCAGCTTTTCTTCATTGCGCTTGCGCTCTACGGCAATGGCTATTTGCCCCGAAATAAAATCAAGCATTTCCAGGTGCTTGAGATTATATTTATTCCTGTGGTTATAGCTTTTTATACCAATCAGCCCTATAATTTTATCTTCGAGCTTCAAGGGCACGCCCATCCATATTTTTGGCACTTTGCCCGACAGTACTACTTTCCTTTCCTCAATTAGTTTTACGATGTCTTCTTCATATAAAAACAAAGGCGAACCGTAAAAAAGATTATATTCTGTAAGTCCTTTGGCAATTTTTCTTTTGATGGTTTGCACCATACTGCCAAAGTTTTCATCTATGTAATACGGGAAATAGATATAGTCCAACTTATTGTCATACAGTGCTATGAGGAAATTGTTTACATCTATCACCTTTTTTAGAAGTGAGTGTATATCGTAAAATAGCTGTTCAAGATTGACACTTCGTACGGCCAAATTGGCAATGCTATAGTATAAATTCTGCGAACTGTCAGAAAATATTTCAGTATTACCCTTGCTGAGTATATGCAATTGGTTGTAGCAGCGGTCTAGCGCAGCCCTTTGTTTATGTATCTCAGCAATGAGTTCTTCTTTCGATTTATGTTTTAAATCAGACATGCAGGACAAAAAGATTATTTATTCAAATTAATGTAAAAATAGCTAAATGCAAAATTTTGGTGTAGGATAAGTACAAATTATTAAACCGAACAATTAACTCAAAATTATTTTTTTATGTAGAAATGACATCTTCTGAATACACAAATTAAATTCTTAAAACTAGGAATAAGACAAAAGAACCTAAAAAAAAGGGAAAAATATCGTTTTATAATGTAACGTTTGAGGCAAAAAAGTTGTCTAACAAATAAAAAACCTAATACTTATGAAACACATTTACAAAATCATTGCATTAATCCTCCTTTTTTCATGCTCAAAAGATTTTTTAGATAGGGATAATCCAAGTCAAATTACTACAGACACTTACTATACAACAGAACAGCATGCTGATGCTGCAATACTAGCAGCTTATAATGCGCTACAAAGCCAATTCCTGTATAAAAGTACTTTCATCTACCTTTCAGAATTGCCCTCTGACGATGCAGTTAATAAGGAAGGTGCAAGCTCTCAGTTGAATATGCTTACATGGACTTCTGATGACTCCCAATTAATAGAGGTATGGACTGCGCTATATAATGGAATATATTGCAGCAACCTAGTTCTTGAAAAAGTACCAAGCATAACGATGAATGAAGAAAAAAAGAAAAATATTATTGGAGAGGCTTATTTTTTGAGAGGCTTATACTTTTGGCATTTGGCAAATGTTTACGGGAATGCACCCATTATTACCTCAGTTCCAAAAGATGTAAAAAGTTTGCCGGGTAATAGCAGTTATGAAGAACTTTTGGAACAAAGTGCCAAAGATTTAAAATCTTCAATAGAGTTGCTTCCTGATGCATGGGATGATTCAAATAAAGGCAGAATAACTAAAATGGGAGCTACAGCCTTTCTTGGCAAAACATATCTATATCAACAAAAATGGAGCGAGGCAATAGTGGAATTTTTACAAGTAGTAAACTCAGGTAAATTCAAATTATTAAGTAATTATAGATCTGTTTTTTCTAGGACTAATGAATATAATGATGAAACGATATTTGAAATTAGTTTTGTAGATAACGGGAATGGTAGTTTTGGTACAGATTTTAGTTCTGCTAACGAGGGTAGTTTGAGAGATTTGATAATGGGGCCACAAAACGTTGGAAATCAAAGGAATTATGGAGGAATTTTAGCTACTTATGACTTGTTCGGAGAATTTGAACAAGGCGATTCAAGATTGAAGGAATCATTGTACTATCCTTTTGATTGGGGTGGTAAAATAAAATATGATACTATGTGGTATTCTGATGAAGGTAAAATGTTATCAGAACTTTATTACACATCATATATCCCTAGCCCATATAGAGATAAATTTCACATTAAAAAGGCCGTTAGTGGCTACTACAGCCCTTATGGAGATGTATCAGATAATAACTGGAGAATGTTTAGATATGCCGATTTGCTATTAATGTTATCTGAAGCATATTGCGAAATAGGGGATTTTCAAGAATCAGCAAAATACTTGAATAAAGTTAGACAAAGGGCTATCGATTTTTCTAAACCTAATAACTTTTCACTTTACACAATTGGAGGATTTGTTGACACATTAAAATATGACTTAATGCTTTTCCCCTATTATGCATCAGGCTCATCAGGTAGGGAATTTAATTTCATTAACGTAAATTTAAAAACACTAAGGGAGGCTATTGTTCACGAAAGAAGAGTTGAATTAGCATTCGAATATCACAGGTTTTTTGATTTGAAACGTTGGCAACGATTAGATGAAAATCATCCAGGAGCTGCTGTCAGTGTTTTCAAAAATAAATTTTACAAAGAAGATAAGCTAGATTTCAATAAATCTATCCACATAAATTTCCCATTACCTGCTTCAGAAGTGGAGTTAAGTGGTGGCAAAATCAAACAAAATCCCGGATATTAATGTTTTATGAATACACCTTTTATAACCTCCGTTCCAAAAGATGTAAAAAGTTTGCCGGGTAATAACTGGAGAATGTTTAGATGTGCCGATTTGCTATTAATATTATCCTAAGCATATTATATCTAAAACCAATTTATCGTAAAAAAAGGATGTCACACTGTAGGTGTAACATCCTTTTTGATGTTTAATAAGTGCCTAGTCCTGAAATAGGTTGACACTAACAGTGTTAACTATATGAAAGACAATGGATTTAGGTCTTATACCAAGAGGACTCAAAAGGATTACAGTTTAGCCTTCAAATTACAAATAGTAGATGAGGTAGAAAAAGGCGAACTCACTTACAAACAAGCCCAGGTGAAATATGGTATCCAGGGCAAGAGTACAGTTTTGGTTTGGTTGCGAAAACATGGTAGATTAGAGTGGAAAGAATCTACCGACATGAAAAAAAATACGCCCAACAAGAAAATACAAGAGCTGGAGAAGAAACTAAAACGACTTCAGCAGGAGAAGGAAGTGCTCAATAGAGCGATAGATATAGCCGATAGCCAGTTTAATACCGATATCAGAAAAAAGTATTTGAGCCTGTTGTCAGAAGCTACCACCCAACAGGCGCCCAATCCAGAGGATGTAGTATGACGTTTATTTGTGCTGTGTTAGGATATAGCCGTCAATACTATTACAAGCATCGCAAGGACCAAAAGGTTAAACAACTCAAAGAGCAACAGGCCAAGCAACTGCTTGAGAATGAGCGGAAGCTATTGCCAAGGTTAGGCGGCAGGAAGCTATACCATCAAATTAAGGATGCATTAGCTACCCTTGATATTAAAATGGGTAGAGACAAAGTATTTGATATTTTACGTAATAATCAGATGCTGATTGTTCCTAAACGAAGATATGTCCAGACCACCATGTCCAAACATTGGCTTCGCAAGTACCCTAATCTAGTAAAAGGGATGATTATAGACAAAGCGGAGCAGGTTTGGGTGAGTGATATTACTTATTTGAAGACCGATGAGGGGAATTGTTACCTGAATTTGGTGACAGACGCTTATAGCAGGAAAATCATGGGATATGCTATTGATGATACGATGGAAGCCGCCAAAATGAAATTAGCTTTAGAGATGGCTATCAAAAATAGAACAACAGACCACGCTCTTATTCATCATTCAGACCGAGGTCTGCAATATTGTAGTGCAGAATACACCTCAATAGCAGAAAAGAATCATATTCAAATCAGTATGACAGAATACTCGGATCCTTATGAAAATGCCTTGGCTGAACGCATGAACCGAACGCTCAAGGAGGAGTTTGGATTGGGTGAAACCCATAAATCCAAACTCCATGCTAAATTATTAGTCCAAGAAGCGGTGTATCTTTACAATAATCGAAGACCACATTTATCTTTGCGAATGAAAACACCCAATCAAGTACATTAAACAAAAATCCCAGCTACAAAGGCAACTGGGATTATCGTAAATCCGTCAACTTATTCTAGGACGATTCATATATTTTTACTATTCATAAGAGAGCAACATCTCTACTCTTCTGTTTATCTTTCTATTTCCATCGCTGGTGTTGGGTAGTTTGGGGCGTGTTTCACCAAAGCCTTCAGATGTAATTCTTTGATGGGCTACACCTTTATCTTCCAAATAGTGCTCCACAGCGGCAGCTCGCCTTTTTGAAAGCAACATATTGGCATCATCGTTTCCTACATCATCGGTGTGGGCCTCCAGGCGTAATTTAGTTACCGGATTATTTATTAATATTTTAGCCAAATCGTTTAGAGAAGGAAAAGAAGACTCTACTATCACATCGCTTCCTGTTTCGAACAGCAAATTGTCAAATGCTCGTTTCAATGCTTCTTTTTCTTCGGGTTTTAAGGGAGGGCAACCTCTTAGCTCGTGTACTCCGGCTGTTTTTGGGCACAAATCTTCTGCATCGGGTATTCCATCGCCATCGGTATCGGCCGGAGGACAGCCTTTTAATGCCCAAGTGCCTTTTTCTTTAGGACAATTGTCGTCTAAGTCGCGAATGCCATCGCCATCGGTGTCAGGACAGCCATGAAAGTCTTTTTCGCCCTTTACGGTCAAGCATTCATCATCTTTATCAAGAATGCCATCGCCATCGGTATCGGGCCAAGGGCATCCGAAATTCTCTTTTACACCTTTTACATCTATACAATGGTCTTCCGAATCGTACACTCCATCAAAGTCTCTGTCCATAGGACAGCCAAAAGGTGTCACTTCGCCCCTTTTCCCCATTCCGGGACACTTGTCGTTGATGTCTAAAACCCCGTCATTGTCGCTGTCATACTCATAGTAGTGTGCGTTTCTTTGTATTGTTGATTGCTGAGAGGCTTTTCTGCGCTGATCGCTACGAAATTTCTCTGTGCGTTTGGGGTTTTGTGCTATCGCTGCACCTATTATTAATAGGTATATCGGTAAAAAAAGTATACTAAGTCGCATAAACAATATTTTTTATTACTCACAAAAATAGCCAATTAGAGAACAATGCCAAACAAATGCCTATTTCTTGTTTTTAAGCACTATTTTTTCCCATAGGTCTACTGCAATGCCATCGACCAAGCCCACGTTGGGGGCATAAATTTTTTCAGCACCTGCCCATTCCAGTATTTTCATAAAAATTTCTGCTGCAGGCACTATCACATCGGCTCTGTCTCGGTTGAGTTTAAGTTTGTGCATTCGTTCTTCCATTTCTAAACTTTTTATCACATCCGTTATGCCAGACAGCGATGCCAATGGCAATGGGTTTTCAGGACGCAAATCAGACAATTCGTGCAGTTTTTTAATGTTTCCGCCTGTGCCTATACCCAAAAGACCCTCAATGGCATGGGTTTGTACCCAAGTTTTGACTTCGTCCCAATCGTTGGTTGAAATGCCATGATGAATAGCTCTCACAGTACCGATATTGAATGATTTTGCAGCAATTTTCTCAAAATCTACGATGATATTTACCTCTGTGCTTCCCCCACCTACATCTATATGTATATATTTCCCTTGGTCGAGATATCTGTGTATGGCTTTTTCAATCAACTTAGCCTCGCGATTGCCATCTACAATTTCAATATCTATACCAAGCGAATCTTTAATATAGCTTACCACTTGTGTGCCGTTTTGCGCATCGCGCATGGCGGATGTGGCACATGCTTGTATGCCCACCACTTCAAACACTTCAAACATTTGCTTGAAGGCCGATAACATTTTATGAAGCTTTTCTATCTTGGCATCGCTAATCATTTTATGGGTAAATACATCCTCGCCCAGCCGAACGGGATATCTCAAATATTCTACCCTCTGAAACTGCCACTGCCCTTCGTACTCCATTGTAGAGGCCACTAAAAATCGCATGGCATTTGAGCCTATGTCTACTGCACCTAAAAGCATGAAAAATATTAAATTGAATACTAATTGAAAGAATACATACAAATTAGTAATAACATAGCGCAAGTCAAAAAGAACGTGGCTATAATTTTTTGAACTTGTACTTCGTGAAATGGTGAATCAACAGTATTCTAAGTATTATCAGAATTTATACTAAGTGTTTTTCGGGGAGTAATTCAGCATTTGTACTGCACTGCCAGAGTGTAGCTATCGCTAAATTTGGTAAGCTGTAAACTTAAATTATTCACCCCAAATGAATAGAATGTACATTGAAACCCAAACTACTTTGGAAGGATTTTCGGTAGCCGGAAAACCCCAAACCGATAACAATACCCATGAAACCCATGAGATTGAGAAAAACGAAAACAACTCAGAAGAAAGGGAGAAAAAGCTAAAGGCAAATAAAAAAGGCTCTTTGCTAAGCTTCTTTAAGCTTTAGTAACGTATATCTTGACTTTAATAATTCAAAAGCGCCAAAGGCAACAATGCTAAAAATAGCATCGCCAAACAGTGTATTTTGAAAAAATGGGATTGCCATGGTGTAACAAGCCATTAATCCCGAAAACGTGTGGGAATACATGGTTGAACCTATCCACACACCGAAATTTGAAACAACAAAGAAAAGTACAGAACCTGCTACCGATGCGGATATGACGTTGACCGCATTTACTTTGTTTTTGATTAAAAAACCGATGAAAGTAACTCCGGCAAAAGCGCCATATTGCCAAGCAAAACCTTCGTAAAACAGTGTGAATGAGGGAAAATACTCTTGATAAATGAAATTGTTTAATACTAAATCGCTAATCCAAAGGCTGAGCAAAGGCACAAAAAAAGCAGCGACTCTACTTCCAAAATATGCTCCTCCGAACAAGGCGATTGCCCCTACCGGAGCAAGATTGGCAGGGTGAGGAAGTAAACGATAAACGGCAGCTGCCGCAACAATAGAAACTAAAACTATAAACCTAACTATATTATTTTCTTTACTGATAATCTTGTCCATTAAAATCTGTCGGTATTTATTGACCCAAAAATACGAAATTCATAAAAGGAAAAAGCTTTTTGAGGCAAAAATATTGCTGATGTATTTCTACTGTAAAAAACAGCCCTCGCCATGGAATCAGCGAGGGCTAAAGAGAAAGAGTTATTCTGTGACTCCGTTTAGGTATTTAATCTTAGGTTTGGTGTTGATGACATCTTCGCTTCTGTAAACCAACGTGTATTCCGATTTGTACTCAGGCTTGCCTTCTACTTCTACTACCAACTTGAACAGATTGTTTTTCATTTTCGGGAGTTTTACCCTTGCGGTAGGCCCTGCTATGTTTTGGCTGTTTTCAGTTGCAGCAAAGTCCCAAGTCAAGAATTTAAGCTCTTTGTTATCGTCATACACAAGCTTGGCAGTCATTTTGCCACCAGGAATTTTATCGTAAGTATCGTTTAGCAAATACAAATCGCAAGAGAATGTTTCTGCTGTGTCCCATCTGAATTTAGGAATACGAGCACTGGCCAATACCGGCCTTAATGCTTTTCCTACATGGTAGTAGGCAGGTTTAGGTATGGAAGGCCAATTGATTAAGCTATTGTTGGCTGCACAAGGCCAAGGCTCTTGATAACACCAATTAATGGCCATGCCACAATAGGGTTTTTGTCTGCGCGATTCCTCAAAAATACATTTATATCCTTCACATTGGGTGAGCTGCGAATAAGAAACGAGGTCTTCTAAGGACTTCATTGTACCAAAGTATTCTTCTAAAAACGGAAGTTCGAGCCAACGATGTTTGCCCCAAACATTAAAAGCATGATGCGATTCCCAAGATGTTCCCCATTTGGGAGGAAATAGTTCAGAGGCAGGCATCATGGCTTTGAGTACTTCGATATTAGCAGCACCGGGCACGCCAAACTCTGTGTAAGCAGTATTTTTGGCTTTTGGCATCCACTGAAATACTTCGCCTCCGTTTTTTGTTTCCCATAGCACATAGTGTCCGTGGGCCATGCCATCTACGGGCGAGGTGTAGTTAAACGGTGTCTGTGGGTCGAGCTCATAACAAAGTTTGTTTAGCAGGCGCAAAGGAAGCGATTGCTCAGTCATTCTGCTCCATTCGTTAAACAGCTCGTTTCCTCCACACCAAAGTGCTAGGGAAGCATGATTTCTCACTCTCTTGATGATGCTGCGCGCCTCTTGCTCAAGTACTTTCAAATAAGGCTTTTCATCGGGATATAAGTTACAGGCCAATGGAAACTCTTGCCAAACCAATATGCCGTATTCATCACACAAATCAAAAAACGATTCTTTGTTGGTGACCCCTCCGCCCCATACTCTGAAAATATTGAAATTTGCCTCTTTGGCCAATTTCACTTGCTTTTCGTACGACTCTCGTGTGGCCAATCCCATAAATATTTCAGGATGTACCCAATTGCTTCCTTTAGCGAAAATTCTTTTACCGTTAACTTCAAAATTGGCAGGTGCTACAGAGCGTCCTTTAGGGAAAGTAGACGGTTCATCCCATCCGTTTTCGCTCATTATCATTTTCACTCTCCTGAAACCTACTTTTTGAGATTTTTTGTCTACTACTACTCCGTTTTTTAAAATCTCGAGTGTAGAAGTATAAAGTTCTTGTTTTCCATATCCGTTGGGCCACCACAGTTTTATGTTTTTGAGTTCTGCAGGCACAATATCATTGTCGGAAGACAGCACACCTTCTTTATATAATGCCAAAGAACCATCGGGTGCTGTTAATACCCATTTGTAGGCAGTTCCTTTCAAGTTTTTGCCTTCGATTTGGAAATTTATTTTTGCATCAGTTAAATTATCGCTTAGTTCATAGTTCACCCATGTATTGTTCACAAACGACTCGTTTCTAATGTCTAGGTAAGTCTCATCCCAAATTCCTCTCGTAATTAACCTTGGATGCCAATCCCAGCCATAACTCACGGCAGGTTTGGCACTTTTTGCGGCATTGTCTCTGTAGTGCCAAATGGTGTTTCGTGCTCCAGCCACTGTGGGCACAGGCAAGAGTGTGATTTTAATCTCATTTTGTTCCTTTAATTTATTGGTGAGGTCTATGTCTACATAAGTAAACATGCCTTCTTGTTCAAGAATTTTTTCCCCATTTAGACTCAAAATGAATTGGTAATCGATTCCCTTTGAATGAAAGTACAATTTTTGCCCTTCTTTCAAAGTAGGTTTTGCAAAGGTGGTTTTGTAGGTGAAATATTGGCTCTCCATCCACATGAATTGCTCAAAATTATTTCCAAACCAATAGGGTTGCTTATACTTTTCACCCACCATCACATCTAGTTGGATGGCACCCGGCACAGTAGAGTTCCACCACTTGGTTGGTACTTCTGTCAGATTTTTATGTCCACCCAATTGCCATTTCAAATATGTTTTATCGCCTGCATGGACAGACACAGACAAACAAGCAAACAAAATCACTACTAATTTTTTCATATTTATAACAACGTCCTTTTTTAATTCAATCTTTTCAGGAAGAGGACAGGCTTTCGAAAAAGATTTGTAAGTAGATTATTTTAATAGTCTAATAAAATCTCTGCTATATACTATAAATATATTTTTACCTACAAGCTATTATATACAAATCAATGAATATCAATAAAAAATATTAGAATAGTTATATATATTAATAAGCAAAATAAAAGTTTTTTAATACTTTTGGACTATGGAAAATGAACAACCACTTTATCAGAAAGTGTACAATAGCCTTAGAGAGAAAATTACCAACGGCACATATAAAGAAGGCGATATTATTCCTTCTGAAAACGAGTTGTGCTATGCACATGGGGTAACAAGGCCTACAGTGAGGCAGGCGCTTGATAAATTGGTAAACGAAGGGATGATATACAAACACCATGGCAAAGGAAGTATTGTAAAATCAACCAAACTTGGGTTGGGGATACTCTCTATTGAAAGCACTACTGCGGCTGTGCACAATGTAAATTTGGAAACCAAAATAGTATCGCCACCCATAATAAAACCGTGGGATGAGAACTTTTTTTACGAATTGAGCAGCTATGAAGAGCAAGACGATTGTATCTATTTTGAAAGACAACGAGTGGTAGAGCACCAAATAGTGTTGTTCGAAAAGACATATCTCCCCAACATCAATATGCAAGGTTTTGTATCAAAAAATCTTGAAAACAAATCGCTGTTTGACACATTGAGAAAAGATTATGGCATAGAAGTAAAAGGCGGGGAGCAGCGAATTTTTGCTATAAAAGCAGATGAAGACATCACCCTGAAATTGAATGTAAAGCTGAATGAACCCATTTTGAGATTGCAAAGAAAAATCAGCACCAACAAATCGGGCTTTAATCTCTACTCTGACTTATATTGCAATACTGAAAAATTCTTTTTGCAAGGAAGTTTCTAAAAAAAGCATAACTGCTTGTTTTTTGCATTTATAAAAGTCGATTTTTATCAATAAAAAGGGGCTAATACTTTAAATCACAGCATATTTGATTTACACAACGGTTTGATTTACCGGCAAAGTACCGCCAGTGAGCCTTTGGTAGATTTGGGCCAATACAGCTACATCTCGCTGGCAATATTCAGCTATGGCATCAAGGTTTTTTTCCAAATAGTATGCGGTGTTTACCTTGCTGCCGTCTATGTCGCCCTTGCTGGTGGGTACATCGAGCGTGGCGGCCAGCAGTTCGAGTGAAGTATATGCTTTTTTGTCGCCAAATCGCCACATTTCCATGGTGTCGAGGTGAGGAACTTCCCAAGGTTTGAAGCCTGAAATATTGAGCACTTTTGGAAGAGGCAATTGATTGGCAATGTATCGCCTACACAAAAACGGAAAATCAAACTCCTTTCCATTGTGGGCACATAGTTGCAGATTTTTTGATTTAAACTTGCTGTGGAGAAGTTCAGAAAACGCAATTAATATCTCCTTTTCATTGTGGCCATGAATGGTTTTGGTTTTAAAACAAAGCTCTTTTTGCTCATTTTCATACAGAAAGCCCAAACCTATCACTATCACTTTGGCAAATTCGGCATAGATGGCTGCCCGCTCGAAATAGCCGCTTTCCAAATCGTGGCCTTCGGGAAAAATGTATTTGGCTTTGTTGAGCCACAGAGGCTTGAGTCGCTCAGGCACTGAACCAAAATCGGGCTGAGCCGATACGGTTTCTATATCCAAAAACAGAATATTGGGATTAAATATGTTTTTAGGCTGCTCCATCAGTCTTTTTTTACCTGTGCAGAATCGGTTTTGGGGCCGTCTTTGCGAAAATCGTAGGTTACCTTGCCTTTGATGTCATACTCTTTTATAATGTAAGGCGTGAAATCTGTGTAGGGGTCTTTGGCATATTGTGTTTCCCGCTTTTTTCTTTTTGGATTGTGGTATTCTACCCACACACCCACTTTCACATCGTCTTTGTATTGCCCAGTGGCCAACAACATACCATCTTCAGCAAAATGATAGTACGTACCCTCCTTGCGCCCCCACTGAATGGGAATCACCTCTTTGGGTTTCTCGTTGTTTAAGTCGTAATAGCTGATTTCAGAATCTGTAGGCCAGCCTTTATAGAATCGTTTTTTATCTATGAGAATAAAATTGCGATCGTACTTTTCCCACCTGCCGTGCTTGCCACCTTTATAATATATGCCCTCTTCCAGCACTTTTCTACCCTGCCTGCGAATGTATGGACCATGTAGAATCTTAGCATAGCGCTTGTCTGCCTCCTCTATTGGCCCCATTATTATTTGGCGTTTTTTCATGTGATACCAGTACACATCTTTTTTATAAGGATCGAGTTGGATAGGCTTTTTCAACACAAAAAACAGCTCGTATTCACGCTTTTTGGGGTCTTTTCCTTTTTTGGCATACGCTCTTCTGGTTTTCAAGCCATAAAACACCCTGCGCTTGGTGCGGTCTTTCTTTTCTTCTTTTTTGTCTACTTTTTTCTTTGTAGAGGCCAAACTTGGACCTTTGGAAGTGTCGTAATAGTTGTTTCCAAGAGCTTCATCAGCTATTTTGGTATAAAGCTCTTTGAGGCGTACCCGCTGCTGGGTCTTGCAGGAAAAAATAAATAAGAATATGGCAATTATGAAAAGTATGCGCTTCATTTAAAAGGTATTCTATGCCAAACTACATAGTGTTGTGAATATATAACTACGATCTGCCAGCCAAACCCATTTGTTCATAGTACTGTGCGGGATGCAGAGTTTTTTTTGTTTTCAAATGTTCAACAATCTGTTCAGGTGTCATCCCTGCCAATTCACTGCTGATTTTGTCTCTTATCGACCGAAGTTCTGTGAGAAGAGATTTTTCATTTGTTATTTTTTCAGTCTTCATATTCTAAGATTTCTCTTGGTGAACGTATGTCTAATATTTTATGCCCATATTTAAAGTTTACTGCATTATACCCTCTTATTCGCAGATGATTTACAATGTGTTTAAAGTTCCAACTAACCAAAACATCTGCATAATTTAAAGTGGCTATAGCAATATGTATGCAGTCTGAATGACTGGTTTGCCCAACAACTTTTTCAGCAATGTACTTATCAGCCAATTTAACAGCTTCTGTTGTAATTTCAAGCCATTCTACATTTTCATTTTGTAATGAATTTGCTAATTCGCGTACTCGTTGGGGAGCTTTTTCAAGTTCAATATCAGTAAGGCGCGAAACTAGCACCTTATATGCGCCCTTAGAAATACCGTCAAAGAGCATTTTAGTCCAAAATTCAAACTCTGGTTCAAAATATCCGCCAAATACAGAAGTATCTAAATATATTTTTTCCATATACAAAGATACAAATAACGTTACTTAATTTTTCTTATCAATAAGATCAATTGACATATCAACGTTTGACCGAATAAAATATTTTTTGTGGATTAAATAAAGAAATGCGGTAGCAAAAGGGAAATCAAGAATTTATTTTCTGAAGATAAAATGCTAAAAGCAGGTTGAAAAAATGGTGGGACCGAATGGAATCGAACCATCGACACAAGGATTTTCAGTCCTTTGCTCTACCGACTGAGCTACAGTCCCAACAACCTTTTTGGAAAAGGGACTGCAAAAGTAGTGATTTTTTCTAACAAACAAATCTTAAGATATTTTTTTTTGAAAAATAGTAACTCAGGCTCTTTCTCTACGTTTCTTTAGTCTGTTTAGTACCAAACAACCACATATGATAATGCACATTCTTCCGAATTTGATTTTTCTGGCACTTCTCACCACTGCCATAGCTGTGGCTTGCATCAATTTTGGCAAAATCAGGAGAAACATCCTTCTCGGTAAGCCCGAAAAGCGCAACGACCATGTGGCAGAACGCTTAAAAATGATGCTCCTTGTGGCTTTTGGCCAAAAAAAGATGTTTGACAGGCCCATTCCTGCGCTCCTTCACTTGGCTGTGTATTTGGGTTTTTTGATAGTAAATATAGAAATGCTGGAAATAGTGATTGATGGCATTTTCGGTTCTCACAGGGTGTTTTTGCAGGTGCTGAACGATTTTTATCCTTTTTTAATCAACACATTTGAGTTTTTTGCCATAGCGGTGGTGGTTTCTTGTGTGGTATTTTTAATACGAAGAAATATTTTGGCCCTAGCCCGCTTCAAAAGCCCCGAACTCAAACAGTGGCCTACTTACGATGCCAATATTATTTTGTATGTAGAAATTATTTTGATGGCCGCATTTTTGACCATGAACGCCACCGACCAAGTGTTGCAAGCCCGCATGGTTGAGCACTATACTTTTGCCGGAAATTTCTTTTTCAGTGGTCTTTTAAAGCCGATTTTTGAAAATATGGATTCCGCCCAATTGATAAACATAGAGCGTGGAGCATGGTGGGTACACATAGTGGGTGTGTTTATATTTTTAAACTACCTGCCTTTTTCAAAACACCTGCACATCATGCTGGCTTTTCCCAATACTTATTTTTCAAATTTGAAACCCAAAGGCGAAATGACCAATATGGACGTGGTGACCCGTGAGGTGAAATCGATGCTCAACTTGCCTGTAGAAACTGCCGATGTGCCCGTAGATGGTCAAAACTTGCGCTTTGGCGCAAAAGATGCCACCGACCTCACTTGGAAAAACCTGTTGGAAGCCTACACCTGCACCGAGTGCGGACGCTGTACATCGGTGTGTCCCGCCAACCTCACAGGCAAAAAACTCTCGCCACGCAAAATAATGATGGACACCCGCGACAGAATAGTGGAAATAGGCTCGAAAACCGACCGATTTGGGAAGTTTGAAGATGACAACAAATCGCTGCTGGGCGACTACATTACACTCGAAGAGCTGAACGCCTGCACCACCTGCAATGCCTGTGTGGAGGCCTGTCCGGTAAACATCAGTCCGGTAGATATCATTTTGCAACTGAGGCGCTACAAAGTGATGGAAGAATCGCAAGCCCCCGCCTCGTGGAACGCCATGTTCTCAAACATGGAAACCAGCAGTGCCCCCTGGAAATTCTCTCCTGCCGACCGCTTCAACTGGGCAGAGAAACTGGCTTAATGTTGATGATTTATCGGGTTATTCGTATTTTTTGTAATTCAAATGTGTATTTTACAAAATCCGCAATTGGTAATATATTAATTTTTAATGCCCTTAAATAAAAACTTTTGAAGTTCCAATAATAAGTGGGATATTGCGTGTGTTTGGGAGTTAAGTGCAATATTAAAAATACCAAGCCATGAAAATGAATAAGTTCACAGCAATACTTTCAATATGTGCAGTGTTATCTTGCAAAAAAGATGAAGTAGTTACTCCTTCAGAAATTAATGGTATTCAAACAAAAATTTCAAAGGGAACAAGTGACTCTTTTATTGGAATTGGTTGGGATACTATTAAAGGAGAAAAACAGTACTCAATTTGGAGAAAGGAAAACACTTCGGCAGAATACCTTAAAATTGCACAAGTTTATGGCGATACTTTTCAAGATAATTCAGTAAAATCAATTAATTGGTACCAATATAAAGTGATTCCAGTTGGAAATTCAAATCAAAAAAGAATTTCTATTCCTGATAGTGGATATAAATTACTCGCTTACGAAAAAATCGACAAATTTTCCGACATATTAAGCGACCCTTTTGGGATTACTATTAAAAAAAACAAATATCTCTACATAGCAGACAAAGGTAATGGTAAAATTGTTGTCTATGATTTTACTGGTAATAAATTGAAAGAATTCGGAAAAGGAACGTTAACTTTTCCAAGAGGATTAGATTTTGATAAAAATGGTTTTCTATATGTAGCAGATTCTAATAATAAAATTTACAAATTTGATAGCTTAGATAATTTAGTTACTTCATGGGGAAATTTGAATAATGGACAAGGTGACGGTGAATTTAATGGTGCTATGAGGGACATTGCTATTGACCAAAACAACAATAACTTAATTATTGTAGACCACAATAATGACAGAATTCAAGTATTTGACTTTACGGGGAATTTTATTAGAAAATGGGGTTCTAAGGGTGAAGGTGACGATCAATTTAATTATCCTTGGGGTTCGGAAGTAATGGCTAATGGAGATATTATTGTTTCCCAACTTTATAAAACGATTTTTTTCTCAAATACTGGTATCTATAAATCAAACATTAAAGAAGGTGCTAATTTTATTTACCAAAACATGGAGACAGGAAATTTTTATACTACCAATATAGGTGTGATTCGGGTTTATGACAAGACTTATAGAAAAATTGCTCAATTTTCTTTTTCAGGATGGGACTATTTAATGGGTATTGCGGCTGACAATGAAGGAAACATTTACGTAAATGACTACTCTAACGATTTGTACAAATTCTCAATAAAACAAAATTAGCATAAAAAATACTGCACTTAACAAAATATTGCTAAAATTGGGCAATTTGTTGGTGTCCGTAGTTTTGTTTATCCCGATTTTATCGGGATTATGGTTACTGGGGATAGTTTCGCCCTCCCTCGTGCTCAATTTTCAGCAATATTTGGCGTTAGCGGTCAGGCTATGGAAGACAGTGCAACAATAAAAATATTGACAGATAGAAAAATGAGAAATGCTTTGAACAAGGAATATTTAGAACATAGCGTATTCAGACAACTAACCGAATATGCAGACTTCTATCGTTCACTTTCAGACTCAACTATGAGTTGGATTTCGCAAGGAACAAATTCAGCCATAAATATTGACACTTATGTTTTTTCTTCTACTCAAGGAACGCTTGAATCGATTCACGACATTTTATTAAAAGGACGAATAAATGATGCTTACGCTTTGCTGAGAAAATATTATGATGTGATAATTATCAATCTTTATTCGAACCTTTTTTTAAGCGAAAACTTCAGTATTGACAATTTTATTGTTGAGAAAATAAATAATTGGGTAAAGGGAAAGGAAAAAATTCCAACCTTTGAGAAAATGTCTAAATACATTATAAAATCAAACAAAGTTTCTGAGATAACTCAACTAATTTATAGTAACGGGGCTTTTAAGGGCAGTTCATTTGAAGACTTACGACAACGCTGTAACGAGCACACACATTACTTCTATTATCACAATCTACTTTCAAATGACAATGAAATTTATTTACAGAACAGACTTGAAACGCTTGACAGCTTTTCAAAAGATTTAAAGGACATTTTTATTTTGCACCTCTCATACCTTTTTTATCAAAATGACCATTATATGGTGTCAAGCGACTATGTTGACAGCTTAGAC
>ERZ1066134.371-NODE-371-length-25756-cov-6.830435_pt1 | contig 25756 bp, 20 predicted proteins | sample MGYA00382781_ERZ1066134 | MGnify/ENA primary metagenome ERZ1066134 (study PRJEB33369, sample SAMEA5778364) | biofilm metagenome | biome: Industrial cooling water; feature: Water cooling tower basin; material: Biofilm | place: United Arab Emirates | collected... | reverse complement strand
GGAATGCGACCATAAGCAATGGAAAAGTAACCCAAGCTAACGGGTTGCTACTAACTCCGGGAGGGACAGCAAATTTTGCTAGCTCCTCACACATTGAAGCGTCACCAATTTCTGTTGTGGCGATTGGAGCTGCTGGCAGAGTTACTTTGCTAGAGGGGTCGTGATGGTCGGACGAAGTACTGGTGTAGCAAAAAGCATAAAGTCGAGAATTGAAGAAAATGTTGTAGGTTGGGCGCTTCAGAATATGGTTCCATCCATGAATCTTATGCCCACCCAACTGACCTGGGAAGAGCCGCCTAAAGGTTACGTACCTATCGACCTTCACGAATCACCTTTTTTAGTTCCGCCACATCAGGGAACGGACTTTCCAGACCCTTCAGACTATGGTTTAACGCCGAATTTCGCCTCTTTTGAAATAGAAGAAATTGGTATAAGCGAGTGCCACATTTGTGTAACTTTTTCTTATGCAATTGGATTTATTCAGTTTCCAAGCAGTACCGTTTGCTTCATCGCCCCTGAATGCAGGCGTCCAGAGCAACACCCAGAAATACCTTTGACTTGTACTACAGACAAAGAAGTATCTTGGGAAGAGCTGGAAACATCAAACACAACCGAAGGGATACCTGTCCTTTGTCCTCCTGATGAGCCGCCACCGGGTGAGCGCTTTGGTGAGCCAGGAGAATTTTTAATTTTTGAACAGTGGACTTACGAAAGCAGCAGTACGAAATCTCGGGGGAGAGTAAACCAAGAACCGTGGGAGAATCGGGATGATTTTAACCCTCCCGCTCGTCTAATAGCCCGTAGGAGTTTTCCTGCTCCAGTTGTTGTAGCTTACAGAGCCGACAGCGGATTGCAAGACAATAGCTATAGTGTCGTCAACGACTGGAACCCAAACCAGATAAACAGGACGCGAGTAAATAGTTACTCCAGAGGTGCTTATGCGGCTAATATTCCTTGGACTTGGAATTTCACTAGAAGCACCTCTGTTAGATCTTACGTTTATACTTTTGGAAGCGTAGGATTTAATACTTTTCGGGAAACCGAAAGTAATTCAGTAAGTAGAGGATCATCAGTCTCTTGGACTGTTGTAAAAAAACAAGATGGTCAGCAATTATGGCCTAGACCATCGGAACCCGAACCATCACCTAAACAATATATGCCTAGATGTTGCGAGAATCCCACTATTGAGCGGTTGCTGAGAAAGCTTGTTAAAGCAGTAGGTGACCCTAGAAAAATTACTGTGCCTGTTTACGATAAAACCGAAAATCGCAATGTAAGCAGCTTGGCTGATGCTGTCGAAAGATGGAGTCATCATCAATCAAGTAGCACGGCTGACCTCTATAAGGTAATTGAGCCACGAGCTTTTGATGGGGCTTCGTATCCCATGCGCCTCACTCACGCTGGAGCTAAAGGGGATAAGCCAATCAGGAATTACTTACAAGCATGGGAAGCAATACTAAGGCAGATTGATACAGCGGTAGGACTGCTGCCGTTTAAGCTCAAAGTTGAGGATACAAATACCGCTCAGCAAGGCAATCAGTCAATAGAAATTCAAGTGCATTCCATCTCTGATGCACTAAAGCTTCTGGTAGAGAATATTGTCGATATAGAAGGGGATGGTGACGCAACTAATAATTTGCTGGTGCGGATGGGATTGATGCTTGTACAACAGCATCAAGCACTAGCTAAAATCGAATCTACGACCCGTAATACCGAAGAGTATTTAGACTACAAAGTCAAACAAAAAGTTCAAAAAGTCCCCAGCACCCTGAATCCAATTCTTCCGCAAAATGGGCAGGGTTTTGGCAACGCTCAAAACCTCGACAGAAATACTGAGGGTGAGACTGAGTGGCTAATGTCGCAATTACTCAGAAATACTGAACTCAGAGTCAAAGTAACTGAAATAGACGAAAAGCGATTGTTGAGTGAGAAGCTTTACTCAATCGAAAAATTCGCCGCTAATGCTTCGGCTGGTAATACGGTTCACTACGAGGGCAAAAAGACCCTAGAGAAACTGTTAGAAGGCGCGTTAGATAATGACGAATTAAAGGAATTTCTTGAGCGTAAAAACATTCGCAAAGCGTTGCAAGGGGAGAGCTTGAGTTCGTTTATTGCTGACGCCGAAAAGGGCTACCCATCGGCAGAGGGGCTTAGAGAGAACAGTCCTGACAATCCTTACGGCAGGCCAAAACGCAAAGCGCCTAACATAAGAAAAGGCAATAGGCGTCGTAGGTAATTGTTCCCTGAAGCCACTCAAATTAGTCCATCGGCATACAGCTTAAGCCGCGAGTTAAACTCTGGAGTTTAATTCTGGAGTTTAATTGACGACTCAGCAGCGTCCCTCAACAGCCAAAAACTTGTTAATGATAAAAATGCCTTATGTCTAGCAGAAACTTAATACCATATGTCCGCCGCGCTAAACGCATAATTCAAAGCGAGGTTCAAAACTCAAGTTACGACGTACTAGAAATTACGCCCAATCGGGCTAACGTCCAACAGACTTATCAACTGGCAGGCAATCCAGAATCTTTGGTTAGCAGCGCCAGCAGCTTCCTTGCAGCCACTCAATATTTAGGCGAACGCTTCGGTGATTGGGACTTTGAAAAGTGGGATCAGGATTTTGTTAACTGTTTTCCTCGTGCTGCCGCACGACCAACGGCATGGGGTAGCGTCGCAACACCTTGGGGAAAGCCCATCAATCAGCGTCCGAAGTTTGTTGAATTAAATAACCCAACAGAAGATGGCTACAAATTAGTAGCGTTTTACCCAGACAGAACGAACGATGAAGAGTGTTACCCATTGATGGGCAGCATTAACGACATCATGAATCAGGCGATCGCAATCATGCATTTCAAGATGCTAAGCTCTGAATTGGGTCATATAGTTGGTGAGCCAGTAACCGAATATATTCGTCACAGCCCAATGCAAGAGGTTTACCTAGTTTTCTATCTCTCAACCAGAAAAAAACCGCCTTATTACAAAAAGCTTTTAAACCAAGAGTATCGAGAGCATTACTTTACCATTCATTATCCGGATATTAGTAAGTTGAGTTACGCTAATTTAAGAACAACAATAGGAGGAGACAATGGACTCACGTGGGGATACTGGAAAGCGACAGCGTGGATTGCTGATAACCCGGATAACTTCAAGAAGGGAAAAGCAGCTCATCAAATATGGGTGGCTGGCGACACTGAAGATACCGCCAAAAGAAATCTTGAAAAAGTTCTAGCCCTAACCACGGGTAAAGTGCTAAGAATAAATACGTCTTGCACCGATCGAACCAAGGGAACTTTACGCAACGACCCTCATGCAGAGCGCTGGAAATCCTACAAAGTTTACCCAAAGCAATTTTTAGTATTCAACCCTAAGCTGGTAGCCTTAGCTGAGAAGGGGCAGAGAAAAACTTTAGCAGGTAAGCTAAATACCAGCAAAAATAAATTTACTCTTTACAATAGAGAAGAGCCTTTAGGCTGGAATGATTTGCTATTAAAATTCATTCGCACAACCACACCTGAAACAAACACCAATCAATAGCCATGTCAATCATCAATGTTTCTACACCATCGTCTGGGATAGTTTCAGCAGGTTCTTGTACTCAGACCACGGCAGCCGTTACTACGACTTCTAGCACTGCATTAGCGGCTAATGCTAACCGCAAAAGGGCAATGCTTTTAAATCCGCCAACAGCAACAGCGACGGTCTTCCTTAGCTTTACCGGCACAGCGACTGCCGCAACGGGGCTTCCTCTAGCGCCAGGGCAAGGATGGGTAGAAGAATCAAACGTGATTCATTTGGGCGTGTTTAGCGCTATTACTGCATCAGGCACGGCAAGTTTATTGTGTTTTGATTGGAGCTAGTAGTAATGGGTGTAGTAAGTTTTGGCCTAAGAGGCAGTGGCGGTAATAACCACGAGCATCCAAATTTGTCTTTGCTAAACAGCATCACGGCACAGAATGGAGTGCTTTACCTAAATAGCTCAGCTCTGCTACCTCCTCAAGTTTCTGGATTGCTACATTGGACTGAGGCTCGTTTTCTTCTTGGGCATAACGAATCCCAAAGAGTTCCCCATTTGCTAAACCAATCCGGCGGTATCGTCTCTACCCAGCCCAATGTAAACGAGCAGGCTATTTACAGGGGTAATATTGCTGGTGGCAAACCGGGCTTAGAATTTTTGGGCGGACAATATTACCCCTTTGACTTTACTAGCCTTGCTGGAAATTACTACACCTTTTCTTTCGTAGAAGCCAGAAAAGTAGGTCAAACAAATTACCTACTTGGCAATCAAGGCGGTAGTACCAATACGGGGCTGCACATAGGTTACGTCTCTTCTAATCAGGCAAGGTTCGCCCATTTTGCAAACGACCTAGACGCCAATGTAGAGACTTATTCCCAGCCCCTAAATAGAGTATGGGTTTTCTCATATAACTTCAGAGGGTTTGAAATTTGGCTTAATAGAGTTCGCATTGGCAGCCGCCCTAACACTCAGGGGCTAATTTCATCAACAGGCGGCAACTTTGGTAGGGGACATAGCTGGAGTTGTTACATAGGTATTTCTCCGGGATTCGCTGTTCATTTAGGTAGCAGGACAGAGTCAGAAATCCAAAGCTTGTCTGATTATTGGAACTCTCAATACTTGGTGTACTAAGTGTGACTCAACCAATTGTTGAACTAGGACGTAGTGATTTATGGAACTTGGTTTTTGACCAAACCCTTGTTGTTACCCGTGCCCCTAATTCATTCCTTGCGCCAGCTCCACCTTACTTACTTCCTTCGGCGCTTACTCACCATATTCTATTGATTCATTGCCGCAGTAATGAGGAGCGTGCCGCTAGATGGGTGCGTGGGTGCTTGGTTAGCCAGATGGTTCCTGTAGGTACAGCTACTTTTGGGCAGAACCTAGCGATCGCAAACACTAAGTCTGTAATGCAGTTCGTGCCTACTTTAGTTATGTTTCCTAAGTATTCGTTTGAATATTTTTTGAGAATAAATCTGTATCGATGGTTTTCGGAGTTGAGTATTCAAGTATGGGAGTACACAGGCATCGATAGCGATACCAGCACAGAAACCCTGCTATCGATCGAAAACGATGTTCGTCAAATTTATTTAAACTTGGTAAATAGCGGTAGTCCATAGAGAGGAAAAATGCGCTTTAGAATCTGTCGATACAGTACATTGTTTTTCATTTCCTTGGCTATCATGTTTGGCTTAACCAAGGGTACTTTCACTTATAAAGACCCACAGAGGGAAGTTGCGATCGCCATTCAGTCTCAGGATGCAGAAACCCTGTCGTCAGCCTTGGCGCTGATAACTTATTTGGTGAGTATTTTTCCCGCCGAAAGGAAGCTGGGTAGGTAGTTAGTTTCAGAGAGTTAAACTCCAGAGTTAAACTCTGGAATTAAATTCAATTAAAAGCCCCAAAATCTGCTTAGGTCTTGGGGCTTTTTATTATTTAATTGTTGATTGCAACCCGATTATTTCAGCATATCAGCTATGGTGTCAAGGTCTTCATGATAGATGGCTGCTAGAACCTCTATAACCGCTTCTAGTGCCTGTCGGGATGAATTGCCCTTTAGGATGGTTTTAGCGGCTGCGATGGCGTTCGTAAGTCCTAGTGGTTGCTTTTGGGAGTTCAGTAACAGGTCGATAGTGGTCTTAGTAGCTTGACGCTTGGTATAGACCGATTCATTCATTTGAACTGAATGCCCTAGAGACTGCGCCAATTGGGTAGGGTTTAAACCTATCATTCGTCCATTCATGTTCGCCAGATGGCGCAATGCGTGGGTTTGGGTTAAATCTAGGTTCCATTTCAGCAGTTTATCGCGTGCAATTTTACCGTAAAAGCCTGCTATGGTTTGGGCTTTACTCCCCTCGCGTGGTTTGTTCTGTGGTTGACGACAAGATTTGATTTCCAGCCGTTCGATTAGGTCGGGATACCTGGGATGTCCGATAGGTGCAGAAATGCGGTATCCCGTCTTAGTGGTAGTTTTAGTTTTTGGATTTTTATTCCCAACTACTATCAAGTTAGTTTTGTTGCTAGGGTCGTTTAGCGCCGAAATAACAATCCCGTCCGGAGTTTTAAACGATTTGTGCAGATTGAGAATCGCAAACACTTCGTGAATACGCAAACCGTAGACCACCTGCATCGAAAAAACCCACATCCAATCTTTTCGGGAATCAAGATTAGCGCTGGGATGTAATTCTTCAGTAACTCCCAGCACCTTATCTCGTATCGCCAGGAATTCGTCGATGTCAATGGATTGAAGGTCTTGACGCTTTTGGGTTTGCTTTACGTTTAGCTCGCTGAGTCCATCAACAATAGATTGTTTTTTAGCCATTCTCGCTAGTTTACGCAGCGCGGTTACACAGTGCTTGTACGCCTTAGTTCCTTGCTCATATCGATTTATGACTACCATGATGTCTGGCAAGTTTACGGCGTTAGCAGGTAGTTGTGCGTAATACCGATCGTAAGTGTCGCACCACGAAGTTTGATGGCTCGGATTAGCGCGATCGCGCTTCATGCCGGTCTTGGTTTGACCCGCCCAAAAATCATCCTCAACTAGCTTGATGGCGTCACCAAAGGTAATAAGGTCGTTTCGGATGACGTTTTTCTCTAGGATTTCGGCATCGTACCACGCCCAAAACTCAGATTCAGTGGAGATTTTCCTTAAGGCTTCAGCAACCTTCTGAGCTTTAAGAACTGCGTTGCGGATGCCATCTTCCGTAAAGGTACAGTTGCACGCCTTAGCGACCCGCTTACCGCCATCACCTAGCTTGAATTGAAGCTGTATGTAGAAGGCTTCACCTACCTTGACCTTTTTCAGCCCTACCCCATCGGGTGTACTAGCCTTCATTGATTCATAGAGAGCTAGCAATGCTTCGTAGCCAATCAATTTACTAGAGTCTGTCATTTTCTTATCTCAGCCTTATCTCAGGTGTATAAGTAGGCGAGATAAAGACGAGTTAAAAGCTTGGTGTTACGTGGCTTGATGTTTGGTTCGGGGGTTCGAGTCCCTCCAAGCCCGTCCCAATTATTTTAGATTGAATATATTATCGTAACTTGCTATGACCCCTGATTCATAGCGATCGCACCATCGCCGTAGAGGGAATGCTCTCTAATTTCGATGCCTAATTCGGCGAGGCGGTTTTCCCATTCTTGCCTGGTGCCGATTTGATGGCGACGATCTAAAAGTCCGGCAATTTCTTCTTGGCGGGTTAATTCGGCAAATTGTTCGTAATAGGGATAGTTGGGGGCAACGAAGGTTTCTTTGCGGTGCAAGATAGGCGGGTTTTTTCTAATGCTGTAGTCCCCGTATGTAACTTTAAGATCGGGTAATTTTATGGTCATACTGCTTTCTAAAGCAGGATGGGCAACCTGGTCAAATTCGGGATAAAAAAGATAGGAAATCTGGGGTTTATCGATGTGGAATTTAACTAAAGTCGCCCCTTCCATGCGCCCGATAGTACGACTGGCACAACCTTCATAAAGTCGCAATAAGGGGTTGAGTGCTTCTAAGGCAGAAACGTGGACGTAAAGCGCGGTGGTCAGATGTTTGCCGATTTTACTTTGTCGGCAGGCATTTTGAATTACTCCGGGTTTTCCTAAACTAAAAAGCATATCTTCGGCAGCATCGCAAGCTTCGTAATAGGTGCCAAAAAAGGCTTTGATGTCTTGTCGCATTTCGGGGGCGAGATCTTTCAATTTGGGGCGATCGCTAAATTCGGTGAGGGCAAGGTAAACTTGGATATCTAAGGATCTGCGGTAAGCGATCGCATCCCATTCGGCTTCGTCGGTGGCTTGTAAAATTACTTTATAAGCGCGAGAAAAACTGCCAAATTCGAGCAGTAATTGTTCCGATTCTGGTAATTCATTTTTAACGGGTAAGCGTCCGCGATCGCTAATAAATTCCATCAGCGGTTGCAATTGTTCGCGATAGTCTTCAAACCGCTTGCTGGGCATTCGGATATGGGGAATGTAACTGCGCGATCGCCACCTGGAGGCGCGAAAGTTTTCTTTTGTTGGTTCATCCCGAAAAACGAAGTAAATCCCCAAAGCTACTGGTACTGGATCGACGCCTAAAACTTTGGCGATATAAGTTTTTAACTCTTCCTGTTCGTAATATTTTTGAAACGTATTGCGGCAGGTAACAATCCCATCTCCGTAAACAATTTGATCCTTACCTCGGTTATCAATTAAAACTTGGGCGGAAACGATTAAAACTTGCTGGGTAAGTTGCCAAGCTTTTAACAAAGCTTCGCGGCGTTCCTTGGTATCTTCGATAACATTAAGTACATAACCCAAGTTAACAATATCCGAAGGAACCAAAGGCGCATCGGGGAAGTAATAAGGGTCCCATCCAGCGCTAATATAACCTTTGTGCGCCATTCGCGCTACATCACCACCGTAGCCGCAACCGTAGTCAAAAAAGGTGGTATTTTCCTGAAAAAGTTCGGCTGCTAAAGCAACGCGCACGGGTACAGAAAGATCGGTGCGGATAATCGCGGCGCGATGACGTTCTATTTCTATTGCGAGAGAAGATTCGTCCATAAGCGAATCAGCGGTAATTGGTAATTGGTAATTGGATGAACAGGCTTTTGTTCTCAATACTATTATCCATTACCCATTACCGAACGTCAGAAACCGGGTTTCTTTGGCATCAGAAGGTGAGCGTAACTGTCAACTGTCCACTGTCAACTGTCCACTGTTCTGAGGGCGATTTGAATTAAGTCTTCAATTTTCTTAATATTCGGATCTCCGGCTAAATAACCGATACCGCGATGCAGGTGCAGGCGAAATTGGCTAGCGAGGGTTTCTTTATCGGTTGCTAAACCGTCGTTATGACAGCGTTGTTTGAGGGCTATTAGTAAAATATCAGACAATTCTCCCCCAAAAACGCGCCAATTCATCTCGACGTTACTATCTGCTGGAATTGGTACGGGTGAGGGGATACTAGGTTCGGCGAGAGAACGACAAAATGCCCAGCGACAGAGAATATTCCACTGGTCAATTTTGGTGACGCGCTTGAGTTTTGTCAGTTGTTCTTTGGCGGTTTGAGAAAGAACAATTCGGTTAGTTGGAGGTTCCATAAATTGATTTTAGATTTTAGATTTTAGATTTTAGATTTGAGGGCGATCGCATGAATTATACACCCGCCAGAAACCGGGTTTTTTGAAAAAACCCGGTTTCTTAAACTCTCACCAAAAATATCCGGGTTCTACGTTGGTATGGCGATCTTTGGGATTATACTTGAGCAGATACTCGCGGGCGATCGCATCCTGTTGTCTCAAGTTTTCCACTTCTGTTTTCCCAATTTCCGTATCGGTAGAAAGCAATATCACTTGATGCGAAGCAGAAGGAAAATAACGTTCGACCAAATTCTGACGGTGAGACGAATCCAATCGTCCTAAAGGTGTATCAATTGCTACAGGTAAATGCTGTCCGGAAACCCGCGCCAGTCCCCATAAAAATGCGATCGCTAACAGTTGCTTTTCCCCAGCGGATAGGCGATGTTTGGGGACGGGTTGTCCTTGGAAGTCGTAGAGGGAAAGGCTGAAGGTGTTGGTATCAATAATGACGCGATGTACGAGGTCGGATTTGTGCAAAAGATAGCCGAAACAGTTGGTTACTTCTAACTCTAATTTATTCAATTTTTTCAGAGTTAGCTTCTCTTTAAATAGCTTGAGAGTGGTTTGCACTTTGGCACAAGCGCCGATGATATGCTGATTGTTTCTTAGTTTGATAAAGTCGGTGCTGTATGCTTCTAATTCTTTTTGGGTTTTGGCGATTTCCTTATTTAATTCTTCGTAACGACGTTTAGCAATTTCTTCGGCTGCTTTAGCTTTAGCGTGTTCGGTTTGCGCTTCTCTGACATCAGCTTTCAATTTTTCGTATGCTTCGGGAGATGCTGCGATCGCTAGCTGTCTTTCGATAAATTCTATCTCTAATTCTAGCTCTTTTAACTCTTTAATTTTTGACTCAGCTTGATTTTGGCTATCTTTGATTTGGTAGCGCAGCAAGGTTTCTAGTTGATTAATCGCTTCGATATCGGCGGCTAACCAAGGTTGTTCGTCGGTTTTGGCGGCTTGTTCTAGTTCTTGATATTCTAGGTCAAAAATGCTTTTAATTTGCTCTAATGCTTTGGGTTTTAATGAAAGTTGATTGATCGAGGATAGGATGCGATCGCTTCTTTTTTTCAAAACCTCCCATTCAATTTTAGCCTGTTGTTGGCGGGTTTCATTTTCCGCTTGAGTTTTTGTTTGCATCAACAGCGGTGAAATCAGCGCCAAAGGTAAAACCCCAGCGGCTAATTCAACCATCCCCTGACGAGATTTATCCGCATCTGCGGTTAATTTTTTCTGCTGCGTGTCTAGGATGTTGCGTTCTGCGGCTATTTTACCACCTTCATAAATAAACTTTTCCTCAACTTGGTTTAGTTTATTTTTGGCGCGTTCTAGCTGGGAAACGCAACTACTTTTTTCTTGCGCTGCTGCATCTTTTTCTGCCCCTAGTTGCTGGAATTTTTGCTCTATTTTATCTAAAGCTTCCAGTTCTTTTGCCCCGGCAATTTCCTTGCGTTTGCGACTGGCTAAAATATCCAAATCAACCGATAATCTTTCCGCAAGTTCTAGCCCTAAAAGCGAACGAATAGCGTCAACAACTAGGGGGGGAGGCGTTTCGAGTTCGGCAAGTTCTTTCACTTGTTCGCCGTCAAACAGAAATAAATTAGAAATTCCCAAAGGTAGCAAAGTTTCTATATATTCATCCCATGTATTGACTAAAGCTTTATCGGGCCACCCTTCCTGATTATATTCGTCATAAACAATAATTCCTAACGTATCTTTTCCATCTTTGGGTTCTTTAGTCCAATATCTGACTATTTTAAATCGAGTCAGTTTATCGTTTTGGACATGTTCAAATTCTAATTCAATCCGGGTGTTTTCTGTTGATGGAATGTTGCGATTGACGCATTGAATCAAAAAGTCAGTGTAGCCCAAAGTGTTGCGCGTAGAACATTGGGCGCGACTGCCATATAAAGCGAGGCGAATCGCATCCATCAGCGTAGTTTTACCACCGCCATTCATACCGCCAAACAGAATTATGGGACGAATATTGCCATCAGTTTCTGGGCGGAGGTTGATGACATGTTTCCCCAGGTAAGGGCCAAAATTTTCTAGTACGAGTTCAAGAAATATCACGGTTAATTTCGAGAGGAGATTTGAGAGTTGATTTTGCTGAGAACTTGCACCAGCGCCGGGAAATAAATTTCCGGTTTGTAGAGATTGACATGTAACATCTCTACAAAAACCTGTTAAAACAGGTTGTTTGGCTTGGGCTGGCTTTGAGATAGCCGGGAAATAAATTTCCCGCTAAAAGCTAAAACCTGTTAAAACAGGTTGTTTAACTAGGGCGGGCTTTCAGTCAGTTTTAACTGACTTTCGCTATTAGCCCGGAAATTTATTTCCGGGCGGGTTAGAACTAGAAGTGACAGTTTAATTATGCTAGTCATCTGTAGTTTCTGAGTCATCAGCTGAGAATTTAAGATCTGCCCAAGATAGCTGCTTATTTTGGTTGTCGGTTTTGCTTTCTATCGATTGCTTCACCTGATTAATTTTGGCACTTTTATTCTTGGCATCGCTGGGGTTTTCGCTTAACGCTTGTCTAACTCCGTAAATGTCGTCGGGATTTTCTTTAACTGCTTTGACCGCATTGTTTAAATTGCGTTGGTAGTAGGCATTATCAATCGCTTCTTCTTTGGCACGCCCGCTGCTGTCAAAGCATTTTTCTAGGGTGTCGTAGATACCAGTACGGCGAGATTTGGTGTAATACTGGCGTTCGGTATCTAGCAGTTTTGCCATTAATTCTAGGTGCATGATATCGCCTTCACATATTTCTTCTAAAACTGCCCATTCATCGCTACCTAGTAAGGTTCTTTCCGCACCAGGGCGAGGGTCTTTGAATTCTTCGCCTGTGACTTCTTTGTATATGCGAGGTAAGCTGTCATCAAATTCGTGCTTTTCTTCCAGCCAGATGCGGCGAATTTCGCTCAATTCTTCGAGGGTTATTAGGGTAATGTCGCCCATTTCTGGTGGGGCGGTTTGGCGGATTTGGGTTTGTGCTTCTAAGACTCGTTTTAGCAAATATTCTCGCCATTCTTTAACATAAGGGCCAGGGATTGGTTCTACTTTTGTTTTTTCTCCATCGATATTTCGTTCAAAGAGTTGTACTTCGCCCCAGATACGGCGAAAATCTCTGTTTTCGCGATCGTTCTCAATATCTAATTCTAGACGTATATCCACTAGAGGTTGTAACCACTCTTTTTCTTGATCGTTCTGAATCATTGCACTTAGAGATTTATCGCTATCAACCAGAGTGCATACCCAACACCCAAAGCGAGAACTTCCACAGCTAGGTGTAGTAGTATCGACGACTAAAGGACATTCATTATCTGCTGTCGCACCTCGATACATATCAAATAACTCTTTATTGCTGTGTCCCCAGGGATTCTGCCATTGCATTAGATACAACCAAACTTCATCGGTTCGCCAATCTTCAATAGGACTGTAAACTTGGGAATTAGGCAAGCTGGCATTAGGACTAAGGCGATCGCGCACTCTCTTTTCCTCAAGTTTCTTCATTCTAATTCCACGACTAACGCTTTCACTTTTGCGAGTTCCCAAGACAAGAATAGTTTCACCACGAGTTCGTACAATATCACGAACAAAGCGGTTAGATGGATCTATCTTTAAACGTCCAGTACACCAACGAAACTTAAGACGTGGCGCAGGATAACCTTTACCAATTAAACCAACCCAGTATGTTTGTGAAGTCTCTGGTTTCAACAGATGAGGTTCCATAGGAATTGCTTGCTTTTTTGCAGATGTTTTTATCCGCTCTATGGATTTGCGAACCCAAGCAGCAACTATAGGGTTTTCTACCAGTGTATCTGTTGTAATTACATAAATAGTTTTGGTTCTCTTTTCTGCTGGAAGTTTTGCGATCGCATTCCACACAAGCTGCAATACTGCGGTACTATCTTTGCCACCGCTATATCCTACAATCCAGGGAATATCATCAAGGCAGTATAACTCTTGAACTTCCCTGGTTAGCTTTTCTATGTCTTCCACTAACTCCTCAGCAGTACGCTGGGGAAATAGTGACATCTGTACTTCTGTCACAACTGAAAGCTCCTGAAAAATATGGTGTACTTTTCAGGATACTATTATCAAGGGTGAATTTGTTACTGAGAAGCTATTTATACTTGAGGCAGTCAGAGCAATTTAATTCCAGTTTTCTGCTCTACCTCTCGCACAGCAACTTTAAAACCCTTGTCTACTGCTGCTGATTGGGTAACTATCTTCCTGTTACCGTCGCCATCATCTATCACTAAGTTGTTTTCCCATAACTTTGAGTTACGCCTGTAGTCAAGACCTGCAAGTGCATTAATCAATAGGTTTTTCTCTTCGTTGCTAAACTGTTTTCCAAAAAAGATGAGATGCCCAACACGACTGATAACTTGGAAACCTACTGTGTTAAAATCAATCCTCTCTTGGCGCAAACTATACAAGTCGAGATTCACAGTTTGTGAGGCAGGTTTTAGCAAAAGTTTCCATGTATCATTATTATTGGCGAATTCTGTGTAGAAAAGTTTTGCTGTTTCCAACAAACTCCTAAATTCACTCTTTTGCTGGTTAGATCGAGACTCAATTACCTGTCTACGGGATGAACCGAATAAAAACTCAGCCATACCAATCCTGAGTTGGTTCATTGTAAAAATGTAGCTTGGATCTTTGCCTAATGATTTTGATATTTTGTCAATTCGCCCCTCAAAAACCACCAAATCCCTAGTAATTTGTCTCGTCAGTTTTGCCAATACATTAGTTACATCAAACGCCGCTAAAAGTGCAGGTGGAATTGGTTTATTTTTAGCACAATCAGCAAAATCTTGGTGAATCTGATCAATATCATCTTCTTGAACAACCAGAACTGTTACACTGTCATCGCGTAAGTCAGGTCTTTCTATAATTGCTTTTTCAATTGCTTTGAGTCGATGCTGACCATCGGTTACATAAAGCTCCACATTTGTGGGGATGACAGCATATCCAAATTTGACTGCTCCAGTGCCAAAGGCAAAGACTTTTATTGGCGTATTTGAGTTAAATATGAATGGAGGGAGAATATAGTTTTCTGTTTCAAGCAGATACTTGGCAATCTCGTCAACGTGCGGACGAATTAGGGGACGGTTTATCAACTCCTCGGCATTAGATTTGTTTTTCTTTGTATCAGCAGTTTGTAACCGTGCCATTTCGAGCAGGAGGTTAAAAGGCAGAGAAAACGTCAGATGAGTTCTTTTGCCTTGCTCATATAGGTGACACAGGAAGACTCTAGCACCGCAAGTCGCTGCATCTGCGTATGCTTGGTTTTGGGCATTCTGCTGTGTGTCAAGCAAAATAACGTTAGCACTAGAACGCTTGCCGTTGTTGACGTTGACCGTAGACAAGGTTTGGTAAGGACTGTCTAGCATTGCGATCGCCTCTTGTTTTACCTGTAACACAAGAGTAAACCAAAAATTTTCTACTGTCAAGCACCGCAGTCCTAAATTAGACTGATAATCTGGATCAATGTCTAAATATGGACTGGCAATTGTATGTACATATAATTTATGGCTTTTCCAACCTTTCCTCTTCTGATGTCAGAGGCAACCCCAAACGCCGCTTCACATACCCACTCATCCAAATGACGCTACGGCGCGACTTGGAAACGCCACCGCTAATCAATATTTGCCCTTCCCAGTCTAAATTAAAACGCGACCAATCGATATCGCCCAATCGTTTGAGATATTCTGCCCAAGAATGGGGATAAATCGAAATCAAAGTTGCACCGGCAGCGCCGATTGCAGTTAGCGCGATCGCACTACAATGTAAATAATCCCTCCGCATCTCCAAAGCACCGACTTTCTTGTGTAAAACTTGCTGCCAATCTGGAATACAACTACTCACAGCATTCCAGAAACAAACTGCTATTTCAATCTGTTTTTGTTGTGACCCATCTCGATAATTTTCCAGCAACGCTAGCGTCCCATTATAGATACTACTCAGAGTAAATAGCTTACCAGATCGAGCGGGCAAAGTGCTGCGTTCGCTATCTACCAAACTTCTAAAAACAGGCACTTGCTTGATAACTTCTCTCACTAAATTGGCATTTCGATCTCGATAATCGTATAAAATATTCAAGCACGGATCGGGATGGACTGCGTAGCGGTTTAGATCCGAGAATATTTGTTGCGATCGCTCAATTCCCATCTGCAAAAAAAATATCACAGCGATCGTCTCATATCCCAATTCCGGATTTTCTTTCAGCGCCATTTCTAACGCCGCCCGTCGATGCTGCCCATCGTTAATAATAAACCGCGCATCCATCGGCACGCGCAATCGTCCCATTTTCCCCGCTTCCGCCTCCTTACCAAGAGGTTCAAAAGCGATATCCGCATCAATTGAAGCTGTAATTGCCGAAAATGTATAATTTTGCGGATTTTCCAGAATATATCGCGCAATTTCTGGGACGCGACTGCGGTTTAAACTGCGCCTCGTCCGCATTTGGGGCGGCATTTCCTCATCATCCAAGGGGAAAAGTTTCGGCAAAAATCGCACGGGACACATGGAAACATAATACTCCCGCTCTGCCTGAATTCCCCGGATCGCGGGCAAAACATATTCAAAAGAGGAAGTAGGCATTTTCAGCATTGTTATCGTCTATTCAACAAACCCGGTTTTTGTGGAATGTAGAGACGTTACATGTAACATCTCTACTCTTGTGGGGTCGGAATCTTGTCCACCAACCTTAAATTATTAAGATTCATTTACAGATATTGACAAATTAGCTTTCCTCTGATTAGGTAATGAAGTTCGCTCAGATAAATTTAGTATGACATAGGTAATAATTTTTAAAAACTCAATTGACACATAAGTTATTAAAAGATAGTTTTTGAAAAATATCGCGATATTCTCAAAGATAGATCCATGAACAAACCCAACAACCCCAGCGGCGACTTAGCGAGTCAAATTTTGGAGAGAGAAAATCAGGAAAGACAAGCGATCGCACTCCTCCTAGATCGCTATCTCAGCAGAAGCAACCAAATTTTGGTGCAAAAAATCGAAATGGGAGGTAGCGAAGCATACATCGGTTCGGTCACATTAGAATGGTTTGCCAGTCGAGTCCGCTTTGCATCGCGCCTGCCTTTATTTCGTCCTAAATTTAATCCAGACACGCAAAACATAGAAATAGACGCAGAAACGATCGAAGAAATACAACAACGCCCCTTAGATTGGTCGAGACAAGCAACATTAGCGCAATATTTAGCCGCCAGAAAGCATCACAAATTCCCGCCAGTATTAGTAGTAATGAATCAACCCTGGGTAGACAATCCCCAAGCAGCGGAATGGGGAAAAGACGGACGGGCAATTAAATCTACTGCTGATTATTCGCCCCTAGATAAAGATGGCAAAGCAGGATTATTAAACCTATCCGACAACGTAACAATATTTGCCTTAGACGGACAACACCGACTGATGGGAGTGCAGGGATTAATGGAATTAATTCAAACCGGAAAACTCCAGCGCTACAAAAAAGATAAAAAACCAACAGGCAATTATATAACCGTCGATGATTTGCAACAAGAATACCAAGTAGACCCCGCTTATTTGCAAAATCTAGCCAAAGAAAAGATCGGCATAGAATTTATATCCGCCGTCGTGCCAGGAGAAACGAGAGATGAAGCAAGAAGGCGCATCCGGTCGATATTTGTCCACGTTAATTTAATGGCGGCACCATTAACAAAAGGTCAATTAGCGCAACTCGATGAAAATGATGGTTTTTCGATTGTCGCCCGCAAAGTTGCCGTCACCCATCCCTTATTAAAAGACATCGAAGGGCGCAATCCCCGCGTCAATTGGGATAGCGCGACTGTCGCCGCAAAAGCAACGGTTTTAACCACGCTTCAGGCACTACAAGAAATGTCCGAACGCTACTTAGGACAAAAATATTTTCACTGGAAACCTGCGATCAAAAAAGGTTTAATCCCATTGCGCCCGGAGGATGAAGAACTGGAACAAGGGTTTGCAGAATTTACCCAGCTTTTCGATTATATAGCCGATTTACCCAGCTTACGGCGATTGGAATCTGGCGGAGAAACAACAGAAATAATGCGGCGATTTAGTTTTGAAAAAGGCGGCGGCGAAGGGAATATTTTATTTCGTCCCGTCGGACAAGTTGCCTTTGCTCAAGCGTTGGGAATTTTAGTTTATAGAAAAGGGTTTTCCCTCAAGTCTATATTTGAGAAACTTCAGAAATTCGAGGCGGATGGAGGATTCTCTAATATGGATAAACCCGAATCTATATTTTATGGAGTTTTGTACGATCCAAATAAGAAGCGGGTGCTAGTTGCAGGAAAAGATTTAGCCGCGAAATTGATCGTTTATATTCTAGGTGGAATTGACGACGGTTTGGCAAGGGCGGAACTGCGGCGAGAGTTAGCAGAAGCGAGGACAATTGAAGATAAAGCAGTGGGTTTTAATGGTAAATTTGTAGCGCCAAAACAAGTAGGATTGCCTCCCGTTCTTCAGTAGCATAAATGCCATAAATGCCCAGAAATAAATTTCTGGCTGAAAGCTAAAACCCGTTAAAACGGGTTGGAAATTCTTATAAGTCCGTTTCAACGGACTTAAGCTTTGAGCCAGAAATTTATTTCTGGGCTGAATTTTGTAAGAGGTCTATTGTGTGGAACTACCCATGCAACTGGACATGATATTAATCACACTTGCGGTTCAATTCCAGCTGCTCGCAACTGAGCGCGCAATTGCTCTAGTTGTTGTTCTGCTAGTTCAGCTCTTTGGCGTTCTTGTTCAGCTATTTGACGTTCTTGTTCAGCTATTTGACGTTCTTGTTCAGCTCTTTCCTCGCCTGCTAACAATAAATTCCCTTCTGAATCCCACCAGCGAAGCCAAGGCAATTCTAGATTTTGATAGCGACCTTGCCAAATTCCTAATTCTACTTCTAACGCTGGAATTGGGTAATGTCCTCGCTCGTTTTCCGGCACTAATTGATACTGACCCTCTATTAAATGATAAACCTCTACGCGGGAACGTCTGACTTCATAAATGCCATAAAATGCTGGACGAATTACATTTTCATAAATCCAGAATTTCCCCGGTTTTGTTTCCTGTTGAGCTGAGCGCAATAAAGGCGTTCTATCTCGTTCTTCTGTCCCGTCTCCGGAGACAAATTCTAACACAATTAATGGCGGTATCAATTCTTGCCACATGACGTAAGAACGGCGAATTTTACCGTCAATAGTTGGCGGGACATTTGGCACGTAAAACCAGTCTGGTGCTTCTGCACCTCGTTCTGGCGGATCTGTCATTCGCCAATAAATGCCGCTATCTTGACCGATACAATAGTTACCATCGGTATGCAGTCTTTGCAGGACAGGGATAATGGAATCTGTTAATAAAATGCTTTGAGGGTGTTCTTGAAAGTTTTTCACAAAGGTTCCGTCTGACTCAGGTAATTGAGTATGGTCAGGTAAAGCTGTAATAGGTTGAGATTGGTCGATTGTATAAGCCATAGAAAATTCACCATAAACTGAGTTTGAAACCGGGGTCAATGTTATGTTGTAAATTTTAACCCAGGAACCTACTTAAATCAAATTCTCCTTCTGACCGAGCTTGCTTTTCTCTTTCGGAAATTAACATCAACAGCAACCTTTCTGTATAGTCTACTGCGCCGCGCATTTCCTCTTGTAAAATTTCTAGTCCTCCGTTGGCATATTCTTCAAAAATTTGGATGCGGTTTTCTTCGGCATCGACATCGCTGGGGGAGAGAATTTTAGTGTTTTTCGTTTCGGCGATCGCTAACAATTTAATTACCAACTCATACCCCCTAGAAACAAATACTTCCATCCCTATAGGAGTGACTTCTTTTTTAGAAATTTCTCCTAAAGTTACCCGCTTTTTCCGCTTTGCACCCAACGCCGCCGCAAATGCGATCGCATCAGCATAAGTCTGAAATGGCCCCTTGCTATCGCTACCAATGGTTAACGCTTTTACTAACTCGGCTTTATCTTTAGCAATTCTAATTCTTGCGCTCATTTTTCAGTCCATAATAACTTAATCCGCGGCTCAAAAGCTCAGCGATCGCTTCTTGTTTCGGTACTTTTTACAATAATTTCTGCCCTACTATTTTCCTCCTGATACTAGGCTTGTTTATTCAATCATAGCGTGGTTATAAGTTGTGCGATCGCTTCCCCTCAACCTTGACTAAAAGCTTGCAACAACCAGCGAGTAATTGCCCCATCATCCTCAGTTTCGCTGCGTTGAAGCGCTGATTCAACTAAAGATATTGCTAACCCTGGTAACACTTGAGATTCTTCAATTTCACCGCTACGCCTGTCGGAGATAGAGAAAGCTATAGTATCCCTCAAATTCGTATTAACAGCCCAATATTCTCGCACACCTGACCGTTCGTACAGTAACCGTTTTTGCCCCAAATCATCGTTAATCGAAGTTGCACCAATTTCCACCACTAAAGTAGGCGGATCGTATTCATTCAAATCAACAGGTGAATTATTATCAGGAGGAACCTTCAAGCCAGAACCAATATAAAAAGCCAAATCGGGTTGAAATTCATCTAAACCTGTTTTCCTAAAACTCGTATTAGTGAAGACAAAAATTGGGATATTTCTAAGACTTGCACAAAGCACAACCAAGTAGGCAATAACAGAATTTTGGCGTCCGTGACGCGGCCCAACTGGTGACATTTCAATCCTCACATATCCTTGATGATAATAAAATCTACCATTTTCGTAATCGGGATTATCGGCTAACATCAAAAACTGATCCCAAGTTGCCTTAACCCAGGTATCCGTCACGAATTTTTCTAAAGCTGTTGTTGCACTAGAAAGCATAATCTACCTCGACAATCTCCGTATATTCAAACTCATTCGGACTTTGCTTAACTAAAGGATATTGCACTCCACCTAAATCGATCGAATCTTCTTCACAATCAAGTTTAGGCGAGTAATAAGTCAAAACGTATTCTTTGCCAATTCTAGCTGACATTTCCTCTGCCACCTCACCCCGCCACTGAGTTTTAGTCGCTAAAACTACTAACTGATTGGCTAATTTTGGCAGTACTTTAGCAATTTGTCTGCGATAAATTTGATCCAAACTGCCAAAAGGAGAATCCATCACAATCGGAAATGTACTGCTATCAGGTCCCATTAAAGTATTTTTTTGCCGCCACTGCCTCACCCCGTCAATAATTCCCCCAATAAACGACAAACTCAGGATTTGATTTTCGCCTGTAGAAGCCGCTACCAATTGTTCTTGTCCTGAAGTATTTTCAACCAAGGTAAGCTCGTATTTATCACTCAATTTAGGAATATAGGGAGTGAAGGAAATTTCGCTAAATATTTCCTGCACCCGCTTTTCTAACTGCAAGCGAAACTGCTTATCTAAGCGGGATTTAACTTCAGTTAACCGTTCAATTGCATCCTGAGTTGCCGCAATACGCCTTTGCGCCACAACTTGCCTCATCTCATTCATTTGATGCTTGTCAATTTGCTTGCTCAAGCTTTCAACTTGAGTTTTAAGATTCTCGATTTGCTGTTTATTAGAACCGCTTTCTCGGTTTAACTCGCTAATTTTAATTTCAATTTCATCCAAACGCTTTTGTAACTCCTGGATATTTTCATTCGGAAATTTACGCAACTTTTTATTAATATCTTCAAGCTGAGTTTCGATGCGTGAAATCTCGCTTCTGTATTGATTAATATTAGCCTGTTCTCGGTCAATTTCTTGCCAAAATTCAGAAATTTGCTTGTCAATTTCATCCACTTGCGCGCTCATGCGAATAGCGGTTTCTTCTATATCTGCCATTCCCGCTTTATCCATCCAAGTTTGTACTTGTGCGCGAGCGTGAGTTCCTTCATGAAGTTCCGCACCGCAAATACAACGTCCCCGTTGCAGTAACTCTTGAACAAACGGGCGTTTAAGTCCTGTTGGTAACTCCCCTTGTTCGCGCAATTGATTAATAAAATCCCGGAAGTCAGCCGTTATATCAGGTAGAAAAATTGTATAACTTCGCCCTGAAATCGCCTTTTTTAGAGACTCATTTCCTTGTTTCATTTGTTCTTTAGTTGATGTTAGCTGCGATTGCAATTCATTCCGCAACCGTTGCAATTCTTCCGCCCCGCCGAGTTCCAGTAAACGATTAGAAATAGTTTTTTTCAATTCTGCTTGGTGGCTTAATTCGCTTGCTATCTCCACCTGACGCTTTTGTAATTGCTCAATTTCTTGTTCGAGTTTTTGTTTTTCTCGTATGAGTTTCTTAGTTTGAGGATCGCCAATCAGCCTCAAATCGCTTTCTAGGGATTTTCTCGCATCTCCCAAATGGCGGATAGCACGAATTAATACCTCGACTCCTAACAATTCTTTAGTCGCTTCGGCAATTTCCTCTTTTTTGTCCGAGCGGACAATATGTTCAATGCGCTCGCCATCAAAGAAGAAATATTGATGTAAGCTTTCCGGTAATATTCGCCCGATAATTTCTTCTGGAGGTTGGGGAGGATGGAACCATTCCCCATCTGTTCCCGCAATTTGCATAAACAATTGACTTTGAGTGTGATGAATACCATTTTCATTTCTGTAAGCGCGGCATAATCGCTTGGTATAGTAACGTTTGTTGTCGTGTTCAAACGATATTTCTACCCAGCAAGATACCGCTCTTCCCGGCGCTGCTTCGGTAATTGCTCGTTTATTTACTAATTGGTCTTCTGCGGCAAAAGCAGCGCTGAATTTTTCGTACAATACCCACGTAAAGCCATTCATCAGCGTTGTTTTACCCGCACCGTTATTGCCGTGAATAATTGTTGTATTCTGCTCTCCGCTGGCGAGGATAATTTCTGGAGTCTCACCGTAAAATTGACGAAAATTACAGAGTTTGATGGAAATTAGTCTCATTGGATTGCTTCCTTCACGATTTTTAAAATGTCGTCGTTGATGTTATATGGTCTTTTACTGTGCAGTTTATCTTTTTCCGCTTGCAAGACGCGCTCGATAATTTGGCGCACTTCCGGCGGTGCGCTGGTAATTGGTTCCTGTACGTCATTTAGATTCGGTTCGTTTGTCACTTGGCTGCTGTTCTGAAATCGGCTATATTTTATTAATTTAATACACTTGCCAAAGATTGCCCATAGTTATCCAATGTAGGGTGTGTCAGGCGCATCATATTGAAGAATTTTTACCACTAGATTAACAGCTTGCGCCTGACGCACCGCCATCGATGGTGCGTTACACTTCGTTAACGCACCCTACAGTTTTCTACAATTTTCAGTGCGTTACACTACGCAGAAACCCGGTTTCTAAGATCCTCTTTTAAATGTCTAACAATCCGTATCGCTTTTGCAGGTTCAGTAGTTTTACTCTTGCTTCTCCGGCGTTATCTGCTAAGTCGGCAAATTCTACCAAGCGTTTTAATTCTTTTCGCAATAAGTTGCGCTCAATTTCTAATGTTTCTCGGTCGAGTTCTGGAGGTAATACAATTGTGTCGAATAAAGTTGCTCTTTCTTTTCCTGGATGCGGGCGCAAAATTCTTCCCCGCCGCTGGATAAATTGGCGCGGATTTCTACTACTGGCTAAAATTACAGCGGTTTGAATCGCGGGAATATCTACTCCTTCATCTAAACAGCGAATTGCTACTAAACCTTGCAACTCGCCGCTTTCAAATTGACGCCGTAAATTCTCCCGTTTATCTAAAGTCGTTTCGGCGGTATAAGTGCTGACTCGATATCCCAATTCTGCGCCTAAAATTTGGGTGACTGCTTTTAATTGATGTTGGTTTTCAGTTGAACCATCGCCGCAATAAAATAAGGTGTGAGTTGTGTGCAGGCGTTTCGCCATGATTTGACGCAAAGCTTTTAATTTATTAGCGGCAGAGCCAATTATTCGGGAACGCTGCATTAATAATGCTTTTAAATCTTCGTTATCTTCGTCAAAGATATTCGATGCGTCGATGCCTCGTTGCTGATATAACAGCATTCGCCCAATACTTCTGGTTAATTTTAAGTAGGCGCGGCTTTCTGATTCCGTAAGTTCTACTAATATGGGATAATAAAGATAGCGAACTAATGCACCCTGTTGAATTGCATCGGCTAAGGTGAATTCTGGCTGCAAGACGGAACCGAAATAATCATAAATAGATTGGGTGCCATCTTCATCGAAATAGCGTTCGGGAGTGGCAGATAAAGCTAGGCGCAATCCGATGTTTTGCGGTAAGCTTTCGCCGCGACGCTTTGCGCCTAGATTGTGGGCTTCATCGCCGACTATTAAGGTTTTTTCTGGGAAGTATTTTAATTGAGATTGAAAGCCTTCGCTCATCAGTGTATCGTTGGTGGTAATGATGGTAACAAACGCTTGGTTGCCCGAACGCACATTGTAGAGTTGCGTTGAAAGTTGTACTTGCCAGCGACGCACGGTTTCAAACGCTAATATTGGTTCCATGCCGAATTTTTGGCATTCTCTTGCCCATTGGGTGACGAGGTGGCGAAATGGACAGACGACGAGCAAAACTTGTAAGTTGATTTTTTGATAAAGTGCCGTGGTTATTGCTAGTGCGGTTATCGTTTTTCCACTTCCGGTTGCCATTTTTAGCGTGCCTCTGCCTTGATTTGCAAACCAGCTATCAACCGCTTGTTTCTGATAGAGGCGCAGTTGTAATGATGGTGGTATTTTGGGGCATCCGGGTGGTGGTTCTTTTTCTGCGGATGGGTTTAGATCGTAAGTGCCTTTTGATGCAGATACGGCTAGGAGTTTGTTTATTTCCAGTAAGGGAAAAGCTTGGTTGTAGAGGTTTTCGGTTTTAGTTTGTTTTTCGACTTTATACACACCCTTGGATGACTTCACTTGCACGCCGCCTTTGTCAATCAAACTGTTTGATATATTTTATTGGTTGCGATCGCTCATTGTCGGCACACGGCATCCGAAGCTCTTCCCTTTGCCGGTAAATTTACTCATGCCGTCGATGCTTGTCGGGGCACGGCATCCGAAAATCTTCCATTGAGTGCCAAATTTATTCATGCCGTGCCCGCGTGTTTGAAGGTGAAGCTCAATTTCCTGACTATACGGAGGATTAACCGATGCGAAAGTACATTGCTTTTCGAGCCGACTGGATGGAGGAAGATGGAGCCGAAAACCGCATCTTGGCTCACACAGGAGCCTGTACCGACATTTTGGCTGAGTATTTCGATTCGTCAGATGCCCCCATCCCAGAACCGGGTTACCGCCCCTCTGAGTACTGCCAAGTGCCAGAAGCTATAGATCCAGAATCCCCCAACTCTAGCACCCATTTCCGGCGCGGCGACTGGGAAGTTGTGCGAGTTGAGCAATACGCTCCTATCGGAACTGCCGAATTTGACCTAATTGTCATCTGTTACTGTCGGTACGCGCCTATTGAATCGCCTCTCTTCCCGATTCGACGGGGAAAAGGCAGTCAGAAATTGCAAGAGGTTTAATCGGTAGGGCGAGGGGGTAAAGGGCTAAGGAGTCCACGCCGAGGAGCAAACAACCCGAAAACCAATGCTGAGGTTGAAGTTTGAGAAATTCGCAACGGCATACTCCGCAGCCCCGTAACGATACGCCGAGCGGCAGCCCCTGGGAACAGATTTGCAAGAACCACCCCGCAGCATTCGATATCGAGTCTTTCCACCAGGCTCCCACACAGTTCCATCTGGCAGTGCGCTACGATAATTTTCATCCCAAAGGTCAGCACACCATTCCCAGACGTTCCCGTGCATATCGTAGAGTCCAAAGGTGTTGGGAGGAAAACTTCCTACCTCTGTTATTTGCCCTGTATACTCTTTATAGTAATTCGCCAAATCACGGGTAATTGTTTCGCCAAAGTGGAAGGGTGTTGTGGTTCCAGCACGACAAGCATATTCCCATTCAGCTTCGCTAGGTAACCGATAAATTTTCCCTGTTTTTTTAGCAAGTCGCGCACAGAATTCCATCGCATCATCCCACGATACACCATCTACGGGTAGATTTGCCCATTTATCGAACGGATTGGGATTCAAAGATATGTTGATTTGGGGTAAGGCCGCAACTGCTTTCCACTGTGCTTGAGTCACGGGGTATTTGCCCATGAAAAAGGGTTGGATAGTAACTTGGTGTAGCGGACTTTCCGAGTTATAGCGCTCTTTTTCTGTTTCCTGTAGACCCATCAAAAAAGTCCCACCGGGAATCCATACCATTTCCAGAATGATGCCATCCCCCAAGTCTTCCGGAAAATAACTGGCGCTTGATGGGATGTGACTAATTTCTTCGCCTCTGTCATTTACGGTGATGACATCAAAGGTAAAAGTTTGTAAATATTGTGGTAACTGTTTTGCTGTTTTACCAATTTTATTGCCAAGCAAATTCCAGGCGGCGCACTGCACTGCACCTGTTTCAGTTTTGACAATTTCGACGACAAGATCTAACCCCGCTTGATCGTATTTGATGGCTTCGTATAGGGCGGCAATTCTTACTTCATCGGAGGTGCTGGCTAAGCGGTGCTTCACTCCTGCTAGTCCACCGAGGACAGCAGCATTTACAGGTGGTCGAGAGAGATCGCCTAGTACGGCGTCAAAAGGGCGTGGTTCGTTGGGATTGTCTGGCATTTTGGGTTTTTTGGCACTACTATCTGTTTTAGCCTGTACCTGTTTTAGCG
>ERZ1066134.370-NODE-370-length-25772-cov-22.554691_pt1 | contig 25772 bp, 22 predicted proteins | sample MGYA00382781_ERZ1066134 | MGnify/ENA primary metagenome ERZ1066134 (study PRJEB33369, sample SAMEA5778364) | biofilm metagenome | biome: Industrial cooling water; feature: Water cooling tower basin; material: Biofilm | place: United Arab Emirates | collected... | reverse complement strand
GCATTTTAACTGGCCATTCGCACCAACTTAAATTCTCTAATGACAATTCTGGGATGAATGATTTTTTCGGAGCGAATTGGCATGGCCTTAGCCTAGGTATGTGGCTCACAAGCCTTCATCAATCACAGAGCACACAGAGATGCCGGAATAAATTCGGCAAGAGTTCTAGTGGTTGCCAAAAATCCATGCGGCCTGTGAAACAGCCCCGACCCCAAGGGCGGGAGTGATGAGCCAAAAGACCAGAATGTTTCGCTCCCAATTTTACTTCCCGTAATTCTTCTCCCCTGCCTCCACTTTCACAGCGAGGCTGTTCTCCTTTGGCGGGAGTGGACACTGGAAGTCAGCCGAATAGGCGCAGTAGGGATTGTAGGCTAGGTTGAAGTCAAGCGTGTGGCGATCGCCTTTGATCTCGCCAATGTCGAGGTAGCGGCCGCCTCCGTATGTGTCGTCTGCCGAGGTGGCATCTGTAAAGGCCAAGAAATAGCCCACGCCAAACTGTGGCTTGAGCACGATCAACTGCGCGTCTGTCCCGTGCAGTTGGAAATGCAGCCGCGCATATTTCAGGTAGTTGGTCACTGAACCGTCACTGTTGCCTAGGCGCACGACTTGGCGTGTTTCGATTCGCTCTACACGGGCGTTCACTTTGTACGCAGGGTCTATCGGAAAATAGCTGAGTTCACCCATGGGCTCACCTGATTTCACAAAGGGACTCTCACTGCCGGTGCGCAGATAGTCTTCTTTCTTGGCGCGCTCGGCTTGCACGGTCTTTTCATAATCGTCACTTTTTCCTCCCTCCATGGAGTAATAGATGAGGGCTACCACAACAAAAGCAAAGACGATTCGGACGAGTTTGTTCATGAGCTCGCGTTCGATTTTAGAATAAAATGGAAAACACCAAAATCCCCTCTCTGGAGGGGTTGGGGTGGGTGTTTAAAACATAGTTTTCCATTTTATTCATCAAATTTATTCAAAAATGACCATTAGAAATGACCCACCTCTTGCTCTCCTCCCGAGAGGAGATTAAATGTGTCATTTTTGAATAAACATTGGATTATCTAATCAATACCACGGCACCATACTGCTGCTGCAAGCCGCTGACGGCATCTATGGTGCTATTGAATGTCATGATGTAGGTGTAGGTACCGGGCGGGAGCATCTGTGTGCCCAAGCGGCCGTCCCATCGGAAATCCTGATCCTCGGCTCGGAAGACGGCTTGTCCCCAGCGGTTGGCTATCACGATGCTGAAGTTCTCCACCGCCGGATTAGGGATCACTGCAAACTCGTCGTTCAGCCCATCGCCATTTGGAGTGAATGCAGTAGGGGCAAAAATGAACGCCTGGCAGTCGTCTCGCACGATGACCCTATCTGTTCGGCAGGTGAAGCCATTGTATAGCGTGACCTCATACGTGCCGGGCTGTGTAGCATAGAAAATGGGCGATGTGGAAACAATCTCCGGATCGGGCACGCGCGTCCAACTGTAAGAATTGAAGGTGCCGGGGTTCAGTGCCACTCCGGGGTTTTCAGGGTCTTTACTACACATGGTGGCCTTTTCGGGCAGCAACAAATCTGCATCGTTGATGGGCGTGATAATGGCATCAAACTCAGCACTCGCCGAGCAGGTACCGTTTGGATTCGTTGCGACAACCGTATAGAGCCCCTCGGCGGTTACGCGTATGGTTTTGGCTGTTGAAGAGAAACCGGCCGGTCCACTCCATGCGTAGGTGACGCCCGTGGTGAAGGTGGGAATGGCCTCCAGATTGATAGAAGTGATGTCGTTGCAATTTGGGGTGGCTGAAATGGCCACTTCGAGTAATTCTTCGACCACCACATCCACGGAAGGCGAGGTAACCTCACAATTAGTGGCCTGGTCGCGCACGGTTACGAAATAGGTGCCTGATGACAGGGCGGTCAATTGCGAACCGACTTGGCCAGTGATCCAAAGGATGGTGAACGGACCTGTGCCACCCACAAGGTTGGCTGTCAGGAGCAATTGTCCTTCGCATGGATCGCCGGTGACATCCACGGTGACACTATGCGTCGGATTCAGATTCACCGTAATAGTTTCCTCTCGATCGCAAAGTCCGGTTTGTGATGCCACCACCGTGTAGATGCCTGATTGATCCACAGTCACGGATACGCCGTTATTCAGCCCGACAATGCTCGGTCCGCTCCATGTGTAAGAGGCCAATCCGCCCGAACCATCCACAACAAAGACGGCTCCTTCCGTACCGCAGATGTCCTGAATGGCATCAAAAGTAAACGTCGGCTCGGCATTCAGTTGATTAATGGTCACGGTCTCCGATTCGGTACAACCCGATCCTCCCACCTCTTCGAAGAAGACGGTGTAGGTACCCAACGGCAAATTGGTCACATCCAAATTGGTCAGAGGAGTAGTACTGAGATTCACATCATTTCGAATTTCCACACCGTTGGCGTCAGTCACAATGTAATTGATGGTAGCCGGTGCAGCCCCACCAAACGACACGGTGATGATGCCTTCATCGGGGCAGGCATTCGGTGCACTTGCCACGGCATTGAATGTCGGTGGATCTTCAACTACTACCACGCTCGTGCGAACGCATCCGGTCACGTTGTTGGTCAACGTCATGGTATAATTACCGCCATCCAATCCGGTGATAGTAGGAATAGCAGCCGGGCCATCCATGATGAACGGACCTGCACTAGCCGGGCCCGATAGCGCATAGGTGTAATTGCCCGACACATTGAAGGTCATATCTATTGCACCGTCCAAATTGCCACAGCCGGATGTAGGTGTTGGCACAATAGTAACATCAGGTAGCTCAAGAACGGTCAAGTTCAGGGTATCTCTACCCACACACAAGCTTACAGGATCAGTAACGGCCACCACGTATTGAAACACACCAGCCACATTCGTTCGCGTGCTGAAAGTGCGACTGTTTCCTGAAGCTACTCCGTCGATAGTCCAAGCGTAGGAAGCACCGGGATTGGCCGCATCCAATGTGATGGGTGGATCATTCTGACAAACGACCAGATTGTCTGTGCCAACGGCCGTCGTGATATCCACCGTAGGTCTACCATCGGCCACAAAAGAAAAGACTGTTTCGGAACGACAACCTCCCGGGTCTATCATGTAAACCGAGACAATGGCGGCACCATTCACCGTAATTGTGCGGGTCGTATCACCCGTAGACCACACATACGACCAGCCGGGTCTGTCCACCGGCCAAGCGGCAAGCACGAGCGGGTCATCACAGATAAAAACATCCAGTGGCACTTGCGGCACATCGGGTAGAGGGTTGATAGTTATGGTCTGATAAATGGACGTGTCCTGATCACATCGGTTGGTCAAAAGCAGTTGAACCGTGTACGTACCGGGCTCAGCGTAAACATGTGTGGTATCCTGCCCCTCCACCACTGTGCCGTCTCCAAAAAACCAAAAAAACTGTTCTATGGAATTGTCCCGTCCTGTTCCTGTGAATCGTGACGGCTGGCCGTAACAACCTAGCTCCACGGTAATACCCGGTAAAATGAGCGAACTGGATTGTTCCTGGCCGAAATTCGGTAAGCCCAATCGGCTGGTGCGCGTGAGCAAATCAAAGCCTGCCGGATTGAACCCGGCACCTGCATCGTCTCCGTTGGGCGTACTGATGGTGCCGATGGTGGTGGAGCCATCCACGGCCAAGTAGATGACCGCATCGGGCCCTGTCTGCAAGCTTCCATAGCTATTGCCGGTAGTATATCCGTCGAACTTCGATGCAGCAATGTCTGCCTCGGCGGTCGGGGCATTGATGCTGTCCAGATCGTATTGGATCAGTTTGGAGTTGGCCGAAAGGGTGGTCAGGTACAATTTTGAATTGTCAGGTGAAAATTCCAATCCGTACAAAGGATCGGTTTCTTGCACATCAATCAGGCGGGAGTTAGTCACGGCTCCTGTGGATTGATCGAAATCAAATAATTCTAAAAAATTAGCTCCCGTGCGCGGCAATGCCACCCCGACGTATTGGGCGCCATTAGCAAATTTCATCGCACCACCTCCTTGCACTTCATCGGTGATATCGTGCACTTCACCAATAGGCGAGAAAACAAACTCCCCAATGCCCGTTCCGTCCACAAAATTGGCTCTGAACATATTGGTGCCCAACTCATGGGACAGCACCCACCCAGCGGTTGAGGCAGATGAGGTTGTCAATTTTTCGGTACTGAAATTGTTCATCGGCACATTCTTCACTACCACTTGTCCTTGGGCAAAATCATACTTCATGTCCACTACAGATACTTTGGTTTGATATGTGCCCGTTCCGAAAACTTCCTGATTAGTGAAAATATAAAAGAGCGTCGTTTCGTCTGCAAAAGGCATAATAATGGCCGATTGCACCGCCGAACTGTCCCCGCCAATGGCATTTCCATTGAGCATGACCAAGTGATTTTTGTTCCACACCGTAGAGCCATCCGTGTAGAAAAGCAATTCCCCATTTACATCCGATATGGACGCACATCCTTCCGGCGAAAACATAACATTTTCATCCGTAATGGCCGTGGCACCATTGGTGAAGTCAATACCTGCTTGTTCTCCGAAATACCACTGATTATTAACTGTGCGCGTCACGCCATATTCCGTCACTATTATTTCATCGTAAGCCGTGCACCCCTCAGGACCCGTGACTTGCACCCAGTAAGTACCGGCTGTGTCTACATTTATGACCTGAGTCACAGCGCCTGTACTCCACAGGTAGCCATTGGCTGCACCGGCATCCAATTGCAAGATTTCATCTACGCAGATGGTGGTGTCATTGCCTAGGTCCACCATGGCTGTATTGGCGGCTATGGTCACCGGTTTGGTGATGGATTGGGAAATGCCGTTGATGATGGCGGTTAAGGTCACGTTGTAATTGCCGGCCGCTTGAAAAGTATTGATCGGAGCAAAACCATTGGAGGTATTGCCGTCAGCAAAGTCCCACGTGAACTGATGCGGAACGGGATCAACGAGTGGAAAAAATTTGGTGGCGCTAGTTTCACATTGATCAAAGAAGGTAAAGTCTAGGTTGTTGAATGTGAAAAGGTACCCTGCGGTAAAATTGGGAAACTGCTGCCCGTTGAAATTATCCGGAAACACAGCCGCTTCGTATTGAACCCGATCAAATAGACTATCGGGTTCATTTATTCTTCCGAGTTGGATCGGACTCGCGTTGGTCTGCTGATACAGGTGGTAGATGTTGCCATCTATGGCGGTCTGAAGACCAAAACTACGAAACAGGGAGGCCGATAAAATGGACAAGGGTGTGGGCGTAGCAGAGGAAAAGTCGTATTGCAGCACATCTCCCGTGAGACCCGATCCAAAACGTGACAAGTAGAGTTTAGAACCATCAGGAGACCACTCCAAATCGTAGACAGATTCTCCGAGACTATCATCAAAACCCGTATTGAGAATGACCTGATTGAAGGCTAGCACACCGGTGATGGGGTCAAAATCCAAAATACTGACGTTTCTGTTGGCTGTTTTTGGTGCCACGGCCAGTTGCAACGAGTCTGGATTGAAACTAAAGTGAGCCGCTTCTGCTCCGGGCGTTTGCGTCGTGAAATCATAGGTAACCGTAGTGCCAACACCCCCATTATTCAGCACTGTCACTCGGTATTCGAAGGTTGTTCTGTTCTGTGTAATCAGCCAAAAAGTGACGCCATCGGCAGCCGGAACAATAATCATTCCCTCAGAGGGATCAGTCAGGGCCGTGCTGTTATTGGGCGACACGATCGCCATAGAGGCCGCATCTACCGTGGTGTATTGAATTTCGTTTACGCCACCGGTTCCTGAATTGGTAAAGAAATAATATTGACCGGGACTGGATGATACGGGTGCTGCAGCCACCGGCACATTGATCGATGGGTTACCGTTGAGGGCGTTTGTCAGGAGATTATTTGACCCGTCATACACCCGTAGACCGTCGGAATAAAACAGCAGACGTCCGGTGAATTGATCCAAGATGACCGATGAACCTCCTGTACCAAATGGAAGGGCTTGATTGTCTGCTAAAAGGACATCCCGCCCGTTCAGGTCAAAGACCAAATTTTGGGTGGAATTGCCAAAAAACCATTGTGTTTCGGTGATATTTTGAGAAAAACCGACTCGCACACCAAGTGCCAGCAGTAAAACCATCCCTATCCGTAATCCAATTCTATTCACATTCATCTTCTCCTAGGGGTCACATGTCTTTCGTTGTATAACAAAAGTAAGAATTCATATAAAATTCTAACGATGAACTTGGCGTTACCTTATAATATGTCTTTCCTCTCTTCAATTGTTTTTTTATAATTTCACCCCATATTCATGCCGCATGCAAGTCAGATGTCTTTTGTGTTTTTGGTTGGTAGGCATTTTAGCAAACAATTTGTCGGCACAAGACCCTCAATTTTCCCAATATTATGCTGCCCCCATGTACCTCAACCCTGCTATGGTGGGTCTACACCAAAAGGGCAGCTTCGGTATCAATTACCGCAATCAATGGCCAAATATTGAAGCCAACTTCGAAACGTACTCTTTTTATATCGACAACTACTTCGAGGATCAATATAGCAGTGTCGGCTTGATCTTCAATACGGACAGAGAAGGTATTGTAGGCTTGCAGTCAAATACGATCGGCTTGCAGTATGCTTATCAGGTGCAGCTAAACTATCAGTGGACGTTCCGGCCGGGGGTGGAAGTATCATACTACATGCGTGACCTGAACTTTGACAAACTCACATTCGGTGACCAATTTGACGAAACCGGACAGGTGAATCCTGTTTCAGGAGAGGCATTTAATACCGGACTAAAAGCCAAATTTTTTGATATCGCCTTTGGCGGGCTTTTTTTCAATAAAAACATGTGGATCGGCAGTGCCGTGCACCACATCACCGAGCCGAATCAGTCATTGACGGGCGAGGAAGCCAAACTACCCCGAAGATTATCCATTCACGGAGGCTATCGAATACCCTTCACAAGTATCAATGCATCCAGTCCGTCACGCAATAGTGGGAGCGAAAGAAGTGTGACACCTACGTTCAATTACCGCACACAAGGCGAATTTGATGCGTTGGATATTGGTGCCTTTGTCACACTGGAGCCGATCCTACTTGGGGCATGGTACCGCGGCATCCCCGTGCGCAAAGTGGAAGGAGTGAAAAACAGCGAAGCACTCATCTTCATGGTGGCTGTGAAGCAAGACCGCACCACTATTGGCTACAGTTATGACTACACGGTTTCTGACCTAGGCATTGGCACAGGTGGCGCTCACGAGATTTCTTTCAGATACACCTTCAGCTTGGCCGATCCGCGCAAGCCACCTATGTCAGCGCGGAAATTGAATTGCCCGGTACCGTTTTTATTCTGAGGTTAGTTAACTAAATTTTTTAATGTACGTACATACATTTGATGTCAAGCGATGAACAGACATACATTTCTAAAACTGCTTACCTTATCTTCCCTGACGGGAGTTGCCATGAAACTAAACGCCTTGCACAATTTCTCCGATTCACTGCCCGCATCGGCGCGCATGCCGGTGCTCTTCTTGGGGCACGGCAGCCCCATGAACGCCATCGAGGAAAATGAATTTGTGGCCGGATTCAGAAAGGTGAGTAAAGAATTGCCCACGCCTCGCGCCATCTTAGTGGTGTCAGCCCATTGGGAAACACGCGGCACGTGGGTCACGGCTATGGACATGCCTCGCACCATTCACGATTTTGGCGGTTTTCCCAAGGCGCTATTTGATGTGCAGTATCCGGCTCCCGGCAGCCCTGAGTTGGCTCAACTGACCAAGGATGTAATCACCACCACACAGGTAGGTCTTGATGACCAGTGGGGGCTCGATCATGGCGCTTGGAGCGTAATCAAACATTTGTACCCGGACGCCAATGTGCCCGTCATTCAGCTGAGTTTGGATCATTTTCAAACGCCCCAATACCATTATGAGTTGGCCAAACAACTGGCTGTGCTGCGCGACAAGCGCGTGCTGATTGTGGGCAGTGGCAACATGGTGCACAACCTGCGCAAAGTGGCGTGGGATCGGCTCAATGAACCTGATTTTGGATACGACTGGGCGCTGGAAGCACGCGCCAAAATGAACACGTTCATCCTCGCCAATGATCACAAAGCATTGATCAATTTTCGGGCACAAGGTCAGGCGTTTGATTTAGCCATTCCCACGCCCGAACACTACCTACCGCTGCTCTACACCTTGGCACTCAAGCACAGCAAAGAAGATGTCATCTTGTTCAACGACAAAGCGCTGGGCGGCTCACTGACGATGACTTCTGTGAAGATTGGGTAAGAAAAAATCGAGTTGGAAAAAGGTAGTTTTTTCATGTCAATTATTTGGACGCCCGGGCGGGCTGTCAGCTATACTCCGGCCACCCAAAGGCCGACGCACTGCGGGGTGCCGCTTCCATCCCTGGCGCAGGGGCTGCAACTTTGATAAATATCCTAAGGGTTTATTAGCTGCATTCATATTGTTCCTAACCGCTTAAATAGTTGGACTGGTTTTGTGGCCTAAAATAGGAAACAAAATGACAGAAGACTTAATGAAAAATGCGAGGGTTACAGCAGGTGGCCGTCGGGTACTGAGCTCCATTCAAAAGGCATCCATCGTTGAAGATTGGGAATCATCTGGACTATCTTGTCCGGAGTTTTGTCGAAGACATGGATTGATCGCCAGCCAACTGTACAAATGGCGAAGTGACGCAAAATCAGGAGCTGTGATGAGCATAAAAAACGAAGGAGACCTACATACCAAAGCGGAGCTGGAGATGCTGCGCAAAGAGAACGAAGAACTGACACCATAAAGTACGTTATGCCTCCTCGCCTAAGTACCTGATTTTCTTGTACTTTGACCCCTCATTACAAAACCCTAATGACAAATTTGGGTTAAAAAAGACAGGATGAAGAGCGCTTGTGGGTTTCAAGTTTCAATGCGATCATGTCTGCTGCCTTTTCGGGGCACAGTGACCTCTGTGAAGATTTGGTAGTAAAAAAAAAGCCCGGCCAAATAGACCGAGCTTTTCACTTTCAGATAGAATAAAACCCAAAACATGCGCTAACGCTTGATTTCGCCCTCAAGGCTGACGAAAGCATAGCTTTGTCAGGGTTCATAATCTCAACTTCCACACATTTCGCATCCCTCCGGATCGTCCAGTGAGCACTGCATGGCAGCTTGATTTTGCATTTTGATGTCTTCCTCTACTACGGGCTGCTCCACAGGCTTCTCTTTCTTTTCCTTCTCCACCGTAAACTTAATCGCATCGGCAGCAGCCTTGGTACGCAAGTAATACATGCCTGTTTTCAGTCCCTTTTTCCAAGAATAGAAGTGCATAGATGTCATCTTACCGAAGTTGGCATCCTGCAAGTGGATGTTCATGCTTTGGCTTTGACAAATGAATGCGCCACGATCGGCAGCCATATCAATGATAGTCTTCTGCGAAATTTCCCAAACGGTCTTGTATCGCTCCTTGATGTCCTGCGGAATTTCAGGGATGTTCTGCACCGATCCATTCTCCATCTTGATCTTGTTCATCATGCGCTCATTCCACAAGCCCAAGTCTATCAGCTCTTGCATGAGGTATTTGTTCGCCACAATGAATTCACCTGACAATACGCGACGTACATACATATTAGATGTGTAAGGCTCAAAGCACTCGTTGTTGCCTAAAATCTGCGAGGTAGAGGCAGTAGGCATTGGTGCCAACAACAATGAGTTGCGCACACCATGCTTCTTCACTTTTTGCTTCAATTCAAACCAATCCCATCGGCCACTGCTTGGCTCTACGCCCCACATATCAAACTGGAAGATGCCTTTAGACACAGGCGAACCTTCGAAAGTAGTGTACGGTCCTTCTTCCATCGCCAGTTCCATGGAGGTCTCCATCGCACCGAAGTAGATCGTCTCAAAGATGTCCTTGTTCAGCTTGCGCGCTTCCTCTGATTCAAAAGCAATTTTCAACAGCATGAACGCATCGGCCAATCCTTGCACCCCAATACCGATTGGGCGGTGGCGCATGTTAGATCGTCTAGCTTCTTCAACAGGATAGTAGTTCACATCAATCACCTTGTTCAGGTTGCGTGTCACCACTTTGGTCACTTCGTATAGTCGCTGATGATCGTAACTGCCATCTTCCTTAACAAACATGTTCAAGGCAATAGACGCCAGGTTACACACAGCCACTTCATCTTTAGAGGTAAACTCCATGATCTCCGTGCACAAGTTGCTGGAGCGGATCGTACCTAGGTTTTTCTGATTCGATTTCTTATTGGCTGCATCCTTGTAAAGCATATAAGGGGTGCCTGTCTCTATCTGAGACTCCAATACTTCAAACCACAGGTCTTGTGCTTTTATCGTCTTGCGGGCACGGCCTTCTTTCTCGTATTTCTCATACAATTTCTCGAAATCATCACCGTATGCATCGTAGAGTCCCGGGCACTCATGCGGACAGAAAAGTGACCAGCTTTCATTGGCTTCTACTCGCTTCATGAACAAATCCGGTATCCAAAGTGCATAGAACAAATCACGCGCGCGCATTTCTTCCTTGCCGTGGTTTTTCTTCAAACTCAAGAATTCGAAAATATCGGCATGCCAAGGCTCCATATAGATGGCAAAACTTCCTTTGCGCTTTCCACCCCCTTGATCCACGTAGCGGGCAGTCATGTCAAAATTGCGCAACATGGGCACGATACCATTGGATGTGCCATTTGTACCCTTAATGTATGATCCTGTCGCACGTACGTTGTGAATGCTTAGTCCGATTCCCCCGGCCGATTGCGAGATTTTCGCGCACTGCTTCAATGTGTCATAGATGCCGTCGATGCTGTCGTCTTGCATAGAAAGCAAGAAGCACGAAGAAAGCTGTGGCTTGGGCGTGCCGGCATTGAAAAGTGTAGGTGTGGCATGTGTAAACCACTTTTCCGACATCAAATTGTAGGTTTCGATCGCCCGATCGATATCCTCCATATGTATACCTACGGCCACTCGCATGAGCATATGCTGAGGTCTCTCTACCACTTTCCCATCCAATCGCATGAGGTACGATTTTTCCAGTGTTTTATACCCGAAGAAATCATAATTATAATCTCTGCTATAATCTACGGCTTCATCTAATCGCTTAGCGTTGGCCTGGATCACGCCAAATACTTTGGTAGAAAGCAACGCAGCATTCTCTCCCGTTTTTGGGTTGATGTATGTATAGAGTCGCTTCATGGTATTGAAGAATGACTCTTCCGTTACTTTATGCAAGTTCGAGATTTCGATGCGTGCGGCCAGCTTGGCAAAATCCGGATGGCGGGTAGTCATGGTGGCGGCCGTCTCGGCAGCTAGGTGATCCAATTCTACGGTAGATACGCCATCATATAAACCATCGATTACCTTTTTGGCAATCTCCACGGGCTTCACAAAGTCTGGATTAAGACCATAACAAAGCCGCTCAATTCGAACAGTGATTTTGTCGAATTTTACTGATTCTCTCCTTCCGTCTCGTTTTAATACTAACATTTCGTGGTGTGATTAAGTAGTGGTCAAAATTCTTCGTCCATTGAAAATGACTTATGGTCGCCCTCAGACATTACGCCTGCCTTTTGATATTCTGCTACACGCTTCTCAAAGAAGTTTGTCTTGCCTTGTAGCGATATCATTTCCATAAAATCAAATGGATTGGTTGAGTTATATAGTTTTTCGCAATGTAATTCAGTCAAAAGCCGATCGGCCACAAACTCGATGTATTGGCACATCAGGTCGGCATTCATCCCGATCAATTTCACAGGCAGAGCATCCGTCACAAATTCCTTCTCTATCTCCACGGCATTTTTGATGATGGCCCGCACAGTTTCTTCCGGTAGCTTATTCACTACGTGGTTGTTGTACAGGTGGCAGGCAAAATCACAGTGTAGGCCTTCGTCTCGGGAAATCAATTCGTTGGAGAAACTCAATCCCGGCATCAAGCCCCTCTTCTTCATCCAGAAGATGGAGCAAAAACTACCGGAGAAGAAAATGCCCTCCACAGCAGCAAAGGCGATCAGGCGCTCGGCAAAGTTCCCTTGGTCAATCCAGCGAAGGGCCCATTGTGCTTTTTTGCCCACGCATTCCAGCGTGTCAATGGCATGTAGCAACCGATCTTTTTCCTGGGGATCCTTTATATAGGTGTCGATGAGCAAGGAATACGTTTCCGAGTGGATGTTTTCGATGGCAATCTGAAAACCGTAGAAAAACTTAGCTTCTGTATATTGTACCTCAGCCACAAAGTGCTCGGCCAAGTTCTCGTTCACAATGCCGTCACTGGCAGCAAAGAAGGCAAGCACGTGACTAATGAAATGTCTTTCGCCATCGTTCAGGTTTCTCCAGTCTTTCAGGTCTTGACTTAGGTCTATTTCCTCGGCTGTCCAGAAACTGGCTTCTGCCTTTTTGTAGAATTCCCAAATGTCCTTGTGCTGGATTGGAAATAGCACAAAGCGATCTTTGTTTTCTTGTAGGATAGGTTCAACAAACTGACTCATAATTCTTTCAAAAACATATCATCCATGTCATCAATCAGCCATTTTTTAAAACAAACAAAGCCTGTCACCGAACCGTCGGCGATGAGCTTGTAGGTGTAAAAAGATGGAAAAGACCTAGTTGGTGATTTATAGATTTTCCAAAGGCCGTGTACAAATGTTGGTAAAAGGTGGATAAAAACCAAGGCCGAAAACGCTCGTGTAAAAGGCCCGAGAAAAATGACGATTTTCAAGATAAATGACTGAAAATTTGAGTGTTATAATGAGATTTACAAAGAGGCACTTCATCAAAATTTGGCCAAAAATGAGGTTTCAACCGTCTGAAAAAAATTGAAAAAGTTTTCCACATCGGAAATCGTGGACATAGCATTTGAAAATTCATACCCTTGACCTATCTTTGCAGTCCTTTTTGAAAACAGAGAAAAAAATGTACGCTATCGTAGATATCGCCGGGCAGCAGTTCAAAGTAGAGAAAGACAAGTATGTCTATGCTCCCTTATTGGAAGGCGAGGCTGGCACTAAAGTAGACTTCACCGATGTGTTATTGGTGGATAATGACGGCAAAGTGAAGGTGGGTGACCCTAAGGTAAAGGGCGCTTCCGTATCAGGTAAAATCCTGGAGCACGTGAAGGGTGAGAAAAAAATTGTTTTCAAGAAGAAGCGACGAAAGGGATACCAGAAGAAAAATGGTCATCGTCAGCAATTTTCTAAAGTATTGATAGAAGCTATAAACGGATAATACAATGGCTCATAAGAAAGGTGTCGGTAGTTCGAGAAACGGACGGGAGTCGGAAAGCAAACGACTTGGAGTAAAAATTTACGGTGGTCAGAAGGCTATCGCCGGAAACATCATCGTGCGTCAGCGCGGCACAAAGCATCATCCAGGTGAGAACGTTGGGATCGGAAAAGATCATACGCTGTTCGCTTTGACTGACGGTGTAGTACAGTTCAAGAAAGGCTACAAAGACAGATCATTCGTCAGTGTACAGCCTGCCGGAGAATAATAGCACTTCGTAAAGATTTCAATCTTCCGCTTTAGACTAAGGCGGAAGATTTTTTTATGTCAATTCGGTTAATAGGTTAGGTTTAGTGAAAAAGAAAGGGATTCCGCTTGCGCAGAATCCCCTTTTTCCTTTTTGTGAAACACAGTTTACGCCTTCACAGGGTTTTTTCGCGGACGGCCCGGGAGCACCGTATCCGGCTTGAAACCATTCGTGTAGCGCTTCTTTCGTGTCTTCCACACTTTGAAGTTATTTTTATTACCAACTTCAAACTGCCACTTCATGTGATCTGAAGCAGTCATCCACTGCAAGTTTTCCACGGCGTTGTTGCGGGGATTGTTGTCGATATGGATGATCATGGTCAAATCGTCACTCTTTCGTGGAAGAAACGCCTTTGCCGTTTCCTTGTGTGGATACACGGTTCTTCGCTTCTTGTCATCATCGATCAGGTCCAGGAAATAACATTTGCATATTTTATTCCATCGCTGACGCATCATCTTACCGCGGATCTTCATATTCACCTGCGATCCCTTGTGCCAAACCTTCCGAGTCTTACTCCTGATTTTGCCATTAGACGATATTTCGTAATTTGAAAAACCCTCAATTGGTGCCCAATCTTCTTTTTCGCTTTTTTGTGCCATAATTGCCTAAAATTTGTTTTGGTTAATACAGCTAATAATGGTCCGTGGTAGAAACGGGTGAACTTTACTACTAGCTGTCAGGGGCTAATCTAAATAAAAACCAACGGAGCTAATACAAATCCAACGGCTTTTATTAAGCTTAACCGTCTAACCACATCCGAAATACAGAATCGTCATGATATTATACAACGTAACAGTAAGTGTTGACCGAGATATAGAACACGAGTGGGTGATCTGGATGAAGACTGAGCACATACCTGAGGTGATGGCCACCGGCTACTTCACCACGCACCGGATGTTGCGCTTGCTCAATGACAGCCCTGATGTGACGGGTGTCTCGTATGCGGTGCAATATGAAGCATCAGACATTGGCCAACTGGAGGCCTATCTTACGCATCACGCTACGCCGCTTAGGGAAAAACACGTGCTCCGATTTGGTGCCAAAACAATTGCATTCCGCTCGGTATTGGAAGAGGTCTAGGTGAAATCCAAATGGCAGTTGACCCAACCTTCATCAAAGCGTGCGTCATACTTTTTGTAAAAATCAATGGCCGGTTGATTCCAATCCAGCACTTGCCACATCATGCCGGTACATTTTTCTGATTTGGCTATACGTACTGTCTCCTCAAAAAGCAATTGGCCTATCCCCTTGCCGCGCATGTGCTCTGTCACAATCAAATCTTCCAGATAGAGACGCTTCCCCTTCCATGTAGAGTACCGATAGTAGTAGATAGAAGCCCCGACTATCCGCCCTTCTGTTTCGGCTACCAAAAAACCAAATATCGGCCGATCGCCAAAGCCATCTTGTAGCATCATCTCGATGGTATTTGATACCGCATCAGGCTCGCGCTCAAATACGGCCAATTCGACGATGAGCGCATGCACGGCAGGGATTTCGGCGTTAGTGCCTGGGCGGATAGTTGGTCGGATAGTTGGGTTCATTGGTTAAAAATAAAAAAAGCCGCCACGTTTCCATGACAGCCTTCATTCTTGGGTTGAGATTTTCGTTTACTGCTCCTTCTCAGCAAACTCAGGCAAGATACCCATAGTATACCATGCAAACGAATACAAGTCGGCCTGTTGTTCGATGGTTTTTGAAATGGGTGTGCCTGCGCCATGTCCGGCATTGGTCTCTATGCGTATCAGCACCGGATTGTCACCCACATGATATTCTTGCAGCGTGGCGGCAAATTTGAACGAATGCGCCGGCACCACACGGTCGTCGTGATCGGCGGTGGTGACCATAGTGGCCGGATAGGCCGTGCCGGGCTTCAGCGCATGCACGGGTGAATATTTTCTCAAATATTCAAACATCTCTTTTGAATCCTCAGCCGTACCATAGTCGCTGGCCCAACCGGCTCCTGCCGTGAATTTATTGTACCGAAGCATATCCATCACACCTACTGCGGGGAAGGCCACTTTGGCCAAATCAGGACGTTGCGTCATGGTAGCGCCTACCAACAGTCCACCGTTTGAGCCTCCAGCAATGGCCAAATAATCGCTCGATGTATAGCCTTCTTTTATCAAAAACTCGCCTGCCGCAATGAAGTCATCAAATACATTTTGCTTTTGCATTTTGGTGCCTGCCTTGTGCCATTTCTCTCCATACTCTCCTCCCCCACGCAGATTTGGCTGTGCATAGATGCCGCCATTTTCTAACCACACGATGCGCGATGTGCTGAAACTGGGTGTAAGGCTGATGTTAAATCCTCCGTAGGCATATAGATACGTCGGGTTTTTGCCGTTGAGTTTCAAGCCTTTTTTGTGGGTGATGAACATGGGCACCTTTGTGCCGTCTTTGCTGGTGTAAAACACTTGCTTGGTCTCGTATTCATCCGGATTGAATTTGATTTTAGGTTGCTCAAACAGTGCGGATTTGCCGGAGGCAATGTCATACTTATATATCGAGGAAGGTATCGTAAAGGAGGTGAATGAATAGTACAATTCCTTCTCGTCCATCTTGGCGCCAAACCCGCCTACTGAGCCGAGTCCGGGAAGGGCTACTTTGCGAACCAGCTTTCCATTGAGATCGAATTGGTGTACTTCGTCTTTAGCATCTACCATGTATGTCGCGAAGAAATAGCCTCCGCCTGTATTCACATTCAGCACATTGTCTGTTTCGGGAATTACATTCTTCCAGGTAGATGGAGTGGGGTCAAATAGTGTTGTTTCAACCACCCGCTGATTGGGCGCGTCTAAGTTGGTTTGTATCCAAATTCGCTCGCCTTCGGTGTGCAGCACCCCTTCATCTGTTTCCAAATTGTCGTCTATCGTGATAATCTCACCTTTCGGATTGGTTAAATCCTGAATGAACAACACATTGCCGCTGGTGCTTTGTGCCGCCGAAATGACAAGGTATCGATCGTCTTCCGTCACGGCTCCCCAAATGTACCTGTAGGGCTGCTTTTCACCGCCAAACACCAATACATCCTGACTTTGAGGTGTACCCATTTTGTGGTAATACAACTTGTGATATTGGGTTTTGGCCGAGAGTTCGCTTCCTTCTTTGGGCTTATCATAGCTACTGTAATAAAATCCTTCGTTACCTCTCCACGACATGCCGCTGAACTTGATGTTGTGCAGGGTGTCTCCCACTAGTTCTTTCGTCTCTACATTCATCACCATCGCTTTGCGCCAGTCAGACCCACCGATGGAAATCATGTAGCCGAATAGCGAGCCATCATCGGTGAAAGAGGTGCCGCCAAGTGAGATGGTGCCATCTTCTTTGAATTTATTTGGGTCTAAGAAAACCTCGCCTTGTCCGCTCTCGCCCACTTTGCGACGATAGAGCACGTTTTGATTTTGGAGTCCGTTGTTGCGGTAATAATACTCGTATGCTCCTTCTTTGCTGGGTGCATACACCCGTTCGTAATCAAACAGTTCGGTGAGTCGTGCCTTCAGTTTTTCTCTATACGGGATGTTATCCAGATAGGCGAATGTCACCTCGTTTTGAGCTTTCACCCAGTCAGTTGTTTCGGTAGACATATCATCCTCCAACCACCGATACGGATCGGGTACTTCCACTCCGTGATACACATCAACCGAATCTACTTTCTTTGATTGTGGATATCCGGCCACTTTCACGGGCTTCTCCTTTTGCTCACAGGCAAAGAATACACAGGCGCCAAGTCCTGCCATTAGTAATTTTCTCATGGATTGTTGTTTTTGATTGGAGCCAAATTAGCAAACATGTCTCCCATCACCTCATGAATTATTACGAGTGGTAAATACGCCGAGGCAGACGTTTCTTTTTAGGCAATCACATCAAAACCAAAATACGGCTGCAAAACTTTTGGAATGCGAATACCCTCGGGTGATTGATTATTTTCTAATATGGCAGCCATGATGCGTGGCAGTGCAAGTGCACTACCATTGAGCGTGTGTGCCAGCTCATTCTTACCCTCCTGATTTTTGAAACGAAGCTTCAATCGATTGGCTTGAAAGGTCTCAAAATTGGATACAGAGCTTACTTCGAGCCATTTCTTCTGAGCAGCCGAATACACTTCAAAGTCGTACGTGAGCGCTGATGTAAAGCCCATGTCTCCACCACATAGGCGCAAGATGCGGTAGGGCAATTCCATTGATTGCACCAATTTTTCTACATGCACCACCATTTCTTTCAACACCCGATACGAATCTTCCGGCTTCACCACTTGCACAATCTCCACTTTATCGAATTGATGCAATCTGTTCAATCCGCGCACGTGCGCTCCCCACGACCCTGCCTCACGTCGGAAACACGGTGTATATCCGCAATTCTTGATGGGCAGTTCATCCGGTTGCAAAATCACATTGCGATACAAATTGGTGATAGGCACCTCGGCGGTTGGGATCAGATATAGATTATCCGCGGTAGCATGATACATTTGGCCTTCTTTATCGGGTAGTTGTCCGGTACCAAAGCCTGAGTCTTCATTAATCAAGATTGGTGGTTGTATTTCATGATAACCTGCCCTAGTGGCTTCATCCAAAAAATAATTGACCAATCCCCGGACCATGCGTGCTCCTTTTCCTTTGTACACAGGAAAGCCCGCTCCTGTGATTTTCACGCCCAATTCAAAATCGATGATGTCGTATTGCTGAATAAGTTCCCAGTGCGGCTTGGCATCTTCGCCTAGTTCAGGTATAACTCCAGACTGACGCACCACTTCATTATCGTCGGCTGATTTGCCGGTAGGCACGGATGTGTGGGGTACGTTTGGAATAAGGTAAAGCAGTTCGTTAAGAGCCTTTTCGGTTTGTACTAATTCTTCGTTAAGCACTTTGCTCCGCTCCTTCAATTCACCTGAGCGTTCCTTAGCTTGGTTGGCTTCCGCTTGTTTGCCTTCCTTAAACAATTGCCCAACGGCTTTGGCCAGTTGATTGGATTCGTTCAATACGCCATCCAATTCCTGTTGAATGGCCTTACGCTTGTTATTTACGTCAACCACACGCTGCAATTGATCGGCTACATCTTTGATCCCACGCTTCTGCAATCCGGCCAGTGTTGCCTCCCAATTGTCCTGTATGGCTGATACTTGTAACATTCCTGTGTTCTTTTTAGGTTTGCAAAGAAAATCGTTCGCCACCACATACCGAAGCGAGCGGAATCAAAGAATCTTTGAAAGGCTGTATTTCTGTAGCGAGTAGGCATTGTTGTGTTTTAATGACCTGCTTTCGCTATACTTGTACCGCAGTTCTGCAAAACCGTTCGGGAAAGATTCTTTCCAGCCAGTTTTACCACATATTATAATTCTTATCAAATCATTCCTTTTAATTCATTGTCATGTACACATTAGACGATTTGAGCGTGATGCTCTTATCTGAGCTTCGAACTATCTCCGAAGAACTCAACATCAAAAACGCCAAGAAGGCGGCCAAGCAAGACCTTATTTATATGATCCTCGATGCGCAATCCACCATGGACGATGCAGAGGTGAAAAAACTCAAAACAAAAACCGCCAAGGCACCTGAAGCCGGTGAAGCTACGCCTGAAACGGTAGTAATAGAAACCGATGGCGAAAGGCCCCCACGCGAAGAGCGCCAGCCGCGACGTGATGACCGCAAGCCGCGCGAGCAGAAAGAAAATCAACCGAAAGGTGAAAGACCGCCACGTGAAGAACGAGGCGACAGACACGAAAAAGGTCCGAGACACGAAAAAGGAGAACGTCCTGAAAGAACTGACCGACCTGAGCGCACGGACAGACCGGAACGAGCTGAGCAAAGCGAATCTCAAGAAAAAGGCGAGCGCACAGACAGACCCGATAACCGACCGGATCAAGCCGAGCGTGCAGAGCGCGAAGCAGCCAGACTTGAGGCAAAAGCCAAGCGTGATGCCTACAATGAAAATGTAAAAGACTTTGAAGGGGTAATCAAAAACGAAGGTGTACTTGAAATCATGCAGGACGGCTATGGCTTCTTGCGCTCCAGTGATTATAACTACCTGGCGAGCCCCGATGATATTTATGTTTCCCCATCGCAGATCAAGTTGTTTGGTTTGAAAACAGGAGACTCAGTAGTAGGTGAGATTCGTCCGCCAAAAGATGGTGAGAAATATTTCGCACTAATAAAGGTAGAATCTGTAAATGGAAAGACTACCGAAGAAATTCGCGATAGAATCTCTTTTGAATACCTCACGCCTTTGTTCCCGAATGAGCGCCTGAAACTTAGCAATAAGCCCGACAATTATTCAACCCGTATCGTGGATATGTTTGCCCCCATCGGCAAAGGCCAACGCGGGATGATCGTGGCACAGCCTAAGACGGGTAAAACCGTATTATTGAAGAATTTGGCCAATGCCATTGCTGAAAACCATCCTGAATGTTATTTGATCATCCTTTTGATCGATGAGCGTCCGGAAGAAGTGACCGACATGGCCCGAAGCGTAAAAGCGGAAGTTGTTGCATCTACGTTCGATGAGCAAGCTGAGAAGCATGTGAAAGTAGCCAGCATTGTATTGGAAAAAGCCAAGCGAATGGTAGAGTGTGGACATGACGTAGTGATCTTGTTAGATTCCATCACACGATTAGCTCGCGCATATAACACAGTGGTGCCTTCTTCAGGCAAAATCCTTTCGGGTGGTGTGGATGCCAATGCGCTGCACAAGCCGAAGCGTTTCTTTGGGGCAGCCCGAAACGTTGAAAATGGCGGCTCCTTGACCATCATCGCTACAGCCTTGATTGAGACGGGTTCTAAGATGGACGAAGTGATCTTTGAAGAATTCAAAGGAACAGGTAACATGGAATTGCAGTTGGACAGAAAACTTTCCAACAAGCGCGTGTACCCTGCCATCGACGTTCCGGCATCCGGCACACGTCGCGAGGATTTGCTCATGGACAAAGAAGAATTGCAGAAAATCTGGATTTTGCGCAAGTACATGTCTGACATGAACAGCACCGAAGCGATGGAATTCCTACTGGACAAGATGAAAGGTACATTGAACAACAATGAGTTCTTGGTGTCAATGAACGGGTAAGACTAATAAAAAAAGGAAAATGTCGACCTACCTTTGGGGGTCGGCATTTTTTATTTGCCTAACACACGTCTTTCTATTTTTTCTTAAAATAATCACACAATGAAAAAAGTCATTTATGCTTCCCTTTTTGTCTCATTGCTTGCGTCTTGCGACAAATCTGAGAATGTGGGCGTACCCCGAGATGAGGCCAGCACCGAACTACTGGCCACTGCCGACAACATGTCCGGCGATATCATGGACATGATGGAATCGGAAGGGGTGAACGCCATGTCCACTCTCTTCGACTACACGTTCAGTTCCTCTGAGTTTGGTGATATCGCATTCCGAAAGGAAGAACACAAATACCGAATCATTGAGTTTACACGTATTTTTGCCCAGTCGCCTGCCTCGCGGGTGAGCTCTGACTACAGCACAGGGGTGTATGCTTGGGATGTAAACGAAGAAGATTTCGTGTTTGTGGACGAGAGCGACGACCTCATCTTGCTGTTCCCGACCGAAGGTTCAGAAACCAACAACGCTACCTTCACGCTCGGCGATTTTGAATTTGACAACAACGACCTCCCCACTTTGATATCGGCCAACATTACCATCGATCAAGTAGAAGTGATGCGCATCGAGCTGGTGGCAAGCTGGTCAGAAGACTTTCTGCCTGTTCAGGCTACCGTTGACCTGTACTTGAACCCCTTCAGCCTCAACTTGGCCTTTGATGACTCGGCAGATAAGCAAAGCTCCCTCACGGCATCTTTGCACAATGGCGAAACACTCTTGGCAGCCATCGACTTGAGTGTGACCTACCCCTCGGCCGCCAAAGACTTCCCCAGCAAAGTAGAAGGTAGTGTGCAGTACCGTACACTGAAGGTGGCCGGTCTATTGAATATTGAGAAGGCTATGCAGAGCAATAGCGGCAACCCGAATGAATTCGTGGATATGAAGGTATTCGTGGATGACCAGAAGATTGGCACGATCATTTTCGTGATCGAAGAGGATGACGAATATGCCGACTATGTTCCCTATATCCGTTACAACGACGGCAGCAAAGAGTCACTGGAAGACCTGTTCGAGGGTATTTTCGATGATTTTGAAGATGATCTGAGGACGATTTAATATCAACCAATCACAATTTTGAAACGAAAGCCCTGCCTGTGCGGGGCTTTTTTGTATTTGAATAATTCAAAAAAATACTTGACGGGCCAATTTTAAGCGTTTAACTTTGCGCTTTCGCCATTTTATCCCTAAGTAGGGAATGAAAATGGACAAAAATGCGTTCTTAATCGGCAAACAATCGACACTTTGAAGATAACATTTCGTCTCAAGTACGTTAGTCTCCATATACAACACGACGTTTGTTTGTCCGATTTCCAACCTACAACCCAAAAGAATTTTTAGGAATTTTAGCAGAATACAGACCCTATGCGACAATTAAAAATCACACAATCCATCACTAACCGACGCGAAAGCCACACCCTTGAGAAGTATTTCACAGAGGTGAGCAACGTGCCCATGATTACTCCTGATGAGGAAGTACAATTGGCGAAGCGTATCCGCGAGGGCGATGAGTTGGCCTTGGAGAAATTGGTGAAAGCCAACCTCCGATTTGTGGTGTCTGTGGCCAAGCAATACCAAAACAGAAGCCTTCCACTGAACGATCTGATCAATGAAGGAAACCTCGGTTTGATCAAAGCTGCTAAGAAATTTGATGAAACAAAAGGTTTCAAGTTCATCTCATATGCGGTGTGGTGGATCCGCCAGAGCATCATGCAGGCACTTGCCGAGCAGTCACGCATTGTGCGCTTGCCCATGAATAAATCCGGGGCTATCAACCAAATCCGACGTGCATATGCCGAATTGGAGCAGAAGTTTGAGCGTGAACCAACGGAAGAAGAATTGGCTGAAATCTTGGAAATGAAGCCAAACGAAGTGCGAAACACCTTGGGAGCCGAAGTGAAACAGATGTCAATGGATGCTCCATTTGGAGAAGACGAGTCTGGCTCACTATTGGACGTACTGGAAAACGAAACTACCGGCCCAACAGATGGCAATTTGGTGTTCAACGATTCGCTGAAAGTGGAGACGCTACGCGCTTTGTCTACATTAACTGCACGTGAGCGTGAGGTGATCATGATGAGCTTCGGTATCGGTTATGAAAATCCATTTACCCTAGAAGAAATTGGCGATGCAATGGGCCTTACACGTGAGCGTGTGCGTCAGATCAGAGAAAAAGCACTGCAGAAATTGCGTGAGCCAGGTAAAAACCGCCGATTGAAGGAATTCTGCGCTAGTTAAGTACCCATCCAATGAAAGAAAACCAACCCTGCTCTAAATGAGTGGGGTTTTTTATTGCGTATAATTGCCGCATGAATCCCCAAATAATACGTGCGCTCAGTTATGTAGGCATTGTCTTGGTGCTGGTATTGAGCATTTGGTATCTGCTACGCACCTATCAAGAAGGCAACCCACGTTGGTACTTTCTGATCATGGCTATGGGTATTGCCATTTTGTTGTCGTACAACCTGATTGGAACAAAAAAGAACCGGGGCTCAGACCCGCGTAGACGAAAGTAGGCAACTGTCAGCATAAAGTTTACATGGCGTGTTTCAGTCCATGAATCTGAAAATAAACAGCTTGAAGAAATGAAGGCCATGTCCCAAATATTAATTAGGAATATGGACAGGGAGTTGAAAAAATAAATAAACTCACTCCACATCAAAATCGAAATACTTCTCCGGAAATGGCTCATTGCGCAGCGTATAGTGCCACCATTCTTTGTTGTAGGCTCGGAAGCCATGTTTCTCCATCACGGACTTTAGCTTCAAGCGATTGGCGGCTTGCTGTCTAGAAATGAGCGTCGTACCGTGAGCGGAGATGTCACCAAAAAAATCCCATCCGCTACCCATATCCAAATCTTGGCCGGATTTCAAATTGACTATCGTCAAGTCCACGGTGCTGCCTCGCGAATGACCCGATTTACTGGCTACATAACCCAATTTGAATACGTCCTTTTTATTTACGTATGGGTAATATTTCTGCTTGGTCAGTGTATCTGCTTGATCCTTTGCCCAGCGGATAAAGTGATTTACACCCTTTTGCGGACGATATCCATCAAACACTTTCAGCCCCAATCCTTCCTGAGATAATTCTTCCTGCACTTTTGCCAAGGCATCTGCTGCTTGTTTGGAAAGCAGTATGACGGGGCGCTTATATCCATCCACCCGCGCCCCTACAAAATTGTCTACTGTGTAGTAGCGTACATCTACCTGGATAGTAGGAATCCGCTCTTGAATATTCACGAAATGTGAGCGATCATCTTGCGCGATGAGTTGATGGCACAATAGTATTAACCAACCCAAAATGATAAGTCTCTTCATACAAAACGAAGCTACTTTAATTCTTCAACTTCTTATCTGAAGACGTGCCATTTCCATACTCCCCGGGTCGTTTGATGTTTGGCTCTAGCTGTGGTTTGATGAGCGAGGCATCATAATAAATCACTGCATTCTCGGGTTTTTCACTAAATATTTTGATGGTTCCTTTATTCAAATATTTATTCGAAGACCAGTTATACATGGTGTACCCGCCTTTGACAGGTATGACGCCCGTCACTGACACTTCTTGTTTCAAACTACGATCGCCATATATTACAAAATAGCGCCCATTTTCCTGTAAGGTGAGTTCGCATGCTCGGTACAAAAAATATTCACGAATGAGATATTTAGCGGCATGGGCATTTCCAAATACTGAAATCTCATATACGCTATCCGATAATTTATAATCTCGATATCCACCTTTCAAATTAGATTGAATGGGTCCATAAAGTGTCCGCAGTTGTGACGTGCAAGCAACACATATCAGCACCACTATTACTAACAAAGAATTTTTAGTTTTCAATTTCATAGATAAGCAAGCAGTAATAATAGTGTTAAGGTCACTTTCGGCAATGTTCGGTTTTTACCCACGTGCCTTGTCTCCTCCTTCGCCAGAGGCAACATCTTTTGGCTGATTAGCGCTGCATCATAAAATTGCCAGGTAGGCGGCACATCATTCCATACTTTAATGGTGCCTGAGTTTGATAGCTCTAATTGATTTTTTAGCTGAATAGGGCTCAAATACGTCGATTGCGGCACCTTCAACATTTCGAGCATGTGGTCATCCAACTTGGCCTCTCGCTCACTTATTTTTCCATCCAAATCCCGCACTCGGTTATCGCGCAAGACAACAAAATATTTTCCCCCGCTTTGCACAGTAAGTTCAGCGGCTCTGCTTAAAAATAATTTGCGAAGCGTTTCAGAATCGATGAATCCGGCTTCAATATGCAGTTCGAATGTATCATCCGATATTTTGATGTATTTGCAAATGTCTTCGTAGGTGAGTACATCTCTCAAATACTTTCCACACGAGGAAAGTAGCAGACATCCCATGATCAATAGAAAAATTTTCCACTTCATCCGCCATCAAATTAGATCTGTCAAATCAACTACCTCACGAATGAGTCGCCGAAACAGCGGCCGATGCTCTTCGTAATGTTTTTCCTTTTTCACACCCGGTAGCATTTTCACACTGATAAGCGTGGCGTCATAAAAAGGTGCATCCAATGGCATCTCTGTGCAAATTTTGATTATGCCCGTATTCGAAAATTTGAGTTGCTTTTCCAGTTCATTATGCTTCAAATAAGGCGAGGCATTGTGCAGATAAGGCGCAGCTTGCGGTATGCCTATTCGATCGAGCACAGCGGCTTTCGGGTCGATGATCTGCTGTGTAAGTGGTGTGCCTTCGTCTCGTTCACGCTTGTCGCGCAGTAGTACGAAAAATTTACCTCCATTTTGCAAAGTGAGCTCGGCAGCCCGGCAGAGAAAGAACCGTCGAACAGTTCCGGCATCTACATTATATGGCCCCTGCACGTGCAGTTCGTATACGTTCTCGTCAATTTTGACTTCCCTAGTGCCGCTGGCGTAGGTAAACGGAGCAATAAGTGGCTTGCTGCATGAGATGAATAGCAGGCAAAGAGGCAGGAGGGTGATTCGCATAAAAGTGTGCTAAACAACTTCCGAACCAGTTTTGAAGCAGGGTCAACAATTCCTTCATTTAGATACCATTGGTTCAAAAATTTTAACTCATCAGCGGCTCTAATGGAAATGGAATGGTGTCCTACTCCCCATTGTTAAGACCACTAGATAAGGTTTCTTAATTGTTTAAAT
>ERZ1066134.368-NODE-368-length-25989-cov-19.495990_pt1 | contig 25989 bp, 26 predicted proteins | sample MGYA00382781_ERZ1066134 | MGnify/ENA primary metagenome ERZ1066134 (study PRJEB33369, sample SAMEA5778364) | biofilm metagenome | biome: Industrial cooling water; feature: Water cooling tower basin; material: Biofilm | place: United Arab Emirates | collected... | reverse complement strand
TAGCCCAATTTATAAACCACCACAACAACAAACCCCTAAATCATATTAAATATGCGTTGGCATCTTAACCGAACAACGGGTAGGATATTATATCACCATTTGTTAATACACAGACTCTCGCCCATTGCACTAAACTACTCTATCTCCTAAAATGCCATACACTTTCAGTTCAGCCCCGATAGCAGCGGCGCGCAGCAAAGCGAATAGCGGGAGTACAGCCGCTGAATATCCTTGACGTCTCGCTCCGAATTAGTTATTGGTTATTGAGTAATTTAGGCATTGTGGCACATTCCTATGTCATGCCCTAGACATTCGGGTGCACAGCGGTGGTTTGGGAAGGTCGTTGCTGTATATTTAGCCTTCACTACAAGATATGGAACACATCGTCATCATTGGCAATGGCATAGCGGGTATCACGGCGGCTAGGCACATCCGCAAGCGGAGCGACTGCCGCATCACGGTGATATCGGGCGAAACGGAGCATTTCTTCTCGCGCACGGCGTTGATGTATATCTACATGGGGCACATGACGTATGGGCACACCAAGCCGTATGAGGATTGGTTTTGGGAGAAGAACCGCATCACGCTGAAGCGGGCGTGGGTGAAGGCGGTGGACTTTGCGGCCAAGACGGTGCAATATGACTATGGCGAGAAGGTGCAGTACGACAAACTGGTGATCGCGACGGGCTCTACATCGAACAAATTTGGTTGGCCGGGGCAAGACCTGGCGGGTGTGCAGGGGTTGTATAGTTATCAGGACTTGGAGCGGATGGAGGAGCGCACGCGGGGCATTCGCCATGCGGTGGTGGTGGGTGGCGGCCTGATAGGGATAGAGATGGTGGAGATGTTGCATTCGCGGGGCATTCCGGTGACGTTCCTAGTGCGGGAGGCCAACTTCTGGGATATTGTGCTGCCGCGCGAGGAGGCGGAAATGATCGACAGGCACATCCGTACGCATGGCATAGACTTGCGGCTGGAAACTGAACTGCGGGAAATCGTGGATGATGGCTCGGGTGCGGTGAAGGCCGTGGTGACAGGTGCAGGCGAAATGATCGATGGTCAGTTTGTAGGGCTCACGGTGGGGGTGTCGCCGAATGTGGCTTTTCTTAAAGGAACAGATGTGAAGATAGAGAAGGGAATAGTGGTGGATGATTTTCTGCAAACGAACGTGCCGGATGTGTATGCCATTGGCGATTGTGCGCAGATTGGGCAGCCGCAAGCGGGCAGAAAGGCGATAGAGGCGGTGTGGTACACGGGGCGCATGATGGGCGAAACGGTGGCGCAGACGCTCACGGGCAAACCGACGCGCTACGATCCGGGGGTGTGGTTTAACTCGGCGAAGTTCTTTGATATAGAGTATCAGACGTACGGCACGGTGAGTGCGCAGCGCGGCGAAAAGGAGGCGGATTTTTATTGGGCGCACGGCACGGAAAACATATGCCTAAGGATTCGATATGATCAGGAAACGCAATCGGTGGTTGGCGTGAACTGCCTGGGCATGCGCATGCGGCATGAAGTTGCGGAGCGGTGGATCAAGGAGAAGCGCACGGTGGCGTATGCTTTGGAGCACTTGGAGGATGCGAACTTCGATCCGGAGTTTTACAAGAAATTTTCAGGGGAAATAATCGGGAAGTATAACAGTGAGAATGGAACGGATTTGAGGGTGAGGAAGAAAAGTTGGAAGCGGATTTTGATGCATTAACCACAGAGAGCACAAAGACACGCAGAGACGAAAGTTTTAAGGAGTGTAAATGAGAAATGACATGGGAAGAAATATATTGAAACCATTAAAATGATTTTGGATTATTAACCACAGAGAGCACGGAGACACGCAGAGACAAAAGTCTTAAGGAGTGTAAATGAGAAATGACATGGGAATAAACATATTGAAACCATTAAAATGATTTTGGATTATTAACCACAGAGACACGCAGAGAAGACTCTGTGACCTCTGTGATCTCTGTTGATTAAAAAATAGACATGACACTAAATAGAATCACTCATGAGATAATCGGCGCGGCAATAGAAGTGCACAGCCAATTGGGGCCGGGGTTATTGGAATCGGCATATCATGATTGTTTGCATTATGAATTGACTCATCGGGGCATTAAAGCTGAAAGAGAAAAGGAAGTGCCTTTGATATACAGAGATGTGAGAATGGAGACGAAATTTCGGGTGGATCTGATGGTGGAAGACAGGGTGATTGTGGAATTGAAGGCAGTGAACGAGATTGAGGATATCCACATTGCGCAGGTGCTGACATATTTAAAATTGAGCAATAAGGAAGTGGGGTTACTGATGAATTTCAATGTGGGTAAGATGACTGATGGAATAAGGCGATTGATGAATAAATATTATGTGGGGTAAATGACCCACAGAGCACACGGAGAAACGAATAGAAAACTCTGTGACCTCTGTGTACTCTGTGGTTAATTAAAAAAAATTATGACAGACAGAATATCCATATCGAATCCGCACCCACGCACGGACTGGGTGCAAACACTTGGCTTGGCGATCGTAGACATTAGCGTGTTGATCCTGCTCATCACATGGGCAGGCGTGACGCTCGATGGGCAAATTTTCTTGCCGATTGCGCTCGTGGGACTGTTTGTAGGCACGGTGATCTATGCCGTGAGAACCTACAGTCAGCTACCGGCAGGCATCAAAAACAATGGCATCTATTTCAATTCGTTGACTAACCGTGGGGCGCTCGGATGGATCCTCGGCATAGTGCTCACAGGTTTTTATGTGTTCCTTTATTGGTATCCTGAACTGCTCGGACAATCGGCAAATGGCAATACCGGAATAGTAGCCCTCTTTGATCCGCTGAGTCAGTTTTTCAAAGGACAAGCCGCCACGCAGTGGTTCGTGTATGGCACGTTGTACACGCTCATCATCTTGGCGCTGGGCATCAAATTCATGTACAAGTATCGCCACAACCGCTACCAACTCATTCGCACCGTTTCGGTCATTATTGCGCAGCTCTTCCTCGCCTATCTGATCCCCGAAATCATGGAGGGCATGAACAGCGACAAGCCGTATTTCGCCAAAGACCTGAAAAACATGTGGCCGCTCAATTACTACTTCTTTGAGCCGTGGCACCTCAAAAACATGCAGGCCAGCAGCACGGGGATGATCTTCTTGGTCTGGGGCATTTTGCTCTTTGCGGTGGTCACGCCCATCATCACCTACTTTGCGGGCAAGCGGTGGTATTGCTCGTGGGTGTGCGGATGTGGCGGCCTGGCCGAAACAGCCGGTGATCCGTTCAGACATCTATCCTCCAAGAAACTTTCGACCTGGAAACTGGAGCGCTGGATGATTCACGGCGTGATGGTGTTTATTTTCATCGTGACGGCCATCACACTCTACGGTTATTTCACTAACACGAGCCAAATCGCCGGTTTGAGCATTGGCGAATACGTGCGCAAGCCGTATGCCTTTGTGATCGGGGCAATGTTTTCGGGCGTGATAGGTGTGGGCTTTTATCCGCTTTTGGGCAATCGGTTCTGGTGTCGGTTTGGCTGTCCGCTAGCCGGATACATGGGTTTCATTCAGCGGTTCAAATCGCGTTTCCGCATCACCACGAATGGTGGTCAATGCATATCGTGCGGCAATTGCTCCACCTACTGCGAGCAAGGCATAGATGTGCGGTGGTACGCCCAACGGGGACAAAACATTGTGCGCTCATCGTGTGTGGGATGCGGCATCTGTTCGGCAGTGTGTCCGAGGGGCGTGTTGAAATTGGAGAATGGGCCAGAGCAGGGGCGGGTGAAGGGGTAACCAGCCATCACTTTTTTTGCGAGTTGGGTGGAGTGATAGTCGTTCCTGACGGCCACCATCTCGGGCAATGGAAAGGAAATTCTCTATCTATTTGTGAAGAAAGACTAATGCCCCGCCGGACTGAAGGCCATGAGCAGTTGAAAAATAAGCAACAGAATAGGCACCAGTGCGCATGTAAGACGAAAATCAGTGAATTCCCTATTGCGCATGACTACAGCGGAGAAAGATATAATTATGAGGGTGATGATATTACGAAATGAATGAAGCGTTCTACTCACCCGATATTCATTCGTCCCATCGACCAGTTGGATCCGCGCGGGTATTCGAAAAACAAGTGAAAAATGTACTTGAACCTGATCCCCTGCCCTTTGATTATACTCGGCCAGCAATTCCCAATCCGCCAGCCACTTTATTCCCCCGGTGGTGGTCACCTCAGTCTGATAGTAACTCGATTCCATAGAACGAATGGAATATGCCTTTTGGAAGGGATGAAAATAATAGTCAAGAGTAAACAATACCCCAAGGGCAAAAAACACATAGCTAGCCGTCCGTAATCCACGATAAAACCGAACCTTGAGCTTGATTAGGTTTTCCATTTGTATTCGCTCCTCGCGTACCTTTCGCTGCTTGTACTCCCGTCGGAATCGCTGGGCTTCTGTCTCTTGCGGTGGCTCCAAATTGAACACATGACCGGCTAACATCATGTCATACATCTGCCGACTGTAAAAATCAGACAGTACTTCATATGCCTCATTGATGGCCTGCATGCGGCCGTGTGCCTCCGCTGAAGGATTCAAATCAGGATGATAAATTTTGACCAAGCCCCTGTAGGCCGATTTAATCTGTGCAGAAGTAGCGGCTGAGGTGATTCCCAGCGTTTCGTAATGGCTCATAACCGACTCATGGTGGCACTAAAGGCCGTATTCCGGGTAAACATATCCAAAAATCCAAGGATGTGGTACCTTTGCAACCCAATTCGCACACGAGCTTTGAAATCTCCAGACATTCGGGTCATCATACCGGCCCTAAACGAAGAGCATGCCATCGGATTGGTCTTGGATGAGATTCCAAAGGATTTGGTTCGCGAAGTAATAGTGGTGGACAATGGCTCCACCGATCACACCATGGACGTGGCGGCAGCAAAAGGAGCTACCGTACTGCACCAACCTCGCAGGGGCTATGGCAATGCCTGCCTGAAAGGAACGGAATATATCGCGAGCTGCGACACCAAACCCGACATTGTCGTCTACATAGACGGTGACCACTCAGATTTCCCCGAACAAATGACGGAACTGGTGGCTCCCATCGTGGCAAATCAGGCAGATTTTGTAGTTGGCAGCCGCGTATTAGGCAAGAATGAAAGAGGGTCGATGACCATTCCTCAGCGATTTGGCAATTGGCTATCTACTCGACTTTTGAAAATAATATACGGAGCAAAATTTACTGATTTAGGCCCTTTTAGAGCCATTCGGTACAGTTCTCTGCTCCAACTTGACATGCAAGACCCCACCTACGGTTGGACGGTCGAAATGCAATTAAAGGTAGCTAAGTTATCTTTGCGCTTCGTCGAAATACCGGTGGACTATCGCCGACGCATTGGAACATCCAAAGTATCGGGGACAGTAAAAGGCACTTTCATGGCTGGATATAAAATTTTGTACACAATTTTTAAATACCGCTAGGGCACCCTATGGAATGGATGATCATCGCCGGATACGGCACAGCACTCCTCATTATTTGTATTTTTAGTTTAGGTCAGTTCAACCTGGCTTGGCACTATATGAAAGCCAAGAAAGAAGAAGCCGACACCATCGAACCAATGGATGAGTATCCAAAGGTGACCGTTCAATTGCCTGTGTACAACGAGTTGTATGTCGTAGAGCGCTTGCTCGATTGCGTAGCGAAATTGAATTACCCAAAAGACAAATTGGAAATCCAAGTTTTAGACGACTCTACCGACGAAACTGTGGAAGTTATTGCCAAGAAAGTCAATGAAATCAAAGCACGCGACATCAATATCGTGCATGTGCGTCGGCCGGATCGTATTGGCTACAAAGCCGGTGCTTTGGAGTACGGTATGCACAAGACGGATGCTGATTACATCGCAATTTTCGACGCTGATTTCTTGCCTGAAGAAGATTTCTTGTTGAAGACAATGCCGCATTTCAGAAATGAAAACATTGGCATGGTGCAGACGCGCTGGGGACATCTCAATCAGAACTATTCTATTCTCACGCAGATGCAGGCGTTCGGACTGAATGCTCACTTCACGGTGGAGCAGAAGGGACGTCAGGCGGCTGGCAGCTTTATCAACTTCAACGGCACAGCCGGTGTGTGGAGAAAGCAGTGCATCGTAGAAGCAGGCGGATGGGAGCACGATACGCTCACGGAGGATCTTGACTTGAGCTACCGTGCACAGTTGAAAGGTTGGAAATTCCATTTCTTGGAAGATGTGGTTTCTCCTGCAGAGTTGCCTGTATTAATCCCTGCCATCAAATCACAGCAGTACCGCTGGACCAAAGGCGCAGCTGAAACTGCCCGCAAGACTTTGCCTTCTGTGCTTCGCGCCCCGATGAAGTTCAGAGAAAAAACACACGCTGTGATGCACTTGCTCAACAGCAGCGTATTCTTATTCTTGATGATCGCTGCGGTGTTGTCTATCCCGATGTTGTATATCAAAGAATTCAATCCTGAATTGGCTGTCATATTTGACCTTGGAAGCATTTTTATGATTGGCTTCTTTGCGATGGGCTTGTTCTATTGGGCATCCACCAAAGCCGTGCATCCGGAGTACACATTCAAGTATTTTGCTACGCAATTCCCACTTTTCCTTACGTTCAGTATGGGGCTTGCTTTGCACAATTCCATCGCTGTGTTAGAAGGATTCTTTGGTGTGAAATCTGCTTTCATCCGCACGCCCAAATTCAACATTCAGGCGAAAGGTGACTCATGGAAAGGAAACATTTACCTGGAGAAAGTCTTCACCCCTGTTACGCTATTCGAAGGACTTTTGGCTTTGTATTTCGTTTTCGGAATCGTGTCAGGTTTCCGTTTGGAAGATTACGGCTTGATGTTCTTCCACGCCATGTTGGCCATCGGATTTGGTTTCATTTTTTATCAGCAACTAAAGCCCGTAAAGAAGCATGCCTGATGCTCGACGTAATCTCGGTTACGTCGGCTCCCTCATCTTCTTACTCGCCCTTCTGCTGCCGATCTTCCTGATCAAACGGGCAGATACAGGTTGGTTGCTCTCCTCTTATTTTGTTGCATTTGGCTGCTACCTCCACCTTTGGAAGCACCCAAATGCAACATTTGTTTTCGGGCTTGGGCTCACGGCGCGCGTAGGGCTTTTTGCCACTTTGCCTATCCTTTCGGATGATGTGTTTCGCTTTTTGTGGGATGGCTTTTTGCTGAAAAACGGCATCCATCCATTCGCCGAGATACCTCGTTTTTACCTTGACTCATCGGTTCCGGGACTCACCCCTGAATTGTTCGAAATGCTCAATTCGAAGGAACGTTTCACTGTCTATCCACCCTTGAACCAGGGACTTTTCTGGCTCAGCGTTACCATTAGCGATAATTGGCTCGTTGCGACCGGTTTCATGCGGTTGCTTCTGCTGACTGTTGACATTGGCACGTTTGTTTTTTTGAAAAAAATCCTAGTAATGAAAGGCAAAGACCCGCAACTCGCCTTTCTCTATTTCCTCAATCCGCTCGTCATTCTGGAAGGAGTTGGCAATCTGCACTTTGAAGTATTGGTCATCTTCTTCCTCACCGCCGGACTCTACTATTTCTACAAAAATGAAACGTGGAAAGCGGCCACCGCAATCGGACTAGCTGTGGGCACCAAACTGCTTCCCTTGATCTTTCTACCTTATTTCTTCTTTCAGGAAATCACAAACCGACGGATCACATTCACGCTCCTCGCAGGAGCAGTAAGCGTACTCACGCTGCTGCCCCTTTTTAGCGAATCTTTTATCATCGGCATGAAAGACAGCCTGGGCCTCTATTTTCAAAATTTTGAGTTCAACCCAAGCCTTTTTTACTTGGCTAAGCAGATCGGCTATGCCCTGACGGGAACGAATCAAATTGCGGTTGTTGGGCCGATTCTTTCAGTGCTATCGATGATTAGCATACTCCTTATTTCCATAGCGGGGATTCTTCGCAAATGGCCTGTAGAGAAGGTACTACTCTTCGTTCTCACGGCATATCTGCTGCTCTCCACTACCGTGCATCCGTGGTACATTTTACCCTTGATCATGCTCGGTCTGCTGTCGGGCTATGTCTATCCGCTGGTTTGGTCGCTGGTCATTTTCATCACCTATGCCGGATACGCAACCACCCAATACGAACTCTCCATGTGGTGGGTAGCTTTGGAATATTTCATAGTAGTTTTGGCGTTTATTTTCAATAAATCGATCAAACAATGGCTGACAACTTCCTCATCATCTTTGTAAAAAACCTAGTGCCTGGCATGGTAAAAACCCGCTTGGCTGAAGATATAGGCATGTTCTTGGCGCTGGATGTGTACCAGGAATTGGTGAACCACACAGCCAAAACCGTAAAAAAAGTAGATGCCGACAAAATGGTGTTTTATTCGGAATATGTGGAAGTGGAAGATGTGTTTGAGGGCGAAGAATTCGAATATCATGTACAAGAAGGCAATACGCTCGGTGAACGGATGAAGAATGCCTTTCAGTTAGCGTTTGACAAAGGGTATAGCCGCGTGACGATCATCGGGAGCGACTGCTACGACCTAAAAAAGAAGCATTTAGACGAAGCGTTTGACCAATTGGAAATAAACGACATAGTGGTGGGCCCTGCGCAAGATGGCGGCTACTACTTGCTCGGACTGAATGGTCCTTGCCCGGCGCTATTCGAAGGCAAAACCTACAGCCACGCCAATGTATTGGCTGAACTGATGAAGGAAGTGAAAGAACTGGAACTGGAATGCCATGTGCTAGAAAAACTCAAAGACATAGACACGCTGGAAGATATGCAAGGCACACCCCTGATGAAGTTGATCCAGGAAGAAGGCGAGGAAGAGGGATTTGGGGAGGGGTATTGATTTTATATTCTCTCATCGCTTTGGGAGCGTCACTAAGCCCCTAAAGGAATCACAAAGAGCACTAAGGCAATAGCCAAAGTTCATCCTAGATAGTTGGTAACTCTGTGTTCTTTGTGATTTACCTCACGTCCTTTGTGCTACTTACCTCACTCCTCATTTCGCTCCACAAGCAGCACAAAACCTTCGTCGAGCAGCAGGTAGCCCTGCTCGTAGCAGAACCGATACACATCGCCGGCCTTGGTGGTGTAGGTGTTGGTGATGAAGTCAAAATCGAACCCCTTTTTCAGTAGTTGGTCTCGGTGCTTTTTGATTTTTCCGTCGGGGTTCATCGCTTTGAGAATACGCCGATTTTTGGACAAAATGTTGTTGACATTGCGCATGTAGTTAGAAGCTGATGCTTTGTTTTTGTTGTTGTATTCGTTTCTACAACCATCCGAACAGAACTTCTTATCCACCCGTCCGAGTACAGGTTTTCCGCATTCAAGACATTTTTTTTCTTGTTCCATGTGCTCAGATTAAAGAATCCTAAAGTATTGATATTCAGCGACAAAAACAAGTACAAACGTTTACAAACGGATATTACTCGGGTACAAATGGGTAAAAACCGGATCGGGTTTGGAGGGCGGTAAATCTTTGCATCGTCAAACGACAAATTCATCTACCAACAGCGATGAATCATTTTAAACAAACAAATTTTTAGTATCATGACAACTTTAAGAAACAGCGTACAACTAATTGGTAGATTAGGAAAAGAACCTGAAGTGCGCACCTTTGACAGTGGAAAGAAAATGGCCACCTTCTCGCTTGCTACCAGCGAAACGTACTACAACAACCAAGGCGAGAAAGTGCAGGAAACGCAATGGCACAACATCGTGGTGTGGGGCAAGAAAGTAGACGTGGTGGAGAAGTATCTGCACAAGGGAAACGAGATAGCGCTACAAGGTAAAATCCAAACCCGTTCCTACGAGAAGGAAGGCGAAAAGCGTTACGTCACCGAAATCAACATGAACGACCTGCTCATGCTTGGCGGGAAGGATAGTGAAAAGTGATTAGGTAATCGGTGTATTAGTTAATTCACTCAAAAGGGGGTACATCAATGGGGTGCCCCCTTTTTATTTTTGATTGACGATTCTTAGTTAGTTAACCATTCCACCAATTAACTAGTCAACCAATTAACTAATCAACCAGTTAACAATCACTAGCTCGAATGATCCGCAATGATTTTCCACTCGCCATTGATTTTTTCAAATACAACCGAGAAGTGCCCGGTGGGCGTGTCCTTCAGCCGTACGAGTGTCCACTTGCCAATGACCAAGTAATTTTTCTTTCCGAGGGGCTTGAATTTCAGCAGATCAAATTTCAACGTGCCCATAGCCTCTTTGTTCGGGTAGCTGCTTTTGTAGTTGTTGAGCGTCACTTGCCAGCCGTATTTGGGACCTGAAGAGCCCACAAATACCAAATCATCCGACTTTACATAACCCTCCATGAAACACTCCAGATCGCCTTTGTTCCAGCAGGCCGCCTGATCTTCCAGCACCTTGCGTATGTCAGCTTCTTGGCCCATCGCCAAGATGGAAACGATAAACAAACTGAAAGTTAAAAGCTTTTTCATCATTTGAGATATTTCTGAACGGATGATTTCACAGAGGCCTTATCGGCTGAGATGTGCGGATCGCTGTAGATTTTCAGCATCAGCTCGGTGAGCACCTCCTCGTCATAGCCAAGGTTGTTGGCCATTTTCGCACAATACTGTATTTCTTCTTTATACAACCGACCGTCGATCTTCATCAACTGTACCATGTTGTAGATGTACTCAAACTTCTGATCGTCAGGCAGATTTGACAAGTCACCGATCTGCGACGGATCCTCAAAACACGCGCTGATTTCGTCAGACGACATGCCGAAACCCGTAGCAATCTGCGTGATCAGGTCGATTTCCTCCTGCACCACTACACCATCCACACGCGCCAGTTGCACCAGCATGTTGATGTGGGTGCGGGTATTATTCGTAAAAGTGCCGCCGTTTGCCAATGAAGATTTAGGTTAAAAATTTTATCTTACCTGAACAGTTAAACAAATGTAAACGGATTTCGGCTGTCAATTCAAACCGATGAATTTTTTAGCACATGTTTTCCTATCGGGCGGCCAAGCAGAAATCTTGGTGGGCAATTTTATTGGCGATTTCGTAAAAGGCGCTCAAATGGAGCAATATCCGGAGGGCATCCGCACGGGCATTCAGCTACACCGCCAGATCGACCACTTCACCGACACGCACGACATTGTGAAAAAAAGCAAAGAACGGCTCAGACCCGAGTTCCGGCATTACTCACCTGTGATAGTGGATGTGTTCTACGATCATTTTTTGGCTAGAGACTGGGAGAAATTTTCAGAAGAACAACTTGACGCGTTCACCATGCAATGCTACGAGACCGTTGCTTCCTACAGAGCAATGCTACCTGCAGATGCTGCCCACATGCTCACCTACATGAAGCGCGACAATTGGTTGTATAACTATCGCCTGAAAGAGGGCATTCACCGTGCACTTTCGGGCATGGCCAAGCGCACACCATACGACTCTAAAATGGAACTGGCAGTGCATCATTTGGAAAAAGATTACGAAGAATTTGCTGACGAATTCCATGCATTTTTCCCGGAGTTGCAGCAGCATTGTGCTGATTTTCTATCATCTGTAAAATGAAACAACTATTACTCATAGGCACGGGCGGATTCGTGGGTAGCATCTTGCGGTACGGCATGGGCGTGTGGCTGCTCCGTTTCAGTTTGTTTCCATGGGGCACCCTTTCGGTCAATCTCATCGGCAGTCTGCTTATTGGGGTTATTGTGGGTTCTTCCATCAAAGGGGACCAACCGGCATATTGGCTGCTCGCCATTGGTTTTTGTGGCGGATTCACCACATTTTCTGCCTTTGCGCTGGACGGCATCAAATTGATACGGGAGGATAATTGGATTCCCTTTTTGCTGTACGTTGGCATCAGCGTGGTAGGCGGATTAGTGGCCGTAGTGCTGGGTATGTGGTTGGGCAATAAACTGGCATAAACTATCTGTAAATAAGGAGCGTTTAGCCTTTATCCGCCAATGAAAAACTACTACCACATATTAGGCATTCCTGAAGACGCGTCACCTGAGTTCATCAAGGCGGCATTTAAATTAAAAGCCGTGCAGTATCATCCGGACAAACATGCCGGAAATGTGGACATGGAGGAGCGTTTCAAAGAGATCAACGAAGCGTATCAGGTTCTTTCCAATCCGTACAAAAAAGCGAACCATGACTTGGAGTTGCAGTATCTACGATTTACTGCTACTCGACAGGTGCAAGACTGCCCGGCGAATCCACATCAACGACCCCCACATTATCGGCCTAGACCTTTTTACAGACAACCACCTATCAGCCGAAAGGATAATAACAAAGCCACACTTTACGCTTTTGCGCTCACGGCGTGCATAGCGGTGTTAGTCATGCTGGTACGCGAGTTTTATGATTTGTATTTGGAAAGGAAATACGAGGCACTACTGAAACAAAGACGCGAATCATTCGAAACTGCCCAAGGGCTCTATGCCGATCAAAAAATTCGTGAGTCATTGCTCCTGCTCTCCGATTTGTCCCCTTTCAAACCCGAAGAGGCGGACATGTTCACCTATCAGAACAAGATCATGGAGGACGTAATCTTCCTAGGCGAGGCAAATTTTGAACGGCAAAACTTTGCAGAAGCGGTGCGTTACTATGAATTGGTGGAGCAATTTTCACCCTATAGACCCAACGGCCTGCGCGCACGATTGGCGCTTTCATACAGGCAAATCAAAAAGCCCGAGCAATCACTTCTGCTATTTAAAGAGCTATTGGAGGCCAAATACGAAGTGGTTTCCACCCTCAATCAAATGGCTGAAGTTTATCACCATGAATTGCACGATCCGCAGAAGGCCAAAGAGTACCTGGAATTGGCTCGGGAAGTAGCCATCAAAGAATACATCAGCACATTCGGCAAGGCATACGCCCTCTTCATCCACCAGAAATACATTCCGTCTGATCACTTTTATTTGTTTGAAAACCTCGCATCGCTGTACAACGAACTCGAAGAAGCCGAGACCTCTATAGGTGTGACTAATTGGATGAAGCGGGTTTGGCCGGATAGCGCACAGTCCTTCGTATTGGCAGGTCAGAGTTATGAAATATTGAACAAACGTGCATTGGCCTGCGACCAATATATTGAAGCCAAGGGACTCGGTCATTCGGCTCCATTGCCCTTACTTTGTCGATAGTTATGCGCGCTGCTTTGTTCTTCCTTTCCGTTTGTTTCTCGGCACCACTTTGGGCACAATGGACACCCCTCGACTTACCCAAATCCACACGATACGACGATGTTTTTTTCATTGATGAACAAACCGGATGGGCGGTGGGCGGTGGCGCTAGAACGATCTACAAAACGACCGACGGGGGCCAGTCCTGGACGTTGAAATTTCAGTCACCCACTGATCCCGATTACCTCCGCAGTATCGAGTTTGTCTCAGCATCCATTGGTTATGCAGGCTCGCTCAACGGCCGACTTTATCAAACCCTGGACGGAGGCGAAACATGGGAAAATATTGCTGCTCGTGTGCCTGTGAGCCTCACTTATCAGGACAATCCGGTCACCAGTCTGCCGGGCATTTGCGGACTCTCCGCCCCTACCGAAAACGTGATTTACGGGGCTGGTATTTGGAATAACGGACCCGCGTATGTCATCAAAACCACTGACGCTGGCCAAAATTGGCAGACATTTGACATGAGTGCATTTGCTACGCAATTGGTCGACATCCTATTTTTAGATGAAAACGAAGGATATGTAACCGGCCAAGCCAATCCAATTTCGGATGGCGGTATCATTCTCCACACCATCAATGGAGGTGCCACATGGGAAGTAGTGCACAAGACGATGACCTCAGGCGATTACATCTGGAAAATCCAATCGCCGGACGGCCAAAACTATTTTGGTAGCATTCAGTCACTACCATCAACGGGCAATGTGCGTTTTGCCAAATCCACCGATGCAGCCGCCACTTGGGCTACCCAGCTTGTGAACGACAACAAATGGTACTACATCCAAATGATCGGATTCCGGGATGCGCTCACCGGCTGGACAGGCGGCACCTCCTATGGCCGTGGCGAAACAGTACTCTATCAAACGACGGATGGTGGCAACACCTGGCGGAGTATTCCAGTAGGTTGCAACTCCACCTTCAACCGATTCTTTATGGTCAATGAAAGCACCATTTTTATGACGGGTGAGCAGGTATATAAATATGACCCTGCCTATGTCTCCTCCGGACTCTGTTCTGAAAAAAATCGAAACCTATCCAAACCCATCTGACGGAGAGCTGACGATAAAAGTGAACATCGACATTGAAACGCGCTGCACACTTGAAATCATTGATTTGAATGGAAAAATCATCCGTACCCTTCACAATGGCCTGATCCCAGCCGGAAGTCATCAATTTCGCATTACGCTACCACAGGGCACCCTATTTTTTGCAGTATTGCATACCAACGAAGGATTGAATTACACAAAAATTGTTACGAAATAATGCAAGCCGGATACTCTGCCAATCCACTCACCAAAAAATTGGGCATCAAGGATGGTTATCATTGTCTTGTGGTCCGTCAACCGGATAATTACTTCGATCTTCTCGAGAATTTGCCGCCACATGCGTCATTTTACGACACCACAGAGGAAGGGCAATCCTTTGACTTCATTCATGCCTTTGTTCGCACCCGTATCGAATTGGAAAATGATTGGCCCGTTTGGAAAAAGAGCCTGAAAAAAACAGGTATGCTTTGGATTTCTTGGCCTAAGCAAACATCGGGCCTTGCCACCCTCCTGAATGGAAATGAGGTGCGCGAATTTGGCTTGGCGGGTGGATTAGTGGATACGAAAGTTTGCGCTGTAGATCAGGATTGGTCAGGACTAAAATTCATGTTCAGAAAAACGGACAGATAACCCCTCCGTTACCCAACGAAATCACCTGTCTTCATCCGACATTCCTTCAATCGCTTGTTCAGGATGAGTTTCCAAAAGGGCGATCGTGTAATACATAGCTTACTTCGTACGGCAGTATTATTTAGAATCAAACCCACCCGCGTTTTTCCTCGTCCCTGCGCCAAAGGCACATATTCAAAGCCCATCTGCCTGGTTCTTTCCAATGCGCAAGGATTTCCGTACAGAATGCCTTTCGTCGATTTTTTGTAGAGCTGTGAGTAGGTCTTCTTTTTTGGCTCATACTTCCGATGATCCACCCGCTTTCTGACGGTTCCATTGGTGGGAATTTCATCAGACAATTGCGCCTGAACCGCCAAGCAGCCGATGAAAAACACAAACATCAAAACCACCCGTTGAATCATGAGTTTAAAAATAGAGGTTTGCCCGTATCTTAAATAACTTTGGGCTCTCAAAATTCCCTGTGTGAAGTTTCTCATTTCATTTTTCCTTCGGCATGTACCCCGAAAATACTTGCAACTATTCAGTCACGTAGTACTTCGTGTCATGGCCATTTTTTACCGAGGAAACAAGGTGGAATGCCCGATCTGTGAATCCCAATTTAGAAAATTCCTTCCTTATGGCCGGAAGTCGAGGAGTAACGCCCTGTGCCCCAATTGTCTGGCACTAGAGCGCCACCGCCTCATTTGGTTGTATTTGAAAAAGCGAACAGATTTTTTCACAGCGCCACGGAAAATGCTTCACATTGCGCCGGAGCTTTGCTTCATGGACCGGTTCGAGAGTCTTCCTCATTTGGACTACATCACCGCAGATATTGAATCACCGCTCGCCAAAGTGAAAATGGACATCCATGCCATTCCTTTTGAAGCCAATACTTTTGATGTAATCTTTTGCAACCATGTGCTCGAGCATGTGGCAAATGACATGCTGGCCATGCGCGAGATGCACCGCGTGCTCAAACCCGGAGGTTGGGCCATTTTACAAATCCCCTTTTTTCATCCCATACCCGAGCACACTTTCGAAGATGCCACCATCACTGATCCAAAGGAACGTGAAAAAGTATTTGGGCAAAATGATCACTTGCGGTTATATGGTCATGATTATCCGGACCGGTTAAAATTGGCAGGATTTAATGTGATGGAAGATCGGCTGGTCTTTGAGCTATCCGAAGAGGAAGTCAAGCGTTTTGCTTTGCCCGAGCGGGAAGTAATTTATCGTGTAGTGAAATAGCGGCCTCCTGTAGGAAGCCTAGTCCATAAGCCGTCAATTGCACGAAAGACGCCACTACACTAAGCAGCCCAACGATAAAATTTTCAGATCGTCCGGTGGCTGTCACCCAAATGATCAAGAAATAGAGGAAATATAGGCGCAAGCCGATGATGCCCCATTCCTTGTCTTGCACGTAAGCATACAACAACACGATCATTCCCAACAAAAAAACGCTTGGGAAGCAATGAACCCATCTCACCTCTTTGGGATAATACCTTCCCAGATTGATTCTTGCCGTTCCAAAAAAATGAAGTTGCTTGAAAAACTGGACAAAATTCGTTCGTCGCTTGTGATATACATACGCCTCCGGGATCAGCCCCACCGTGAAGCCGTGTTCCGCTATGCGAATGCTGAATTCAATGTCTTCACCTTTTCGGGTGAGTATGTATCCGCCTGTTTTTTCAAATACTTTCCGTCGGATACCCATATTGAAACTGCGTGGGTGAAACGTACCCACCTTTGCCTTGCTTCCGCGGATGCCGCCGGTAGTGAGCAAAGAGGTCATGCTGAAACTTATCGCCTTTTGAATGACCGTAAAACTCTCAGCCGCCCGATCCGGACCGCCGAATGCATCCAATGGGTGTTTCTTCAAATACTGATCGACCTTGGACAAATAATCAGATGGAATCAGGCAATCAGAATCAAAAACAATCAGCCACTCTCCATTGGCCTTTTCAAATCCGAAATTCCTACTGAATCCCTGACCGCTGTTTTCTTTAAAAAAATAGCGAATAGCCAATCGGTTGGTATAGCGGGTGATTACCTCTTCGCATCTTTTCGTGGAGCCATCTTCCACAATGATGACCTCAAAATCCTTGATTGTTTGATGGGTTAAGCTTTCCAGCAATTCATCAATCTCCTCCGGCCGGTTATACACCGGAATGACAATCGAATAAGTCGGGTTAGCCATTGGTTTTGTCGGTACGATCTATCACAATGTAGTCGTTCTTTTTAGGATTCACCTGGATCATCATTTCTGCCAAAAAGCCGGCAAGAAAGAGTTGCACGCCGATAATTACAGCCACTAGCGCCAGAAAAAACAGTGGCTGATCCACTACCGCCCGCCTATCCAAATGGTGATATTGACGATACAATTTTTCTCCGATGATCCAAGTGGAAATAATCAATCCGCCCAGAAACGAAAGGAATCCAAGGGTGCCAAAAAAATGCATGGGTCGCTTACGAAAGCGCATCACGAACGTGACCGAAATCAGATCCAAAAAGCCATTGATGAAGCGCTCCAATCCAAACTTGGTGGTGCCATACTTTCTGCTCCTATGCTCTACCACCTTCTCCCCTATTTTGCTAAATCCACTCCATTTGGCCAGCAAGGGAATATACCTGTGCATTTCACCGTAAACTTTTATGTGCTTCACCACATCACAGCGATAAGCCTTTAGGCCGCAGTTAAAATCGTGTAATTTGATACCTGACACCCAGCGTGTCACTCGGTTGAAAAATTTCGATGGGAGTGTTTTAGTAATGGGATCGTGGCGTCTTTTCTTCCAACCCGACACTAAGTCCAATCCTTCCTGTTCTATCATAGCCACCAATGCAGGCAACTCATCCGGACTGTCCTGAAGGTCGGCATCCATGGTCACCACCACATCGCCTTGTGCATGATCAAATCCGGTCTGTAAAGCGGCAGATTTGCCGTAGTTCCTATTGAACCGAAAGCCACGCACACGAGGGTCAGCGCTCGAAAGCTGCTGAATGACCGCCCAACTGGCATCCGTGCTGCCATCGTCGATCATCAGAATTTCAGTAGTAATATTGGCTCCACCCACAACGCGAAAAATCCACTCCGTCAATTCCGGAATGGATTCTTCCTCGTTATACACGGGCACTACTATCGAGAGCTTGATTTTCATGAAACCAACTGCTCAGGACGCTTCCTTTGGGTTATAGCCGAAACGATGAGAGAAAGTATCAAACCAAAAAATACGGTTCCAACTATGGCGAATATCAACATCATACCTGGTGTCATAAATTTCTCCGTCATTTCCATCGCTTGATCAATTTGCGCATCTGCCATCCCTGATTCTTCCATCTTCGCTCGTTGCATGTCCATAATCATGGTCATGTAGTCCGTATTGATGAACGTCACGTAGAAATAGAAAAATGCCGAACTAAGGATTGAGGATACCAACGACACCAGCACTCCGATTCCAAGACCTTGACCATAATTCATGTAGCCATCTCCTTCTTCCTTGTATGCTTTATGCGCTAAATAAATAATTGCGGCCAAAATCAGATACCCAAGGTAATTGATGGATTGGTTGCCCGAAAAACCAAGCATATCCACAAGTACAAAAAACGCAATACCGGCAAGTCCGGAAATGATTCCGTATTTGATACTCACCTTAGTTGTTGAGGTTTGATTTTCTTCCATGATAATGTGTGATTAAGTTTATTCTAGTTTCTTCCTTAAAATTATGGCTATCACCGGGCTTACGAAGAATCCGGCCACCAGTTTTTTAAAAGTGGCGCTACTGATCATCTGAGCGGCGCTCACTCCCTGTATTTGGGTTAATCGCTCATCAAACTGCGCTTGGGTCATGTCTTGCAAAAACTCCTCCTTGTTGATTTGCATGAATGAGGCTGCTTGCATCTTAAAGTCCTCAAGTAAGTTCGGATCCGCCTGAAAGAAGACGACCAAACCTACCAAGAAAAGCAAGGTAGCCGGCATATACGTCATGAAACTGAGCGTCATACCCTGCCAAAAATGTAGAATACCTCCATTTCTGTATGATTTAAATTCCTTGCAAGAGAAAAAAACGAACAAAGAAAAAATGATAAGATCGAAGAAAAGGTGGCGGAAATCCATCATCGGATTGCTGCCAAACCGATACGAAATCCAAAAAGAGAGCAACAAAAACACACCGCAAATCAACGCGTACTTATACGCCACACGCCACATGCTCATTTCACTTGAATTTTAGCTCCATTGATTATTCCTCTACTCCTTCCCTTGAGAGGTCTGCCCCAAAAAGGTGAATTTCTAGATTTAGACAAATTCGTTTTGTCACTAAGAACCCATTCTGTCCTTGGATCAAATACCGACAGTACAGCGGGCATACCCTCCTCAATTTTCATCGGTTGTAAACCCAAAATGCGCCTTGGGCCGGCTGTCAATGCTTCGAATGCCTTCTCCAGATTTAATTCCTTAGATAGAGCATTTATCACCGAAAAGGCAGTTTGCAGACTAATTACACCAGGTTCGGCTAAATCAAACTCCAAATACTTACTCTCCCTATCTTGTGGCTGATGACCTGACACAATCGCATCGATCGTCCCATCATTGACGCCCGCAAGTAGCGCCTTCCGATCCCGCTCCGACCTAAAGGGAGGATCGATCTTATAACGCGTGTCAAATCCCTCCACATCCTCGTCGGTGAAATACAAATGATTCACCCCTACATCGCACGTCACATGCAATCCTTCCTTTTTCGCAAGTTTGATCAATCGCACGCCCTCGTCTGAAGACACCATGGTGAAATGTAGGCGGCCACCCGCGTATCTCAATATATCGAGTTGAGATGAAATCTGGATTTTCTCGGAAAGTACCGGTTCACCCCTCATACCCAATAGGGTGCTGGCCTTTCCTTCATGCATTTGGGCGTGTTTGCTCAAATGGATGTCCGTTGGTCTGCTGATTACCAAACCGCCAATCTTCTGGATATACTGAAGTGATTTTAGTAATAATTCGGCATTATAGATCGGCTTCATGCCATCTGAAAATGCAATTGCACCTGCAGCATGGATATCTAGCATCTCCGTCATATGCTCACCGGCATTCGACTCGCTGAGTGCTCCAATCGGAAGTATGTCTACAGGGTTCCCTGATTTTGACAAAATATATTCAATGTCCCCTTTCGTCTCTGTGACAGGAAGCGTATTCGGCATCAAGCATACCGCCACAAAACCTCCGGAGGACGCCACCAAAGCACCACTGGTTAGGTCTTCCTTGTGCTCAAATCCCGGATCACAAAAATTAGCATGCATATCCACCCAGCCTGTCGAAACAATCGAACCGGTCAAATCAAAGACTTGCTTACCCGATAGTCTATTACCAATCTTTTGGATAATTCCCCGCTCTAAAAGGATATCTGCTTTCTTGTTATGATGGGAAGAATAAGGGTCAAAGATGACGCAGTTTTGAAGCAGTACACTCATTTCAGCCATCTGTGAATCGCAATCTCGGCTACTAAAAACATTAAAGCCAAAAGTAATGCATATTTCCAAATTGGCTTCCCGTCCTTCATTTCTCTCAAACCGACCTGCAATTCATCCAAGGATTCTGTCTCCAATACCCTAGTGTAAGGTCTATTTTGAAACACCTCCCGAAGTGCGTTTGCATCATTCCAATTAATCAAAGATTCTTCCCGAGCAATATTTAAGGCCAGAACATCCAATGTATCCTCATCTGCCAACAAGTAATAATGACCGGGTGAATTCAAATCGTTGGGTAAAATCAAAGAAACGGAAGATTGATTAGGATAAATCTCCGAAACAAATTCCGCTCCCATGCCATTCAGTTGCACATTTCTGGAACCTAATTGAACAGGCAAGTTCACAGGCTTATCAGATAATCGAGTATATAATGGCCGATCAGCCCCCACAGATTGTTCCGCTATACGATACATCACGGGCAAAAAGAGTGCATGATTCTGCAGGCTAGAGTAATCTGACGCTAACGGACCTCCAAAAAAATAGATCGACTTTCCATCTCTAGTCAGGCGTTGCAAAAATGGTACACTTCCTCCAAGAAGTTCCTCATTTACATCCGAAGTTCGATACAGCACGCGGGTCTCAGGCATAGATGTTCTAGCGTCCAACTTGTCAAATATCCCCTCAAAAAACGGATGTCTTAGCCCATCCAACCGCAACTCTCGCATGACAGAATCAGTACTTAATTGAAGCTTGCTGTTCATGAAATTGGAATAATTCGCAAGATCAATTTTTGCCGAAGGGATGATAATTACACTTCCCTTTAGCCTAGACAAGTCTGCCCAACCCGGAAGGCGATCAAACGAATGAAATAGAACCAAATCCGCATTTAAAACTTTATCAAAATCAACCGTTCGCTCAGTAAATAAAGAAAAATCAAAATAATCCTCATTCGTGAAAATCGCATCAATGTTCCGATTTGCTTCCCCTCCTATCACACAAACTTTTAACTTCTTCGAAGGTGGTATGGTGAGGTAAAATCGATTATCCAATTCGTATGTACTGTCCTCAACACGCAACTCGAACGCAGAATTATCTGTCATGTCAAATTCCAATTCGACAAGTACCGTTTGTTCCGGATTTATATCAATAGCCAATGAACTGACATGCTGATTACCATTCAGTAATCTTACTAGTGCATTTGTAAAAGCACGGTCCCCTGAATTAAAAATACTCACCATTAATGACTTCCGTTGATCACCTAAAGAAAAGCGATTCGCCAAATAGGCAGTATCAATCATTAGATTGGCTTCTGATAAGCGCGATACCGGCAAAAGCAACAACCGAGTCGAATCAAATGCATCGGAATGTAGTAGATCGACAAGAGGTTGTTGGAAATCTGATAAAATGGTTAACTGTCGTTCTTCTTTGACAAATTCATTAATCTGAAATTCAGATTTTTCGTATTCCGTCACAGCGAGTAAAGTCATTAATTCCTCACTATCAAAAGAACTTTTAGGTCGTTGTAAGCCGGAATGAAACAACTCAATACGCCCGGTTCCCTCGCCATAAGATTGCAAGATTCTCTTAATTCTTTCTAAACATGGCTCCCCATCACAGTCATCAGCAAGGCTAAACGAATTGTCAATTATCACCAATTCATTATCCGTGCGTAAATCCGAATCATCAATCAAAATGGGCCCGATGAAAACAAATACCAAAAAGAACAGTGCTAAACACCGTGTAATAAGCAAAAGGATCTCCTTTAATCTATTTTTAGGAATGCTATCAGTTGCTACACTCTGAAGAAAGAATACATTTGAGAAATATATCCTCTTTGCTCTTCTGAAATCAAAGAAATGGACAATAAGAGGAACCAACAAGAACAACAATCCCCAAAAAGCCCCAGAATTAGAAAAAATCATAGTCTTGAGATACGAAAATGAATAAAATACGATTCGTTCGCAAAAATCAAAAAAAAAGCCTCCGAAAAACGGAGGCTTAAATAAAAACTGGCGACGACTTACTCTCCCACCTTTTACGGCAGTACCATCAGCGCTGGTGGGCTTAACTTCTCTGTTCGGAATGGGAAGAGGTGGACCCCACCGCAATAATCACCATAAAATCTGCTTACAATGCTAGTATGCATGCAAGACTAAATATCTTGACATAAAAAGTGAAAGATTCAAAAAAGACTCGAGCAAATCGTCGGTTACCGAAAGTTTACGGGTAATTAGTACTACTCAGCTTTGACATTACTGCCTTTACACCTGTAGCCTATCAACGTCCTCATCTAGAACATCCCTTAAAAGAAACCTCATCTTGAAGTGGGTTTCGCACTTAGATGCTTTCAGTGCTTATCCCTTCCCAACATAGCTACCCAGCAATGCTCCTGGCGGAACAACTGGTACACCAGCGGTTAGTCCAACTCGGTCCTCTCGTACTAAAGTCAGATCTTCTCAAGTTTCTTACGCCCACAACAGATAGAGACCGAACTGTCTCACGACGTTCTGAACCCAGCTCGCGTGCCACTTTAATGGGCGAACAGCCCAACCCTTGGGACCTTCTCCAGCCCCAGGATGTGACGAGCCGACATCGAGGTGCCAAACCTCCCCGTCGATATGAGCTCTTGGGGGAGATCAGCCTGTTATCCCCGGAGTACCTTTTATCCTTTGAGCGACGGCCCTTCCATGCAGAACCGCCGGATCACTATATCCATGTTTCCATCCTGATCGGCTTGTAGGCCTCTCAGTCAAGCACCCTTATGCTATTGCACTCTGCGCACGGTTACCAAGCGTGCTGAGGGTACCTTTGAAAGCCTCCGTTACTTTTTTGGAGGCGACCACCCCAGTCAAACTACCCACCACACACTGTCTCCGTTTCCGGATTAGACATCAGATAAACAAAGGCTGGTATTTCACCAATGACTCCACCAGACCTAGCGGCCCAGCTTCAAAGTCTCCCAGCTATCCTACACATCATTTACCCAATGTCAATGTGAAGCTATAGTAAAGGTTCACGGGGTCTTTTCGTCCCGTTGTGGGTAAGCGGCATCTTCACCGCTACTACAATTTCACCGAGCTCATGGCTGAGACAGTGCCCAGATCGTTACACCATTCGTGCAGGTCGGAACTTACCCGACAAGGAATTTCGCTACCTTAGGACCGTTATAGTTACGGCCGCCGTTTACTGGGGCTTCAGTTCAATGCTTCTCCCCGAAGGAATAACATCCCCCCTTAACCTTCCAGCACCGGGCAGGTGTCAGGCCTTATACATCCTCTTTCAAGTTCGCAAAGCCATGTGTTTTTGCTAAACAGTCGCCTGGGCCTATTCACTGCGGCCCGCCGAAGCGGGCGCCCCTTCTCCCGAAGTTACAGGGCTATTTTGCCTAGTTCCTTAGCCATGAATCACTCGAGCACCTCAGGATTTTCTCCTTGACTACCTGTGTCGGTTTACGGTACGGGCACCTTTATCCATGCCTTAGAGGTTTTTCTTGGAAGTCTGCTTAGGTACACTATCCACTCAGCCGTAGCATTGTGGTACTATCAGGTTCAGCAAGGTCTGCGGATTTACCTACAGTCCTTATACCTACTCCCTTCAACGTACTATTCCGTCAGTACGCGGTACTTTCACTACTCCGTCACCCCGTCGAAAATAAAGGTGGTATCAGAATATTAACTGATTCTCCATCGACTATCCCTTTCGGGTTTGCCTTAGGTCCCGACTAACCCCCGGATGATTAGCATAGCCGGGGAATCCTTAGTCTATCGGTGGGCGGGTTTCTCACCCGCCTTATCGTTACTTATGCCTACATTTGCGCTTCATTGCGCTCCAGCGAAGCTTACGCTTCACCTTCACCGCCCAATGAATGCTCCCCTACCACTCGTATTGCTACGAATCCTAAGCTTCGGTATTATACTTGATGCCCGATTATTATAGATGCCCTGTCGCTCGACCAGTGAGCTGTTACGCACTCTTTGAATGAATGGCTGCTTCCAAGCCAACATCCTGGCTGTCTGTGCAACTGGACCACCTTAGATCAACTTAGTATAAATTTAGGGACCTTAGCTGTAGGTCTGGGTTCTTTCCCTCTCGGGCTTGGACCTTAGCACCCAAGCCCTCACTGCGTGATATATTTACTAGCATTCGGAGTTCGTCTGGATTTGGTAGGATTTGACTCCCCCTAGTCCAATCGGTAGCTCTACCTCTAGTAAACTCACCCACGCGCTGCTCCTAAAAGCATTTCGGGGAGTACGAGCTATTTCTCAGTTTGATTGGCCTTTCACCCCTACCCACAAGTCATCCAAAAACTTTTCAACGTTTACTGGTTCGGACCTTCATCTAGTGTTACCTAGACTTCATCCTGCTCATGGGTAGATCACAAAGTTTCGCGTCTGCCACTGCTGACTTAGCGCCCTGTTAAGACTCGCTTTCGCTCCGGTTGCCCCCGTCTACGGGGTTAACCTTGCCAACAACGACAACTCGTAGGCTCATTATGCAAAAGGCACGCCGTCAGGTCACGAAGACCCTCCGACCGCTTGTAAGCGTATGGTTTCAGGTACTATTTCACCCCCTTACTCAGGGTACTTTTCACCTTTCCCTCACGGTACTGGTTCACTATCGGTCTCTCAGGAGTATTTAGCCTTGCCGGATGGTGCCGGCGGTTTCAAACGGGATTTCTCCGGTCCCGCCCTACTCAGGATACTGCTAGGTAATAAAACTGTGCGTGTACGGGATTTTCACCCTCTATGATTGACTTTCCCACGTCATTCCACTTAGTTTTTATAGTCCATGATGCAGTCCTACAACCCCAGAATAGCCTTAACTATCCTGGTTTGGGCTCTTTCGCGTTCGCTCGCCACTACTTACGAAATCACAATTGTTTTCTCTTCCTCCGGGTACTTAGATGTTTCAGTTCTCCGGGTTCACTTCCTTGCGGATAACTAGTCTTCAACTAGCTGGGTTGCCCCATTCGGAAATCTACGGATCAAAGTTTTGTGCAACTCCCCGCAGCTTATCGCAGCTTAACACGTCCTTCATCGTCTCTGAGAGCCAAGGCATTCCCCATACGCCCTTACTTACTTTCTTGTAACGATATACTCGATTCTTTCAATGAATCTTTCACAATATGTCAATGAACTTTTCTGAGAGTGATAGTGCGAAGACCTGGGTCAATGGCTCATTGATAACCATGATCTAAGACATCTCTCGTAGCTTAGAAGTATTTGGTGGAGGATATCGGATTCGAACCGATGACCCCCTGCGTGCAAGGCAGGTGCTCTAGCCAGCTGAGCTAATCCCCCGTGTTTCCAGTGCGCAGTTGACAAACAATAGAATTGTTCGTGCCCACTACGTTGTGGGCCTGCGTGGACTCGAACCACGGACCTCTACATTATCAGTGTAGCGCTCTAACCACCTGAGCTACAAGCCCCTCTTGTTTTCTGCCAGCTGCTCGCTCTCAGATTACTTCTTGGCCCGTACCCAGAACAGTTGTCCGGCTTCGGCTTTCCGCTGCTCGCTCGCAGCTTGATGCTTTCTTGCTTGCAGCTTGATAACAACACTTATCGTGTCATTACTCTCCTCAATATTTCGAATAAAATAGATTGATAGCGGATCTTCGAGTTAAGGTTTTCTGTTTCCCAATCTAATTGGGATGTTCCAGAAAGGAGGTGTTCCAGCCGCACCTTCCGGTACGGCTACCTTGTTACGACT
>ERZ1066134.366-NODE-366-length-26071-cov-8.278982_pt1 | contig 26071 bp, 25 predicted proteins | sample MGYA00382781_ERZ1066134 | MGnify/ENA primary metagenome ERZ1066134 (study PRJEB33369, sample SAMEA5778364) | biofilm metagenome | biome: Industrial cooling water; feature: Water cooling tower basin; material: Biofilm | place: United Arab Emirates | collected... | reverse complement strand
CCGCGTGGTTGTCAAGGCATGAACGAGCCCCGCGACCTCCCCATGCCGGCCCGCGGCGTTGCCAGCATCAACCCGCGCCAACGGGCGGCAGCGTGACCCAAGCCCCGATAGCTCAGCTGGCAGAGCAGCGCACTCGTAATGCGTTGGCCGCAGGTTCGATCCCTGCTCGGGGCTCCGTCGAATGATTCGGCAGATACCTTACCCAGCAGACACGCGAGCCAAGGGCTGGCGGTTCGAGCTTGACCACGAACGCATCCGCCAGTCGGACACCTGGGCTATTGCGGCTGCCGATGTGCGCCCTTGGCTGCTCATGCTTTGGATGGTGGCCTGGGAGCAGACCCCGTGCGCATCGCTGCCTGACGATGATGCGTTGATCGCCGCCAGGATCGGCATGGCCGCCAAGACCTTTGCCAAGCACAAGGCCGTGCTGCTGCGCGGCTGGTGGAAGGCCGAAGACGGTCGCCTCTACCACGACGTGATGGTGGAGCGTGTCGCGGCGATGCTGGCGAAGCGCGAGAAGGACCAGAAGCGGACAGCGGCGAACCGCGCGAAGCAACAGGCGGGTAGCAGTGATGTAGCGAGCGTGTCACGCGTGACAAGCGGCGAGTCACATGCTAGTTCGACACCAAGCACCAAGCACCAAGCACCTATTCCAGAACCTAGCGGTTCTGGAGCGTCGGCAAAGCCGCCGCGCGCTACCCGGAAGTGCCCGGATTCGTTTGTGGTGACGGAGGCCATGTTGGCATGGGTCAACGAAAACTGCCCTACCGCGCTGGTCGGCGCTGAGACGGACAAGTTCCGCGATCACACCTTCAAGACCGCGATCAGCGATTGGCAGGGGGCTTGGCGGAATTGGATTCGCAAGTCGGTCGAGTTCCGTTCCGCCGCACCCGGCCCGACCTTCCGCGAACTCGACGAGCAGCGCGCCATTGCTCGGGTCCACGAGACCACTGGCGGCCTCGTCTCTGCCAAGCCATTCGCACCGCGCCGCGACGCGCTACAGGAGGTTTTCGATGCTCCCCGACGCCTGGGTTGACTCGATCTTTGCCCGCCTGGCCGTGCGCTACGGCTCGGCCTGGACTCGCATGTGGGAGGGCCTGGACATTGCCGCCGTCAAGGCCGATTGGGCGTCCGAGCTGGGCTACTACGCCCAGCACCCGGATGGAATCAGCCACGCGCTCAAGAACCTTCCGGACCGGCCGCCAAGCGTTTCGCAGTTCCGCGAATTGTGCAGAGGCGCGCCTACGCCGCCGCCGCCAGCGCTGCCGGCGCCGAAGGCAAATCCAGAGGCGGCTTCGGTGCTTCGCGCGGCCGGTGCGTCGCTCGTCAGGCGGTCCGACAGGTCATGGGCCGAAGCCATGCGCGCTCGCGAAATGGCCTGCGAGCGGCTCACCCTATTCCAGCGCTCGGCTTGGCGCGCGGCGCTGCGCGAACCGCAGGATCAAGCGGCATGAGCAAGAACATCACCTATCACATGCCGCCTTCGGTGCCAGGCAGGTTCAAGCCCGGCGCCGAGGTCGTCATCCCGCCGGACGTGGTGCGGCAGGTCGGCCCAGGGTACACGCATGACCCGCGCTATGCGGTTGGAGAGGACGAGGTCTTCGAGGGCGAATTCATGGCCGAGTGGCGGCGGTTGCGGGGGCGCGGCCAATGAACAAGCGCATCTTCCACCTGTCGCACCTCGAAGCCCGCCGGCGCGCCGCGCAGTGCATCGCCGAGGCGCCTGAAGGCTACGTCGTGACGGTACAGGAGCCGACCAGGAACCTCGAACAGAACGCTCTGCTCTGGGTCTACCTCGGCGCCTTTGCGGACCAGCTCCAGTGGCCCGTCAACGGCAAGATGACGACGATGTCGGCCGAGGAGTGGAAGGACGTGCTTTCGGCCGCTTTCCGCCGCGAGAACGCCAGGCTGGCGATGGGTCTTGACGGCGGCGTCGTCATGCTCGGCCAGCGCACCAGCAAGTTCGGCAAGCGCGAGTTCGCCGAGTTCATCGAGTTCGTGCAGTCGGTGGCCGCAGACCGCGGCGTGGAACTCGACAGGGCGGCATCGGAGGCCCAGGCGTGAAGAAGATCAGCCCGCTGGAAGCCGAGATGATGCTGCACATCCGCGCCCACAAGCTGCCGAATCCCGAGCGCGAGTACCGCTTCGCGCCCGACCGACGCTGGCGCTTCGACTTCGCTTGGCCGGACAAGAAGGTGGCGCTGGAGGTCGAAGGCGGCATCTGGACCAACGGCAGGCACAACCGCGGCGCCGGGATGGAGGCCGACATGGAGAAGTACAACAGGGCCACCTGCGAAGGCTGGCGCTTGCTGCGCGTCGGCGCCGGGGCCATCAAGAGCGGCGAAGCTGTCGTGTGGGTGGCTGCGGCGCTGGGCATGCGCCAGGTCGGCGGCGGATGGCAGATGGTGGCGGAATGAAACGGGCCGCCATCACTCGCAAGTGTCCGCTGCGCGCAGCCGGCGGCTATGCGCGCGCGGAGAAGCTGTCTCAGGAGCGCCGACGCGAGATCGCTGTTGCGGCGGCGCAAGCGCGGTGGGCGGCGAGCCCGTCCGACGCGCCGAGGGGCTTGATGGCGCCAGCCAGCGCGAAGCCGACGAACCCCGTGCCGCCGCGCATCACCGACCGCCGCGACCAGCGCATCCGCGACAGCGCGCGCGGGGAGGATTGCACGGTGCGCATCCCCGGCATCTGCACCGGCAACTCCGAGCACACCATCTGGAGCCACGCCCCGTTCGGCGCGGCCGGCAAGGGGCGCGGCATCAAGGCCATCGACCTGGCGGGCGCCTACGCCTGCGGAGCCTGCGATGCCGCGATCGACGGTCAGCGCGCGCTGCCGGCCGGCTACGACCGCGCCCAGGCCCTGCTCGACTGGATGTTCGGGCACCTGCGGTCGCTGGTGAGGCTGAAGCAGAAGGGGCTGGCGTGAAGCCGCATCTGCTCGACCTGTTCAGCGGCATCGGCGGCTTCAGCCTTGGCCTCGAGCGGTCCGGCTTCAAGACGGTTGCGTTCTGTGAGATCGACCCCTGGTGCCGGCGTGTGCTGGCGAAGCACTGGCCCGGAGTTCCATCGTATGACGACGTCCGAACAATTACCTCTGATCGACTGCGATCCGACGGGGTCGGTCGAATCGACGCGATCTGCGGCGGATTCCCCTGCCAGGACATCAGCCTCGCGGGCAAGGGTGCCGGCCTGGACGGTGAGCGATCCGGCCTCTGGCGAGAGTACGCGCGCCTACTTGGCGAGCTTCGACCTCGATTCGCGATCGTGGAAAACGTCGGGGCTCTGCGGGCTCGAGGACTTGCCGACGTTCTCGGAGACCTTGCCTCGCTCGGGTTTAGTTCTGAGTGGCACTGCATCCCTGCCGCCGCTGTAGGCGCGCCGCACTTGAGGGACCGCGTTTGGATCATCGCTTGGAGGAATGAACTTGGCTGCTGCGAGAACCTACGCCGGCACGCGCGACTGCAAGCACTGTGGCGCGGCCTTTCTGGTCCGGGTGGACCAGAAGAACGATCCAGGGCGCGCAAAGTATTGCTCCGTGAACTGCAGCAACTCGGCGCGCACCACTCGCCCGTTGACGGTGGACGATGCCAGCTTGTTGACGCTCTATGTCGATCAGCGGATGACGGTTCGGGAAGTGGCGAAGGCCGCCGATCAGAACTGGAAGCGGGTGATGGCTCGCCTGCGCGAGTTGGGCGTGATTCGGCCACCAGGCAGGGCGGGGCGCGGCCTGAAACGCTCGTCGTCACGCACGTATCGCCGGGTTGCGACGGGGACAGCGGGGCGGGCGCTGACGGCGAGCGAGATCGTGCATCACATCGACCACGACCCCCTGAACAGCGATCCGCTGAACCTTGTGGTTGTGTCAAAGCAGCGGCACTCCGATTTGCACAAGGAACTCGAGATGCTTTCGATCGCGCTCTACAAGAAGGGGCTGGTGACGTTCGACCCGACGACGGGGTATCAGATGGCGCCGCGCCTGCTGGCGCTGATGCAGGAGGCGTAGATGGCCGACATGTACCTGCTGCCGCCGTTGGTGCGCCTCACCTCCGTGATCGCCTCTGGATCGTCGCCGCAGCTCGCGACGCCGACCGCGACGATGGGCGACAGGGGCGGGCGGGGCGACTTGATCCAGCAACTGCGGGGCAACCAGAGCCCGAGCGGGCACTACAGGGCGGCGCTGCTGCTGCCCACACCGACAGCATCGGACTACGGCTCGAACCAGGGCGGCGGCGCTGGCCGGGTGGGTCCGGTGCGGCACTCGCTGCAGGGCATGGCGCAGAGAGGCTTGATCCCGACGCCTACGGCCAGCGATGCGAACGGCAGCGGCTCGCGGAACACGGCGACCAGCAAGGCGCACCCGGGCGTTTCGCTGACGGATTGGGCGCGCGGGGACGGTGGGAAGGGGCGTCTGCTGCCTACACCGGGAGCGGAGGATCACCGCAACTGCGCGGACTATTCGGACGGCTCGCGCGGTCACTCGCCGCAGCTTCGGCACCTTGGGAAAGGTCGGCTGAACCCCCGCTTCGTGGAGTGGATGATGGGATTCCCGCCCGACTGGACCGCCCTCGAGTGAGGGCGCTCGGCAACGCGGTGGTGCCCATGATCCCTGAGCTGATTGGCCGCGCGCTTCTGGATGCTCGCTCATGACCGACACCTACGCCGAAGCCTACCGCCACGCCTGCGAGGTGCGCTGGGTTCTTGAGCACGACGCGGCATGGTTCCGCGCCTACATCAAGGGCGTGGCCGAGAAGCGCGGCAAGGATGCAGCCAAGCGCCTTTGGGACGACGTTCGCGCTGCAGGAACGGCGCCTCCCACAGCCAAGGAAAGGGGGCTGAAGGATGCTCGCTGACGAAGCAACCGAGCCGCGCTGCGGCACGCAAGGATCAGAGCTCGCACAGGGCTCGACGGCAACCCCGCGGCCGGAACGCAGGGAAACGCAACCACACGAAGGACTGACCCATGAAGCCCAAGAAAAAGCCGATGCCGATGCCGGGGAAGATGCCGAAGCCGCCGGGCAAGAAAAGCTACTGACCGCGCAGCGCGGGGCTCGGACGGCCGCGGCCGATACGGGCTCCGCCCCTCTTGACCACAGGGCGACGAAAGTGCTCCGCCTGATAAGGCAGGAGGCGCCACCGCACCCGCCGTGCTTCGACTCCAGGGCGCAGTGGACCGAGTACCTGGTGGCCTCCTACGTGGCCGGCAGCCAGGTGGCTTGGCGCCAGGACACGGGCAAGCGCCCCGGCGAGCGGGTCGTGGTGCGCAAGATTAAGTCGCCAGACTACTGCGCCGATTGCGAACTCGGCGGCAGCTACCAGACCAAGATGGCCGCCGAAGGGCGGTGCGTCAAGCGCGGGACCACGATGCCACAAGACGCCATCATGCCGCCCGAGCGTACCGGCGGCCGAAACGACCGCCCGATCCTGAGCCGGCCCACCCGCCGCGACGACGACGGCGCCTGGGTCTACCGCTGCCACTACAGCGGTGCCGAGGTGAGGTTCGGGGAGCACATCTTCATCGGCCCGGTGGCGCCACAGACCCGCGGCGCCTACGTCTGCCACCCCGTCAGCGGCCCGCCGGCGTTTCGGGTGAGCCGCAGGGACTTCGACGAGACCGAGGCGAACTGCAACACCTGCGCCCACCTTCAGCGCGTCCAGCACGAGCCCAACCGGGCCGGCCTGCTCTACGGCCGCTGCAGCGTCCTGGAGGACCGGCGCATGCACCCCTACGCCTCGAGGATCACCGACGACGGAACCTTCCCGTTCCACCCGGACGACTGGATGGGGATGCCTTGCCACAAGCCACGGGAGCCGAATTAGCGCCCAGCGAGGCCTCACACCCGCGCCCACAAACAGCCCGGGGAACCCCATCAACAATCGGGCATGTCGCCCGAAAATCACGCACTCGGCGCCCACAGCCGCCGCCCCAAGGCCGATTGGGAGGCCATCGAGCGGGACTACCGCACCGGCGTCTTCAGCGACGCCGAGCTGGCCGACAAGCATGGCAACGTCGTCACCAGGCAGGCCATCAGCAAGCGCGCCAAGGAGAAGGGCTGGACGAAAGACCTGTCGACTGCCGTTCGGCAGGCAACGCGCGCCAAGGTCATCGCCGCCGCAGTTGCCGAAAGAGTTGCCGGACAAGTTGCCGAGAAGGTTGCCGGCAACGTTGCTGAAAGTAGACAGGCTACTGAAAATGCGGTTTTAGCAGCGGCCGAAATAGCCAGCGAGGTCATCCTCAGACACCAGCGCGACGTGCGATCCATGCGCGACCTGGCGTTCGACATGATCGGTGAGCTACGGCTCGCCACGCATTCGCCGAACGACCTGGCCGAGCTGTTCAGGCAGGCCCAAGAAGGCATGGACGCGGACGCTGCCGAGTCGATGCAGCAGTCGGTCAAGGACATGCTCAAGCTGCACAGCCGGGTCGGCTCGCTGCACAAGTTGGCCGAAACCCTGAACAAGCTGCAGCCGCTCGAGCGCAAGGCGTTCGCGCTTGACGACGAGGTCAGCGACGACCCGAGCGGCGTGCGATCCCTGAGCGACGCCGATCGCGCCAACCGGCTTGCTGCGCTGCTGCGCAACGCGGCGCAGCGCCGTGACGATGCGGCCGGGGGCGCCGATGGTGGTTGATGCCAAGGAGCTGATCGGCCTGCTGCCGCATCTCAGGCCGGATGAACTTGTCGAGCTCGACCACCTGCTGACCGTGGGGGCGCCCGTGTGGGTGCCTCAGAGCGGCCCGCAACGCGCCGCGATGGAGAGCATGGCCGACGTGGTGTTCTACGGCGGCGCCGCGGGTGGCGGGAAAACGGAGCTCCTGATCGGCCTGGCAATGACGCAGCACGAGAAGTCGATCATCTTCCGGCGCGAGGCCGTGCAGTTGGTCGGCATCGAGGAGCGGGTGGCGACGATCCTGGGCTCGCGCACCGGCTACGACGGACAGGATCGCATCTGGCGACTGCCGGTGCCCGGCCCCAAGCGCACGCTCGAGCTGGGAAGCGTGAAAGACCCTGGCGATTGGTCGAAGTACCAGGGCCGGCCGCACGACCTGATCGGCTTCGACGAGATTTGCCACTTCCTCGAGCTGCAGGTGCGCGCGCTGATGGGCTGGAAGCGCACCGACAACCCCAAGGTGCGCCAGCGCGTCGTGTTCGCCGGCAACCCTCCGACGAGCAGCGATGGCGAGTGGGTCATCCGCTTCTTCGCGCCATGGCTGGATCCGCAGCACCCGAACCCCGCCAAGCCGGGCGAACTGCGCTGGTTCATCACCGACGCCGACGGCAAGGACATGGAGGTGCCGAACGACAGGCCGGTCAGGATCGGTTCGGACTGGATGGACCCGCAAAGCCGGACCTTCATCCCTTCGGGCGTGGACGACAACCTGTTCTACAGCACCACGGGCTACAAGAAGACGCTGCAAAGCCTACCGGAGCCGCTGCGATCGCAGATGCTCAAGGGCGACTTCATGGTCGGCCGCACCGACCATGTGTGGCAGGCGATCCCGACCGAATGGATCAAGGCGGCGCAGGCGCGCTGGCGGCCGCGCGTGGACAAGGGTCCGATGACGGCCGTGGGCTACGACGTGGCGCGAGGCGGCATCGACTTCTCGTGCGTGATGAGGCGCCACGATTGGTGGGTGGACGAGCCGATCAAGGTGCCTGGCGCCGTGACGCACGACGGGCCGACCGGCGCAGGCTTTTTGATCCCGCTGGTGCGCAACGCCGCGCCGGTGTGTATCGACGCCATCGGCATCGGCTCGGCGGTGCTGGACTTCCTGCGCCCGACTGGCAACGTGGTCGCGGTGGTGGGCTCCGAGCGCTCCGACAGCATGGACAAGACCGGCAAGCTCTGCTTCAAGAACCGCCGCGCCGAGATGTACTGGCGACTGCGCGAGGCGCTCGACCCGACGAACCCGAACCCGATTGCGCTGCCGCCCGACCAGGAACTGCTCGGCGACCTGTGCGCGATGCGCTACAAGCCCGTGACGATGGGCCGCAACGTGGCGATCCTGATGCGCGACAAGGACGAGATACGCGACGAACTCGGCCGATCGCCTGACAAGGGCGACGCGCTGGCGATGACGTTCATCGATGGGCTGCCCGCCGCAGCGGGGCGGCAGACCTACACCGAAGCCCCCGAACCCGACTGGCGCATGTGAGGCCGACGATGACCCCGCAAGACACCAACCAAGCCGAGATGGCGGGCGTCGACCAGCCCGACGAGGCCGGCAAGATGCAGCCGAGCGCCGGCACACCCCAGGGCCGCGCCAACCAGGGCGAGCCGATGAACTTGCAGGAGTACACCGACATCCTGGAGGAGATCGAGAACCAGCCGCGCGAGTGGCGGCTTACGGCCGACAGGGAGATGGACTACGCCGACGGCAACCAGCTCGAAACCGAGCTGCTGGCCGCGCAGAAGAAGCTCGGCATTCCGCCGGCGATGGAGGACATGATCGGCCCGACGCTCGAGGCCATTCGCGGCTACGAGGTCAGCGTGAGGACCGACTGGCGCGTGACGCCGAACGGCCAGGCCGGCGGCCAGGATGTCGCCGAGGCCATCAACTTCAAGCTGAACCAGGCCGAGCGGCATTCGCGTGCAGACAGGGCCTGCAGCGACGCCTTCCGCCCGCAGATCGGCGTTGGCCTCGGCTGGGTCGAGGTGTCGCGCGAGAGCGACCCGTTCAAGTTCCCGTACCGCTGCAGAGCGATCCACCGCAACGAGATTCATTGGGATATGTCCGGCGGCAGCAGCGACCCCGACGAGTGGCGCTACATGCGCCGTCAGCGCTGGCTGCACCCGAGCCGGCTCGCGCTGGTGTTCCCGGACCACAAGGAGCTGATCGACGCCTTCGGGCGCGGGCCGTCGTGGTGGATGGAGCCGGCCGACCAGACCGACGGCATCAGCACGGGCCTGCGCAACGCCTGGAACACGGCGCGCTCCTGGACCGTGAAGGAGGACCGCTACTACAACCCGACGAGCCGCGACGTGTGCCTGAGCGAGCTCTGGTACAGGCGCTGGGTGGACGTGGGCGTGCTGAAGTCGCCCGACGGGCGCGTGGTCGAGTACGACGCCGGCAACGAAACGCACAACTACGCCATCGCCACCGGCCGCGCGAAGTACAGCCGCGCCGTCGTGGCCCGCGTGCGCCGCGCGTACTGGCTGGGTCCGCACCTGCTGGACGACACGCCGAGCCCCTACGCGCACCATCACTTCCCCTACGTGCCGTTCTTTGGGTTCATGGAGGACAGCACCGCCGTGCCCTTCGGCTACGTGCGCGGACTGATCTACCAGCAGGACACCATCAACAGCGGCTCGGCCAAGCTGCGATGGGGCATGAGTGCGACCCGTACCGAGCGCACGAAGGGCGCCGTGGCGATGACCGATGAGCAGTTCCGGCGCACGGTCGGGCGGCTGGACGCCGACATCGTGCTGGACGCCAACCACATGGCGCAGAGCGGCGCACGCTTCGAGGTCAAGCGGGATTTCCAGCTTTCGCAGACGCAGCTCGACCTGCTGGAGAACGCGCGCGCGGCCATCTCGCGCATCGCCCCAGCCGCCGCAGGCGCTTTCTCGGGGCGCCCGGGAACGGCGCGAAGCGGCGTGCAGGAGGCCACGCAAGTCGAGCAGGCGAACCAGAGCCTCGCCAGCATGATGGACAGCTTCCGAACGGCGCGGATGAGGGTCGGCGAGATGCTGATGAGCATGATCGTCGAGGACATCGGCTCGGAGCCTTACCAGGTTGTCGTCGAGGGCGACGCTGTGCGCGATGACCGCGTGATCCAGCTCAACAGCCCGGAGCTGGACCCCGACACCGGCATGGCCTACCTGTCCAACGACCTGCTGCGCACGCGGCTGATGGTCGCGCTGGAGGAGGTGCCGAGCACGTCCAGTTACCGCAGCCAGCAGCTCAACGCGATGAGCGAGGCGGTCAAGGCACTGCCCCCTCAGTACCAAGCCGCGGCGATGCCGTTCCTCGCAAGCCTCATGGACACGCCGTTCAAGCGCGAGCTTGTCGAGGCGCTTCGGGCGGCCGGCGAGCAGCAGTCGCCCGACCAGATCGAGGAACGGATCAAGACCGAGGTTGCCAACGCGCTGAAGATGGCCGGCAACGACCTGAAGGCGCGCGAACTCGACATGAAGGAGCGCGTGAGCGACGCGCAGATCAAGGAGATCATGGCCCGGGCGGTGCAGGTGGGCGTGCAGGCGGCCTACTCGGCGATGCAAGCCGGCGCCCAGGTCGCGATGAACCCGGCCATCGCGCCAGTGGCAGACACGATCATGCAGGCTTCCGGCTACCAGGAGCCCACACCGCGCGGCGTGGACCCGAACCTGGTACCCGAGGCCACCATGCCGGTGCAGACTGCCGACTCCCAGGCGGCGCAGCAGCTTGGCGAGGCGCGGCAGAACACGAGCCCGCAGTTCCCGCCGGTTCCCAGGCAGGCGCCGAGCGGCGCGCAGGGCATCGAGACGCCAAGCACAGCGGACAACCTGCCGCCAGGCTGACGGCTGCGCGGCCGCGCAGCCTCCCACAAATAGCGTCGGCAAGGACTTTCAGAATCGTCATCAAGCCTTCGTGCGTGCGCGAAGGCGAGGTGGTGCGGCGCCATCCGCACCAGCAACTGAGCCCTATGCGGCCACGGCGAAATGTGGCGGGAACAGGACATGACGACCCCATCCGTTTCGACCTTCTTCGACACTCACGAGATCAGCGGCGCGATGACGCCGCAGCAGGCTGCCGCGTTCCTGGACGCGACATCGGGCGACACCGGCGCTACGCCGGAAAACGCTGGCGAGCCCACCGCCAGCCCTGCACAGCCGGATCAGGCCGGCCCGTCGAGCGAGCCGAACGAGGCGACGGAACCCGAAACGCAAACCGACAGCGCGGCATCGAGCGGCGCCACGGAGCCGGAGCCCGAAGGCGCCGACCCCGTGATCCTGGCGAAAGACGGCAAGCACGTCATCGCCTACGACAAGCTCGTCGAGGCGCGCGCCGAAGCGAAGACCAGCAAAGCCGAGGCCGAAGCGGCTCAGGCCAAGCTCGAACTCGCGCAGCGCGAACTCGAGGAGCTGCGTCAGCGCCAGGCCAAGGCCGAGCCCGCAGCGGACAAGACGCCGCAGCCCCAAGCCGTTGACCTCACCGCACTGCGCAAGCAGCGCATCGAGGCGCTGGCGACTGGCAACGACGATCTGGCCCTGCAGCTCGACGAACAGATCGACGCCGAACTTGAAAAGCGCGCGGAAGCCCGTGTGATGGCTCGCCTGAGCCAGCAACGCGAGCAGGACGCGGCCCAGGACGCCGCCGCAAGGCTCGTCCAGGTGGCCGAGGCCTCGAAGCGAACCTTCCCGCAGCTCGACAACGCAAGCGATCAGGCGAACCCTGACGCGATCGCGTTCGTGATCGGCAAGCGCGACATCCTCGCGCAGCAGGGCATGCCGATGCACGATGCCTTGCAGCAGGCAGTCGAGAGCGCATCCAAGTTGTTCGGGTGGAAGTCGTCGGAAACAGCAACCAGCCAGGCCAAGACCGAGCCGAAGCCCAGCCCGGGCGCGGCAGCGGAGGTGGCCAAGGCCGCCATCGCCGCGGCGAAGAAGGCGCCCCCCACGAGCCTGTCGGAGATTCCCGGCGGCCGCGTGGACAGCCGAACGCCGGATCAGGTGCTGGCCGGAAAGAGTGCTCCCGATCTCGTGGAGGCGCTTGCCAGCAAGACGCCCGAGCAGATCGAGGAGTTCCTGAACCGAACCCTCTGACAACCGCATAGGAACCCACCATGACGACCCCCCAAACCTATGCCGCATACGGTGACGCGACCAACATGGTCTATCAGGCCGCAGGCCTGTTCGCCACCCACATGCAGCGCAATTCCGTGATGAACCGGCTGACCGGCCCGATGCCCAAGGGCGTCGGCGGCGCCAGCGCGACGCTGCGCAAGCAGACGACGCAGCACATGCCCATCGTGACCTGCCAGGACTTGGGCAAGGGCGAGGGCGACGAGATCACCTTCCACCTGCTCAACCCCGTGAACGCCAAGCCCGTCATGGGCAGCCAGTGGGCCGAAGGCAAGGGCACCGGCATGAAGCTGTCCGAGGGCCGGCTGCGCGTGAACCAGGCGCGCTTCCCGGTGAGCCTCGGCGACGTGATGACGGACCTGCGCAGCCCGGCCGACTTCCGTGCGCTGGGCCGTCCTGTGGCGCAGAACCTGATGGACCGCTACATGGACCAGTCGATGCTGGTTCACCTCTGCGGCGCCCGCGGGTACCAGGACAACGCGGAATGGGTCGTGCCGCTGGCCTCCGACCCCGAGTTCGCCTCGACCGTCATCAACACCGTGAAGGCGCCGACCAAGAACCGCCACTACCTCGCGGACGCGACCAACGGCGTCAAGGCGTTCGCCCTGAACGGCGGCGACGTTGACCTGGGCACGACCGACGTGTTCGGCCTGGACACGGTCGATGCCATGCGCACCGTGATGGACGAGATGGCGCTGCCGCCGCCGGTGGTGAAGATCCCCGGCGACATGGCTGCCGAGGACTCGCCGCTGCGCGTGTGGCTGGTGTCGCCGGCGCAGTACAACCTGTTCGCCAAGAGCAGCACCTTCCGCACCTACCAGGCCTCGGCCTGGGCGCGGGCCAGCCAGGCCAAGCAGCACCCGCTGTTTCTCGGCGAGGTCGGCCTGTGGAACGGCTTCATCATCATGAAGATGCCGCGGCCGATCCGCTTCTACAGCACGAACGCGATGGCCTACTGCGCATCGCTGACGAGCGAGACGGAGTCGTCGGCCACGATCGCTGCGGCGCTGGGCACGACCTTCGCGGTGGACCGCTCGGTCATCCTCGGCGGCCAGGCGCTGCTGCAGGCCTTCGGTTCGTCGCGCATGTCCGGCATCCCGTTCTTCTGGAGCGAGAAGCCGCTCGACCACGGCGACAAGGTCGAACTGCTGATCGGCGCGGTGCCCGGCTGGTCCAAGACCCGCTTCGAGGTCGACACCGGCAGCGGCAAGGAGTTCACCGACTACGGCGCGACCGTGGTGGACACCGTCGTCCCGCTGACCGCCTGATCCCGCTGATCGCAACCCCATAGGAGAAAGCCACATGGCAACCTACACCCGCAAGCAGTACCGCGTGCGCAAGCACAGCGGCGCCCCCTACGGCACGCTCGTGACGATCCCGGCGCGCATGACCACCAACGCTTCGGGCGTGGTGGCCGAAAGCGACGCGACCGTGGCGCTGGCGACCGCCGACGTGGTCAAGCTCACGCTGATCCCGGCCGGCACGAAGCTCATCGACATCGTGTTCTACCTGAGCGATGCCTTCACCGCATCGGCCACGGCGGCGATCGGCTTCGCCTACGAGGACGGCGTCGACAGCACGGCCGTCCCGCAGGATGCCGACTTCTTCGCCGCAGCGCTCGACCTGAACTCGGTGGCCGTGAGCCGCAAGGTCAACGCCGCGCCGCCGGTGACGCTGCCGAAGGACGCATGGCTGACGCTGACCCTGGCCGGGGCCAACCTGGCCGCGGCCGGCGTCCTGGACGTCCAGGTGATCGGCGAAACCGTCGGCGTGGCCTGACGCCTTGGGAGAAGTCTCCTTGATCCGGGCGGGCCTTGACGGGCTCGCCCGCTTTTCCCCGGGACAACCCGCATGAGCGAAACCGAGATCGCGGTCAAGTACATCTTCCGGCGCCCACGCTGGAAGGACAACCTCTACGGCTCGGGCCTGGAGTTCACGACAGGGCAGACGCGGATGCTGCCGAGCGCGCTGGCGCTCAAGTTGCTGCGCCACGGCGACACCTTCGCCCGCGACACCGAGTTCGTGCCGACGCCGAAGACGACCGAGCAGGAAACCACCGAGCTGCTGGAGCAGGCCGAGAAGCGCAAGGACGACGAGAACCACGTCGAGAACCAGCGGCTCGACCTGTACGCGCACATCGACCGCATGGACAAGGACGCCATCGGCAAGTTCGCGCGCGAGCACTACAGGGTCGAGGTCGATCGCCGCCGCGGCATCGATGCGCTGCGCACGCAGGCCAAGGAACTCATCGACCGATTCGGGATGCCTTGATGACGCTCGGCGAACTGATCCTCGCCTACCGAACGGATGCGTTCGATCAGGTGGCCCCTTACCTGGCCTCGGATGCCCAGGTCAAGTTGTGGCTGAACGAGGCGCAGGATGAGGCCGCGGTGCGCGCCAGGCTGTTGCGCGAGACGCAGGACGATTGCATGTGTGTGATCGACGTGTGGGCCGACGAGTCGGTCTACGAGCTTCACGACGCCGTCTACGAGATCGACTACATCGCGTTCCGCGCGACCGGCGCGGCCGAGCGCACGCCGCTCGAGCTGGTGTCGACGGGCTGGCTGGACAAGAACCAGAGCGGGTGGCGAGACCGCACCGGCTGCCCTCGGTGGGCGATCCAGGACGAGCGAACGATTCGGCTGGCGCCGACGCCCAGCGTGGCCGGCGAGGTGCTGCTCGAGGTCTACCGCCTGCCGAAAGAGACGATGGACGATGACGACGACGAGCCGGAGATCCACCGCGCCAACCATCGCAGCTTGGTGGATTGGGCGCTGTTCCGCGCGTTCTCCATCCCCGACTCGGACCAGTTCGACGATGACAGGTCGGCGCGCGCGCTGGGCCGCTTCACGGCGCGGTTCGGGTTGCGCCCCGACGCCGACCTGCGGCGCATGACGCGCCACGACGCCGAGCACCACAACGTCGCCATCCTGCCTTGACGCGACAGCCACACCACCAACGAGGAACCCATCATGGCAAACGCCCTGTACCGCAAAGGCGCCGAGCGCTTCATCACCGGCGGCAGCCTCGCCCTCGGCACGGACACGATCAAGGCCGCGCTGGTCAGCACGTCATACACGCCGAACACGACGACGGACGAGTTCTACTCGACCATCTCGGCCAACGTGCTCGGCACGCCGGTGACGCTGGCGTCCAAGACGCTGACGAACGGGGTGTTCGACGCCGCCGACGTGACGTTCTCGGCGGTGGCGGGCGGATCGACAGCCCTTGGGGTGGTTCTCTACAGGGATACCGGCGTGGCCGGCACGAGCCCGCTGATCGCCATCATCGACACGATCACCGGCTTTCCGCTGGCGACCAACGGCGGCGACATTCAAGTGGTGTGGGACTCGGGCGCGAACAAGATCTTCTCGCTGTGATGACCGGCTAGCGGAGCCTTGGCTTCATGGCGCAATGGGTCGCAACACTTCATGACACCGGCGCCTCGGTCTTCGAGCGTGTCGTGTGCGCGACCGCCGGCGCGGCCTACGTTGCCACGTCGCGCGGCTCGCCGATCACCGGCACCGTTTCCGAGATCAGCGATGCCGGCGTAGAGGGCTGGCACACCAACATTGCCCTGCCTGGAGGCGCGAGCCTCGGCAGCATCACGATCGCAGCGAATGCCACGGCAGGCGTTGTGGCGTTCGCGTGCGACGCCGGCTCGGCGCTGTGCTATGTGGTGGCCCTTGACGCTGCGGACGGCACGGTCATTTGGCAGGTGTCGCTGCCCTTCGACATCTCGACCTACAGCGGCACGTTTCTCAGCCAGAAGATTGCCGTCGACAGTTCAGGCAACGTGGTCGTGGTCGGCAAGGCGGCCTCGAACACCGAACACCGGCTGTGCAAGCTGGCCGCGGCCGACGGCGCCGTGTCGTGGACACGAAACCCGCTGCCGACGACGGTGTCGTCTTCGCAGCACACCACCTCGCTGGCGCTGATGTCCACGGGCAATGTCGTCGTCGCGGGGCAGAACACCGCAGGCGTGGCCGCGATTCATGTGTTCGCTGCGGCCGACGGCGCGGCGGTGTGGGCGCGCAGCATCACCTGGCCCAGCGGCGCCTCGAGGTTCCATGTCGCCACCGACCCCGACGACAACGTGTACGCCTCGGCGATCACTGGCGGGTCGACCGCCGAGGTGGATGTCGTCAAGCTGGACGACACCGGCGCGGAGGTGTGGATCAGGGACGTGACGATCGACGGCGCCGGAGACATCGCCGCGACCGGCGGCATGGCGGCCGATGCCGACTACGTCTACATCGGCTCGTATGTCAGCACGGGCTCGGGCCTCGATTCCGGCCTGATCGCCGTCGGCGCCGCAGGATCGGCGGCCAACGGCTTGTTCTACCCGATGCCCGACCAGGCGTACACCGACGGCGCCGAGGGCCTTGCTGCCGCAGATGGTGCGGTCTACTTCACGACCTACAACGACCCCGACACGGCTGCCGAGTACCGGGCGGTGGTTTCGCGCATCGAGCCGCCGGACTTCAACCCTCAGACCTTCGGCGCCAGCGAGTACGAGCGTGTATCGCAGGCCTACACAGTAGCGTCAGGTTCTGCGACGACGAGCTCGATCTCGCCGACCTACGACACCGACTCCGAGTCGTCGTCGACAGGTACGGCCACCATCGGGGCCGATGCAGACCTGGAGTTCACGCTCTACGCCTCGGATGAGCCCACCGAAGCGCTGATCCGCTTCGCGTCGTCGCTTGGCCCGACGGCCCAGTTCGGCTCGGCACGGTGGGCCAACGCCTACCCAGCCAGTTCGCTAGGGCCGACCGCCGCGTTCGGAACGCCAGCGCTCGACCTGAACCTCGAAGCCTACCCGGTGGCGCTGGGTCCGACGGCTGGCTTCGGCACGCCCTACGCCTTCACGTTCACCAGCCCACAGCCGATTCACTACGCCTCGTCGCTGGGTCGCGTGACGGTCTTCGGCACGCCCGCCGTGCTGGCGTCGGGTGTGTACGCGCAGCAGGAAACCGCCGTCGAGACGGCGTTCGGGACGCCCACGGCGCGGCTGGTCCAGGCCGCCACCTCGCTGGCGCCAGCGGCAGTCTTCGGGACCGCGACGCTGCGCACGGTGAGGCTGGCGTCGGGATTTCGGGAAACCGCGTTCGGCACGCCGACGTTCGGCTCCGCCCTGTCCGCCAGCGGGTTCTCGGCGACGGTGTTCGGCGCGCCGCGAGCCGTTGTGCCCAGCTTGGCGCTTGCGGCCAGCAGCCTCGGCCCTGTGACCGCCTTCGGCACGCCGGCCGCGTTTCAGGCGCACCTTGCGCGCTCGCTCGGGCCGACGGCGCGGCTCGGCACACCCTACGTCGTTCAGGCCTGCCCATGAAAACCCTGAGACGGTTCGTCGGCATCAACAACGTCGCGCAGGCCGAGGAGCACGGCGACGGCGAGCTGTCGGCTGCGGTCAACGTGGACTTGAGCAGCAAGGGCGCGATCGTGTCCAGGCGCGGGCATACGGAACTGCTGGCTGGCGCGTGCATTCACTCGCCCTACAAGACCGACTTCGGGCTTCTGTGCGTGGTCGGCGGCGAGCTGCTGGCGCTGCAGGACGACGGCACCGAGATCGCCACCATCCACGGCTCGATCGGCCCCGCTCGGCTGTGGTACGCGACGCTGCCGGACGGGCGCATCGCGTTTTCCAACGGCCTGATCCGCGGCTTGTGCTCGGCCGACGGGACGGCCGGCGCCGAATGGGGCGTGCCGATACCGAGCGTGGCCGCCGATGCGCCCGAGGGTGATCTGCCGTACTGGCTGACCTACCGCCGCATCAGCGACGGGCTCGAGGGCGGGGCGTTCTACGCCGGCAAGGTGCCCGACGTGAGCACGCCGCTGCGCGCGCTGCCGATCCTGGCCGGCTACACCATTCGGGTGTACTTCGCGCTCGACGGGCTGACAGGCTTCCTGGCCGGATCGACGCTGACGGACGAGTTCACGTTCTCCGGCGCGCGCGACGAACTGCTGCTGCCGTGCGTCACCGAGCACATGATCCAGCCACCCCCTGGGCGCTGCCTGAACCTCTGGAGGACGCGCGTGCTCATGGCCACGGGCCGCGTGCTGTGGGCCACATCGCCACTGCAATACGAGCACACCGACGCGCGACGCGACTTCCTGCAGGTGGCCGACGACATCACGTTCGTGCATGGCGTGGACGCCGGCATCTGGGTCGGCACGACCAAGGCGCTGCTGTTCCTGCGCGGCCAGAGCTTCGGCGAGCTGACGCTCGACACGGTGTTCAGCGAGGGCGTGACGCTGGGATCGGGCGCTGCGGCCGACTTCGGGCTCATGGCGTCGGACGCGAGGCCTTCGGGCGAGGGCGCGTTCTGCCTGGTCGGCGGCAAGGTGGCGGCGCTGGGCTCCGGCGGGCAAGCGCTGCTCTACGCCGCGACGCAGTACCGCGCAGCCGAGATGGACGAGGCCACGGCAACGACCCGTGTGCGCGACGGGGTGCTGCAGTATCTGGTGTCGCCGGTGTCGTGAGCCTGATCGACCTGTACCTGTACGAAGGCGACGGCGAGCCGAAGCCTGGGGTGGTGCCGACGCAGTTGCACGTTCGAGGCAGCAGGATCGAAACCAAGGCGTTGGGCGCCATCCGGCTGATCTTCGCCAAGTTCGCCGCCGACTACCGGCTCGGGCTCTACAAGAGCCTGCGCAAGACCTTCAAGGTGGACAAGAACACCACGCTGACGCTGGAGGTCAATCATGGGGTGTTCACGGCTCAGGCCGACGTGGTCATCATGGACGACGTGCCCGCCTTCTATGGCGGCATCGTTCTGCCGCTGCGCAAGATCACCAGCGCGGAGTACCTGGCCGATGTTCACTACGACTACGACGGCCCGTTTCTGAGCCGTCCGCGCGGCGCGGGCGTGTACCCGAGCGACGACATCCTCGAGCCGCTGGTCGAGCACCTGCCGGCCTACGGGCCGAACAACGACAAGCCCTTGGGGCTTTCGGTGCCGGCGCCATGCAATACCAACACGGTTGACTTCGTCATCCAGATCGCCAGGAAAGGGGACTTGACGCAGTCGGCAATTTCCAGGGGGCTCATCAAGATCTGGAGGATCGGCGACTACGTGATCGGCAACGTCGCGTCCTTCCAGTACGCCGGCAAGGACAGGTACATCGTTTCGGCGCTCTATGACGGCGACGAGGCGCCGAGGCTTTCGTCCTTCTGCTTGTGCGGGCAGGCTTTGAACGTGCCTCAGACGCCGCTGTTCGTGACGCCTTGGACCGCAGAGCGGGTGCGCCTCTACACCATCGGCTTCAACACGCCATCATTCGGGGCCGCCGCGAACGCCGTCGGCATCGTCGTGCTGCTGTGGGTGCATGAGCTCTACGTCTACGACATGGCGAATGCGCAGGCCGGGTGGCAGCTCATCGACAGCACCGATGCGGAGAACCTCGCGCCGTTCGCCTTCGACGTGACGCACAGCGTCAACCCGACGAGCCGCGTCATCACGGTCCAGTGCCAAGGCCCGAACCTTGTCCGGGCCGTCGCGGCGGCTTCGGCCTTCGGCCTGACGCTGACGCCGACGGACTCGGGGGCCTACAGCATCACGGGGCAGATCAGCCGAGCAGATGAGGCGCCGGCACCGACGGCGCTGCCCGAGAACGTGGCGGCCAACATCAGCGCGGAATGGACGACGGGCCGCGAGTCGAGCGTGATCGAGGAGGACGAGCGCTACGCCTTTCAGTCGGAAACCTACGACCCCGACACCGACACCTACACCGTCACGATCGACAGCACCACGCTCGTCGGTCAGCGTCTCATCACCACAGAGGCCGTGCATTCGAGCTGGACCCGGCAGACGGAGTTCGAGTACGCCCTAGCCGGCACGTCGGGGCCTTCGGATGGCGGCGACGAATTCCTGGGCGGCGAGATCAACCCCAGCGCGCCTCGGCAAAGCATCGTTGCCACCGGATCGTCGTCGTTGGCCGTGACGCCGATCGAGTACCTGCGCCAGATCGGCGGTGGCTTGGCGACCGTCGATGGCGTGACGGCGCGTTGGGCGTTCGAGATCTCCGGCGGCGGGCTGCCGGGGTACATCTACGACTTCAGCAACGTGCCCTACGAGAGCGAGTTCTACATGACCGGGCCTGGCAACGCCCAGCCGCTCGTGCAATGGGCTTCGGACGCTGTTCTGGCCGACACCTTGAGCATGGTGGTGACGAACAGCTCGCTCGGAACGATCGCCTACAGCCATACGATCAACGAGTCGTCGACGGTTGCGAACATCGTCCCATCGACCTTCGACGAAGGCGGCGCACCGATCGAGGCCGTGGTCGAGCTCGACACCGTCGACAGCCGCGAGTACGACTTTCCCTTGGCAGGCTCGGTGCCGTCCAACGCGGCGACTCGGTACGACTACTACGCGCTGGACGAGCACAGGCGCCAGATTGCCGTGCGGCGCTCCATGCAGCGCACGGGCACATGGGAGGCGGCCATCTCCGAAGGCGAGCCCACAGGCTCTGCCAGCGCGTCGATGGGTGCGTGCCTGTTCGAGCTTCAGGTCATCAACCGCGGCCGCGAGGTTCGCTACACGATCGACCTGACGCAAGCGCTGGCGCCGCTGAACCTGGCGGACGCCTACACGGCATCGTTCAACGGGTTTCAGCGGTACGGAGAATCCAGGCCCGACGACGGGATCACCGTGGCGAACGCCCTTGCGCCGACGGGCGCGGAAATTCGTGGGGTCTTCGATCACCTTCAGTCGTTCGTCGGCGAAATCCAGAACGATGACGAGACGACGACCGGCATACCGCCCTCGGACCCGGCGCCGCTGTTCGACAGCGTGACGCCAGGCACCTACGGCGCCGCGCTCAACCTCAACACAGGGCCGAACATCGACTTCAGCGTGGCCGAGTACGAGGCGCTGGGCGACATCGACGTGCCGGTGGAGTTCGAGTGGACAGGCGACCGGCCGATGGCGTTCCCGTTCTTCGCCTACAACCTTATCAACCACTACGCCTTCGAGTCGGACAGGCACCCGGACCTCGAGGACGTGCATACCGTGGCCATGGTCGACCCCAGGACCGGCGGATGGGTGGCGCAGTTGTTCGTCGAGGGCGCGCAAGACCCGGATGCGGTGAGCAAACCTTTCTGCCGGATCCTGGTCGGCAACGAAGACAGCGTGGTGCCGCTGCACCAGCTCATGAACGACTGGGTCAGGGTCAACGGGGGCGCCAGCGAGTACGCCGAGCACGAGCTGGTGCTGGATCGGGATGTGCTGACCGAATTGAACATGAGGCTCATCTAGACCGGCTCGCCGCCCACAAAGAGCGCGCCGCGCCTCATGACAATCGGAGGACGGTGTTTGCCGAGGGGCATGGCTTGGGCACGATGGTCTTTCACGGCTCGACGCTGGGCGTCACGGAGTACAGCAGCGAGTTCAACGGGCTTGCCGACGGCTTTCAGACCACGCCGACGGGGCTTTTCGCCGTCGGTGGCGACCTGGACGACGAGGCGCCGTTCGTCGGCCGCTTCGCCTTCGGCGCGATGTCCGACGACTCGCGCCTGAAGCGCTACCCGGATCGCTGCTACGTTCAGGCCGAGTGCGAGGGTGCGATGCGCTGCGAAGTGACGACGCTGGCCGACGGCGCGGCGACCTACACCTACGAGGAAGGGCTGCGCACCGGGCGCAACCGACGCTTCATCTTCGGCCGCGGCATCCGCGACAGCTACATCGGGCTGGCTTTCAGCAACCCGGGCGGCGAGGCGTTCCGGGTCGATTCGGTCGAGCTCGTCGACCGCTCGACCGACGCGCGCAAGGTGTGAAGATATGTCAATAGGGTTCGATCAGGTATCGACGCAGTTCACGCTCGCGCGGGAGTTCGCCGACGAGGCCGGCGAGAACGCGCAGGAATTGGTCGAGCAGCTTTTGCAGATGGCGTCGGCCTACGCGCCGCCGTCCATCGTTGACCCGACGACGTTGCCGACGCTGCCACCCGGCCCGGTCGCCAGCGAGTTCTCCGAGCTGATCCCGGTGACGTTCAACACCGTGACGCGGCCGGCCGACAACCTGGTGGCGCCGGAGATCGAGGCGGTGCTGCTGGATGACCTGCCCGCACCGCCGGCGTTCGACCCTGTGGACATCCCGCCGCTGAACTTCCCTGCGGGTCCGGTGGCGCCGGTGGTGGACACCGCCATCGAAACCGTCGAGGCGCCCAACATCGCCGAGTTCGAGGCGCCGGGGTTGGTCGACATCGTCGTTCCGGCGCCGATCGCGGTGACGCTGCCGACGCCGCCGGACTTCATCGACACCACGCAGCGGCTGACGCCGCCGGCGGCCTACACCTACACCCCGGGCGAGCAGTACGGCTCGGCGCTGCTGGAGGCGCTGAAGACGACGCTGCGATCCCGCATGGATGGCAGCACCGGCTTGCCGGACGCCGTCGAGCAGGCGCTGTGGGACCGCGCGCGATCGCGCGAACTGAACACGACGCTGGGCAACCAGACCGAAGTGATGCGCTCGGCCGAGGCGCGCGGCCTGCCGCTGCCGTCGGGTGCGCTGGTGGCGCAGTTGCGCGAGGCGCAGCGCGACTACTTCGGCAGGGTGTCGGAGCTGTCGCGCGACATCGCGATCAAGCAGGCCGAGCTGGAGCAGGCCAACGCCAGGGCCGCGATCGAGCAGGGCATCCAGCTCGAAACGCGCCTGATCGACTACGCGAACCAGATCGAGCAGCGCACGTTCGAGGCCGCGCGGCTGCTGGCCGAGAACGCGGTGGCGATCTACAACGCTCAGGTCACCGAGGTGCGCTCCCTGACCGATGCCTTCGCGGCCAACGCGACCATCTACCGGGCGCGCGCCGACGTGGAGATCAGCCGCGTCGAGGTCTACAGGGCACAGATTCAGGCCGAAAGCCTCAAGACCGAGATCAACCGCTCCAGGGTGGAGCAATTCCGCGCGCTGATCGAATCGGCGCAGTCTCGCGTCGCGCTCTACACGGCGCGCGTGAACGCGCAGCGCACGCTCATCGAGATCGAGCAGTCGAAGGTGGCGCTGTTCGGCGAGCAGGTGCGGGCCTACAGCGCGCAGATTCAGGCCGAGGTCGCCCGGCTCGACGGCCCGAAGGTGCAGGCCGAGGTCAACCAGTCGCGCGCCGCCGTCTACCGCGCGCAGGTGGAGGCCTACGCCGCCGAGGCCGAGGTCAGAAACCAGAACGCCCGCAACCAGATCGACATCTACGAGTCGCGCGTGCGCGCGCTGCAGGCGCAGTTCCAGGGCTACAGCACCGAAGTGCAGGCCGAAGCCGAGCGCGTGCGGGCGATCGCATCGGTCAACGACAACCTGATCGAGCGCGACCGGGCCACGATTCAGCGCGACACGGCGCAGTACCAGCAGAGTTCCGAACTGTTCCGCGCTCAGGTGGCGCTTTACCAGACGCAGACGGCTGCGAACGCCGACCGCACCCGTCTGGCCAGCGACCATTACCTTGCGCTGCGCACGCTGGCGAGCGAGGCGGCCAAGGTCGGGGCGCAGGTCAACGCGCAGCTCGCGGCGTCGGCCTTCAGCACGATCCAGGCGAATGCCGGCATCAGCACCGGCTTGGACGTGAATTTCAACTACTCGGGCGAGACGAACGGCTCGGCGTCGCCAGCCTGACGGGAGCACACGATGCCGACAGACTTCTACGACAACGACATTGGCAAGCTCGACCCCTTCAAGGACGCAAGGCAGGCGGCCGGTCGGCGTGCGGGGCTTGAAGTGACGGAATTCGAGCGCGCTCAGGTGCGCCCGACGACAGAAACGGCAGCCGGACGCAAGGCCGCCGGCATCGCGCCGGACATCGCGCGCGTTCCTGGCGGCATCGGGAACACGGCGCCGGTGACGACGACGCCTGCGGCCGCGCCCACGACGGCCCGGCCGGGTCTGGCCGAGCGCGCGCTCGGCGCCGGGCGCCGGGCGGTAGGCGCCGCGCAGGCCTTGCCTGTGACCCGGCGCGGGCTGGCAGGCGGCGGTGTGGCGGCGGGTGCTGTCGGCGCTGCTCAGGCTTTCGGCACGCCGACATCGGACTACTACGAGCGCACCGGCATCGACCCGCAGGCCACGGTGGTGCCGCAGATCGTCAAGGACATCGGCGTTCGAGCCCTCGGCGCGGCGCAGGACATCGGCAACGCAGCGACGTTCGGCGTCGCCGACCGCGTCGGCAACCTGATCGCCGGCAACGGCTTCAACCCGAGCGAGCCGCCGCAGCAGCCCGGCATCCCCCTGCGCCCTGGCGCCACGCCGCCGCAGCAGGCGCAGGCTGCAGCGCAGCCGCAGCAACCCCAACAGCCGCAGCAGCCGCAAGCGCCGCAGGCGCCGTCGAACCCGAACGGCAGCGTGACACGGGATGGCAACAGCTACACGGGGGACGGCAACGTCAGGCTGGGTTTCGACCTAGTCAACCCGCGCAACGATTTTCGTCGCTCGGGCGGAGCGATCTCGCCGCAGAACGAGGCTGCGGCCCAGGCGCTATCGGATCGATCGTCGCGCGAGTCCGCGCTCGACATCGCGCGCGCCCAGCAGCCCGCCCAGCCAGCGGCCTCGTTCCAGGCCCCCAGCGCAAGGACGCCGACGGCCATCGAGCGCCGCAATGCCGAGGTGACGATCAGCGCGCTGTTGTCCGAAGCTGGCCGCAAGCGCGGCGCGGAGGCGCGTGGGCTGGCGCGGCAGGCCGAACTGATCCGGCAACAGATCGGTGGGCTTGAGCAAGGCGCCGCCGACAACCAGTCGCGCGCCGACATCGCTGCCCTCAACGCCAACGCCGGGGAATCCGCCAACCAGCGCGACAACACGACGACGCGGCGCGGCCAAGGCATCGGGGCGCAGGCGCAGCAGCTCGGCCTGGAAAGCGCGCTGGACATCGAGCGACTGCGCGGTGCGAACGCATTGGAGATCGCCAAGCTGCCGAACCGGCAGACGGCCCAGCAGCGCTACATCACGGTGCCGGGCGGCCAGATGATCGAGGACATCGGCGGCATCCAGCAACTGCGCAACCTGCCGTCCACCGTCTTCGACACCGAAACCGGCCGGCCGGTCGGGCAGCCTGAGCAGGCTCAAGGCCCGCAGCCGACTTCACGAGCCGAATACGAGAAGATGTCCAAGGGCGATCGCTACATCGGCGCGGACGGCAAGACCTACATCAAGGGCTGACGAATGGCAGGCTACGGCAAGGACGACCGGCTGGCCGACGACGATTCTACAAGCGGCGCCTACAGCGCGAACGACCGGCCTGCGCCGCCCGATGCGCCCGACATCGCCAAGCCTGGCGCGTTGCGCAGCGTGGCGGACTCGGCGCTGGCGCTCGGCACAGGTGTCGTGCAGGGCGCGCAGGCGCTCACCAACATCGCTGGCGCGGGGAACCGCGTTTCGAGGGGGCTTGCCGACATCGCCGATGCCGGGCAGCGGCTGTTGAGCCCTTACCGCCAGCAGGAACTGCGCAATCGACAGCAGCGCATCGAGGAGGCGGAAGCGGGCGGCTCGACGCTGGACGAGGTCGGGGCGTACCTGGGCGGCTTTGCGGAAGCCCCGCTCGACACGACGCTGAACTTCGTCGGCTCATCCGTCCCGACGCTGGCCGCTGCCGTGCTTTCCAGGGGCCGTGTGGCGGCGCCGACCATCGGCACGGCGCAGGGCGTCGGCGAGGTCAAGGGCAACATCTACGAGGCCAGCGAGCAGAAGGCGCTGGACATCGGCTACACGCCGGAGCAGGCGCAGGCCATCGCGGATCAGGCGCAGGCCTACTCTGGCGAGAACCTCGACCAGCAGCTCGTCGGCGGCGCGCTTGGGGCCTTTGCGGGCTCGACCGGCGCGGAGCGGGTGGCGCGCGCACTGGTCGGCAAGACGGCCATCGACCAGGCCGAGGGCACGCTGCGCCGTGTCGGAACCGGCGCCTTGGCCGAGGCAATCCCCGAAGGCCTGCAGGAAGGCCAGGGCAGGCTGGCATCGAACCTTGCGCTGCAGCGGCAGGGCTACGAGGACGTGGGGCTGTCCGATGGCGTCGCCGGATCGGCCGCACTCGGCGCCGTGGCAGGCGGCGCGCTCGGCGGCGGTCTTTCGATCCCACGCGCAAGCCGGCCGGAGCAGGATGACCCCCCAGGGCCGGAGCAGGAAGAACCCGGTGGCGAGCCGTTCCAACCGCCGCCGAGCGACCGGCCGGCCGAACCAGGCCCCCAGAGCGGCGCAGATCTGGGGCCGCCCGCCCCAACCGCAGAACAGCCGCAGGCTGACCCGCCCGCGCCTAGCGCCGGCGATGCCATCCGGGCGACGAAAGTGGCCGAGGTCGGGCCGCTGTCGCGCAGCGT
>ERZ1066134.365-NODE-365-length-26110-cov-24.613356_pt1 | contig 26110 bp, 8 predicted proteins | sample MGYA00382781_ERZ1066134 | MGnify/ENA primary metagenome ERZ1066134 (study PRJEB33369, sample SAMEA5778364) | biofilm metagenome | biome: Industrial cooling water; feature: Water cooling tower basin; material: Biofilm | place: United Arab Emirates | collected... | reverse complement strand
GCGAACCGGATACATTCACAGCCTCATCATAGGTAACCGTAAAATCAAGATTTTCTCCAACAATATAAGTGTCATCGGCAGGGTCGGTAATTCCCGTAATGGTTGGCGCCACGCCATCCACTAAAACACCCGTTAGGGTTGGTGCAGTAAACGTCAAATCACCTGCATTACCTGCAGCATCTGCTATTGAACCACCATTCAAATCAATGGAGGCGGCAGAAACTATTCCATTTGAATCCACATCACCCGCCTGAACCGTGTAGCGATAGACAATGGAAGTCGTACCTGTGCCGCTGTTGTAGGTGGCATAAACAGTAGCTGCGCCAATCGTCAATTGAATGCGCGAACCGGATACATTCACAGCCTCATCATAGGTAACCGTAAAATCAAGATTTTCACCCACGATGTAAGTATCATTAACTGGTCCAGTTACTCCTGTGATTGTTGGCGAAACACCGTCCAATTCAACGCTAAAAACCGCATCTCGAGACCCGCCGGAACCATCAGCGCATAAATTACCATCGGCATAACCAGCTCCATTACTATTATCAATTTGAATATTATCACTATCACCATTATCATTCACAATAAGTGTATATGAGGCAGAATTCGAGAGAAGCACGCCCTGTCCTGCAAAGTTGAAAGCATTCAATCCAGTGGTTAATGTCACTCCTGTTAAGGAACCGCCAACTACAGAGCCGCCCTCACCATCCCCCACTAGGATGGAAACGGTCGCATTAGTGATTGAACCATCTCCTCCCGATATGCTCGGAAAATCCAATGATGCGGTCGTTACATATCCTCCACATGTCGTTGTAAAGCTTTGACCCACAATACTACCGTTGTTGGTGTCACCACCCACGGCATTTGACATGGTACATTGCGCATTAAGAATAAAAGTAATCAGCGCAATGCTGATTAGCAGGAAACGAACTGTAGAGATTTTCATAACGACCGTGAGTAGAGGTTTATATCAAATAGGTTATTATATCGGTAAGCGGGTATTTCCGTTACGACAGAAACATCCGCAAAATAATTCATATGTGAAAATGAGAAATTCGCCACACAAATCAAACTAAAATGTAATTTTTTTAGGATGAAATTACATTTTAAGAAGGACATATGTACGGACAAATACGCAATAAAAAGCGCAAGACGGATTGCTTTCATCACTGCTTTAAATCGCCTTCAACATTCATTTTTAATAGGGCTAACTGCGATAAGCCTGGCCCAAAATCGTATGTGGCGCCAATGAAAATGGATCCATCGGGAGCAGTGAGGGCACGAACGGCTCGCTCCTCTCCGTTTATCAATCCATAATGGCGGAAGTCAGTCAAAGATGTTCCATCTTGATCCGCACGCATCACAAAAACTTGATCGCCTTTGTTCAATCCCTTTTCTGCCGGATCGGCAAAAGCCTCGATGGTGCCGGATATGAATACATCGTTAGTCTCGGTTAAAGTAACTGCATTAGCACCTGCATTCACGGCATTGGCTCCCGACGGAAACTCTTCTTCATAAATGCGTTCGGTTGAGGAAGCCCCTGTCAAATCAACTAACAGCGCAAAAGGCTTGGAAGCAGTTGCCAAAGTAGATTTTCCAACAATCACAAACCCTCCAGGCTTTTCAATAACATCGCTCGGTACATCATCCCAATTGGCTGAACCCGCAGTGGAAATTCCATAAATTCCCGAGTTCACGATGATGCCATCGCTGCTAATGATCGTTCGTTCCACATTTATGCCACCCTCTCCGTCATCACTGGGCGTTTGTGTTTGTCCAACCAACACAAAGCCATCCACTCCATAAGGAATGGCTCGAATCAACTGATCATCCGATCCCAAACGGGTTTGCACCCGCTCCCACTCCTCTGTACCACCGATTTTACTATAGAAAAAATCATTGGTGCCGTTAACATCCGTATATCCTGCAATGAACACTCCGCCATCCGATGTTGGATTAATGTCCACACCATAATAGGCACTGGTCATTACAGGGCCATAGGCTTGAAAGCTGGCCGATTCAAAGTTTTCGTTCATTGACCCCCAAACCACCCGTGTCGAAACATCCGTGGTTTGCGTGCCTATAACCAAGTATCCACCATCCACAGCTTTCACGCGAGAAGCTTCCACATCGAATTGAAATCCATATTCACGTCTCCTTACTTCCTTTCCGGTAAGATCAACTTCGATCAAGAAAATTCTGGACAAAACGGAATCTATGGATGTGTTGGAATCAAAAATTTTAACTCCACGTCGGGTGCCCAACAAAACCAAGCCGTCATTATTGGCCGTGAAAATCATATCCGTCAGGGCATAGGCCGCATCATCTCCATAAAACTTCACGAATGTATCACTCGGATTTACATCCTCACCGGTGCTGCAAGACACAAGCAAAATAAGTGCTGAAACAATAATATACTTATTCATACTACTTCGTTAGTTTTTCAGGTTTAAAGATGGACTTGATGTAGCCGACATTGATAGAGACAAAATTGAGGAATACATCATCCTCAACATAACGAAGGTCTCCCCAAATCTTAGGGTTAGAGAACCTCTCTTCAGGAACATTGTACAAGCCCAAAGACTTATCGTATCTCACTTCTCCAAAGAAGTAATTACCTTTCTTACCGGCAATCTTCATCCCGAAACCACCAAAAACAGAGAAATTGAGTTCATTCACTTGGTTGAATGCAATGAGATCTGCATCAGGCCCAGTAACCGACACGGAAGTTCCCCCACTCCTACTTGCCTCTGCGTACTTTGCACTTAGCAGATAGTCTACTGTCATACCGGCAAAGATGTATGGCGTGGTTTTTTCTTCACCCTTGTACGTATAATTGAAGTTATAACGCGCAAAAATAGGCAATCGAAGGGTTGTTTGACTATTGGTTATTGAGGTAATGAAAAGATCATCACCGAAAGCATCAGGAAAAACGGATTCTACTTTATACTGAGATATTCTATATTGAATACCAGTGCCTAACTCAATTCCTTCCTTCCAATGTTTAGTAATGTTAGCCTCCAGTTGAAAGCCCATTGAAAGCGGATAATCCTTTTTAGCACCGCTCGTAGCGTATTCTTGAGGGATACCTTGCATAGATAAATTTCCACCGCCTTTAAACTCCAAACGATAGACGGGCCAAGTTCTGAACTTATCCAATAACACACGCATTTCGTTAGGATCTTCCGGTTGCAACTGATGCACAGGGTCTAGATAGAGCAACTCAACCAACTCCTTCTCCGCTTTGGCTTCATTGTCTATGAAGATGGCCACTTTGGTCAAGAGCTTGCGTGCGCGAATAGCTTCGGCCTCCGTGAAACCGCCCTCTTCCTGGCTAAAACAATCGCCAAGCACTTCCTCAATCTCCAAAAGCCGACCTTGGTCATACAAATCTTCCGCTCTAATGAGACGCTGTGAACAACTCTGCTGCGCATATACATATCCGCTAAGCAAAGTCAAAACTGCAAAAGCATATCCTCTAATCATTGAAAGTAGTATCGTTTGTGGTTAAGATTGATTACCTTCTTACAAGCCCTTTATGGTTTCAACATACTCGATTTCCTCATCCACATACTGATACCATTCGGTAGTTGTCATGTTTCTCTTGATGAAGTTCTCATTGATAAGCAGCGCCATTTCATCCGACTTAAGCGGGAAATTACGGATGAACCCATCTTTACTGGCCGTCAGGATGTGCTCGCCATCCGGATTGAAACTAATGTCCCACACCCAATCTCCGTGATCATCCAGCACAGTAGGCAAATCATAAATATTATTCAAATCCCAAAAGCGCACAGTCTTGTCCTTGCTAGATGCCGCAATGAGACGATCATTAGGACTAAACTCAACTGCTGAAATCTGCGCCCCAAAACCCGTCAATGTTACACCATACTGCTGCTTGGTCACCATATCCCAAATGACCACATTGCCTTGGTAATCACCGAAAGCCAACTTATCCCCTGCATTATTGAATACGACAGCCTCCACGCGTTCTTTATCTCGATCCTTCTGCCAAATTTTTGATGTGGCATAATCCGATGACGTAAGGTCTATCACATATACTTCACCATTCTCAGCTCCACATGCTAGGGTCTTCCCATCGGGGCTTAGCGCTAACGCCTTGACCGGACTTGGCACTTTCTTTATTTCTTTGGAAGTGGAGAAATCACTCATCAAAATGCGGCCATCCTTACCCGTGGAAATAAATCCTTTGTTGTCAGGCAAGAAAACCAAATCATACACAGTGCCACCGAAGTGTCCGTCCAATTGCAACGGTCTTGAAGAAATGGCTTTCAAATCAATCAAGATGATGTTGTTGTTTTCGGTACCCATGGCCAAGTATCTTTCATCAGAACTAATGTTCACAACGCGCTGCACGTCAGGTGCCGCATAAATCACCTGATACGTCTTCTTAGCAGCATCCCATTTCAACACTTGCCCATCGCTACCGGCTGAATAAATGGTTTTTCCATCCTTCGAGTGCTGTACTGAACGAACGGCATCTTTATGGCCGATGTATTGGTTGAAATTAACCACGCGCCCACTGTCTTCCTTTTGAGTTAGTTCAGAATACGCGCCATAAACCCCTGCATAAATATCACCGTCATATACTTTCTCATCATCCTTATATTCTTGGAAGAAATCGAATGCCTGACGCGCAACCAACCCTTTCAATTCGGGATCATTGTTAATGTTCTGCGACTTGATCGCCATAGAGGTAGCCAAGGAATAATAACGCAGACGGTTCGCTTCAGCAGCAGCCTTCTTCGCTTCCTCGGCACTTAATGCGGCCTGTTCTCCTGCAAGTCGAGCCTTTTCCGCATTTGCATCTGCTTGGGCTCTTGCTTGTACGGCTGCTTCCTTCTCTAATAAGGCTTGAGCCTCTGCTTGTTGAGCGCGCAAAGCAGCGGCCTCAGCTTGCTTCTTGGCCTCTTCAGCTTGTTCCAATGCTAGTTTAGCTTGAGCCTCAGCGGATCGAGCGTTCTTAGCTTCTTCCTCAGCCGTTCTTTGTAAGGCGACAGCTTCTCTCGAAAGCTTTGCCGCCTTTTCCGCTTCTTTTTCCGCTTCATTCTGCTTCAAAAAGGCGAACACCACGAAGAAAATAGAAATCAACATCGCAGCTGCCAATACAACCACCGTAAAGCGCATGCGCTTTACTTGTCTGCGTTGTAGGAGTTCCTTATTTTTTTGCTCTGTCAAATAGGCCTTCTCGGATGTCTCCAAGAACACCATTGTGCGCTCGTAAGCAGGATTGTATCGCTGACCCCAAACGAGCGTAGGACGGTTTTCCTCTCGCCAGTTCAGCGCCAATTGCAAGTCCGGCATCTGCCAAAGACCAGCTTTCCCTTCTTGATATCTTTCAGCTGCTTCTGACAGCTTCATGTACATTTCAGCTGCTTTGGATTCTTCATCCAACCAGCGCTTCAATCGTACCCATATACGCATCAAACTTTCGTGCGAGATATCGATAACCGTCTCAGATTCCAACCGAATACCGTATGGGGGCATCAAAAGGGATCTACCCGGCTCTCTGAATCGCTCCACCACACGCATCACCTCATCTTCGTTCACCCCGGCAATAGCCGCAATGGTGGATAGTTTTGTCGGACGTCTGATGCCTTGGTTTTCGCTACCACGGTCAATCAACGCTTTGAACATCGTCTCGCAAATCTCCTGCTCACGCTTATTCAATGAATCAAACGCTTCATTAGCATGGAGCGAAAGAGCCTCCTTGAGTGTGCCAATGGCGTTATAATGCCGCAAATCCATTGGTTCGCCGGGCTTACGATTTTCTGTCCAGAATGCCCACGTACGCATCAAAGCGTGCTGAAGGATGGGCAACTGATCCGGGTTGTCACCCACGTCGTTCAGCAATTGCTGCGTCAAACGGGGAGCAATATGTCCCCCTCCTACTGCCACCGGACCTTCGATCGCCACGCGCTTCTGATCCCGTGTCATTTGCGGAATCAAGTAGTGGGAGTCGTTGATCATCTGGGTCAAATCCGGGTACTGCGCACATTCACCAATAAAGTCAGATCGCATGGTGAGTGCAACGTAGATGGGCTCATCAAATTGATGAACAGCCTCCAATAATAAGTTTACGAAAGCGGAAGATTCATCCAAATCTGAGATGGCTGCCTCCAATTTTCGATAGCGGAAAAGTTCTTCGAACTGATCCACCAAAATCATAATATTCTGGAATTCATTGGTTTTGAGTTGACGAATCACTTCCACTAAGCCAAGGGAGCTACTTCTCAAAACCGTGCTGATGATTGTCTTGCGGATCAGCTTGTCCTCGTCGGACAAGTTTGAATATTCCTTGTCTTGAATCAAGAGCGCTTCGGCCAAATTATCGATAGGTCCACCGCCCGGCCGGGTCACTACAATCTTCCAATGAGAGCCCGCATCGGTCATAAATCCTCCATATAATGTCGGGATTAAACCACAGTACATCAAGGAAGACTTACCGCTACCGGATGAACCGAGGATAGAGACGAATCTGTTTTCAGAAAGCTTAACCAACACCTCATCACTCTGCCCCTCTCGCCCAAAAAACAAATGGCTCTCTTCGATACCAAATGGTCGGAGGCCAGGAAATGGATTAATAAGTTCGGTGATGTCCAGTACCTGATCACCGTGCTCTTGGATGTCAATGTTTTCGTTACTCATGATTCCTTAGCTTAGTTTAGTTATGAATGGTTTGAGATGATCGGGGCTGAAATTTCCATTTCGTCCCAATACCATCGCGTTGCTTTTTTCAAATTGATGTACATCCACGCCCTCTTTCTGGCCTTGTACATACACGGCCTTGGCTTTCATCGGCTTGATTCTACCGAAACCGGGTGCCTTGAGCAGATCTTGGAGTTTTGTTTTGATCCACTCTTCATTGGAAGAACCAAAGTAGATAATGGATGCGTCGCATCTTCTCAAGTTTTCTTGGTGGATGTAGCGCAGATCCACTAAATCTCCTTCGTATGTGGGCGATACTACTTTAAATCCTTGCCCGAGCAGGTATTTCTCCAATTCCTTGGAATCGGCTCCATCCCGCTTATCGTGGATGAGATAAATAAGAGGTGTGGTGTCCTCTACTTTTTTCTTTGAGTCTAAAGCCTGGATATCTCGTCGAGACTTGAATCTTCCGCCTGTCACCAATTCCTCGCGCACGATCGATTTCAATTCCTGAAGTGTGATTTGCAAAACTTCAGCTTCATCCAACGCAGCTGCATCACTTTTGAGGTCCTCGATAAATATTTTCTGACGTTCGGTTACGTTCTTGAGGTCCGGCGATACCCAAATCAAACGGCTGAACGGCTCCTTCACCTCAGCTTTTTTATTAGCCTCCACTACCGAATAGGTGTGCTCAGAAGCCACCCTGTTTTGAATATCTACTACCGACAATTCTGAGCCCTTGGGCTTATATCCATAATCCTCACCTACTAGGTGAATGGACAGTCGGCATTTGGCCAAATCTTCTCGCACCATTCGGTCAAGCGCTTTAGCCTCCTTAGGGAGCGAATGGTTTGGCAACACTTTATATCCGTGGCGCATCAGTTCGCGCTTAATGACATCTCGCTGAATGACCATGTCTACACCGGTACTTGCCAAGTACACCGTTTTTTCTTTGGGGAACTGCTCCTCCTCCACGATTCCCCTGCGCTGATTGATGAATAGTTGATTAAGGTCATAGGCCATATCCACAAGCTTCATCCAATAACTCCGCTCTGCATCACTTCCAAAGAAGCGGGTGAACTCCTGTGGCTCACCTGTGAGTGGGTCAATCAAGTAAAAATCATAGGAGATTAAATCCATGTACTCAGGGAAATGAGTATCTGGATCGTACGGCCCCTTTAGTATTTTGAAAAAGCTGGAGAGCCCCCCAATCACTAGTTGATCAGACTTCCTTCTATTGCGACCATACTGATTAAGTGCCTCGGCAAAATCCTTTTGTTTGGCCAAATTAGCTGTGGTAACGGCCAATACAGCCCCGACTTCATCGAAGTTTACAGACTTGTAATTCGATTCTGTGACAAGCGTCACTTTGGGCACATCCTTGCTGATCTGCGACAGCAATGTGGTCAGGAATTTATGAAAATTGGTGATCCACCCTTTTAAACCATTCTCAACTGGAATATCATCCGATTCAGCATAGCAAAGCAGTATTTCCTTATTCAAATTCATAGTTCTTTTAGGTGGCCGGTTAGGGCGTTTAGGTAAAATTAAACAAATACATCCATTGTGACCTCTTCTTCAATCGAAGGTGCCGCCTCTTTCAGCACGTGGAGCATGGCTTCTACCAACTCCAAATGTAGCGACATCAAGTCAAGAAGTTCCTCTTTTGTAAGCACCAAAAGCTTACAATTAGTGGTAGAGGTCACAGAAAAATCAAACTTATCTGATTCCAACAGTAACTTTTCCCCAAAGAAATCCTTAGTACCAAGGGTGCCCACACGCTCTCCCCCTCGCTTTATCTCCAGTTCACCCTCAAGTACAAAATACATAGGATTATGGCCGCCATCACCTTCCTCAATCAATTTCACGCCAGCTCGAACAAAAATCTCATCCATCGCCTCCGCCAAGTAAGTAATCTGTAGTCCGGGAACAGTATCAAAAATCTCCAATTCCTTCAGAAGCAAAACACGCTCAATCAAAAGCATCTTCTGATGGTACACCTCATCTTCACTCTTGAAGACGGGAGGCAAAATTGCCTTATCAATTTCCTTCTTTATCAGTGGCTTCAGCCTCTTCGAATGGTCTTGATAAGAAACCCTATCGATTGTATAAATGGTATAGGCCGCTGACTGCAACATGAGCGGATCAGGATTAAACAAATTGGCGATCATATCCATTGATACCACCTTGCTCATCTGACTCAGGCGATACATCGCAAGCGCCTTTGTATACCGATTAATTCTATTGTAATCTCTGTTGACGATCTGTGTCAACAAATCTTCATATGAACTGAATTCTTCAGGTGGGTAAAAATTATGCAGCTTAGTCAATTTGTCCTCCACCTTTAACTCGTCCATGATAGGAATCAACTTCGGCTTCAATTCTTCTGCGACAAAAATGTCCAGCATTTCCACTGCGAAAGACACACTCTCCGTAGTTCCCAAATTAATGTTCTCCTTTACAAGCAGTACATTTTGGGGATCATACATCATGCCCAAAAGCATGTAAATATTTGAATAACTGGTCTTATCTTCCTCTTTAAAGGCATCTCGCAATAAATAGTCTATATTATTATGACGCGGAATCTCCTCAAGAACCTTTGCATTCCAAACAATATTTCCAATCTCCGACTCCACCATTATTTTAATTCTGGCAGACTGAAACTCTTTCCCTCTAAAACCAAGGAAACTTAATGATAGTAATAACTCTGAAACAATTTTCTTATCCGGATAATCGATCTTCTTCCACAGCAATTCCTGCGCTTGTCGTCCACCTATTCGTCCCATTAGTTGAACAATACGTTGCATGGTTGCCTTGTATTGACCTGTCTTATAAAACGAGCTGTCTATCGTATGGAAGGAAGCATCACCTGCAACAGTAAGTGCAGACATAGCCACGTTGCTGTAAGTAGCCAAATGCAAATTTTCTACTAGTATAGTCCACAACTCCGGTCGACGAACTTTACCTGCAGTAGTCATAGCGGCAGTACGAACGCCAGGGTTAATATCTCTTAATAGTTCAATTAGAAAGGCTATATGCTTATCCTCTGATGCTTTAATCAATAGTCTGGCCGCACGTGCACGCTCAGATGCTTCGGTAGAGCGCACTAGTTTTCTAATTTCAACATCATTTAATTTGAATGCATGTGCCTCTCTCAATATTTTCAAGGTTTCATGAGCGGCAGCTAAAGCTTCATCGTCTCCTTCTGTTTCTGCATCACGTTCGATGATTTCAATCGCATCGAAGCACAAATACTCACCAAGCTTGCGGTACGCATGGGCACGTATTTTACCGCTTCTGGAATTCAACATATCCAATAGGGTGAACTCAAATTGAATAGGTTCTAACTTTTCCAAAATCTTTAAGGCATGTAGCGCTGTATCGGCATCTCTTGATTTCACATCAGCCTTTATTACATTAATTGCGGTATGCTCATTCTTCTTTCCCGCATCTTGCAGTTCAAGTCGTTGCTTTTGGAGAGTTTCCTTGAGCGTTGCTTTATACTGAGTAAATAACTTCGAAGCAATCCAAACAACCATTCCGGCCATGGCCAAAATGAAATAGGAATAATGGATCAATTCGAAGAAGGCAAGTAAGCCTAATGCCAATTGCATCGCGCCTGCTGTCAACTTTGCAAATTCATTAACCACGCCCTCAATCCGCGTTTGAATATTGAATCGTTTGGAAACATCAATAGGCAAGAAGAAAAGCTTAAATGCTGGGTTTTCCAAGGCATCCTTCAAGGAATCAGTAAACAACTTTGCCGAAGCAGTGAAGAGGAAGAAAAGAATATATTCATCCGTTCGCACCTCATACGTAAAGATGTGTCCGGATACGATGGCACCAAGTGTAAAAACAACCAAGATAAACGGCATTGTCATCAAGGCAATTTTTAAACCAAATTTTCCAATAATAAAATCATTTATAAAACTTTGAATAACGAATGAAAGAATAATAATTGCTCCGTTAAAAAAAGAAAGAAAATCCGACAACTGTTGCTCTTGCATTACATTATCAATCGTAAACCATTTTTCAGTAGACGACATAAAAATATAATTTGCAAAAACACTGGCTCCCATGGAGAAAATTAAAAATATAGAGAGTAGCCGTAGATATTTATTTTTAAATAAATCTAAGTAACTGACTTTCTCCACCTGCTTACCTTGTGTTACCTTCGTTATTCTATCCAAATTGAAACTTGTGGTAAGTAAAATTGTGAAAATAAAAACACCGAGACCCGCGATAGACGATATCAACAATAAATCATACGTTTCATTGATAATCCAACGAGTCAAAAGCGGAATTGAAAAGAAGGCAATAAGTGTAGCAAATAATTGACCTGAGTCAATACCTCCAATAATTCGTTTCGATTGCTTGAGATCGAATATACGACCAAAGATTCCCCAAAAACCAAGTAACGTCACGGCCATAATTGGGCCTACCATGATATAGAGCAAGAAGACCAACTGCTCGTATACTTCATTGATTTGATAGTCATTGATATGAAAAAAGACCCTCAAGCTCACAATGATCAGGAGGGTCACAAAGGTCATGGAGGTCACAAGTGACGAAAAATTGATGCGCTTCTGAAGAAACACGAAGAAAGAAGTGAACAAAATGCCCAAACCGCCTGTCCAGAAGAAGGCTTCAGACAAACGCTCCTCCCCGATCACCGAGATAAAAAGTGTCTCTGCCCCTACTTTATAGGTGGCAAGCATGATACCCATGAAAAACCCCTTTCCAAGCAATAGGAGCATTTGTTTTTCTTCCCCGGGCTCACTTCCAAGAAAACGCAGTATTGATTTTATCACAACGGTTAGTGTTAGGCTGCAAGAATTACATCCTAAATATATCCCAATTCTTACAGGATTATCAAATCAATTTTTAATTTTTTTGAGAAGCACGGGCAATCACAACCTTTTCAAGATGTATTTATATAACTATTTCAAGTTAAAATTGACCAATTCTAATCAATTCTTGCGCTTCTTTTTCACCGATTTCTTCGTCTTTTGAGACTCTGCGCTGGTACTGCTTCCCTTTCTCTTGAGCTGTGTGTTATATTCGAACATGTAGGCTACAGAGAAACTCATCGTATTATTTGAGAATTCATAATTCTCTTGATAACCGCTCGTCGGAATATTGGTAGAATTTCCAACCAAAATGGTGCCTCTTCCGGGCTGTTGTGGATCTACATTGAATCCCATATTTGAATGCCCCCAATTGTAACGTGCATCAAACATCAAACGAGCACCATTGGCCAAATCCAAATAAAAGCCACCTCCCACGGTCAATGAATATTGGAAACGATTGGCTTCATTGACATAGTAAACACCATTATCCAATCCTTCGGCTTTACTCCTATCAAAGGCTACCTTGTATTCGTAATAGCCGTCTTTATTCAACTTATCTTCCTCAAACTCATCAAAATCGCCATTGGCCAATTCACCCTTTCCTCCCAGCCATAGGCTTATTTTAGGTCCACCATTGACATACCAATGCACCGGTGAGTGCCCCATACTCACTCTCAGCAATAAAGGCGTTGACAAATACGCATTCGTGGACTTGGAGTCGACATAGAAATTCTCTCCCTTGTTCTGCACCCGATTGCCCACACGCTCATAATAAAGCTCAGTGTGTACGGAATAGCGATCGGAAGCCGTGTAGGTAAGCACCATCCCTACCTCGTAGTTGCGATCCTTGGAGATGGAGTACATATCCTCGTATTCCTCGTCCTGATAGTCATGCACGGTGTAATGATAGCCGACCTTTGGGCCTATCCAGTACTGTGCATCCACGGTCAAAACCAAGCCAAGAAAGGCAAACAATGGGAAGATACGCATAGTAGATTCTTTCGTAATTCTGCTAAAATATGAAACGTTGGGCACTCATGGCGCATTTGCGGGTATCAAAAAGAGCAAATAATTCGATTTATCTGTTCGTTGTACCTATATTCGGAAATTAACGGACAAAAGACGTATTTTTGATTTTGTAAGGCTAGTTGATTCACAGGAATGAATAAATTTTCGCGCTCACTCACCCGGTTCGCTCTGCTGTGGTTAAGTGTTCTCCCGTTGGCTTTTGGCTTGAAAGCCCAGCAAGGACATATCTACAATCAGTTTTTCATGAACCCCTATATGTACAATCCTGCCTATGCCGGAGTTGATGGTCACGGGGTAATCTTCGCTATGTACAAGCAGCAGTGGTCCAAAATCCCTGATGGCCCATCCATTGCCCACGCCAGTTACCACCTGCCTTTGAAAGGCGGGATTGGGTTTGGTGTCACAGTTTTCAATGAAAGCTTAGGGGCGATCAATACGTCTGCGGGAAAGGTCACGGGAAGTTACTTAATTAATATAGATAGAAAGCATTTCTTGCGCTTAGGGATGTCGCTGGGTATGGGCTCCAACCAAGCGACTCTTCCCGAAGATGCAAATGACGATCCGGCATTTCGAGGTGAGTCAAGCAGTTATTTGATTGGTGATTTTGGTGCCACTTACCACTTCAATCATTTCAATGTAGGCTTTTCTATACCAAACTTGTTCACCCCTGAGGTTATCTCAGAAGAAAAATTCTCAGCAATTGTTGTCAACCCTTTAGACAGAATGCTTTTTAAAATGAACTATCGCGGACACATCTCCCATGAGATTGCCGTAGAACCTCAAATTTTATACAGATATAGCAATTTGCTACCCAGTCAATTTGAAGTTGCCACCATTGTGCACTTGATGCATGTGGCGTGGGTGGGCGGCACGTATAGACAATATGCCGGATTTGTTGCCTTAATGGGAGCAAAAGTGAAGCATAAGTTTGCCGTTGGGGTCGCCTTCGAATTGGGGAATTCAGACTACAATTCACTCACAGGATCCTCATTTGAAATAAATGTGGGTATGCACATGGGAGGCCAGAATGAGAAGAAACTAGGACACGTGGATCACCATAAAACATGGTTCTCAACCCACAGTGACGAACTGGTAGCAAAAGCCGAAGCAAAAGCGCGCAGAGACTCCTTGCTGGCCGCACAGCAAGATCAATTGGCAATAGTTCAAGAAAATCTGCCTGTACCTGTACCGGTGACCAAAAAACCAAACGCATGGACGATTAGCGTCAATAATTTAGAGCGCACCACAGATGCCGGCGTGAAAGAAATTGCCTACGGCACACCTCCTGTGCGCGGAGAAGGATCCTCTTGGGCTATCTCTCCTGCCACGGCCAATTTCGAAGAAAGAGATCGAACCGACGGACGAAGGGAAGTGGCCGTGAAATGGGTACGATTGGGAGCTGCCGGGAAAATGGAAGAATCCATCGTTTGGACGTTGATTGGTGAACCTATTGCTGAAACCAAGCCCGTGGAAACAAAGCCAATAGAAACGAAACCTGTCCCTGCCGAGACCAAACCGGTGGTAACTAACGAAACGAAACCAATGGTACCGACCGATACGCGTACCTATAGTCAAATAGCCACGACCAATGTGCCTTTGGTCGTGACGAAAGGGAATAATATTCTTGAGCTACCGGCAGGAAACTATTTGGTGGGTGGCGTATATGATGACTTTGACGAGGCTGAAAGAAGGTCGGATCAAATGTTCCATAAAGGTTTTAGGGATGTGCGCGTAGGTTACGTGAGTGCCCGAAAGCACTACTATGTAATATTGAAGAGCTATGCAACTATTGAGCAGGCACAGCAGGATAAAGGCAAAGTACAGTCCGGTTCCGGTCTGACAGATGTATGGGTTCTAAAGGTTAATGAATAAGCAAGATGAAGAAGTTACTATATATCACGTGTGTCTTGACACTTTCTATTGTATCGGCACAAAAGCCATTTATTAATAGTCTGGATAAAAAGAGCGGAACACCAAATGAATTGGTGACCATATCGGGAGTAGGCTTCAGTACGCCTACTGTTTATTTTGGAGCAGGGAAAGCCACCAGTGTGACGGTGCTGTCCTCCAATGTCCTGGAGGTATTGGTACCTTCTACTGCCACCTATGGACCGGTGATGGTGGTGAATAGCAACGGACTATCAGCCACGTCAAAAGAATTGTTTACCCCTGCCTTTGATAAGGATAATGGTACGAATGATTTTGAACTTCCTACTCCCGCTACGGGAACTACTACCGGACAACTTAGGTCATATGATATTTGTATGTGTGATTTTGATGGGGATGGACTATTGGATGCGGCCATGTCCAATCAAAATACATCTACCACCATTTCGCTGATTAAGAATACAACAAGTACACCGGGCACCTTTACTTTTTCTACCCCTTTGGCCGACCATGATTTTCAAGATGCAACTGGAACAGGTAACTATACGCCCCAATTCATTCAATGCGGTGATTTAAATGGTGATGGCAAGCCTGATCTTGTGGTCACTGCTCTCATTCCCTCTCAAACGGTTCACATTTATTCCAATGAATCATCGGGAGCGGGAAATTTCAGTTTTACAAAGCAGCAACGATTGGAATTACCTTCTTTTAATTCTGCGCAAAGAACTACTGGGCAAGTACGCATCGCTGATTTTGACGGGGACGGAAAACTTGATTTAGTAGTTGGTACAGTAACAACGGGTGACCAAAGCATTTTTATATTCAGAAACAATTCCACCGGTGCACCGAATTTTGTAACAACTCCAATAGAGGTGAATTTCGCTGGAACAAATCCGGGCGGCATTATTTACCCTGGCGATTTTGATCAAGATGGCAAGATAGATTTGGTTATTGGCTCATCTACTGCAACAGGCTTACTCACTTTTTTGAGAAACACCAGCTTGCCAAGTTCAATTTCCTTTGAAAGAATTGGCACGTTCGGAAACAGCTTCACTCGTCAGGGACTTGTTGTTGCAGATTTCAACTTAGATGGCCTACCCGAGGTTGCAAGCACCACGGGTTCGAGTGGTTCAATTGAAGTTTTGCGTAATAGCGGAAGCTTCAGTTTCACTGTTGCTGGTACTATCGCGTCTTCGGGTGCCTTTTTTCCGATTGGTATTGATGCCGGGGACATGGATGGTAACGGATACCCAGATTTGGTCATGGCCTCCTTAAGTAATGAGGTTGTTTATTATGAAAATACTACAACTGGTAGTACAATTTCGTTCCGCAATGCAAACACCGCAGTAACATTCCAAGCTAGGTATTTAAAAATTGGCGACCTTAATGACGATGGAAAACCTGACATAGCTTTTGTGGATCGCTCAACAGACGATGACAATGGTGATTTCCGTTATTTTATTAACAACGAATGCATGACACCTGTCATTCAACCGACAGGCGGTATCTATTGCAACGGATCTGAATTTCTTCTAACTGCCACTGCTGGTCATGGCGTCACATACTCCTGGACAATAACCGGTGATACTCCATCACCTGTGAATACCGGCACGGACAATACCCTCGATCTTTCCGCTTATGATCAAAATATTTCTGTCACAGTCACTGCTACTTCCCCTGATGGTTGCTCGCAAGCATCCACGTCTAGGAGTTTCACAGTGGGTGGTACCGGCGCGGCATCCCCTACAATAAACAACCCTGGCATCATTTGCGGAGGAGATGTGTTAACGCTCACCACTCCAAATAACACTTTTGATAATTATTATTGGTTTGGCCCAAATGGGTACACAGCAACCACTACCGTGCCCACTGTACAAGTAGCATCAAGTGCATCGGGCATACACTCAGGATCATATACCCTTATAGTAGATGATGGTGACTGCCAAAGTCCTTTGTCCTTGCCTATGGAAGTAACCGTTTCATCCCCACCATCTACCCAAATTCAATACTCAGCCTGCAATGCAGGTGTTGTCACTCTGTCCGTTCCGGATTACGATGCACTTGGATATAGTGTCTCCTATCAATGGCAAAGAAATAGTACGAATGTGGGTACAGATGCCCCTACCCTAGATGACTCAGCAATTGGTGCCTACACCGTAATCATTACGGATGTGAATACCTGTGACCTTACTACTGCCGCCTTCAACTTGGAAACTTCCACATTTACAGGCCCCACATTTACAGCGCCCAATGAAGTATGCGTGGATGTGCAAACCACTTTCACATCCGAAGAAACGGGAACAGGCATAACCAATTCATGGGAAATTGAAGATCCGGCAGGTAGTGTAACTGAGACATTGTTTGGAAATGCCATTGATTATACCTTCACGTCCACCGGCTCCAAAATTGTTCGGTTAATTACGCGCTATTCAAATGGCGTGGGTTGCTCGGAAAAACCAATTACAGTCTCTGCTGAGCCGAACTATACAGTTGATGTTTCTGCCCCAGGTATCTTAAAATGCCCAAGCGAATCGGTTACGCTGAGTTTTAGCGAAACGGACATCACCAGCTACACGTGGGATGATGTCAACAACACTACGGGCGCACTCACTGCTACAGAACCTGGCACTTATACTGCTACTTATATAACCAACACTGGATGTGAAATTGTTGCAACTTCCGTGACCATTACGAATCAGCCTGGGCTCAATCTGGTAGCCGAAAGTCCGAGTATCGTGGATGGTGAATTGGAATTAGCCCAAGGACAGACAGATGTTAATTTGTCCGTGGATATTGACGTAGTAAACCCTGTGTGGAGTGTAAACCCAACGAACGGTGGTATCATCACGGGCTCTGGAACGAGTATTACCTTCACACCTCAAGCACCCCAAGCCACGGTAAGCGTAACGGGCCAAACGGCTGAAGGATGTGATGAAACGGAAACAGTCAACATAACGGGAGGTGGTCCGCGTGCGCGCAAGAGCTTTTCACCTAATGGCGATGGTACAAATGACTGTTGGGAGATAATAAACTCGACGGCCGTTACCTCATGTACAGTTTACATCCTCGATACCCGTGGAGCCAATGTATTCAAAACAGACCTGCCCCTCGCTACTGACTGTATATGGGATGGCAATTTCAACGGCAAAGCCGTGCCGGAGGGTGTTTACTACTACGTGATGAAATGTGCCGATGGCTCAAATAGCCAATCAGGCTCGATACTGCTAGCTAGATAAATCTAGGGAATTTAATAATTTCAATATCAAATTACACTTTAACTAGTCAATTAACTTGATATAATCCAATTTTTTATAAGTATTGCAATACTAACATAAATTTTGCTAGCTTTGATTTGCCAAAAAAGTCTAACACTGCATGGGCATTTTTATTACCTTGCAGGATGGTTACTAAAGGCTGCCAACCAGTATAAACGGAAGCTGTTAATAATATCGCTATGAACCGCCTAACAAGAAATCTCCTTCTAGTCCTCTTTTTATCCCTTTCATTCACTTCTTACGGTCAATTCGTTGATGAGACTGACTGCTCCAATGGGGTAGACGATGGTGTTGATGGTTTCATTGATTGTTATGATTCTGACTGCTCAGGTAATAATGCTTGCAACGAGTTTTTCTTCGGCAACAATGTGACGTGTTCGGAGGAGCCAGATGTAACTAACTTCAGTATTCGATTGCAATGGGCCTCAGCGGATAAGACAGCTAATAGTCATGCGACTCCTTCTATTGGCGATTTGGATCAAGACGGAATCCCTGAAGTGGTGGTGAACAACTACCATAGCCAGACGCTCACCATTTTGAATGGTGAAGATGGCACCACTTACAAGCAAGTGACTCTACCCTTCTCTCCTGAAAATTCGATGGCTTTGGGAGATATATCAAAGGACGGTTGTGCTGAAATCTTTGTATCGCAGGCTGGCGGTAAGGGCATTGCGATGTACGATTGCGAACTTAACAAGATTTGGCAGGTATCCGCTCCTCAAGTGCCTGGCTTAGTCAGCTTGGCAGACTTCAATAATGACGGTGTGGTGGAATTGTATCAGCGTTCCGAAATCAGAAACGCTCTGACAGGAGCGGTGATTGTAAATGGTACCTCAATTCTTGGAACAGGTGAGGACTGGAACACGAACATTCTGTACGGTAGTGTTGCCGTTGATTTAGTAGGTGACGATCAGTTGGAATTGGTCACAGGTCGCTACATCTACTCTGTAAACATTGGTAGTGGTACCCTTACGCAAATAGCTGACCTAAATTCCGCCTTAGCAAATAGTGGTTATACTTCCGACAATATGTATTGGCCGAAGAAAAATAGCTCCAATCAATGGTCTATGGCCTCCGTAGCTGACTACAATTTGGACGGTAATTTGGATGTGTTACTTTCAGGAGCGTTGGGAACCTCCTATGCGAGCCAAACGACTGTCTTCTTTTGGGATGTGACCAATAATTTTGTAGATACTTATGGAGATCCATCAAACAACCACGACAAAGGAACCGGCCGATTGAATATCGCTGATATAGATGGTGATGGACAATTGAATGTGAACTATGTATCCAATGACATCTTGTATTCATTAGATGAAAATCTAGACGTGCTTTGGACAAAGCCAATTAAGGAGGCTTCTTCCGGCTTCACCGGCTGTACGTTGTTTGACTTTGATGATGATGGCATTGTAGAAACCATCTACCGCAGTGAAGATCAACTATTAGTCATCAACGGAACAGATGGAAGTACCCGAATGTCTATTACTTGTATTTCTAGAACTCAAGAAGAATATCCCATCGTTGCTGACGTGGATGGCGATGGCGCCAGTGAGATTTGTGTGACGTGTTATACGAGTAACACTCGCTCATTCAATCCATATAGTAACTCAAATTTTGCGCAGGTCAGAATTTACGAAGCAGACGGTGAGAGCTGGCAGCCCTCGCGCCCTGTTTGGAATCAACACGCCTACTTCAATGTAAACGTCAATGACGATTTGACCATTCCTGCCTATCAGCAAGATCATAGTGTGGCATTCTCCAACGGTGTTTGCACGACGGGAGACAATCGAGCTTTGAATAATTTCTTAGTGCAATCCCCACTCCTAAATGAAGACGGTTGCTCAAATTATGTAACCCCAGACTTGGATCTAAATTCAACCATTACTGCTACAAATGCGCAATGTCCCGAGACAGAACTAGACGTCACATTTACCATCGGAAACTCCGGGGATGTAGCCGTGTCAGGCACCATCCCTGTTTCGTTCTACGCGGGTGACCCCACGCAACCTGGAGCAGAATACCTCAATACCATCTTTGTACAGTTGGCCAACCTAGAGATAGGTCAAAGTCAAGAGTTCACCGGAACCGCCCAAGGAATTGGTGGCGACTATGACCTATACTTGATCATAAACGATGCAGGAAGCAGCACCCTTCCCATTGATCTTACCAGTTTCCAATCTGCCAGTATACCCGAATGCGGTGACGGCACCAATAACATCGGAAATGTGGCAGTGACATCCGATCCATTTCAACTCACTGTATTAAAAGAATATGATAACAGAAAGTGCGACCCGGACTACCCGAACAACGGACAAGCTTCAGCTTGGTACGAAGGCGATTTGATTCAACTTCAAGATGCGTATTTCGAGACCTTTGAAGACTTGAGCACCGGTGTTACTTCAGATGCCGGCTCTACTCCGTGGACCCGCATAAATCCAAATTCGGCATATGCCGAAGTGCGCAGCTATAACAGCAGCAATATGTTTGGAATCAAAAAGGCATCTTCAATTGTCACTTGGACGTCTGGAGCTATAGACATCTCCAGCATGGAGGATGTTACGCTCTCTCTCGACATGTATGCCAACGGGCCGATGGAGACTGCCGATAAAATGTATGCGTATTACAGCGTGGACGGGGGTGCATTTCAGCAAATGACCAACGGTGAGGGAATTGCCAACTTCACTTATTTAAATCCCACAGCCAGTGTCAGTTCAGGTTCGAGTATTGTCATTCAGGTAACAATGAATACCAGCGATAATAATGAGTTGTATTATTTAGATAATGTTCGCGTAAAGGGATATGTAACCATTGCCAACCAACAACTGACAGAAGCTAATGGTTTTGAGTTTCAATGGTACAATGATGATCCAGAATCAAACCCAGGAGCAACGTTACTACACACAGGGAGCACCTACCCTACAATGGCCGAAGGTAACTATTGGGTACGTGGTTATTTCGTAGATGGTAACTGCTATTCAGATGTGGTTCCGGTTACAATTGACTTAATTAATTCACCGACCTATCTTGTCCATACCTACCAAATAAGTGAGTTAACAAGTTGCTCTTCACCCAATGGACAAGTCGGTGCATTCGCCTATACGTTCGAATCGAGTCCTGGAGTTCCAGGAGATACACTGACCGCCGGATTTACATTTGAATGGGTGTATAACTCCGAACTAGTAACAGTTATCGGAACCGGTCCTACGCTAAGCAATCTAAATGCGCTCGTTTATCGCGTTTATGTAACAGAAAATTTGACCGGATGTACCGGTGAGCAAACGGTACAAGTAACTACCCAATTAGCGGATCCATCTTCCTTTATTCCAGTGGTTTCTGCTACCAATATCAACACGTGCGGTGGCACGGGCTCAGTATCCGCATTTGTAGATACCGATCCGGGTCCGGGAATTACTCCTAATACTACCGATTATACATTTGATTGGTACGATGGAACTGTAGTAAAAGCCACGCCAGACTTTACAGGAGCCACATACGGAACAAGACCTGCAGGTACCTATACGGTGGTGGCCGTACAAAATGCTACTCAGTGTACCTCAGAAGCAATATCTATTGCAGTAGCAGACAACTCTAACAAACCCAATCCGACATCCACAAGCACGGATAATACGACGTGTAATACAACAGCAAATGGAACCATTACTGTAGATCCGGACGGTGCAGGTTCTGCCAATCCTGCGGATTACACCTATGCGTGGTATGTTGGCAATAATACGCTTGAAGCAAATAAATTGCCTGCTGCAAAAGCCGGTGCTGCTTTCGGTTCTGCCGGACAATGGGAAATGACAGGCCTAAATCAAGGCACGTATACAATTGTAGTGACCCAAACAAGCACGGGTTGCGCTACTACCATTACACAGACGGTTGCAGATAATCTTGTCATACCCGACTACAACTTTATAACCGAAGTAGATGCAGGAAACGCTATTCAAATTACGGATAAAGCTTTTATTGAAATCCCACAAGTACTTGCAGGTCTTACGGCCACAACTATGTCTTTTTGGGTAGATTTAAGTGCTACCAATTACGCCAATGACCATACTCTCTTTTCAGCGGGGGGAAATGCTCAAACGCAGATGGGTATTTGGGCAGATAGTGATTTTGGAATCTCAGCCACAATGAGTTCTGAAGGTGGAGGCACTGTCTTCATCCAATCAAACTATGAGCCAACAGGTTGGGTCAATATTGCCCTAACGATGGATGAGGCAACAAACGAACTGAATCTGTATATCAACGGTGTGATCGTGGCAGCCAAGAACTACCCCGGATCAGGTGGCTTGATTGATGCCGGAGATGATATGTTTTTTGGTCGTGATAGTAACCTAGGAGCCAATAAGTTTACCGGTCGTTTGGATGAATTCCGTATTTTCAATTATGCAGCCACCGAGGCTACACTTTTGGCGGCAGTTTGCGATCCATCGGCAGCCGCAACGGATGAATTAGTTTATTATGATTTTAACAATCTCGTGAACGGTGTTGATAACGACAATGGTGATCCTATCCCTGATCTTAGCGGAAGCGGAAATGATGGTACCATTGACAAGCCTGGCGCGGCTCCAGGCTCAATCACCTTCATTACTTCGAACATTAGCTGTCCATTAGTGGCAGGTACAAATAATTTTAGTTGTAATCCGGCAAATCCAACAGGAGAGATAGATATGACCGATCGTGTCAGTCCATTAGGAGCCAACTATCAATATACCTTGTACTCTGGTTTTACTACTACTACACAAATTGGACAAAATACCACTGGTGTGTTTAGTGCCCTTCCGGCTGGATTTTATATGATTGAAGTGAAGGATTTAGATACTGATTGTCAGACAGACGCTTTATCTCTATCCATAGCTACTCAGCCTGATACACCTACCATCACAGCCTCTTCTTCCCCCGATGCAAGTTGCGCCGGAGCGACCACTTTCAGTGGTGAGATTGAGGTAACCAGCAGTGCTACTGCAGGACCGAACGTATTTACTTATGAACTATTTGATGGTGCAGGTTTCACCACATTGCTTGAAACCGAAACAGGAGTTGTCGGTGCTACAGGCCATACATTTACAGGACTTGAGGACGGCACGTACCGCGTGCGAGTCACAGATGAGTTGCTTGAGTGTTCGAACTATCAAGATGTGATTGTTGGAAATGTGACAATTACTCCGGTAATTGACGCCACTGCATCGATTTCCAACAGTACAACTTGTGACACGCCGAATGGTTTCGTAGAAGTATTTATTGTTGGAGATGCTGCAGCCAACTACAACTTCGCTTGGTATACAGGGGCGGCCGTTGATCCTGCTTTTCTAAGGGCCGAGACAGGAAGCTCATTATCAGGTGTTGCAGGAGGTAGCTATACAGTAGTGGCCGTTCATAAAACCACCAATTGCGCTTCCCTTCAACGAACAGTTACTCTTTCGGATCAACCAACAGAACCAAACATTACCATTGAGAACATTCAGGATCAAACCGACTGTGCGACAGGTAATGGTTCAGCCAATGCGTATGCCAGTGAGCCGGTTGATTTTGACTGTGATCCTTGTGTAGAAGCAGATGGTTTCGAATTCCAGTGGTACGTAGGAAGCGGTACCGGAGGCAGTATGGTTTCTAACTTAAATGGAGGAAATACCAGCTCCGTAACAGGACTTGTTGCCGGTACATATACAGTTGAAGTAGCTGATCCACAAGGCTGTACGAATACAGCAGAAATGGTGATTGGATCGAATCCAATTTCCCCTGTATTGACCATCGGGGGTACTACTCCGAATACCGGATGCAACGGTGCATCATTTGATGGTTCCGTAACTTTTGACGTGACCTTTGATGGCGCAGTAGTAAATAATTTTACAGGATATACATTCACCATATATTCAGGTTTGGGCACTGGTGGAGCAGTGATTGCTACAGGTAATACAGATACCTACGGAGGATTAGAAGATGGAACCTATACTGCCGTTCTAGAAGGCGCAAATAGTTGCGTATCAAGCGAGCAGCAATTCAGTATTGCTTCTGTCCCAACCTCCCCCGCAGCTTCTGCTACAGAAGACGAGCCAAGCACAAGTTGTAATATTGGTAATGGCCGTGCCATTGCTGATGGTGATGGTGCGGGCACTACTACTGGCTATACATTCGAATGGTTCTTGGGAGACAATACACTTCCGACGAATGCTCTTCCCGGAGCGGCTAATGTGAATGCTTTCCTAGTCAATGATGAACCTTATTATTTAGGTGGACTTGAGACAGGTACATATACCGTAAGAGTAACCAACAATACAAATGGGTGTAGTACTGTGGTGAGCACCTTTGTTAGTGATCAAAAAGAAGAACCGCTCCTTGTCGATGAAAGTGAAATAGTAATCACTAATCAAACAACGTGTGATCCAACGAATTATGGTGGTTCAATTGATATCACTCAAGTTTTACAGAATCCACAAACGGTTCAAATTAATAATATCAATGGAAGTTTTGAAAATCCAAATATTTTAACAGCCAATAATCAGCAACAATCATTCGATAGCGGTAGAATTAAAACATTTGACCAAAGTGATATTAGCGGATGGTCTACCACTGCTTCAGATGATCGAATTGAAATTTGGAGTGCTACAAATAGTGTGCGTCCACATGCAGCATATGAAGGTAATCAATGGGCAGAAATCAATGCTAATCAAACAGCAGCACTCTATTTTGATTTAAATACACAACCAGGTGTAACTATGATTTGGCGATTTGCTCATCGCGGAAGAGCTGGCGTAGATCGAATTGGACTATATATAGGACCATCAGGTGGATCTCTTGTTGAAATAACACAAGAAAGTACGGATAATACAGCATGGGTTGTATATGAAGGCACTTACGTTGTTCCTGACGGACAATATTTTACGCGATTTGAATACAGAGCTATTTCTACCTCAGGAGGAAACAACTCCGTTGGCAATTTTATCGATGGAGTGGAATTCTTTATGGATCCATATACCTATGAAGGTTTTATAGCCGATGGTTCAGGAACACCAATTGTTGATCCAAATAATGATGGTATATGGGAAAATTTGTCCGCAGGTACGTATCAATTTACCGTCACAGACAATTACACCGGTTGTTCCTCCGAAATTATCTATGTGGATGTTTTGGACGAATCCCAAGCTCCACAGTTTGAGCCGTCTGCATTAAACGCCGGCACTTCGAATAATTCCGTTTGTAATGAAGCACTTGCTTCCGGCACGTTCAACGGACAAGTAACTATGCAGAGGCAAGATGGAAATATCGATTTATCAAACTTCCAATTCACCTGGTATGATGGTGTTGGAACTTCAACACCCACGACATTCCCCAGCCTAGATAATGAAATCTCAGAATTACCCGGTGGTTCATACACCGTTGAGATAGTAGATCTCACAACACTTTGCGACACCACCATAACCGTCAATATCATCGATGCAATCGATACAGATGTCACCACATTCGATCTGGCAACTGATGTAACCACGACCGACGATACCCTCTGTAATGCCGACAATGGCACCATCTCCTTCGATGAGGCCAGCCTCAACGCTGTAGGTGGTTCCGGAAACTACGTCATGCGCATCTACAACGGGTCGTCTGTCACCGCGACTCCAGACTTTACCGACAATGACGCAGATGCCAACGACATCTATACCGTCGATGCTTTGCCGGCCGGTACATACACCGTCGAAATACTCGATCTCGGTTCAGGGTGTTTGACCGAACCTTTAACTGTCGTTATTGATGAAGTGCCCGATCGGCCTGAATTCTCCCCTGCTGCCCTTGGCGCAGGTACGTCCAACAATACCGTCTGTGATGAAACACTCGCCGCAGGTGAATACAATGGTCAGATAACCGTTACTGCAAATGCCGCAGGCACGGAAGGTGATTACTCCTACCAGTGGTTTGATGGTGCAGGTACTGTCACTGCCGTCACTGCTACATACCCTGCTGCTACCGGTGCTACTACCAATGTACTCGGTGCTGTGCCGGGTGGCACGTATACCGTCCAAATTACCAGTTCAGGTAATGCCTGCGATACTACCATCACTGTCAATATCATCGATGCAATCGATACAGATGTCACCACATTCGATCTGGCAACTGATGTAACCACGACCGACGATACCCTCTGTAATGCCGACAATGGTACCATCTCTTTTAATCCAACTGCGCTCACAGCAGTCGGTGGTTCGGGCAACTACGAACTACGTTTCCACGTCGGTGGTTCTGCCGATGATACTCCCGATCAAACAGATAATGCCGCGCCTTTCGAAATCTCAGCTCTGGCTGCCGGTACATACACCGTCGAAATACTCGATCTCAGTTCCGGTTGTTTGACCGAACCTTTAACTGTCGTTATTGATGAAGTACCCGATCGGCCTGAAT
>ERZ1066134.361-NODE-361-length-26484-cov-46.665443_pt1 | contig 26484 bp, 35 predicted proteins | sample MGYA00382781_ERZ1066134 | MGnify/ENA primary metagenome ERZ1066134 (study PRJEB33369, sample SAMEA5778364) | biofilm metagenome | biome: Industrial cooling water; feature: Water cooling tower basin; material: Biofilm | place: United Arab Emirates | collected... | reverse complement strand
TCTATATCCTCTCCTCAGTTGCTCCTCCTGTCAAAATTGGAATTTGGAATTGCTGCCTGCTTGCAGGTTGCCTTGACGGGTGGAGGGAACCGCCGCTAAAATTGCCAACCCTGTGCGGCGGGGGCAGGGGTGGAACCCCTTAGCACGTTCTAAATCCTGGGTGGGGGAAGGTCTGGAAACCGGGCTTGGGGGGGTTTCCAGTCCATTAATAGAGCGATCGTTTTGGTTTTTGTCCAGTGTTCTAATTCGATCGCTGATTCTTTCCGATCGTTGCGATCGCTGATTTTTGGCATGGCGATCGTGGCACAGTAGTGCCCGGTTTGGCTTACCCCCAATGGTAAGGTTTGGCGCTCGTGGATGCCCTGGCGTTGCCGGGGCAGATCTCCCCCTCCCTCGGTGGGAGGGGGCCGGGGGGTGGGGAAGCGAGAGACCTTTCGCAGGGGCGGCACCGCTGTACGGGGGGTTAGAAAGCGTCCGCTGTGTCCGGTGGGGTGGGGGAGGTCTGGAACCGGGCGCGCTTGCGCGGGGGGTTCTAGGTCTTTCCTGGAATTGGGGGGACTATGCCCCCCTTGGCTTAGCGGCGGATGATGAGTTCTGCCCAATGCCGCTGATGTGCCCTATGCCATGCCCACAGTGCGGGGATGAGGCGGTTGAACTGTTGTGTGCCAACTAATTTGCTGCCGTCATAGACTTTTAATGTGATTTTCATTTGATTGCCTCCTGAGGCTTGCTATGCAATGCGTCTACCGTCCCGTAGTCAAGGTCGAACGCAGTGAGCCTGCTTTAGCAGGTCGCCTTGACCGGGCGGTACACTGGGGTTGCTGCAAGCAGGAGTGGCCTTTCCGATCGCTGATGTCTGCCCCGTCCAGATTACCCATGCAGATAAAAAAAGGCCAGCCCTGTTCAGGCCAGCCAGAGAAGTTAGCGATATTTATCTTTCAGCCTCCAGATATTAATGCTGTAGCGTTCTGGATCGCTTCCCAGTGCAGCGTGTTTGTGCTTGCAGTGGAAGAGTGTGATCGCTCCGCTATCCAGTAGGTGAGTTTTAGGCTGTCCGCCTTCCCGAATGTGGTCAAAGCCCCATTCATAGGCAATGCTGGAGAGGTTGATCGAAATTGCCATCTCAGAGGCGTAGGAGTCGTCGCGGTGCCAATCAATGCCAATGCCCCCTTTAGCAATGAGAGCCAGGTCTGCATCCTGTCCGGTGGTCATGCGATAGATGTTGTTGCAGTATTCCCAGAGTGCGTTGTCCTGATATCCAGGGATGAGGATGCGGTCTTTCAGGCTCCATTCCTGCTTGAGCCAGAGCCGCAGCCGTCCTTTGGCGTAGTTGCTTTTGTCAGGAGAGAATTGAGCGTGATCAATGTGGTCCAGGTAGGCTTTCAGTTGTTGTTGCCGTTCCTGGCCGAGTGTTCCAGCAATTTTAAAAGTAGTCATAGTGTTGATCCTCCGATCGCAGTTGGCGCGACATCAGCGGTGGGAGGAATCCAGCCAGAATCCGCTTGCGGGCGCTTTAGCGAGGGAGCGTAGCGACCTTGAAGGCTGGAGGGAACCGCCGCTAAGCTGCGAAATGCTGCGAGAGGGGGTGGTAAGGGGGACGGTTCCCCCTTTCTCGATTAGCGCAAGCCCCCTGGGGGGCTGAATCAGCGCGGGGGGAATTAAACCTTGAACTGGCTCATCATCTGTTGGTTGGCCGTTCTGAGGATCTCTCTGTCACTGTTGGTAATGGGCATGGGTTTCCGTCTGTACGGCTTGTTATGAATTCTGATGACTTCTCTGGCCAGGGTTGGTTCGATACCCAGCTTGATTAGTTTCTGGATTCTGGCTTCAGTGTCACTGTATCTCTGTCTGGGTCTATGTTTTTTCATTGTTTTAGTTGAACGCTACAGCATCGTTTGAGCGGTGGGAGGAACCGGGCGGAACCCGCTTGCGGGCGCTTTAGCGAGAGGAGCAGAGCGACTCTTGGAGCCTGGGGGGAACCGCCGCTAAACTGCGAAATGCTGCGATCTTATTCCTGATCCTGCGGCGACGAGTGCAGACGATGGAGCGGCCAGAAACATACAGCCGCAGGCTGACGATGTTCTAGGGGAAGGAAGTCACAACGGGGGGATTGACTTCCTTCCCCTAGAACGCAGTGGAAGTATTAACAGAACTGGGGAATGGGTGGAATTGTGACCTGTACCAGCTCTGGGGGGTTCGTTTTCTGATGGATTTGCCGATAGGCTTCTTTGATTAGTGCTTTTTCAGGTTCGGTGCGATCGGTTTTATTAATGATCGGGATGATTTGCTCTGCTGTTACTGGGTCAACGCCGTTTTTAATCAGGGTTTCAAGCTGGAGTTTGTGCATAGAACACAGCCTGGGAGATGATTCTATAGATTTTACTGTTTCGTCCCGGCTCTTGTTGTAACAGTTTTACCACCAGTTCGTAAAGCGCGGGTCTTTACCTTCTCTCCAAACCATTCGTTGAAGGATAATTTTATTAGGGTCTTGGCCGTGCCCGGCACTGCTGCCATCGTAGTTTCTAGCTTCTGTTGCTGGAATATATTTCCAGTCGATCGTGATGCCTTTGAGTGTCCAGCGAATCGATCGCTTATCCCGCCGCTGCATCCGGGCTACGGCTTCCTCCATATCCAGGGCTTTCCCAGGGTTAGAAAATACAGCCTGGACGATATCTGTTGTGCTACCTTCGAGTTCTATTATCATTTGTTTTTCCTCTGAGGTTTAATTGGTGCAAGGATGATGGCCGTTCTCCAGATGATGATTTGGAATGCCCAGTAGTCGAGGTTATCGATTGTTCGATATACCGGGCCTAGCATGAACTACTGACAGTATCGGCAATTATCTTTGCCCTCAATCCACCAGCAGTTTTCACCCCACTGGAAGTGATAGATTAATTTGAGTATCTTCATTTTGGATTTCAGGCGTATTACGCCCGCACTTGCACGGTTCGTAGGTTGATCCAGTATCAATGTTCCACGCGACCAGAACCTTTCCAGTGCCCATACATTCAGAGCACGAGTTATTCTTTTTCTCCCATTCCTCTACCCATTTGTTGTGGGCATCTGCGCCAATCTGGACTAATTTGATGGTAGTTTTATCCTTCTTGCTCCAGTTAGGTTCTCCTTTGTTTTTACCTCTCGTTTTGAGTGGGCATACTGCGCCCGTTACCTCGAAGTAGCGTCCCAGGGGACATTCTTTAACCTCGAATAACCAGGCATACCAGTTCTCAGGTAATTGCTCCTTTTCCCTGGCATGAATTTCTAACAGTTTAATGCTCGTCATTATTTATCCTCGCAACAGTTTTAGAAAAGGCTTGCCTGAAGGGGTTTATTAGCTTCTTCCTCTTGTAACTCTAATTGTTTCTGCTGATTTTCCTTCTCCTTGTAGTATTTTTTCTCCATTTGCGCTAGTCTGCGCCAGCAGTCCCGATAGTAGGACAGTAGGACGCTGCGGACATTGAAGGCATTGGTGGGAGAACCGTGGAGTTCATCAGCCAGCTTTCTGAGTCTGTCATCGATTTTCAGTGCCTGTTCCACCCGCTCCTGTTGCCCTTCGTGGTATGAGCGGCGTTGACCGGGCCAGAGTGCTTTATTGATTTTCCCGATCGCGTACATTCGGAGGTCAGCCTTTGGGCTTTTGCATTTAAGGATTTTGAGCAGATCGGCTTCCACATCGGTGTTGATGTAGAGCCAGTCTGCCTGTATATCGCTCATTTGAATGCGCCAGAGTTGGGGAAGGTCGAATTCCATGCTTTTCCTCGAATTGTTAAGCGATAATATTCCTAAGATTGGAGGCGTGTGCATTCGACGGCATCTAATGCCTCCGCGATCGTTATGCCGTCGATTCCTGATTCAGGACAGCCACCATCGGTATGTGCCCCAATTCTTGCCTTCCATCAGCACCAGATCAGGGTAGTCTTTGGGGTGATGGCTCATCAGTTTGTTATCTCCAGAATGTTCTTTGTACCTGGGGCAGTTCTGGAGCAGGAGTGTTGTCAAGTTCTGGCAGTTGGCTTGGGGTATCAGCCAATTTTGCAGGATTAGCATTTTCTTCTTCTATGGCCTTGGCGATGGTCTGGAGTACTTGTTCGATCATGGGTTTACTTTTTTTATGCTTGTGCAACATTGGAGAACCTGTTGCTTCCCTTATCCAACGCGCTGGAATTACGTCCCTTTCCTTGATTTGTTCCATTGTCAGATTCAGAGGCACCTGCCATACCTTTGGTTTCCCCATGAAGAAGTAACAGACAACGAAGTTGTTTTCTGGGTTGTATTTATCAACTTCTTCTGTCACCATTTCGTAAAATGCAGGTTGTTCTGATTTTGCATCTTCCAGGTCTTTCCTGGTGACGTATATTGCCTCATTCAGAGAGTAGAAAACAAGACAACCCCGCTCATTATTTGAGTATCTAATGCAATACTCTTTTAGGCGAGAGTGGATTGCGACAAAGGTTGTCACATCTGGCTTTCCATAGTCATCATTGATAAGCTGTCGCCGTCTTGCGTCACCCATTTTCTTCTCCTTTAATGTTTTTGCGCCCTGCTAGAAGCATTAAGGATTAGGTTTGTACCCAGGTTGCAGCGATCGCTCCTTCAGTTTGTGGACTGACCTCCACCATTTCCCAGGTTTGGTCATCAACGGGCTTTTTAATGTAGTATATATGCTCTACATCCCTCATGTGAACTGGGCAACCGGTTGGAGCGAGGTCAAATTCTTTATTACATTGAATTGCGAATTGCCTTTGGTCATGATGTCCATCTGCGAGATAGCCCATGACATCTCCCATTGTGCCCTCGTCCAGGATTTCGCGGATTTCGACAATTTCAGGAAACACGGCCCGCCCTCCTATTTCCGAGAATGACTGTATGACCGCAGCTATCGATCTGGAATGGCTGTCCTTTCCTGGCTTGCAGTTCGGTAGCATCTGCTTGAATTTCGCTCAGCAGTTCGGGGGGTGGATTGTACAGTTTCAACTCAAGCGTGTCGAAGAACAGGAACGCGACCCGGAGATAGTCGTTTTTGACGATGCACTGGCGATCGGCGTAGCAGATCCCAGTGGGAAAAATTCCTTTGAACAGTCGGTCTTTCATCGGTTTCGTGCTGGTTTGCAATTTTGCCGCAGGCGGTTTTGATAGGCGGTTTCGGCTGCTTTTTTGGCCGCTCTAAGTGTCTTGCTTTGTCCCTCGATCGGTGATGCTGTATTTCCATCCTCGCAGTACAGCCACCAGCTATAGGGCAAGAATCCTTCTGGTCTGGGGCAGAGCTTTGCTGGCGGTGCAATTCCTATTCCTGCAACTGGGGTTGTTGGGTTGACGTAATAGGCATAACGCCGATAGCCGCGTTCCCATCTGGGGTAGGGCATAAAAAAAGGGGAGCAAGCTCCCCCCACTAGATCCTAATTTGGTTGTATCAAAATTCAGGTTCTTCCCCATCGGGCATGTCCAGCAGTTCCATTTCAGCCTGAAGATCGCGGATTTCAGCCTGGAGCTTTTCAATCTGTGCGCGTCGCGTGGAGATGGATTGGAGGATAGCGGTTTTGCGCGACATCATGGGGCTACGGTTTGCGATCCAGGCTTCGTAAAACTCTCGGATCATCTGCCAGTTGACAGGTTCATGGTTCAGGATGATTGTAATGTCGCCGGATGGCAGTAGCTCGAAGAAAGTCAGGTTGTTATTGTCCCGGTTTTTGACAAAATACAGCCCTGGGATGCGATCGGCAACGGTGTTTTCTTTTTTCACAAATTCTCCCTGGATTTGATACCCTCCCTGCGCCTGGGAGTCAATTCCGGTGATGAACTTTGTCCAGTAGTTGTTGGGTTTAACCCAACCTTCTTTTTCAAGTGCCCGAATGAGGTTGACCTGGATGGGGCGAGGGGTGGTGACTGATGGGCTTACGGTTGCTGCGGTCATGTTTCCTTTGTTTCGTTGAGTTCCGCGATCGGCGGCGGCGCGATATGGCTGAGGTGTGTTGTTGTTGTACATTGATCTGAGTTACTGTGATTGGCTTTATTTTAACTTTCGGTTGGAAGTTCTCTTGGGCCAAAAAATTAGGTGGTTACCGGATTGGCAACCACCCTTTATTTAATTTTCAGTTTTGTTAAGGATTTCCTCAAGTTCTGCTTGAGTCAATTCGCCTTCGTCATATTTTGTTAACGCTTCGTCAAGGCTCATATTTGAAAATTCCTGTAGACACTACGCGGGTGTCACAGCAGCGGGAGTCCTCGCCCAGTCACCCGTAGGGCGCGCTTGCGCGAGGGTTTATCCCTTGACTGAGGCGAGTCCGCTGCTACACTACAGAGCGCGGTGTCAGGGGGGCGGGGGTGCAACCCCAGCACTGCTTAGCGCAGTCCCCCCTGCGGGGGACGGTTAAGCGCGGGGGGCGGGCGGGGAAGCTCAAAAAAAAGCGACCATCAATAAGATGACGATCGCCTATAAGGGAGTTATTCACTTAAACGCTGAAGCTATTGGGAGTCCGGCTTTCTAGAATCTAACTCCACCCATAGCCTTGGGGCTCTTTTTGAAAGCGTTCTGGGAACAACACTCGCTCAACACACCATTCGACTTGTTTGAGATCCCAGGCTTGCTGTTCCCAATTGTTTATCACCAGGTAAGTCGCTACTTCAGAAATAACCTCTGGTCGGGTTTTGCGGTGCCACTCTGGGTGTTCATTGAGCAGATTTTTTACCAGGGTTAGCATTCTGTTGCGTCGATTCCGATACTCGCGGGTAATCATTGGATTGGAATTTCAGAGAGGAACATGGATGGGTCGTTCCCTTCAGATTTTCCATAGAGGCGGCGATTGTGGGCATAGCTCAGGTATAGCCGTTCCTGTGCTCGCGTGATGCCAACGTAGCAGAGCCGCCGTTCTTCTTCAATCCCGCCGATTTCGCCCATTGAGCGAGAGCTTGGGAATAGTCCCTGCTCCATCCCCACCATGAACACCACCGGAAACTCCAGTCCTTTGGAGGCGTGGAGTGTCATCAGTGAAACTCTGATATTGTCATCTTCCAGCCCATCGAGGTCAGAGGACAGGGCAGCACTTTCGAGGAAACTGCTGATGGTTGCAGTTGGGTTCTCTTCCTGGAACTGGGCGATCGCGTTGAAGAGTTCCTGGATGTTGTTGAGTCGATCCTGAGCTTCTTCTGATTTCTCTGCCTTGAGTTCCTCGGTATATCCGGTTCTGATCATCATCGCCTTGATGAATTCTGCTGGTTCGTAGTTCTCCAGGTCTTTTCTTAGCCCGTTGATCAGGTAAATAAATCCAGCAATGGCTTTACCGGCTCGGTCATTTCCCAGATTGCCCGGAGTGGTGATGTATTCCCAGATTGACAGTTCTGCTGCACGGGACTGTTGCAGGAGCTTTTCCAGTGTTGTTTTGCCGATGCCACGCCGGGGCGTGTTGATGATCCGCAGCAGACTCACATTATCGTTGGGATTGACCAGCAGCCGCAGGTAAGCGATCGCGTCCTTAATTTCCTTCCGATCGTAGAATCTTAGACCACCAACGACTGTATAGGGGATGTTCAGTTCCACCATTGCCTGTTCAAAGGAGCGCGACTGGGCATTGGTACGGTAGAGAATTGCGAATTTGTTCCAGGGGAGTTGTAGCTCTTTGGCCAGGTTACGGATTTTGTTGCTGACGTGGTGAGCTTCCCGGACTTCATCTGTTGCCGCGTAGCAGTAAACTGGATGTCCATCACCACGGGTTGGGCGTAGCACTTTATCGATCCGCTGGCTGTTGTTCTCGATCAGTTGGTTTGCTGCATTGAGGATGGTTGAGGTGGAACGGTAGTTTTCCTCAAGTTTCACCATTGTTCGGGTCCGGTCATCTGGCAGCCCGTCGCCAAAGTCACGCTGGAAGTTGAGCAGGATTGTAAAGTCTGCTCCACGGAATTTGTAGATGCTTTGATCGGCATCTCCCACTACAAACAGTGACCGCTGATCTTCCTCCCAGAGATCGTAGTCGCAGGGCACCGGGCTATTGGTGGTGAGCAGGCGGATCATTTCGTACTGGACCCGGTTGGTGTCCTGATACTCGTCAACCAGGATGTGCTTGAAGCGGTTGTGCCAGTAGTTGAGAGCATCCGGCACCCGATGGAAGACACAGACAGTCATCAGCAGCAGATCGTCAAAGTCAAAGGCATTGTTGCTCTGCAGGGCAAGCTGATATTTGTAGTAGACCTCAGCGATTGTTTTTTGCTTGGGAGAGCGGGCTTCATCCAGGACGGTCTGTGGGTTCTTGCCCTCATTTTTGGCACTACTAATGACCGATTTCAGTAGCTTGACTGGGAAATCCCGATCGTCGATTCCCATCTCTTTCTGGAGGTTGCTGAGTAGGGTTTTGGCATCAGCTTCGTCATAGATGACAAAATTTTTGTTCCAGCGAGTGCCTGGAACCTTTTCAACTTCCATCCGCAGGATACGGACACAGACGGAGTGGAATGTTCCAATCCATAGGTATTTCAGGTATTCTTGAACCCGTTTTTCAATTTGATCTGGTTCTGTGCCACAGAGCCGCTCGTTTTCAGCCAGCAGATGCCCAACACGTTCCTTCATTTCACGGGCCGCTTTGTTGGTAAAGGTTACGGCCAGGACATTGTTCAGCCTGACTCGGTGGTTGATGACCAGATTGGCAATTCGGTGGGTCAGTGCGCGGGTTTTTCCTGATCCGGCTCCAGCTACTACAAGGAGCGGGCCGCAGAAGTGATCAACTGCCTGTTGCTGCGATGGGTTGAGTGCCATTTTTGAGGGTTTTTCTAATACCTGCATGATAGTTTTTTCAGTGCGTTTTCATGCGGCGACAGCAATATTAATGTACTGTCTTTTGGGCGTTAAGTTGGGTGGGGCAGGGGTGAATGGGCGCAAGCCCAGAGGGGCAGGGGTGCGAACGCAGTGAGCAGGGGTGCCCCTGACTTGTCCAGGTGATACCGCAGGGAACACCCCAGGCATACCCGTAGTATCTTTAAGCAGAACTTTTCACATTTTCCTGCAATTTTGTTGAGAAAAACTGTGATATTCCTGACTTGGAAGCACTATCTCTTGCAGGCAATTGATGCAGTTGGCTGAGCCGACGATGGTCACTTCATCTTCGGTGTCGTAATAGGGCCACACTGCGATTTCGCCGCCGCATTTACAGGCAGTTTTTGTTAGGATATTCATCTTTTTGGGGTTTAAGTTTTCCTGAGAGCGATAGCCAACGAAAAACCTGGAATCTCTCAATCCCAGGCTGGGGTAGTTTCCGAATTAGCGATAGCGGTTATTTTCCAGTTTATATGCGATTTCTTCCATCTCTTCAATGATCTGGTTTATTTCTGCTGGTTCCTCTGTCCAAGTCTCCATATTGGTCTTCAGTCCCAGCGGGGTTTCGGTGAATCGTTTGACTGCTCTGGCCAGTGCGCTGGTGACTCGACTCAGACCCTTCTCATTGATTGCCAGGATTAGCTCAAATTCCAATCGTTCGTCTTGTTCAGCGTAATCGGTTTCCATCTTTTTTCTATTAGGTTTTCAGTGAATGGTAACAAAAAAACCTGGAATCTCTCGATCCCAGGCTGGGGTAGAACTATACCTTGACTGGTGTTTTGCTCTGATATAACGAAGCAGGGGTTAGTAATCCTGGATAGCCGTAATCTCCCTGTTCGACCAGGATATATCCGTCATCTTTCAGCCAGTACTGGTACTTTTCCCGGATGATATCAAAGACTGCTGGCATGTATAGGGTAGCGTTCTGGCCCATGACATTGCGATCGACCCATAACTCTGGCTTAAGTAAATCAAGTTCTTCCAGGGTGTGTTCATCGCTGGTGTAGTATTTGCCCGACTCTTTGAAGCGGGTAACTTTTACGATCGGCTGGTTAGTTGCCATATTCTTACCATTAGGTTTTCACAGAAGCGAGAGCCAACAAAAAAACCTGGAATCTTTCGATCCCAGGCTGGTTGTAGTGTTGGAGCGCGAAGGTTTAAGCAGCTTGTTGATTGCGGTTGCTGCGGTTGCTGCGGTTGCTGCGGTTGCTGCGGTTGCTGCGATTGTTGTTGCCGCTGGTCACTACTTTGACACCGAGTTCAGCATCGATGTTAGGGGGCAGCAGAGCTTCATAGTCAGTGGTATTGACAGGAGTGGGAGGTACAAAGGGTTCATAATCAGAGCTTGCGCCCTCGATTGTACCGGGAGCTTGAGCATCGCGCTTATCGGGCATTTGAGCCAGTTTCGCAGCGTTGTACTCGATCAGAGCCAGTCGAACTTGCTCAATGGGTTCCATATCGCTGTCAGGATTAACCAGTTGATCACCGAATTGATCCAGGGCGACTTCTAAAATGTGCCGCTTTTGCTCAGTCAGAATTTTCATGGTGGTATTAGCACCCGCAGGAATTCCGCCGAACTCTTGTTCAAACTGGGTGTAGAATTCTTTACGCTTACCGGGCCAGAAGATTAAGTTCATGGCATTGGTATCGAACTCGTCGCGTGAGTAAGAACCATCAGACTGACGGCAACCTGGAGCAATGAAGTATTCCTGGAGTTCACCCCGTTCTTTGGCATCCCGGAAGATTTCGCTTTTGGGGAGCTTGTCCCACCAGAAAGCCCGCAACCCATAGTACAGTTGCTTCCCTTCCTTTGTTGCAGCCTTGATGATCACTTCAGCTTCACGAGACAGTTTAGCTTTTTCGATGGAAGAAGGGCAGAACGCAGGGGAAATTTTAAGCATACAGTTACTCCTAAGAGTGGTTTACGCAGCCCGTTAAACACCAGCAGTACCGGGTACGGGCAAGCCCTGAGAGTGAACGTGGAATACCGCAGCGAAGCGAGGATATGCCGCGAAAGTCGCTCGAAGGGCCTTGACGCTTAGGGTGCAACGCGCCCTTAGCCGGGGCAATGGTGTAGGGTGCAATTCGTAACCACTCCGGTGTAACTGTTGCAAATCTTTCGGAGTTCTGCCTTCCATCGAAAAAGCGTTTTTTCCCCTTTTTGGGGTGGGGGAGGGGTGAGGGAACCGGGGCGAAGCGGGGGTTCCCGTCCGGCGACGAGCGGCGGCGATGGAGCCGGGAGAGGGGTACAGCCGTAGGCTGACGATGTTCTAGGGGAAGGAAGTCAATACTCCCTCTGTGACTTCCTTCCCCTAGAACGTGGGTAGAGTGAGCGCGGGGTGGGGGAAGGTCTGGAAACCGGGGTGAAACGGGCGTTTCCAGTCCACCAGTAGAGTTAAAAAGCACTGCTCAGCAATCGCCAAGCAGCGCATGAACTATGAATTTTCCAAAATATAATTGAGCATTTTCACCAATTCCATCCCATGACAACGCTTCGGAAAACACCAACAAATCAATCTATACTTATTACCTTTCTGAACACCTTCAATCATCTGATTAATCAGATTTCTAGCCTTTTCACGATCATCCTTAAACTTTTTACTGATCACCAGACCGTTCTTTTTCGCATAATCGAACAGATCAAACTCTTTACCCAACCAGATCGCATGCCACGCAAACACTACATACGCATTGCAAACCTTATCCCGATCCGCTTCATCTAACAATTCAAACGGATTACCCAGGACTGAACTGCGATCGATAACAATATCAATCCAACCGATCTCATTACTCAAATTTCTTTTATTCACTACTTTAAACATGAAAAAAGCCTCAAAAACTACACCTTTTTGAAGAGCAGGCAGCCAAAAGCCGGAAGTCAAGGTCGAATGAAGTGAGCCTGCTTGCAGGTTGCCTTGACTTAGACGCGCCTCGCGGCGGTCGGCTTGCTAGACTGCTACGTTGCAAAAAGGATTCCGCCACAGGCGGTAGGGGTGCGGGGAAGGTGTCCCCGCTCGATTAGCGCAGCCCCCTGGGGGGCGGATCGCGCGGGGGGAAACACTGAAGGAGCTTGCGACTGAGGTGGGGGAAACGTCCAGCCGTAGGCTGACGTTATTTGTAATGTTTATCGGGGTTTTCTGTAGCAGTCATAGGCAAAATCAGCATCTTGAAAGAAGCGATCGTTGAGAGTTCCATCAGAGTTAAGGTATTCCCGATCGCGGAGTTCCTGCTGAAGTTCTTCCTGATAGGTGTCGGACTTGAGATATTCCTGATAGGACGCTTCTGCGATGTGGTCTTCGGGGGGTTCCGGCTCTGGTGGTTGATATTCGTAGCCTTCGCAATTTCTGGCGAGGTTTACCGGAGTTGGATCGAGGCAGTCGCAATCCTGGTCAGTTTTGGGATTGGTTCCGGTGCCGTGGCACTGGGGGCAGTTGGGATCTGGTTTGGTTGCAGAGAGCATCTCGTTAGGATGACGGCATTCTACGCCTTCGTCGGGCGGATCTTCGAGGGTTCCCGGATAGTTGTAGTAGTGTCCGTACTTGCAGTTGATGCAGCTTTTTTCCATCTTTTTTCCATCTCTTTTCTCAAAGTTTCCGCTGTGGCGAAGCTGTCCGCTCGGCGATAAAATATAGGGGTTAGTTGGGGATTTTTTTTATGATGATCACTGACCCAAATCTTGCTCTACGTTGGGCTGTTGAGCATTTTAAGATTTTGAATGAGAGTGAAGCGCTGCGCCGTATTACCAATCTTGATATCGTAATGAATACGATGGTTATTGATGGCGAAGAGTATGCAGTCCCGGCTAATTGCCAGGTTAATTTAATGGCTGATTAAGTTTTGTGTTTTGCTCTTTTGATGGTTTTAAACCATAATGAGCTTAATAGAATTTTTGGATTCACCTCCTCCTTGCGGGGAGCTTTTTTTTGGCAGGCCATTAAAAAAAGGCGGTTGGTTAGGCCGCCTTGGAGGGAGTGGCATTTCTGCCGCGAGTGAGTGCAGCAGCGGATAGCGGAACCCAAAGGGCGCGCTTGCGTGAGGGAGCGGAGCGACCTTGAAGCCAAACCCGCTGCTAGACTTGGAAACGCGAGGATGCCAGGGCTTCAGATTTCGATCGAACAGATAGCCTTCTCCACCTCATCTTTATCCACCTCTAGATACCGGGCCAGACTATCGAGACTCTCATGGCCGGTAACCCGCTGGATGATCTTGAGGTTGGTTCCCTGGTTATAGAGCTTGGTCAGGAACGATCGGCGGAAACTGTGAGTAGAGTAGCCCTCCAGCCCCAGGCGATCGCAAGCAATTCGCAGCGCCTTATCAGCGGCTCGGCTGGTGATGTGTCCGCCCTTGCGACCGGGAAACAGATAGCCGCTGGCCGGTAGGTCACTTGCAATCAGCAGCTTGGCCAGCGCCGGGGAGATCCGGATGCTCCGGGTCCGCTTCGTCTTAGTGTTACTGCGCCGGTACACCAGGTGACCCCCCACAATGTCCGATCGCTCCAGTTGCACTACTTCACTGATCCGAGCCGCGGTATAAAAGCAGATCTGGAAGATTAATCGGTGAGGATCGATAAGCTCGGCAAATAGCTCTCTTAGCTGTTCGTCAGAGAAAACTTCCGCCTGGCCATTGCGGTTGATTTTGGGCATTGATCGGTGAGTTCGTAATCTAGGGAAAGACGAACTCTTATTTTCCCATTTTGCAAGGGTTTCAGAAACAGCCTTTTTGGGCTTAAGCTGAGCTTATGGATCGCAAAAGGCTGAAACCCGCATCCTGTCGTTGTTCTGATAAGTTTTTATGATGTGGTTAACAGTGTTAACGATGTTAACAGAGAAAAGTCTAAAATCTTTGCTATGCTTGCTCTATCAGCGTTAACCAAGTTAGCGAGGTTTTCATGAGGTGCGTTGCCACGCGAATCCCCCCAGAATGGCAGGAGAAGCTTAACCAGTTCTGTGAGATTACTGGTAAAACCCCTGCTGATGTTTTGCGCGATGCTCTGGGTCAGTATATTTCGGTAGAGATTCCCCGGCAGCAGTCTGAGTTAGAACAACTGCGATCGGAGCAGATAGCGACTCAACAGCGAGTTGCCCAACTGGAGCATCGTTTAAAGCTACTCGCTGCAGTCAGTTAATTATGCAGCCTGGCCGGGGTCGGGTGGATCGGTTTTCGGACGGATGATGTTGCTCGTCGGCAGATGCCAAACCGATGCCCTTCCCATGCCTTTGAGCAGTTCCATTTTTGGGGCCTTGTTCGGGACGCTGGGCTTTCCTTCCTCGTCCCTGCTGATGGCGCTTTTCCCAAACCACCACTGGGCGGGAGTTTCGACGTTCACCGCCAAAACTTCCTCTCGATCGCTGTGATACCGGGCTTGGATCTGTTTTTCCAGGTCAACTGTGCCATCGGGGTCGATCGTTGCCGTGGTAATCCACATTTCGGTGACGCAGGCGACCCGGCTGCAACACCAGCGTGAGGCAATAGCTCGGATTGCGTGGTAGACAAATTCCCGTTGCTTATCTTGGGGATCGGATTCGATCGTTGTTTCCGTGATCCAGACCTGTTTGATTGGACCTGGTGCGAAGCTCCAAGTCTCAGTGCGGTTACCATCGGTCACATCGAGCGTGAGCAGTTGATTTTTACCGAGTCTTCGCCGTAACTCTCGGTCTATTTGCTGCGAAACGATCAAGAACCACATGGGGTTGCAGTGTCCCAGTTCTTTGAGCATGATTCGCCCGGTCTGGTAGGCATGGTCGAAAAGGGTTTGTTCGAGCGTTGTTCCGAATCCGAGCATTAGACTTTGCTCCAGCCGAATGGGACATGATCGGCGAATAGTGCCAGTGCAGCTTCTTCATTGATGTCGCACCACCGGGGATGATGGAAATTGCCATTTGCGAAGCTCATCTGCACTAATCGCCAGGATGGTTCCAGATGTCCCCGAGCCGGGTAATGTTCGATTACTACCAGGCGATCTGGATTGAGATTGCGGTTTTTGACCAGGGTATTGACGATCGTTTCGGCTTTGTTTGTGATGCTGGTTCCGGTATTTTTGGGGTCTTCTTGAAGCCAGATCACATCACGCCCGCGAGTGCGCTTGATAGCGACCTGGCAGAAGGACTGGCAGCCGCTGTACCCGGTATAGCTAAAGCGTTCGAGCGTTGGTGCTGGTGTGGTGGTTTGCATGAGTTTTAATTGTGGGTTTTTGCTTGAGCCGGAGGCAGGTTTCGCTTGATCCAGGCTGAAATTGTCAATGCTGGCAGCATTCCGCCATCATTATCCAGTTTGGCGATAATTTCCTGCTTAAATTTTTGATGGAGTTCCCAGGCTTCCAAGCTGCTTTGCCCGGCCCAGCATTTTATTGGATTCTTGCGCGGTGGTAAGAAGTGATTCAGGATGTCCAGGGCAAAATCGGATGGTCCTGATCCGTTGTAGCCCCACTCGTGGCCGCCAGGTGAGTGCTGCACACACACGCGCGGTATGTTGGTCAGTGGGCCTGGTCCTGCTCCGCGAAATCGGCGGTAGATTACATTTTTGTTGCCGTACCACTCGTCCAGCCGAAACTGTCCTGTCCAGATGCCGAATTCGTAGTCTTCGGGGTGGCTTTTGATCCAGTGGACCAGGTTGAATAGCTTTAATCTGATTGCGAGGCTGGTGGCTTCTTCGGCATTGTGATCACTGATGAGATGTTCCCACATCTCTTGAAGGTCGATATAAATTTCCTCCTTGACTGGGATTGTGATCAGGTAGCGATCGCGGGTTGGGGTTTTATCCTCTCCTAGCAGTCCTTTTTCCTGATTGACGATCGTCGCGAGTTGCATGGCGATGTACTGCTGGTTTGCGAGTGCGGGAGCCGTGAAAAATGATTTTATGCGAAACCCGATACTATGGCTTCATTTTGTTGATGTCTGGTCTGAGCGGGTAAGGGTAGAGTGATCCCAATTATGCAGTAACCCTTTACTCGTCCAGGCGGTGTACTCCTCGATCGTTTTTTGAGAGTTTCTAATCGTTTCCCAGTCTGGATTTTGGGATTGATCGTACTCCCAGTTTGGATGTTGATTGCTGACCTTCTGCTGCTGGTACTGATACCGCTCGTACCGCACTTCCATGATCATGCTGCTGTTGCGATCGCACTCGAAGTACTGGCACAGGTCGATTGCCCGTTCGACGGCTGAGCAAATGCAGTGCTGGTGCCAGTTGTGAACGGTTTCGCGGGTATCGACGGTCTTGCCACCGTGGGTGATGACGATCGTGGCCTGCTCATCCTCGATCGTGCGGATTGCCTGCATCTGGATGATCGGCTGAACTGGCTTGAACTGGGTTTCAGTGATTTTCAACAAAATTTTGCGGGACTCCCCCATCCTCGCTTGCAGGTGGGGGAGGGATAGCGACGGTAGACGGAGGAACGGAGTCTGCCAATAAATCTATGCCACACACAGTTTTGTACTCCTTTTGATTAATTGCACTTTACTAACTGAGAACTGTCCGATTCGATGCCAGTCGTGATCGTAGACTGACACCACTTTATTGACCTCACTAAACCCGCCAATCCAGCCGCGATAGACTCTGCCAGCTTTTTCAGCCTGAACAAAGTCACCGGATCTGAATTGCCAGGGTGTAACAGTGCCACCCTTCCGCTTTCTGATTCCACCCTTACTAAAGTTCTCAAAATGCAATTGCCTGCGAAATAGGTTAGGACGGGCAATCACCCGGAACGGAGAGGGGGTCACTCGCACGGAGCCAAACCAATCTGCCCCATCCTCACCCAACTTGTGATATTTCCGGTATTCCACAAATTGACTGGCTGCTAAAGCAATACCGTCAACTGCATGAGTTTGCGGGGACTGAACGGATTTGTCTTGCTTCTGCTTCGTCAAGCCGAGGTAGCTGCGGAGATTAGCTGTTTGCCAACCAAACTGCGTAACGACTGGAGCAAGTTTTCTTAGCCACTCAAGCATGACTTTTTGACCAACCATTACTGGGCTGAAAGCTTTATTCCCTCTCGCTTCGATGTACTCGTAAACGATGGTTGAGACTGGAAACAACAGCATCAATTCTTTGACGATTCGCAACTCAAACTCACGGTTGCCCCGGATGCTGGGAACTAACTTTTTCTGCCTACGATTATCAACCCGCTTTTGACGATGCGCTCTGAGATGGAATGCAATCTTACGGTTGATTCGCCTGCCCCTCCTTGCCCGTCTGAGAATGCGTCTCCCGGTCATCTTTTTGGTGATGTTGGGGAAGGGCAAAATCAAATGGGCAGTGAACAGGGTAAACAGGCTGGATTGAACGGCAATACCAGAGAACTTTTTGCCGGGGTCAATGCCAACTACAATCGGTTGAGTATTATGACTGGCAGGCTCTTTGCGTAGTCGTACCTGTTTGATGTTGAGGTCATTACTGACCCATTCAGCCTTACCGGAAGCTACCCATGCTTGCGCCCTGCGGTACAGAGTTGGCATGAGTGGTGTATTGTCTGGAGCTAATACTGGGATTCGAGTGTTTGGGTTCATGGAGATAATCCAAAAACGACTTGTTCCTTTGACCAGCGCAATCAGGATGTCCTTTCTGCAAGCACTCTCAGCCAGAGAGTTTCTACATAGCCCGACTTAGGAAAACGGTCGGTAGTATGTACCAGATTGTGCCTCATGGTCTAGTCAGGAGTTACCCGTGAAACCTGGCTGTTTCACGCCCCTACCTCGCCAATAGCAGGTGGGGGTTCTTGACTTTTTAATCTGGCTACACAGATCTGGCTGCTGCCGTTGAATGCAGTCCAGAATTTTTCGTTGCTGGTATCCAGCTTGTTCCTCCGCTCCCGGTTACAGGTCCAGTCGTATCCTTCAGCAACCAGTAGGTCACATAGTTTTTTCTGTAATGCGCGCATCTCTGAGTAGTCTCCCTGCCTGGCCAGGGTTTCGAGTTCTTTTAATGAGACGTTGAGTGAATTTTTGAGGGAACCTGTTTTGTTGGCCGAAACTCGAACCTCTGACTTTTTGAATCCTAATTTTTCAGCAATCAGGTGTTTCACGTCTCTGGATTCGTTCTCGCGTAGGGGCAATCGTTTGATGTATAGCATTTTGGTATTGCTATTGAGGTTTCAGGCAGGGCGAAGCCAGTTGCAGTAATTTATTTGCGTTGGGAGGGGGGGTGAGAGGTTCCCAGTTCGGGAAGTAGACCTTGACCCCCAATCTTCCCTAAACCTGTTGGAACCCGTTTGAAGTGACGATAAATCGGTTGCCATCAACTATCATCACATCACCGACTGATGTACTGCGGTGCCGTCCGGGGACTGCTTCAACGCCTGGGTTTTGAGTCCAGTCGCTCTCAATATGATTCGTCAGCCGGAATGCCTCAGACAGGCTATTGGAATTGACTTCTGCCACTTTTTCGATGTTGCGGCAAGCATCTGGATCTTCAACGATTCCGAATAAGTTATTTCGGTTATGATAGACGGCGATCATTTTATGTTTTTGTAGGTTTTCGCTCCTGCTGATGCTGTTTCCTTTTCTGTTTCCTGGGGTGGGGGAAGGGGGGCAGGGGAAACCGGGTCGAACGTAGTGAGAGGGGGTTTCCCCTTGGGTGGGAATGGGGACTGAGCGTAGCGAAGTCGGGGGAGGGGAAGGGTTGGGGAAACCGGGGGAGCGACCGCAGGGCGCGGGGGGGTTTCCCCAGGCGAAGGAGCGCAGGCGACCTGAGCCGAGATGCTCCAGGCGTAGCCTGACGATTTCAGCCGGGAATCAGTGCCCATAAAAAAAAGGGGCAGAAGCCCCAGAGAGGAGAGAGTTTTTGAGCTAGCTGGCAACTGGCAGTGGGCAAGTGCAAAAGACTTTGCTGAGCTTTTCAGCCAGGTCAACTTTACGGAAGCGAACTGTGCCAGGTTCAACAACGGTAGCAGTGGTCAGGTGATTGAGTCGTTCAGCTACTTTCTCAGTTTTGTCGGTTGGGATTCCCTGCATCAGGCACCAACCACCATTGCCGATCGTCACATGGCAGCCGGACCAGTCCAGATCGATTTTGTCAGGCATGACCAGGGTGGCCAGTTTGGGATCGATTTCAGCTTGGTCTTGAACTTGGAGAGTTTCGGTTTCCATAATAAAAAAATGAACTCGACAGCGTTCCCTGAGCAACGGCGAGGCTCGAAAATCACCCGTAGGGCGCGCTTGCGCGAGGGCTTGCCCCTTGATTTTTGAGTGACGTTGCTATGCTGAAGGACGCGGGTAGGGGGGTACAGGGGGATCTCCCCCAGTTCTGCTGGAGCAGCCCCCTGGGGGGCGTTTGGCGAGGGGGGACATCCGGCGACGAGCGTAGGCGATGGAGCCGGGAGAGACTTTCAGCCGTAGGCTGACGATATTCTAGGGGGACGCGATCGTAGCGGCTTTAGGTTATACACTAGCCAGCAATTAATGAATAGAATATTGGTAAGAATATTCAGGATTTCCATGTCTATAACAAATCGTATTTTTTCTCACTTATTTCTTGGAGAATTTGGTGAGGTAGATCAGCTTGATTATCAAAGCCTGATAGAGCGCCTTATTCTTTTCGATCGCTTTACTCTTTCAAGTAATGCACTTCAGGAGATTCCTCATCTGATCCGTGCTTTTGGATACGACGGAACCAGAGCATTATTGAAATCCGATCGGTTTCGGATACATTGCGACCTAGCTGCTGTAACTCAGATTGGGCAATATGGCTATAGGGATGTTCTTTTACCACTTGGATCGTATTGCTTTTCACCTTTGCGGCTTGTTGACCATCGTGACTATATCAGTAAATGTTTTGAGGAGATTGAAAAAGCTGGCTGTGTTGGTGGTCGTAAAATGATTAAGCTTAAAGAGGATATATCGCGTGTTTTAATTCCTCATAGTAATAGTCTTGGTGATCAAGCAGTTGAGAAGCTCAACCAAGATTTAAGAGATGATCATCCAGTTATTAAGGATGCTGTTTTACTTACTGTTAAAAAACAGAGACAAATTGAAATATCTCGTGAGCAGCTTTTACTAAAAATTGAGGAGATTAGAGAAAAAGAGTTTAGAGTTGAGACAAATCTTGGCAATCTTCTTGATATTTCTGAAGAAGAAGTCCATAGCTGCGTAGAGCGATCGTTACTGGGTGTTGCCGGATTAAATAGACGGATGGAGGACATGGATTTTCATGAAGCCATTACAGTTTTTCGAGATGATGAATTACCACTTTTTAGGCGGATTCTTGACCAACTTGTTTTTAAACTTCAACCTGAGGCTGTTAATCGATTCAGGCGTGTTCTAAGCTTCGGTGACTTTCCTGATCTGAGTGCTGCCTGTGCTGCGGGTGAAGTTTCTCTACAAAAGGTGCTTGAGATTGCTGAGTCTCCTGAGTGTCAGGATTTTCGTAGATGGCTATCTGAGGTTGATAGTATTTCAGACGAAGAGTTGCAATCTAAATTTAGAAGTACTAAGGAAAAGATGTTGAGACTTGCTAATGGAGATACAGGAAAGGTGATTCGTTGGTCAGCGTCTACTGGTATTGGTTTTATTGGAACACCTGCAGTTGGTATAGTAGTTGGACTCCTTGATAGTTTCCTGCTTGATCGGTTTATTCCAAAACCAGGGCCGATATCTTTTTTGTCCTCCCATTACCGCTCAATCTTTTCAAAAAATACTCAATTGCAGGTTAGATAGGTGCAAAAAAAATGGCCGCTGACCTTAGCCAGCAGCCGTTGATTTAGAGCAGTTTAAATTCAGCCAGCGCATCTTCTGCGAGTTTGTTCAGTCGTTCAGTTTCTCGAATGAGCCGTTGTTTGGCTTCCTCTGCCTCATCAATCCAGCTTTGAATCGTTTCATCATCTATGAATTGAAATTGATTGGTTGAGGTTGTCATAGGTTTAATGAGTAGCGTGAGCGGTTCCTTCTGAGCGATGGAGGGGCCCGCCTGTCAAGGACGCACGGAGTGCGCCTGCCTCTGGCAGGTTGCCTTGATGGGTGGGGGGAGCCGTCGCTACACTTGGGAAGCTGCACGCTCATCTGCCCAGCCCAGTTAGCCCAACGCATAAAAAAACGGGCGATGCAGCAAGCTACCCTTCGGTATGCGGCTGCGACCACCCACTTAATTAATCCTCGTCTTTGTAGAGTTGGATTGCCTGACAGACCTGGTTAACCTGCGCTTGGAAGTTATCACACTCGGTGTCGGTCATGCAGGGGTTTGAATTCAGGCTGAAAATTACGGCAAGTAAAATATCTAAACAGAACATAAGCTACCTTTGAACGCTTCAGCGATCTCTCAGCCGTGGAGGGCACCAGCGTCACCCCGAAGGGGCACGAAGTGAGGGCTTGTCCCTTGACGGTTGGGGGGAAACCACGGCTATGCTTGAGCGCCGGCGTTGCAGGGGACGGGGGATGCAATCCCCAGTGCTGCTGGAGCAGCCCCCCTGGGGGGCGTTTAGCGAGGGGGGACATCCGGCGACGAGCGCAGGCGACGGAGCCGGGAGAGACTTTCAGCCGTAGGCTGACAATGTTCTAGGGGAAGGAAGTCACAGAGGGGGTATTGACTTCCTTCCCCTAGAACATGGGGGGGTAGTGTGGGTAGGGCAGAGAGGCAGTCCTGCTGTGTGTGAAGGTAGGGGCCGAAGCCCCTAAGCTGCTATTCAGCTAAGAAGTTGTCAATGTTTTGCTGAGTAGCGTCGTCCAGGCAGATTAGAGGATCGCCGATCCCGTTGTAGATGAAAGTTTTTTTGGTTTCCTGATCGGTTTCGATGTAGCAGAGGCTGGAGCGGATGTAGGGGAGAAGTTTAGAGATGTCTAGCATTTGTTTGTCCCGAGTGTGCGCCGATTTTCCTGCCGTAGGAGGTTCCGCCCCGGAACCCGTAAGGGCGCGTCAGCGAGGGAGCGAAGCGACCTTGGAGGGAGTGGATACCGGAGGCATTCTTTGAGGCGCGCTCGGGCACAAATGCGACTTTCTACTACTCCCTATCCACAGCCCTGTGTTTATCGAACCGACCAAAAAATTCATCTACGGGATTGCGATTCTTCTGCTGACGACGAACTAGCAGTCTTGAAAATTCTTGCTAAAGCAGCGGGGGCGGAGGCCCGGATGGGTGGGGGAAGGTCTGGAAACCGGGGCGAAGCGGGGGTTTCCAGTTCCTGCCTACGCCGATGGAGCGTTAGCGACGAGGCGGGAGACAGCTTAGCCGTCAGGCTACGATTTGAGGAAGCAGGATTACTGTTGGACTTTGGTAATTGTGACTGGCTCTCTATTTGCGATGCTGCAAGCAGCTTTCCGACAATAAAAACTGTGTTAGTTTTGATGCTGCAAGCAGCCCTACGGTACGGAAATGCCAAAAAAAAGCAGGGGCGAAGCTGCCCCCCTTGTCTACTGTTTTGACCATTGCAGGTCAACCTCTTTGTCCTTAATGGACAGGGTCACATAGGTGTAGACAACCTTGCCATTAACTTCGGTGCGAATTAACTTGCGATCCATACTGTGCTCCCAACGGTGAACGCCAGCCCCAGAGCCAGGGAAGGGTCAGAAGCTCACCCGGAGGGCACAGGAACTGTGAGGGTTCCACCCCTTGAACTTCGGAGGGAACCGTGGCTTAAATGGGAAAAACTGGGCGTTGGTAGCTGTTTCCTGGGGGAACGGTGAGGAACAAGGAACGCAGAGAGCGGAGCGAACGGAGAGAGTTGTTTTGAGCCGTGGGGGAAGGGGGGTCTGGGGGGAACGGGGCGCGGAATGAGACAGTTGGGAAGGAGCTTGCGACTGACTAACTGGCGAGTGGAGCGGGGGGTTCCCCCCAGTTTGGAGCTATGCGATTGGTGATTGTCCGGCCGCGTTAGGGGGATGTAGCCCTGGCGTAGCCAGTCCCGAAGGGATGAGCGGGGAGCGAAGGCGCAAAACCCCGACCCCGAAAGGGGGAACGCCCAGGTCTAAATCCTGCATCAGGTCCAGAATCTTGCTATCCAGCGGTCCTGATGTGGGAATTATCCAGCAGTCTTGATGAAAAAACTGCCCAGAGAGACAACTGTCCAGCGGCCTCAGCGTGGGAACTGGCGGGATGTCCCCAGCGGGAGAACTGCGGAATTAGCCGGGTGGGGTAGGGGTGAATGGGCGCAGTTCAGAGGGGAAGGGGTTTGCGAAGCAAAGGGCTTCCCCTGTCTTGGCTCTGCGATCGCCAACAACGAAATAAGGGGCATACACAATGCATACCCCTTTAGATTTAGGCTACTGCTTTTTTCTTTGCCTTACCTTTTGTGCTGGTTTTAGATTTGCTGCTGGTAGAGGTGGTATCAGAGCCGCTGGTAGAGCTTTTAGTATTGCGAGAGCGACGCTTGGGCTTTTCCACCTTTGCAGCCGGTAATAGAAGCATGGTTTTGACTTTGACTTGCGGTTCTTCAACAATTTCCAGGACTGGCAGAATTTCTTCAACTTCCTGGCTCCAGAAGTCAATGTCAATTGTTGCGGGTAGTAGACCCTTCACTTGAGTGCTTGGCAGTGCCAGAACTTCGAGATTGGATGCAGGGAGTGCCAGGGCTGCTTTAGCTTCCATCACTTCGACTTCAACGGCAGTAGCTTCATTGTTTTGGCGCAGCAGTTTCAAGCTGTTGTTAGCCAGTTGGATGAACTTGAAGATGCCGATAAACATTACCGCAGCGGTCAGGAAGGTGTGTTCAATTGCGGTTTCACGATAAAAGCGGCGGGCTTCTTGAGAGGTCAATTCAGCGATCGCAGCTTGGAATGCAGACTTGTAGGGATTATACATTGTCAAAATTCTCCTAAGTTTTCGAGCCTTGTTGTAGCGATTTGGCCCGGTTTTCACTATTGCGGTAGCTGTTTACTTTGATCGTTTCCTTTTTTTATTTTTTCCTTTTTTTTCTTTTTCCTTTAGGTGGGGAATGCGATTAAGCGACGCAGGAGCGATTGAGCGGGGCGGGGGGTGAATGCCGCAGGCAGAGGGGACGGTGGCACGAATGAGGTTGAGCGGAGAGAGCTTGCGACCGACCCGAAACCGATTGAGTGGGGGAGTCCCCTTTTTCTATCTCCTCAATCTTTACTGTACTACACTGTACCCTCACTGTAGCCCTCTACTGTATCTTCAATATAGGCTTTCACTAAAGCTATACTGTACTTCACTATAGCCCTCTACTGCACTCCACTGTAGGCTTTTGCTGAAGCTAATGCAGGGGCCATCCACTAAGATAGTTCTTTACTGGACTGGCTTTCAGCTTTTTGCCGTGGTCTGTACTTGCCTTTTCAGCGATATACACTGTGGCCCTACACTGCATTGCACTAAAGGGCTGTTTCTCTCCATTGATTGTCCTCGATCGCCAACTTAATGGGATCTGAGACTGGGAGAAACGGAGGGAGCGATGGAGAGAGCGTAGCGAACAACGAACTGGCGAGTGAAGTGGGGGGTTCCCCCCAGGTTCGATCGTTAAGCTGCAGATGGAAAAAAGGGGCCGAAGCCCCAGTTAATCAGAAGTGTCCCATCATGAACTGCATCAGTTCATATTTTTCTTCCAGCCACCTGATATATTCATCACTGTTCAGATACTCCAGTGAATCGAGGGTTGAGGGTTGGGTTTCGGTCTGTGGTTCGGTGTTGGTTGGACGGATTGATGTTGAAGACATAATTGGCTCCAGTGCGTGTGCGCCTCTATCCAAGCAGCGGGAGGTTCCGCCTGTCCCGGAGGGGAAAGGGAGCCTGACGACCTTGACAGGCGGATGCCCGCTGCTATCGTGGGACAGCCGCGCGCGGAGGTCTATACGATCGCCTGCGCGTGTTTCCCCTAGAACATGGGTGTATTGGACAGGTCTAGCCGCTCCGCAAGAGCCGTCGCTACCTGCCCGATCCGAATTACCCCTGGCAGCGATCAGATCTAATCGACCTGGGATAGCCAAAATTGCGAAAAAAATATGGGGGCAGCGGCCCCCGGTGCTGATTAGGAGTTGAGCATGTTGTAGTAGTAGTCCCGCTCAGCTAATTGCTGCTCTAGCCATTGCTGATATGCAGGTGAGTCCGTGTAGTCAAGCATTCCTGGCAGGTTTTCAGGAAAGCATTGTGGGGCTTGAGTTTGAGCTTGCATATTAGTTCCTCGCTGAAAGCGTGTGCGCGATGCGCTGAGCGGTGGGAGGAACCACCCGGAACCCGCTTGCGGGCGCTTTAGCGAGGAAGGGAGCTTGCGACCGACCTTGAAGGGTGGGGGGAACCGCCGCTATACTGGTGAACCCGCGCGATTGAGGGCTTTCCAGGGTAAAGCGATCGCCGATGGAGCTTTAGCGACGAGGCGAGAGAAAATTACAGCCGTCAGGCTGACGATGTTCTAGGGGAAGGAAGTCAAATAGGGGGTATTGACTTCCTTCCCCTAGAGCGTGGAGAGGTAGGAGGTGAACAAAAAAAATGGAGCCACCGGCATTCGTTTTCAGCATCGCGATCGCTGATTTGGGGGTAGAAGGCAGAGGGGTGTGAGATGGTGCCCACACCCCCCGAAGGGAGTGCAGCTTGGCTTAGGCAGCAGCAGCAGCTTGTTTCATGCTGACGGGTTTCCGCTTGTTGCCGTCGATAGAGTAGCCCAGGTTAATAAACTGATCCAGTACGGGTTGCAGTCGGCTGAGCTGCTCGTCATTGAGTTGCCCGAACCAGACGCGGCTTTTTTGGTTCCAGAGCAATTTAAGCTCTTTTCCGAGGAGATCCCGGTGGGGGAAGGTGTGTCCGTAAATTGTGACCTTGTGCATAAGTAAAACTCCGTTGTCGGTTGATACCCATGTCCGTGACAGCGGGTTCCTGGAGGGCACACCACAGGGCGAGTAATACCGGAGACGCAGTCGAGGATATGACGCAGCCCTATTGGTGCTGGGTGAGACGGAAGCCCTGCGACGACGAACCCTTAGCCGGAGGGGTTCTGCTGTAGGACGTATTGGGTGACCGACAGGAGTTTTCTTGCACAGGGTTCGATTGGCACACTATTTCACTGGGGCGATCGGAATGCTTAAGCCCTGGACCTTAATCCTGTCTGGAGGCCGTGAATGATGATGAGCCTTGACCTGGCTGGCAATTTTAACTGGTTATTTTGGCGGCAAAGAAACCGTGCATGAACAGAGCAATGCTTAACGCTGCTTCCCGGAGGTGGGGTGGGGTGGGGGAGGGTCTGGGAACCGGGGTTGGGGGGGGTTCCCAGGTTATTAACCGAGCGATCGCCAATACTCATTACGGGGGTGTCTTGGAAAGGTCTAGCCGCTCCGACGGTACGCTGTGTCTGCCCAATTCGGTTTACCCATCACCGGAGCGCCCCCCAGGGCGCGGAGGTGAGGGTGCTGATGCGGATTGAATAAAGAGGTTTTGAACAAGACAGCCGCAGCAGTGCCCAGTCTGGATTACCCTTGACTGCCCTGGCGTTGCCAGGGCAGATCTCCCCCTCCCCGTGGGAGGGGGCCGGGGGGTGGGGAAGCGAGAGAACTTTCGCAGGGGCGGTACCGCTGTATGGGGGGTTCCCTGCGTCCGCTGTGTCCGGTGGGGTGGGGGAAGGGTCTGGGAAACCGGGCTTGGGGGTTTCCCAGGCTGTCAACAGGGTGGTGTTTTGTACAAAAAAAGGTGGGCTACTAGTTTGTTCTAGCAGCCCTTTTGGTTTAAAGATTTATTGTGTTAATGATGTGCCATAGGCCGATGCCAGTAAAGCCTGGTTCAAGGTTTTCAATGGTGTAGTTTTCACCAAGATGATGCCTGGCCA
>ERZ1066134.360-NODE-360-length-26504-cov-9.969715_pt1 | contig 26504 bp, 30 predicted proteins | sample MGYA00382781_ERZ1066134 | MGnify/ENA primary metagenome ERZ1066134 (study PRJEB33369, sample SAMEA5778364) | biofilm metagenome | biome: Industrial cooling water; feature: Water cooling tower basin; material: Biofilm | place: United Arab Emirates | collected... | reverse complement strand
CTCAACTCGGAAAAATAATTTGAGACAAAAGGAAATTTAATTTGAGACTCGACAACCGTTGCTGCTGGAAAATCAACAGCCGGTGACGATCGTTCTCCTCCCCCGCCAGGGCCAGAGCCAGGGCCAGGAGTCACCCCAACCTGCTGCCGATTCATCCGTTTCCGCGCATTCGATGTCCACCCCCGGCGAATCGCGTTGACAAGCTGTGCGGCCGGATTTCGGGCATTCCCCCGATGGATCTGTTCTGTTACGGCTTCTACTGCATTTCGTACCCGCTCCAGCGCTTTCTGGCCCTCCTGGGCCGCATACTGCAAAATCACGGCCTGAATCGTTGGGTTCAGCCCGATCCCGGCCTCTCTGACTTGCCGGATTGCCTCTTGTTCGATGCCCGATCGCTCTCCGGCTTAATCTAGCAGCAGGGTAGACCGAGAGAATTGACCAGAAGACTCAAGAACCCATGAGATTAATCTGCATCAGTGGCCATGTTAGGTTGCATCTCATCGCAACGCAACAAACTCAGCCCACACCCAACCAGACACCCCTTCTCTAGTCGTAACTCGTTGCCATTGACCATCATTACTGATTTCTTCTACAACTACAGGAGTACCATTTCGCAATAAAGTAACTACTTTGCTATGTGTTAAATCAGGAGCAGTCCGTAGCCTAGCAGCATTCTCACCAGGACGATTTACCCAAATTATTCCAGTTCTAGTTTGTGGCTGCTCTATAGATCTTTGAATGCTTGAATTACCTCCAGTCATCTGATGAGATTGCTGGCTACACATAGCAAATAAAAAAATCAACCCTATTACAGAAGCTATGACTGGAGGATTAAGAAAGTCGTTAAAATCAGTATAATTATAGTTTCGCTTTAGATTGGCTGTTTCCGAAACATAAAGTCTTTCTAATTCCTCCTTGATTTTCTTCTGCGTTTCTATTAAAGAATTCTGTAAAGGTTGAGACCAAACTTGCAGACCCAATGGAAAGTCAGGCTCTGCTAGAAATGCAAACAATTTAGGGCTATGACTAGGATTCAGATTTAAGCAATATAAATCACAGAAGTACAGCGCTACTACCAAATGAATAGAGGAAATTAAGTCTAATATAGCTTGACTACTTGTGTCATAATCTTGACCTTGTGCCTCAAACTCCTTCTTGAGATCCATCCAATTCCATTCTGGGAGTAGAAAAGACTTTTGATTAATCTCCATATGGAATTGTGGTTCGGTAGTTTGCGTTTGCGACGCGATTTCTTTCATTACCGGGCAGGTTAGAGTTACCCATATGAAGATCTTTTGATGAGTCACCTGACTATGAAAAATCAATGTTGGAATTGGTGCTATAAATCTTCCAACAACTGACGCATTACCCTCGCCAATTGATTTATTAAATATACTTCTATAACCAATAACTGATTCATTTACTTCGCCATAATATTTTTCAATAATACGCTTCAATCGAGGCGGAATTTCAGCTTTCAATGATTTAAATGCTTGTAGATCATCGCGTAGAACTTCTGGAGGTGATGGAATGATAACGAATTTTCCATTGTCTTGAGACAAGATCTGAATAGTATCGTCTCGACTAACTTCAAGGGGCAAAAAATGTTGATCCGTTGCGTTCTGCTGAGCCTTAAGGGCAATAGCGTGAGAGTCTTGTATCAGTCTCAAATTTTCTTGAGCGACTAGTTTCTCCCACTCAAACTTTTCTTTTTGAAGTCTTTTCTCTTCCTCCTCAAGCTGAATTAGCCTATTTTCAACGTATGCTCGACGGCTGAAATCCATTTTTTCTAATTCTAATCTCTCCTGTGCAATTCTCTCCATCGCCTTATTATGCCTAGCATCGAACTGCACAATACTAGAAAGATCTTGTCTCGTTGCAGGAAGCATACTCCGGAACCATTGCAAAGCAGCTGTCCACGCTGCTTTTATGGTCTCAAGAGGCGGAGGAATATGATTGTTAATAACATTATGATTTGTGATGCCGAATTTATTATTAACAATATCCCTTGCAGCATTAAATTGACTATTTACACTTTGCTTTGACTGATCAAAGTTACTCATTTATACTCCCTATCCAGCTCGAATCATCACCTAAAAAAGACCAACAACTAGCTGAACCACTTTGTTCAAAGCTGTGACGATTCCACTGGCAGCAGTTATACCTTCAAGAATAGACTTAGCACTATTCAAATGATCCATAACGTTTTTCTTGTTCGGCTCTGGTTTCTCAGCTTGCTGAATCGCTTTAGTCATCTGATAGTCTGCATCAGTAAAGACCTCAACATCTATTACCTGAGCTTCAGCAGCTTTTGAAAGCTCAGCCTTGAGCTTTCCTAGTTCTTCAATGAGTTGTGCCTGATTCTGTACAGAAGCTAAATTAATATCGCCAGCAGCATTGTACTGATAATTCACTTTCTGACCACGTTGATCAAAGATTGCCATAGCTGACTTACCTCTTAATGTAAATCTGGATAATTGGGCAATTGAACTTCTGCCAAAAATTTCTTGATTATGTCCTCACCAATAAACTAGAGCAGCCTAACTATATTGTCAGCCGCTAAAGTGTCCATAGCCGGACAAACTCTCCTCATTGCGGAGTTAAGCTGATTGTAAGCGGACGAACTCCCAAACTCAGAGCTGTTATACGGAATCTTCACAGCCTAACTGCCCGAATTCCGGATTTAGGCCATTTCAAGTCAAGGATTCCAGACTCCAGGTTAGAAAGAGCTGCACCCAAGCACAATCTCAACCTTCCATTCAAACCTGAATCACCTCTCCGAAAGACCTAAAATCATCCAGGTCTTCCCCCCACGGTTTCCCAGGCAATGATCGCCCCCGCTTCCGCAAGATCCGCCGAAGCTTCCACTTCACCGCTCAATACCTGCTGAATATGCTAAGCAGCAAGCTTTTTCCTTTTTCTACCCCAGCCGTTGTTTCAAATCTCGAATTGCGGCACTAGTATTGCGATCGTAAGCAACCTGCAATCCCTGGGCAATCACAGCAGGGAGGTCGATTTGTGGGAAGTAGCGGCTCTGAGATTGCAGGTGATACTCATTCCCCTGAAGCTTATAGACCAGCAATTGTGACTTACGAAATAGCCATACTTCAGGCACTCTGTAGGGCAGATAATCATTTATATCGGAATAGCTGGTGACATCAATCTCCAGCACCAAGTCCGGAGGTGGGTCATTGCGCCAATCAATTCGCTCTTTGCCCGAAACAACTTCCCAGTGGTCAATGTAGAAGCAATAATCTGGCTCAATCCCACTTTCTTCTGGCAGCTCCATTGTCACAGGGGTAAAGGCATCATATTCCTGTTCAGTATGGTCTAGCAGCACTTTGATGATGTCTGCAATCAAACTGGCATCCCGCCCATGTTTAGGTAACGGTGACATGAGCAAAACTTCTCCCGAACGATACTTGATGCGGGGAATAGAACCCTCTCCCCGGTGCTGACGCAATGTCTGGTACTCCTGCCATGTTGCAGGCGCTCTCATCACCGTTCCCGCTGACAGGTAAAGCTTTTCGGTTGAGACAACAGCAAACATTTTCCTTCCCGCATACTGCAATTATTCTAACCAGGCGGGCATTTGTCTGCGATGCGCTTTGCGGGCTTGAGATCAGATTCCCCTCCGGACCGATCGGTTCCCAGAACGCCACTACTTTCAGACCCAGTTCCTGAATCGCCGGAGCAGATTAACCTTGCTGAAGAGATTGGACAGCAGCTTGCTGGCCAAACGACTCACAACGAAAACCAGCCCCGCGATGACCCCCAGTGAGAGGGTGATAGCTTCCGAACCTCCACCCCCCTGCCTATCCCTCAAACAACTGGCTACCTACTCAATGTCAAAGTTTGACATTAAGATTGAGTTATCCACTTTCAAGCTGTTCGTTTATGAACGTTTCTTTGACCCCTGAATTGGAACAGTTCGTCCACGAGAAGGTCAAGAGCGGCAGATATCTATCTGCTAGTGAAGTTGTACGGGAAGCTCTACGGCTGCTAGAGGAACGAGATCACCTCTACCAGGCAAAGCTGACCGAACTGCGGAAACATCTGGAGATCGGCATTGAGCAGGCGGATCGGGGTGAATTAGTTGATAGTGATGATGTGTTTAACGAGCTGGAAAAAGACATTCAGCAGATTGAAGCCGAGCAACGGCGTACCGCTTGAGGGTTAAGATGGCTCGCTGTCGCTTTACTCCTCTGGCGAAACAAGATTTGAAAGAAATTAACCGCTTTATTGCCTGCGATCATCCAAACGCTGCTAGGCGATTTATCGCAGCGATCCAACAGAGGTGCCAAACTCTAGCAGAATTTCCAGACATGGGCAGATCATGGGATGACATGGGTCTTGCCCTTCGCAGCTTTCCCATAGGGGATTACCTCATTTTTTACCGTCCTGGCGTAAAAAGCGGCATTGAGGTAATCGCCGTGGTAAGCGGCTACCGAGACTTAGAGACATTTCTCACCCAGCGATTAGGGAGTTAAGTCAGCAATAGATTGGCACCTGGTCATGGCGCAGCCCGATAACGACGACAGACAGCAGCAGACGACTGTAAAAATTTACAGTATTGACCACGAGGAATATTGGCTCAGGGCTAACGGCTTAAAACAGCTAACTCGCAAGGCCCAGATGCTCTAAAACAGCCTGCGGCACGAACTGAAGATACTGCGCCAAAACAACGGGTTCGTCTTTTAGCCCCTCTACCGTTTCCTGCACATCGCGCAAGCTCTCAGGAGTAAACCAGCCTGAATCAATTTGAATAACGGTTTCAGGCTGTCCCAACATCGCTAACGCTTCAGGGAGTTCGACTGGATCACCCGCCCCTTGAATAGTATTTACAGCAGAGGGTGATCCAATCTCCCCAGAGGTAGATGAAAGAGTCTGCCGCCGGGCCTGCCGTCGATCGAGCACTCCCTTCAGTTGTTGCCAGTGCTCTGAATCTAGCCTGTGGACTCGGAGCTTCTCGCCCTCATGCCCCTCGACGGAGCGTGACCAGGTGGGCTTCGCCCGTTTAATCCCTAACTGGTCAAGCATCTGGTGAACGATCTGGGTGTCACTCATCGACGGTGAAATGGTGAAATTCAAGGCAATTTGCACCCGTGGGGCCATCTCTCTAGCCTTGTCGGCATAGGGTTTGAGGTCATACTTCGTCCATGTCCAACCGGCCAGGATGCGGTGAATCAATTCGGTTAGCCCCAGGCTCTCTCTGATCCATCGCCGGACTTCGGTATGGGCAATGTCCCAGGGGCAATGGCCCTTATTCCAGGTGGCTTGTTTCTCCAGGGACTTCACCGATCGGTCTAGCGCCAAATTTGGATATAACTGAGCCTCCAGATTCAAGATTTCCCCCCGTCGCCGCCCCTCCTGATCCCACAGGATGTTCTCCAGGGTGAGGTCATCCAGGACATAAAAGTCTTTGAGGTAGAACTTTTCAACGGCTAACTTTTCCTCCGGCTCTAACCCCTCCTTTTTTTCCAGGGCCAGAACCTCGGCGTAGGTCAAATCCTCCGCCTGAAGCCGCGCTTTGGCATCGGCTCCCAATTGTTCATGCCGAATGGTCAATAGCAGGGTCTTCATCACGGGATTAGCAGCTCGCTGCTCTACTGTGACTAAATTGCCCTCAAATTTGAGCCGTACCAGCACCGAGTCGCGGAACTCATTCATGCTCTGATTCTGCCTTGCCGCAATTTCACAGTACAGCCGCAGGTGGGGATCGGCGTTCCAATCGTAGTTAGAAATCTCCCCGGCCATGTCTTCTCTTAAGCTGGAGCGAATCAGGCTGGCTGTGGCAGAAACCTGCTGCTGCAGATGCCGCCTGAATTCCCTGGGATGGATGGCGCGACTCACCTTGGAGTAGTTATTGCCCCGTTTGGCGCACCACACCACTCGCGGCACGGGTTCCCGCACCCGCCCCAAAGCCTGGGCCACATCTGCATCGGTGCTGGAGACCCCCGAAAAAATCCCGTAAACCGTGGCGATTCTCCCCTGAGCCTCGATCGACACCCCGGTAGCAACAGAAGGAGAGCAGATATAGAGATCAAAGTCCCCCCGCTCAATCACCTGGTCTGGGGTTTGGATAAATTCCCGCTCCTGTTCGCCCCCGCTGGTATCGGAGTTGATCAACAGCACCCGTTTCTCCGGGCATTCATGGGCCAGGAGCCGCAGCAGTTGTTTGGTCAGTGCCTTACTGTCCGTGGTGATAAACAGTTGTTGCCCTGGCTCCAAGGTTTGAGCAGCGGTCAGGCATTCCCCAACCGCCACCGCCCGATCGTTCGTGTCAAGGAATCGTACCGGGTAGCCCTGGGGCCGATGGGTATTACGAATCAGGAAGACAGGCTGCTCGTCCCCCCGCAACTCCCGCAGGTAGACCAGGGTGGCATTGTCCAGGTCGGCATCCGCCACAATCACCCGCCGGGCTAGTCGGATCAGTTCCCGCAATCGGGCCAGCAGCGCCGGACGTTTACCTTCCTTGGCACAGGTGCTGGAGGTCAAAATGTGGCGCACCACCTGCACCACCTCATCCAGGATCAGGTCACAGTCAGCAAATTTGTTCGGGTCGATCGACAACAGGGAATCGACGCAAAAGCCCAGGCGCAGGGTGTAGGCGGAACCATTGATAAAGGCTCCGTTCGCCTTGTCCACATCTCCCAGGTAATCCAGACCCAACCGAGCCGATAGGTTCCGCATCAGCGCGATCCGATGTCCGGCCGCCAGCACTTTATTAGAGTCCCCGACCTGCTGGGCCGTGAACTTGGTTTTGCCCGTTCCTTTGGCACTGGAGATCCCAATGATGCCCCGCTCTGGCAAAGCCGCGCATTCCAGGGTCGAGAGATCCTGGGTATTAATTTTGAGGTCTGCCCGGTCGGTCAGATTCCCTTCCAACCGTTGCCAGATCCGCCAGTGGCTTAAGAGCAGTGCCTCTGAGTATGCCCGCTCAAACGCGGCAAAGCCCTGGTTGGCGATCAGATCATCTATCCCTTTGCCCAGGCGACCATCCCAGGAGAGGATACTAACCTGCGCTCCCGCTTCATGAAGTAATCCCCCAAACCGCCGTAGGGCAGAATTGACCCGCCTGCGAGTTTTCTGGCTTTCGTCCTGGTCAAAGGCCAGATGGATTGTCCGCCCTGGCTGGCAGAAGCGAAGGACATCCGGAATCAGATAGGGGCTAACGGGGTTCCCTAACTCATCCTTGACTCGATAGCCTGCATTCACCCCATAGAGCGAAATCGCGATAACGCCCTCAGAGAGCAGAGATAGAGACTTTTTACCCCCCTCGGTAAACACAATCGGGATCTCTGGATGGGTTTCAACAAACTCCCAAAAAGCGCCCTCCGAGGGAATGATCGTGGAATACCGCTGCTCAATTTTTTGCCGAATTGCTGCAGGAACGGCGGGCAAGAAAGCCCGTGACCCGTATCCCTTCGGGGCACCGTAGGATTTTTTCCCTCGCTGGATGCCATGACTCAGCTTGGCCTGCCAGTCAGACCCATCCTCATTCTTAAATAGGGCCGCAAACTCGTTCTCTCTGGCTTGTTTGCCAAAACGCACGATTCGCACCCATCCCAGCGCCTCATGGATGGGATAGGCAACTTCTCCACCTGGGAGAATTTCTGTGTCTTCGATGAACTGGATCGCACTGGAAAAGAGAGCAGGAGCGACCGCGCTGCCCTGCAAAAATTCCCGTTCAATCTGGGACTGAAACTCGGAAAACGTCACGGTGGAGAGAGTGTTAGCCATTGGCTTTCCCCCCTCTCTGCTGGGATTGAGAGGCAAGCCCCTGAGAAACGACAACCCTTCCCCTTAAACCGCCATGACGAGCGGAATTGCGACGGAAACTTGTATCCAAGCCAGGGATCGCAACGGCATCCCCGCAGATCCAGCCACGTTCTCCGTTAGTAAGCGATCTAGCATAATGCCGTCCCAGCTTAATTTCTACCTTTCGGAGTAGGGCAGATTTAACCCGTTTTGCAGCTATTTGTAGCGGCTTCGTTTTTGATTTCTGTTGAGGGACTGGATCTGCGCCAGAATCCCCAAATGATCGGACTTTTGACACTTTCGATTCCTTTGTAGAGGGGGACAAAGGAACCAGAGCATCCGTCGTTCTCAACCGAATCTAGCGTCACTCCGTCATGAATGGAGCGTTGCCAAATCTTCAAAAACAGCAAAAGGTAAGCCATACCGGGATTTCAGTGCTACCCTGATGCAAACCCAATTAAAATTGGGGTAGGATTGAAGATAACGGGCGTAAGCCCTTCCGATTTGAACGTCGGGTTTTGCAAGGCAAGCAAAATTTAATACCCTGGTTCGTTGTAGAAGCCCGTGTCCTTGCAGGACTGGGCTTCTGCGTTTTAAACATTACTCGAATCTGGACAACCAAGCGCGAACAAAATTGAGAATTTCTTCCTCCTGAATTACAAATGCAGTACCTTTTCTCCTGAGGGCCAGGATCTTGATGTCCCCCAACTCTGAATAGAGGTGGGGATTATGGTCTTCAGAGCGTGTTGGATGCCATAAGACCAAAACTCTAGCTGTAGGGGTTTTTTGAGCTTCTCTTGAACTCAAGCCAAATAACGCCCTGTTTTTATCCAGCCAAACCTTGTAATCTGCCAGTTCCACCAGAGGGCAAGGGTGCCAAAGGCTTAACCCACCTCGTTTCCTCTTAATTTGTAGAACTTCCTTCGATTCGTTGTAAACAACCTCACTGTCTCCCTTTGAGCGGATTGAGAGGAAGATATGGGTTTTTTTAGGGAACCGGATAAACAGGTCGATCGGATTGTGGATCTTAACCCCCTGGGTTTCTCCCAGCCCTTGCACTGGAAAGACCTGTATCCCTTGATCTGCGAAGTTTTCCAGCAGTAAGGTTGTGACTTTCTCTAGCCTCGCAATCTTTTCAACTCGAACCATCGGTGAGTAGGCCAGTCCGAAGAGGAGAAGACCAGGGGGAAAAAAAGCTCCAGCCGCGATCGCGCTACCACCTGCTGCCATAGCCTGATTGGAAAGGAAGTCCTTTTCCTTTCTCAGTTGCTCTAACGCTTCCCAGTTGTGAATTGGGAGGGTGAAATTAGTTGTCGCTTGCTGTACCACGGCAAAGCTCATTGTCCACTACCTCCTATTTTGTCTTTCCCACGTCGTTGCTGGGCTGCGGCAAAAACTTGAATCGCTTTTAGATTCAAGCCCTGCAAGGTCGGGGAAACGATTTTGTCATTCTCCCTATACCGTTTGGGTTGGTACTTCCCTTCAACCAGCTCATAGACGGTGATAGTAGGAGCTTTGGGAAAGCCAATGTACTTAGCTGCTCCTAATCCTTCGTGGTCAACGACCCAGTATTCCTTGACTCCGAGGAGCTGATACTCCTTAAGTTTTACGTCGTAGTCCTCGGTACTGGAGCTAGGGCTAACAATCTCAACGACGATCGGGGCTGGAACTGTCAGCACGGCAGTTTGGTTCAGAACAGGCTCGATTTCGTCAAACGGCACGACGGTCACATCGGGCAGGCGAGAGCTATCTGAATCTGTACGCTGTCCAGATTCGCGTACAGCAACCCAGTCATACCCTGATTGCTCAATCGCTGTTTCAAAGGCCCGCTCAAGAAATCGGGCGATCAAAATATGTTCCCAGGTAGGAGGTGTCATCTCGACTAGTTCCCCTCGCACCAGTTCCCACCGCTCATCGGTCTGAGCGCAAAAGTCGATATATTCCTCAAAACTCACTCTCGGTCTAACTTTTGCCTGTGTCATGGCGATCGCCTTAGCCTGGTGCTTATATCAATAATGCCTTAGATCCCTTAGCCAAGTGCTTTTTCGAGCATTACTGAAGCCTCCGACGAAACTCTCGTACTGCTTCAGCGTGGTTGTCTATGTTGATGCAAGCTACCAGGAGCGTGATGTTCAGGTCTGGCAGAACTTGGGACTGTTGAATTTCAACATATCCATTTCCCTGGAGCTGATAGAGGGACAGTTTTTCCTTTTCCCAAAACCAGACTTCGGGAATTCCAAGCCGTTTGTATGCCTCTAACTTGTTGATGCCGCCACTGGTAATGACAATCTCAATTGCTAAATCAGGGCGTTCTCTGTTTCCTCCTAGCTCATAAGACTCGTCAGCCTGCCTCCTAACTAGCCCTGCTTCATTCTCCAAGGTCATGGAGCCAGTAGGCGTGAAATCTAGTTCTAAGAACTCCAGGTAAGCCTCTACTAATGCGGCAATGCGCTTCTTGATCGTTTCGTGTTTCCTCCCAGGCATTTTTCGGATCTCTAATACTCCATCCAGAAATGACAATCGCACACCTGGACGGTCTAGCAGTTGTTCAACTGCCTTGAACTCTCTCCATGTGAAGCCATCTAATAGGATGGGGTCAGTATCTTTTTCTAAAATTGCTGCTGTCATCAGACCTGCCCTCCTATGTTAAAGATGCCTGAAAGAATACGAAAAATGGACAAAAGTCCTGATTTACTACCTTTCAGGTTTTCCCTACCTCAGATGAGATCGATTTTGCCTATATCAATAATGCCTCAGATCCCTTAGCTGAGTGCTTTTTCGATCTCGGCCCCTAATCGAGTAAGCGTCTTCTCTTTCATAAAATCAGCCGCTGCCCGTGCTGATTCAGCCAAAATGGTGTCGGTATTGGGAGTCAGTTTAAGTGCTGAACCCAAATAGCCCAGTGACCTGCAAAAGCTATCGGCAAGATTCGTTGAAGCTAGCCGTTTCACTTTTTGGTGATCGCCCACTTGAAATGCCTCAAGTGCTTGAGTATGAAGTTCGGTTTCAGGCGTTCCAAGCGTTTCGAGGATAGCGTTTACGGCTTGGGTCACTTTTTCTAAGGTGAATTCAGGGGTTTGTGTGGCTTGCATTGTCTTTCCTAAGCTTTTAGCTGCAATTCAAATAAATTCTTATTGCTAGAGATTTTAGGTTCAATCTGTTTTTTCTTCTTCCTTGGTTTTGCCAGCTTGGCAGCGATCGCGCAGTTCCATCAGAACTTCAGTCTCAATGCCTGCAGCATGAGCGAGCGTTACCAGTTGAGCATTTGTAGGCATTTCCCCAGACGCTAACTGGATCAAGAACTCTTTAAGGTCAGCAGGGGTAGAAACAGGTTTCTTCTTCAATTCAGGAATCTTGCCGTTTTCAAGGGCTTCTCTAACTTCCCTTTCAATGATGAACGCGCCCAATGAAGCAGACTTATTGTCTTCAGACTCAGCCCAACGCTCCAATGCCTCATAAATTCCGTTCGGTAGCGTCAAGTAAAGCCGCTTACCTTTGCCGCGTTCGCTCACATAGATCCTCAAAACCTGCTTCCACAAGTTTACAGCACCTTTTCTGCTGCTAGATCGTGGCTTTTTTCTTGAAAAGTTCATTTATGTGGCTAGATAGCAACAAAAATGATGCTAACATGATTCGTAGCGAACGGGAAAGATTCGCAGCGTCCACCCCCAATACCTTGCGACTGCTTACAGATTTTTCTAAGGAGAATACGAACGATGGATAGAAGCGTTGATCTGCTTACCTCTCAGGTTTTCTCTGTCTCAGGTGCGATCGATCTCGCCTTGCCCTCCGAATGTTCCTACGCCCCGTCGCACGAAGCCGCTGCGAACGGCGCTACGAACGAAGAATTTGACGGGTGCGAACAGGAAAACCCTCGGCTGACCCCTGTTGATGAACTGCTCAAAGTCAAGCATTGGAAACCCGCAGAACCCCAGTTCTGTAAAGAGATCGCCGCGCACTACGGGCAGTCGAAGCGAAATATTCAGAAATGGTTCGTTGATCTTAGGGAAATTGCCCCCTGGTTGTCCGAGGCAGAATTGCGGTTGAGCGACGATCGCTATACTCCCCTCGCTGTTGAGCTTTTAGGGCATCGCTATTTTGCTGGTTCTAAAAAGAAGTGGGAGTTGGTTTTACGGGAATTGTTTGCCGATCGTGTTTCCCCATCTCAAAATCGGGATGACCTGCCTCTCAGCCCTACCGAGGTTGTGGCACCCGATACTCACTACTCTGCAAGAGGTGATCGCCCCGGTGGAATGGTCTTGCATACAGGTTCATCCCTTGCCATGCCTGCGATTCCTGGTATTGTTTCACCCTGTAATGACACAGCTTATCTAACTCAGATTCAACAACGAATGCAGGAGTTTGAGGCTCTCCAGCAAGAGGCGATTGCTCAGATGCATGAGCAGTTCCAGCAAGCTCAATCTCTAAATACCCAATATCAGGAGGCTATCAGCCTTAGCGATGAACTGCTGCTGAAAGAGTTTCAACTGAAGGGTGTTCAGTTGGGCTACACCGCCCTGCAACTAAAGCAGCAAGCCTTCAAAGCCACAGTCCAAGCGGCTGAAGCTGGTTCTCTTCCTGTGCCGGGAAAGCCTCAAGGCGAAAAAGGTCAATCGCAATCAGCGTAATCGTTTTGGCGATCGGTCTATTTTTAATCTGGCTGATTGTGCCGATCCCCCAGACCTTTTACCCCTCTCAGCCCAATGGAAAGTACGAACCTCGCTAAAGTGGCTACCGCAAACTTTGAGCTAAACCACTTACTACTTGAGATTCAACGCGCTCAAGCTGCCTGTTCCCTGACTGAAATGGAATCTCGAATCGCTGCTCAGACAACTAATCTAGCCCTGATCCGCTATCAGCAAGCACAGGTTTCTTTAGCCCTGGAAGTTGCTCTAAATGTTGACAACTCAAAACTATAAAACCCACTCTGTCTAGTTTTCGAGGCTCTAGAGAGTGGGATACCCAAAGGTACAAAACCCATGATAGCCACAGAAATCGAATTGCCAGAATCCCTGTTCCGCCGCATCCAAGCTTTGCTTGACCTCTATCCCAACGAATCAATTGATTCTCTCTTCACACGAGCAATTGAGGCTTACCTGGCTCAGCAACCTACCTGAAGTACTCCGGCGATCTCCCTCCTCACGCAAATGGTGATTGCCCACGTCAAACCCTTATCAATCAAGGTTTTATCTATGCAGCAGTATTTACAGCAACTCATCCCTGCTCCCAACGTAGGGTATCTTTTCCCCCATCGTGCCGCTATTGGAGCGTTCGGGGTTCCTAACGAATACCAGCTAAACAAACATCGTCCCAAGCTCCTGGAAAACCAGCACTGGTTCAAGATCCGAGGGGATGACCACATCGATCGTGTTTTTTACTCCCTGGCTGGCTTGCTACTGCTAGCAGACTTGATTGGAACCCCGCAGGCTCAAGCTTTTAAGCGATCTCTTATTCAATACTGTCAGGGAGGAGCGATCGTCAGAAGCCAACCTGCCGTTCTCTATTCCCCCCTGTCTCCCACCGAGGTATACGCTGAACCTGCTCCTACAGAGGCTTTTGAGCTAAATTCTTGGCCCGCTCAAACTCTCACCCCCACTGATCCGGCCTACTCGGTAGCTCCTTACCTCCAACCGGACATCTTGCAGGCTGTGAATCAAGCAATTTCTTCTCACTCTGCCGCCCCGGATGGTGTGGTTTCTTCTTCTGGCTCCCTCAGTCCAGCAGAGACTGCTGCCTTAATCTTTGAGGCCCAGCGGGTTGTCGGTGAGCAGATTTTTCAAGCTCAACGCCTTTCTGCGGAAAAGTCCCAGCCCCCTTCTGAGATCCATGTAACGGTCAATCTCCTCGATCGGTGGAATTCCTGGTTAGACCAACAGGACGCTTTCGCCTTCTCCCTGTTTGCCATCGGCATGGTTTTCTTCATCGGGTTAGGTAGCTGGCTCCTGGTTGATAGTGCCGTTCGTCAGCCTCCAGCCCCAACTCCCAGCTACAACACTCAAAGCACCTGGAGGTAGACCGACTATGTATTACACCCGTCGCAATCTCGCCTACGTTATGTGGTTTCTGATCGCCCTGGTCGCTGCCTACTGCGGCCTCCGACTGGCCCTGGCCTACGGGCAGTCCGAGCGAGTTCTAGAAGTTGCGGCCCTGGCGATTGCCTACTCCCTGGTTTCCCTCGTTGCCAATGCCTCCAAGATTTTCGATTAGCCCAAAACCCCACTACAGGAGACTTTTGTATGGCTGACACCTCTCGCAAACCCCGTTCCCGACGCTCTGATGTTGAGTTATCTGGTAGTTCTAGCTCTCCCCAGCACAGTACCAGTAGTTTGCCTGCTGCCTTCGACTTAGGAGCCGTGGAGCATGGATTGAATTACCCAGAGTTCGACCCTAATGCCCACTTTGCCAACGACTTATTTACCGACTCATCCCCTCTCCCTCGCACGTCCAAAGCCGATGCGGACGCAGCCTGCACGTCGATCGAGGAAAAGAGGCAAACTCTGAGGGTTGCTCAGGGCAATATCGCTTTGAACCAGGACGTGGTGAACACAGGGGTTGCTTTCCAGAAGTTTGTCGGCACTGTAATCGATTACAGTACGGCCAAAGTTAACAACCACAGCAAGTTTATTCATTATCAGACTGCTCGGACTAACCTCGAAACGGCTCAAGTCAAGTGGGGGCAGGCGCAAGAGCGGCTTTACCAGGAGCAAGCCATCCTTGACGGCATGGTGGAGATGACCCCTCTGATCCGCGAAGAGTGGGAACAGAAGAAAGCGCTAAAACATAGTCGCATTGCCGATTTAAAGCAATCTGTCTTTGAAGCCAGTGCAAAACTTGATGCGGATGTGCGGCAGCTTACCAATGCAGTTTAGGGGGGATTGCGATGGAACAGGCCGAACTACTTCAACAACTCAAACAGCCGAAACTGATTGCTGATCTTGCTGCTGGCGCGATTGCCGTGTTGGGGTTGTTCGGCTGCTTCAGCGAAACCCAGGTCACCAAAAACCTCTCTCTCGCTGCGTTGATGGCGGGTGTCGGTTCCTTAGCCGGGAATGCTGCGATCGCTAGCCTCTACGCTGAAACTGCTGCCAAAGTTCTCGACAACGAACTCTCTCGGCATGGTCAAGCTCTACAACTGTCTGAATTTCACGTTACAGAGTTGACCAACAAAGTCGAGGAGTGGAAGGTCTTTTGGGCGCAAAAGCACCAGGAGATTGAAGCCGTCAATCTTCGGTTGCTGCAATCTCAGCAGGCCCTTGCTACGGCCCAACAGGAGGCATCTGAAGTTCATCGCTATGCTGACCTTCTACAATCCTCCATTGAGAGCTTTGAGGCACAACTTGGTTCTCTTCGAGAGCAGGGAGAACAAGAACGGCACTGTGGCGAAGTCCTACAACAACAGCTATCCCAGGCTCAAACCTCTCTGTCTGCGGCCCGGGCGAAGGCTGAAGAGTCCCGCCATCAGGTAGATACCCTTCAGAAACGGCTTGATACCCTGATTGCCGACCAACAGCAGGAGCGGCAACAGTTCAACCGCGCCTTTGAATTCCTGGCCGTGAGTGTCAAACAGTCCATGTCCGATGCAGTGGTGGAATATCGTGATCGCCTCCTGTCAGCAATTGAGAGCAGCGCCCGTCAACGTCCCGCCGATTACCGTGATCGGCTCCTAATGGGTACAAAGGAGGGCAATTCTCAGACCTTAGACATTACTCCCCAGTTACAACGCCTTGCGGGTGAAGTTAAGCACGTTGCCACCGACCACTTGGCCCACATCGCTAATCTTTCCCACTTCAGCAATCCTCAGTCTTTCCTCGAAGAAGCTATCAGTCTATTGCAGCAGGAGTTTGAGGAACTGTCAGCCCTGAAGGTCAAGTACCGCAACACCTTAAACACGGGGGACAAGCTGATTTTCCAGGCAGAGATCAGCAAACAACAAACGGAAGTAGATAAGCTGCGCCTCGACCTGGAGCAGTATCGCCAAAATTCTATCCCCAGAAGTCAGCACGAGGCGATTTTGAGCGAGTTTCAAGTCAGGAAGGAGGAAGTCTTCAATTCTTTGGCTCAACAGGCTGAAGCCCTTGAAACAGAGCTTAACAGCGATACCGATGCTTACATCCAAAAGCTTCTCGGCCAAATCGATCTGGCAACCCGTGAAATCGCCAGGTTGAAGGAGCAGATTGAGGAGTTGCGCAAACCCCACAACTTCAATCCTGCCACTCGGGATGATCTGAGGATGGGTAATCAGATCATCGAATACTTCTGGCTGCATGGCTTACTCCTCGACCGAGCAGGGAGTGACTACCGCAAGCATGAAGCGGTTCTGCATTTCCACACCGATCGCAATCCCCGCCTGGTGCTGCCTGGTGAACTGAATGAACACGCTGATAAACTGCCCCAGGTCTTGCGTTGCCTCAACACGCCGAAGTTTGAGTATGATTCAGAGTCCGGTTTAATGTCGGTCAAGCTGGCTCTGTCCCGCAAGCCACCGATCGGGGCAGAGGATGTGTCCCGCTTGTGGAAGTCCAAGTCACAGTTTGAAAAGCTGGCGGCTCAATGGATTCGGGTCAGGGTTACAGGTGGAAGTGAAGCAGGTAAAAGCCCCACTGCTGAAAACATTGCAATATGCCTTCTAAAAGCTCATCCCGGCAAAGTCAAGCTATCCAACCCGCAGTACCATAGCCGCAAAAATTACTGGTCAATTCCCGTCACCTGGACTTCCCACAAAGAATCGGTTGAAGGGATGAAGGAACTGGCTGAACGGGTTGAAAAGCGTTCTGCCGGATTGGAGGGCTTTGAGGAGTTCGTTCTCTATATGTTTGATGAAATCGATAGCACTTTCGTCAAACACAAATCCGCTTCTCAGTATGTCCTTTCTGCCGTCAAGCAGGCTTCTCACCAGAATCTTGGCATGGTCTTTATTGGGCAGAATGCCAACGCTTCCGAATACCCAGGCATGGATCGGAGCGACTTTGAAAACTGCGTGAATGTCCATATCGGAGGCAACGCCAAACACGCGATCGTCAACTCCAATATGTCTTCGGAGCTAAAGACCGAATTGCAGAACCAGTACGACAAACTGATGGAGTTCTGTGAGGCTAAAAATGCAGAATTGAGCCTGGATAGAACAGATCCACAAGCCTATCGGTTTGCCCTGGTGATTGAGCCACAGAAGAAGCCTTACTTCATTGAGCTTCCGTACTTTGGTTGTTACACATTTGACCAGCTTGAACCCGTAAATACCTGTACTCCAGCTAATGCAGCGATGCCTGTAAGCAATACAGCCAGTGCAGTGAACGATGCAGCAAATGCCGATTCTATCGTTGCAGCAAAGCTGGCAGCAGATGCCTATATAGGGTCTGGCTGTCCAAAGTGTGAGGATGGCATTTTGGGCCGAGTTAAAACCTCCAGGGGTAATAAATACTACGTCTGTGATACCTGTGGAAAATCTACCTCTGAAAATATTCTTTCTGCCCAATCCCAATCAACTCAGTCCAATCATTAAATTCAGAAATAGCTATGAACCGCTCACAAATCGTTTTTGCTGGTGGAGCGATCGCCCTGATGGTTGGAGGCACCGCCGCACTATCAAATTCAAATCAAAAATCTGGCTCTGGTTCGGCGCTGGCAATTCAGTCAGGCTCACTGTTGCCTGTACCCTCACCTGTTGCCCCAGGCCCAGCGCAGCAAATCAGCCCTTTGCCTGAACCAGTGTCGCCTGAACCTTCCCCTTTCTATCTCAGCCAGCGGATTAGCACTTGTGCTGGAGTAGGGAGCAACGCCAATTTCCGGGCTTACCCAAGTCTGGATTCTCGTGCTGTCCTGGGGGTGGTTGCTTATGGTAGTTCAGTTCGACTGACTGGCAGAGTAATTCATGGAGATGGGGTCGAATGGTTCGAGGCGATCTCCCCTGTACTTTTCCCCTCTCTAGATTCCAATGCCCAGAACAAGCTGGAATCAGGCCAGGTTGGGTGGATTGCGTCCTGTTTTGTTAGAGGTCGGTGAGATAGCACGTTAACGTGCAACCATACAGTAGCAAAATGACATCAAAACGTATTCATAATGATGTCATTCTGCTACGACCCGTAGCAAAAACTCTCTAAACGGCACGGATTGCCTCCTTGAGAACGGTTTCCCGCAGATGGGGACGTAGAGACTCGGACGTGCCCACATCTACTGAGCAACCGAGCAATTCTTCTAAAAACGATTGCAGCCCTAACAATGTAAACAGCCCTACTGGACGCTTAAACTTCACTAAAAAATCTACATCACTTTCGGGTGTTGCCTGACCCCGTGCCACTGAGCCAAATAAAAACAGTTCCTTGACAGCGAACTCATCAAGACGGTCTCTGTGGGCATCCAGCAAATCTAAAACTCGTTGCTTATCCATAGTCTAATTCAGTACAGAGTCAGCAGTTTGATTTCAATTTAGTGTCATAAGAATGTCAAAATGATGTCATTCTGAATTTGTTTTGATGGCAATTTGCAACTATTCTGATTTATTCTCTTGTTCCAACTTTTCAATAATGGCCTCAAGAATCCAGGAGTTCCGGCTACGCTTAGGGCGGCAGTTTTTAGCGGCCGCATCAAGTTCTGCTAGTAAATCCTTAGGTACGCGCAGAGTTACTGCGATAGTCTCCTCTTCCTTCTTCTCCAGCTTGGGTGCTTCTGGGGACATTTGGACTTCTGGGGAAGGCGATACAGAGACTCCAGCAGGGGAGCCACCCGCGTTGATAAATTCTTCTACCGTACTAGGTTTCCGGCGAATAGCCATCAGTCTGACCTCTCTTTGATATTAAAGTGATGTCACTATGATACTTAAATGAATCTATTTTGATTTCTTTTTGCTTGTAAATACTAGCTTATACAGTTTTTCTATCTCCTCGATTGCCTTACTATCACTGGGCTTTAGCTCCATAACTGCCAAGCCTTTTGCCGCTCCATTACGAAATGCCTTCCGGTTCACTATGGGGCAGTCCAGGTAAATTAACCCTGCGATTTCCCGTGCGATCGCTGCCGCCTCTTCGTTGTCGGCCCCCTTTGGATCTGCCTTGTTGAGTAAGCAGAATGCTTGAATTTTCTCGTTGAATGCTCTGGCTTCTTCCACTAACTGAGCAACTGACTCTAATGTCCAAATGTCGAAAGAACCAGGGAAAACGGGAATTAAATAGATGTCTGCGATCGAGAGTGCGGCTCTTTGACCAGCAGTATCCCGTCCGCCCACGTCGATCACGGTGTCGTCGTGTTTAGGGGCCAACCTCAATACCTCTGATCTCACGGCTGACCCGTGCAGTTTGATGGAGGTGTATCCTGCCCCACCCTGGTTCTCTAATGTCTCGTTTCTTACGGCGGTAAAGTCAGTCGCTGAACCCTGCTCGTCAGCGTCAACTAAAAGTACATCCTTTTTTGCTCGTGACCTCATCACAGCTAGGTTTGTGGCAAGGGTCGTCTTGCCCACCCCTCCTTTAGTTCCCCCGATCACAACAATGCTCATCTAAACCTCCTGATGTCAGAACGAGAGAATAATAACACCGTAAAGCAGTCATTCCGAATTCAAAATGATGTCATTTTGATGATGAGATCTTTTTGATGTCAATTTGATGTCGAAAAGATGCTTCGGCCCTTGATGCCATATTGACAGCATTTTGATTGCTATTTTCAAAGACTGCCATTGGCTTGAACCTCCAGAGTGGATGCCCTGATTCTTGCTTATCCTACGAGCCCAAAGAAATAAAGCAGTCATTCCGAATTCAAAATGATGTCATTTTGATGATGAGATCTTTTTGATGTCAATTTGATGTCAGTATTGTACTTTCACGCTAGATGTCATATTGACATCATTTTGATTGCTACCTTCAAAGACTGTCACTGGCTTGAATCTTAAAGTAGACATCCCGATTCTTCTCCTTGTCCTAGCAAATTCAAAGAAGTAAAGCAGGCACTCCGCATTCAAAATGACATCATTTTGATGGCAAGTTCTTTTTAGTACCATAATGACATCATTCTGAAATCATTATGATTGTTATCCTTAAGGCTTTCGCTGTCTACAGCTCAAGTCCCTGAGATTTTTTAGGCTGAGCCAGTTTTCCTGATTTGGTGGGTGGTTGTTGGTTCTGCAATTTTTCCTGTTCTTTCTGCTTCTTCCTTGCCGCTTCCTGTAACCTCCATTCTTCAAACTGCTGCATTATTAATCGTCGCCATGCCTGCAACTGTTGGATGTCGGTGGGAGTTAACCCGGTGGATTGATACCCTTTTTCTGAACATCTCAGCAGTTTCTCACCCGTCCGGTAAAGTTCTGGATACCCGCTGGAACCAGATTGAATTTGATAGCCTCCCTTGAATGTTGCGGCTTTCAGATTGGGTAGCACTGCTCTCGAATGTTCCCAGATGTCCTGAATCAGTTGGGTCGCTTCCCAAAGCTCAATCTGTTGGTTAATTTCTTCCTCTGATTGCGATCGCTCCAGTTTAGGCAGTGGGCCTGGGCCTGGATCTGGATAGTTGAGCTGAGCCAGAATAGCTTGGCATTTTTCAGCAGACATTTCATTCAATTGCCGCAGCATCGGATCGTCCCGCTGTGGTTGGTAGTCCACCCCGGCATATTCGTGTAGTCCATTGAAAGAGTAGCGATCGCCCAGTTGCCGCCCCTTAAAATGCTTGCCCTCAGCTCCGAAACTAATCCCCTTCCCGTCGCCAAATTCATGGAAGTGCATGGTGTAGCCTTTGGCCTTGATTCGTGTCATCAGTAGGGGCATTGAAGGGTGATCTGCCAATGCTTCATCGAGGGCCGTCCGGAGGGTGTCTTTGGTAAGCATCTGTCCCTGCTCCCGTAACTTCACTTCCTTGATCGACGTATTGATCCGGGTTCCCTTTGCTGTGGGTGGGCAATACTGCAAGCGCCACTTCTGTTCAAGTTGCCGTTCAACGTCCTTCAGCTTCACCCGTTCGTAGGCATCATCCACCCAGGTTCCATCAAGCCGAACCGTTGACGCTAAAACATGCAAGTGATGAACGCCGTGCTTATCAATTTTTTCAAAATGCTCTACTGCAAAGAACTGGCAATTCTGTCCATGTCCCCGCATTGCCAGGACATCATCAATAATGCCTTTCTTGGTTTCAATGTCGGGATTCTCGCCGGGTGGAAAGCTGATTTTGTACTGGACGTAAGTCCGTTCAACTTGCTGATTCTGATCAGCGGAAAACCTCAGTTCTTCCGTTAGCTCCTGCTCAGTCTCCCCAAACATATTGGTATGGAGGATGGGATTTTCGCTCTCCTGACCTTTTTCCCGTTTATCTGGTCGGAGCAGGTAACTCATCACCGACCCAGGCTGACGACCGCGATCGACGATAATTCTCAAGAGTTGCGCTCCACATGCCGGGATAACCGGTATAAGACGATTTCTCGCCCGATTTCCTGGCACACAGCGATCGCCTCTTTCTGAAGTTCAGAGGTCGGTATCGTCTTTAAGTTCTGATTCAATTCCATCAACTGAGCGTAGAGGTTTGCCAGGGTTGCTGAGTCCTCACTATCTCTAGCCCGTCCGTCGTCCAGTCCCTTTCTAAGCAGGTAAGAATTAACGCTCAGTTTGACTGCTTCTGCCTTTGTTTTGATTCGGTCTCGTTCCGCCTCAGTACAGCGAACTAAAATTTGAGCCATGCTATCACCTGCCACAACTTGATAAAAAGCATAGCAAACTAAGCCGTATATTTACGAATGTTCAGGTATTAAAAAACACCTAGTATATAGTTCTGAGAAGTTTGCCAGAGTTAACCTGATAGTCTCAGGTAATTAGAGAGTAATTAAAGTGGTAAAAATCACAAAAGAATCTTTAGAGGCGTTTCAATCAACGTTAGAAACAGTTGATGCTTCCTGGCAAACTGAATTTAATTTGCGCGAAACTGTACGTCAGTCTTTCGAGCCAATAAAAAAGGCAAGAGAGCATAAAGTATCGTGGGAAAGAATTGCAGAAATTCTCAGAAAATCAAGTGATGCAGCCGTTAGCATAAGCCCTGAAAGTATCAGACAGTATTACTTTGAATTCTCGAAAAATCCTGGTTTATTGCCTAAAAAAAGGCGAAAGTCTGGTCAAAATAAAAAGAAACCTAAAAGTAATACGCCTGATAAATCTATGTCTGAAATTCAAGAAATAACCTCTGAAATTTCAGTGGTAGGTCAGTCAGCTTTGCCAGAATCTAAACTGGAAAGTCCTTCACATAATCAGATATCCCAAAAGCTGATATCAGAGGGAGAGCCGGAGATACTGAGTTCCAATGGCTACATAACTATTCGGGCAGCAAAAACAGAACCTGATCCTAAAAATAAAGAGGATATCAGGTCGCAATTTAATTTAGATAGAAGAGGAAAATAAATGACCAGGGTTCATTTTTTTGATGGGGATAAGGGTGGTGTTGGCAAGTCCTTCTGTTGTCGGGCCTTTATTCAATATTTCCTGGATAAAGGAATAGATTTTACCCTAGTCGATGCCGATCGATACAATCCAGACGTAGCAAACCGCTACGCAGAGTTACCATTCAAACTTGCAATTTTTTCCGATAATCCAGATAAAATGAGGGCCGATGACCTTGTTGAGTATGCTAAGGCCAAGCCCGTAGTTATCTCCTTGCCGTCCCAGGTGGGGAAGCCTCTGAATCTGTGGTTAGACGATGCGATCGATGTGGCAAGAAGACATAAAATTCAATTCGTTCGCTGGTTTATATCCAGCGGGTCTTATGAGTCTTTAAATTTGTTTCATATTGCGCTCAAAGAGCATGGTGAAAATATCCCCTTTATCCTGGTGCAGAATCAGGGTGTGGGTGTGGAGTGGGATACCAGCCAGATTGAGGGTTTGCCTGAGTTAATGTCCAAGTTGAAGGTCAAAGTTATTGATTTTCCAAAACTGCCACTTCAGGAGCGCACTTTGCTCGATAAAAATAACCTGACATTAGGTGCAGCAAGGACTTCAGACTTTTTTAAAAATTTGAGTATAAGTCGCGATCGTATTGAAAAATTCCTCGAGAAAGCTTACAAATCTTTTGAAACTACAGGTCTCGCATCGTGAGGGACAATGATGATTTGACAGAGTCAGAAAAGCTTTTGTTGAAAAGGTTTCCCAGTGTTTCTTGTGATGATCCGATTGTCGCGATGGCATCCTGGAATGCTTCGCTTGAGAAAAAAGTTGATGATTTCTCAGATACTGTCAAAGCATTAACTCAAGCCGTTCTGATAGAGGCTGAGCGGGCGAGTCGGCAGAATGATTTGATTGCTAGTCAAAATTTGACTATGCAGCAAATCGCGAAAACCAACGAATCGTTTGAGCAAACCCTGCTACCCTTCCAGCAAACCCTAAGCCTATTGCAGGAGGAATTTGGGTCGCTCAAAAATGCGATTTTAAGACAAGGGCGTAGCTTCCAGAGTTTGGATGAGCAGAGCCACACCTTAAGCAAGAAACTGGACAATCTCAACCTAACGTTGAGATCTTTGGAAACGTTAAAGGCAGTTGATAGCAAAGTGAACGGCTTGGATTCTCAGGGCCAAGCCTTGAGCAAAAAGCTAGACAATCTCAGCTTGACGTTGAAATCTTTGGAAACGTTAAAGGCAGTTGATAGTAAAACGAACGATCTGACGGCCACCCTCAACATCCTGTCCACCAGCGTAGAAAGCCTGACAAAAGATTTAATTGTTGACCGTTGGGTTTCCCGTTCTGCTTTAGTTCTCCTACTCTCCTTTGCTCTGGGGCAAAGTTTGAGCTTGAGTGATTTGGGAAGGTCGTTCCAATCCCAAATTGAGCAGGTTAACAGAAACGTCAATACTTCTCTAATTCGGTTAAAGCGTCTGGAGGATCGTTAACATTCTTTGCTGCCAAACTTTTATATCTGGTAAAAGAGTTTGGGTATCCTAGCTGCGTTGGAATCGTGTTGCAGTCTGGTTTTATGCGTCGTTTTTTGTTGGCCTGTCTGGGGTTGTTGGTCGTTGCTGAAGGGATTCCTGCCTTTCGTTCTGGAGTGATCGCCCAATCAGGAACCCTGGTGAGTGTTCAGTCCATCTCCGATGGGGACACGCTGCGGGTGAAGATGAATGGCAAATCTGTCCGGGTTCGTGCGGCCTGCGCGGATGCCCCCGAGGTGGCCCACAATGCTAAAGAACGGGGGAACCGTGCCGATCGTAATCAATATCAGTGGGGTGAGCGGGCCAAGCAACGGCTGAATCAATTGCTGGTGGGCAATCAGGTGTTACTGGACATCACCGACACGGATCAGTATGGGCGGAAGGTGGCAGAGATCCGTTTGCCCAATGGAACCTTTGTTCAGCAAGCCCTTGTTGCGGAGGGGTTGGCCGTGGCCTATCGTCGCTATTACAAGAATTGCCCCAGTTCGGCATTAATTGACCAGGCTGAGGCCCAGGCCAAGTCAAAGCGGCTGGGGGTGTGGGGTGATCCAGCTTTTGTCATGCCCTCTGTTTTTCGGCAGCAGCGACGAAATTAAAATGATGCAAAGCATAGCTCAACTCCCTACAGTTGGGCTATCCTGGGGTTTCGTGGTTGATTAGAACGTATGATCTCAAGTGACGTAGATACCTTTGAATCAGTTGACCTGTCTCCTGCCGAGCGATCGTGGCTCCGGGATGAACAGGTGCGCCATGAGCGTCTGTTAGCCCAACTCAAAGCAGAGCTTCGTCAGTTTCGGCAGCAGGGCCATAGAGAGGTTGTGCCTGAAGTGCCTGCGGTGATTGAGTCGGTCGTGAAGCCGTCGATCGCTCCCACCCCAGGGCTAGGGCGTGAAAAGCGGCCTCCAGTGGAGGATAAAAAGTCTCTCCCACGCAAGAAAATCGAATTCAATAGTCTGTAATTATTTACCGTCGAGGCTCTTTTGTGTGGAAAGTATCCTATCCCTGTTCAATGGCAAGGCGGTGGGGACAACGAGAGAGGTAAAGACTTCTTTGTCCAGATATACAGAGCGCCATTCCTGCTGGTTCTGTTTCTTGCTCTTCTCAGTACGCTCCTACAGACGTGGGGACAACAGTTTAATTTGCCAGACAGTGTTTGGTAATTTTTGGTACACCCCTACAGGTGTGGGGACAACGGATTTTTGTATAGCTCATACTTTGCGATCGACGGTTGTTAACTTAAGCAGGAGGGGCGACCATCCTGCTTAGGTTCTCATTTAGTCAATGAGAGGCTTATCTTTCCATTGTTCAAGCTGTTGCTGTGCCCATTGCCGTAGTTGCTCATCGGGGTCATTGAGGGTGCGATCTCGTAACAGATCGATCGTGGTTATATGGGTAGGAAAGTAGATCAGCAGAGCTTTTAAGGCAGCTTGACGAGGGTTGCTTTCCCAAAAGTCTGATGATCGTTCAAATGGGTCTTGAATGGCAATTTTGCTCAATACCTCTACCAACTCTGGCAGACTTTTCCAACCCCGCGCTAATGCTTGCACCGCAGCATGCCGAACATCACCGCTCTTATCGGATTGAGCAAGGGTTTTGAGGATGGGTAAGGTGTCGGGGTCATCTTTCCAGCCCCGCGCTAATGCTTGCACTACGACATGCCGAACATCACCGCTCTTATCGGATTGGGCAAGGGTTTTGAGGATGGGTAAGGTGTCGGGGTCGTTTTTCCAGCCCCGCACTAACGCCTGCACTGCTGCACGAACATCGTTATCCTCATCGGATTGGGCAAGGGTTTTGAGGATGGGTAAGGTGTCGGGGTCATCTTTCCAGCCCCGCACTAACGCCTGCACCACGGCATGCCGAGCATTACTGCTCTCATCGGATTGGGCGAGAGTTTTGAGGATGGGCAAGGTGTCGGGGTCGTTTTTCCAGCCCCGCACTAATGCTTGCACCGCGGCATACCGAACATTACTGCTCTCATCGGATTGAGCAAGGGTTTTGAGGATGGGCAAGGTGTCGGGGTTGTTTTTCCAGCCCTGTGCTAGCGCTTGCACCGCGGCATGCCGAACATCACCGCTCTCATCAGATTGGGCGAGAGTTTTGAGGATGGGTAAGGTGTCGGGGTTGTTTTTCCAGCCCCGCGCTAATGCTTGCACCGCAGCACGTCGAACATCACCGCTCTTATCGGATTGGGCGAGAGTTTTGAGGATGGGCAAGGTGTCGGGGTTGTTTTTCCAGCCCCGCGCTAATGCTTGCACCGCGGCATGCCGAACATCACCGCTCTTATCGGATTGGGCGAGGGTTTTAAGCCAGGGCGAGGTGTCGGGGTTGTTTTTCCAGCCCTGTGCTAGCGCTTGCACCGCAGCATGCCGAACATCACCGCTCTTATCGGATTGGGCGAGAGTTTTGAGGATGGGTAAGGTGTCGGGGTTGTTTTTCCAGCCCTGTGCTAGCGCTTGCACCGCAGCATGCCGAACATGATCGCTCTTATCGGATTGGGCAAGAGTTTTAAGCCAGGGTAAGATGTCGGGGCTGTCTTTCCAGCTTTGTGCTAACGCTTGCACCGCAGCACGTCGAACATCATCGCTCTCATCGGATTGAGCGAGAGTTTTGAGGATGGGTAAGGTGTCGGGGTCGTCTTTCCAGCTTTGTGCTAACGCTTCCACCGCGGTACGCCGAACATGATCGCTCTTATCGGATTGGGCGAGAGTTTTAAGCCAGGATAAAGTGTCGGGGTCGTCTTTCCAGCTTTGTGCTAACGCTTTCACCGTAGTAAATCGTACAATGATTTCCTCATCGAATTGGGCGAGAGTTTTGAGGATGGGTAAGGTGTCGGGGTCGTTTTTCCAGCCCTGTGCTAACGCTT
>ERZ1066134.356-NODE-356-length-26951-cov-7.138794_pt1 | contig 26951 bp, 45 predicted proteins | sample MGYA00382781_ERZ1066134 | MGnify/ENA primary metagenome ERZ1066134 (study PRJEB33369, sample SAMEA5778364) | biofilm metagenome | biome: Industrial cooling water; feature: Water cooling tower basin; material: Biofilm | place: United Arab Emirates | collected... | reverse complement strand
GTACAAGTCGTTCGAGGTGGTCTATCGCGCGGCCATCAAACCGCCCAAGGGGCGAGACTGATGGAACTCAATCCGAACCATCCGGTCACATCCGCAGCAAGCGGCATGTGGCACAAGGTGGCCGCGTTGCTTGTGCGGCGCGTCGCGCTGAACGAAGGGCCTGACACCAAAACCGGTGCCGCGGTCGTCATCAGCGAATCCGAGATCGCCGAGCTCGCGCAGGCGGCTGAGCACAACATCACGATCCGATTCGTCGACGGCCTCGGAATCGTGCTCGACATGGTCGATGACGCCGAAGCCGCGCGTCTCGCGCGGCAGGAAGGCGGGCTTCCGGCATGAGCGTGACCAGCGACCGGAACCATCCAGGCATCAACGTTGACCGGGGCGACGGCCAGAACAAGGCGTACCTCGTGCTGTCCGATGCCGAACGCGCAAAGGGATTCGTGCGGCCAGTGCGGCGGAACGGCGGCTCACTGCTGCGCCAGGCGCTCGACGAAGTGACGGCCCAGGTGCGCGAACAGGCGGCCGCGGGCGACCCGGCGGCGCGTCAGGTGCGCGTCTTCGCGGCCTACGACAAGACGTCCGGCGCACAGGTCGGCCTTGCCGTGCTGTGGCACGGCGCGAAGGGCAGCGAGTGGGTCGTCTCGGGCGCGCTCTCGCGCAAGGTGCAGGCGTCGACGTCACCCTACGCCGTGCGGCTGGAGCTCCAGGGCCAGTTCTGAGGACATCATGCAGACGATCCCGACCATCCTGCTCGATCCGATTTATGAGGGCGCGTCGCACCGCTATCGGGCGGAGCTGACCGACGAAGACGGATCGCTGATTCAACTGGCCGCGATCACCGACATCCGCGGCTGGCTGGATGACGACGTGTCAGGCGTCACCATCAACGGCCGCGCGAACGTGGCACTCAACGGCGCCAACGGTGGGTCGCTCGTCTCGGAGACCGTGGCCGGTCAGCCGCGCGCGGTCTTCTACTGGTACCTGACCAGTGCCGATGCGCCGATCGTCAGCGGCGAGAACGTCTCGCAGGAGATTCACCGGCTGACGCTGAAGTTCACCTACACGCGGCCCGCGGGAGGCCAGGGCCTGCTGCCGCATGTCGTCAAGTACCTGGTCATCGCCATCGCTCGTCATCCCTGAACCCTGAAGGAGAAGCACACATGGAACGCCTGCACGAAGGCATCAAGATTCGCGCGCACTGGACGTGGCAGGCGTGGCGCCGCGAAGACTCGGGCCTGCTCACGCCGCTGTGGAACGTCGCGTACGACAATCTCGTCGTCACCGAGGGTCGCAACACCTTGCTGGCGCGCACGTTCGATGCGGTGCCCGCGGACGTGAACTGGTACGTCGGCCTGATCGGTGCCGGCGCTGGCACGGTGTCGATCACGTCGGGTGCCGATGCGGTCACCGGGTCTGGCACGAGCTTCACGTCGGCCGACAACGGCAGCGACATGATCATCGTCGGTGCCGGCGCCAGCGGTCTCGACCTCGTCACGACGATCAACGCGTTCACGAGCGGCACGTCGGTGTCGGTCGCGAACAACGCCAGCGCGACGGTGAGCGGCGCGGCCTACGCGGTCGAGCCGCGTCCGGCCGACGTCATGAACAGCAAGAGCTTCAACGAGCTCACGGCCTACTCGGAAGCGAACCGGCAGGCGTGGACGAAGAACGGCGCCCCGGCGTCCGGTGCGATGTCGAACAGCTCGAGCAAGGCGCGGTTCACCATCAACGCGGCGAACACGCGGATCTTCGGCGGCTTCCTCAGCAGCAACAACACGAAGGGCGGCACGACGGGCCTGCTCTTCGGAGGCGGGCTCTTCTCGGTGGGCTCGAAGCTGATGCAGTCGGGCGAACTGCTCGACGTTCAGATCGACCTCAGCATCACCGCGTCGTAGTCACTCGGATGGTCTGCCGTCACTGTGGGGCCGAAGGCACCCTCGAACCGTGGTGGCGGCCCGGGTGGCTGTGGTGCTCGTGCTGCGCGAAAGCGCAGCCAACAGAGTTGGGGCGCTGACGGCGCCTGCAACCGTCGCCGCTGGGGGGCTGGCCTTCGGGCCTGCCGGTTGACCTCGCAGCACGGCGGCGCCCCAACGATCGCTCGGAGGGAATCGGTGAAGACGACAGAGAGCATGCCGCGCTGCCACGAGTGCTCGTTCTGGGAGCGAAACTCGCCGGTCCTTCCGTTCCGGTGCGGCAATACCGACAGCCCGGCCGTCTTCATCCAGACGCCGCCCCTGTGGGGATGCGTCGACTTCAAGAGGAAGGCGCCGCCACCGAAACGCGTGTTCACTCACAACCTGAAAGGATACGTCCGCATGACTCCGACCAGAATGATCACGGCTCTCGCGCTCACGCTGATTCTGCCGGCGCTCGCCGCCGCGCAGCAGATTCCTCCCCCGACGGGTCCGGTCACGTTCTGCGGCACGCAGGCGGCACCAGCGGCCGACTCGTATCGTGTGCAGGTTGACGGGGGCACCCCTCAGCCGCTCACCATGGTGGCCGCGGCGCCCTCGTGTCCTGCCGGCGCCACGCACAGCTTCACGCTGGCCGCGTCGCTGTTCACGGTCGGCAAGCACTCCGTACGCGTCACCGGCACCAACGCGTTCGGCTCAACCGTCGGCCCGGAATACATCGTGACTGTGGGGATCGCACCGGGACAGTTCACCGTCACGGCCGTCGTGCCGCCGGGCGGAGGGAACTAGCACATGGCGCTTCGCATCGGACTGCTCGTCGTCCTCTGCGCCTTGCGCGCAGTCGCCCAACCGCTCATCACGGCGACGTTCGAGTGGGACGTGGACGCGGGCAGCCCGGATGCGTCCGCGATCGTCGAGCGCGATGGCGTCTCGGCGCCGTGCCTGGCCTACGCGCAGCCCGCGGAGACCGCGAGGCGATGCAGCGCGCAGATGCCCTCCGGTCGAGCCTCGTTTCGCGTGCGGATGGTCGATGCCTCGGGCGTGCCGGGCCCGTGGTCGGATGCGGTCGTCGCGACGATCGGGTCTGGCTCGCCTCCGGGCTCGTTCGTCATCTCGTGGAACAGCAGCATTTCGCCAGGAGCAGGTCCAGTGGCTTTTCCGACTACCGGAGTTCTCGACAACTTCAACCGGGCAAATGCGGGCCCTCCGCTGAGCGCGAATTGGACGAATGACCCTGCTGGGCTGTCCGTCGCAGGGCACCAGGTTGTCAGCAACCAGGCTTCAGGCGACGGTTGGTCAGCATGGTCCGCGCAATCGTTCCAGAACTGCGAGGCGTTCACCACGTTCACGGGCGGCAGCGGCACAACCATCGGCTTGTTCGCGCGCTTGGCACCGACAGGTGCGAGCGCCGACTTCTACACGGTTGAATGGGGTGCCTCTGGCCTCGCGATTGAGCGCATTATCGACGCTTACGGCGCAGGGTCTGGCACGCTCGCAACCTCGGCCATTCCTGGCCCGAGCGCGGGGCAGAAGATCGGCATGCGCGTCACGGGCACGGGGGCCTCGGTGCTCATCGAGGTGTTTCTCGACACTGGCTCTGGGTGGTCGCTCGCGCTCTCCGCCACTGACACGGCAGGCAACCGCATTACCCAGGCTGGGTTCATTGGCGTGCTCACTGGCGGAACGATCACGTTTGATGACTTCGGTGGCGGCAATGTCAGCAGCGGACCTCGGGTGTTCGGCGGTCCGGGGTCGGGGCATCGTCGACGCAGATTGGCGGCGTAACCCATGCAGTATCTTGGCGACTTCCCGGTCGGCGGCACGGTTCACTTCAAGTGGGGCTCGAACGACTCCGCGGGCGCCAGCATCACGCGCGCGACGAACGGCACGGTGCGCGTGTACAAGGGGAGCTCAGTCAATCAGCGCACATCGAGTGCGGGCATCACAGATACGGAAGACTTCGATGGCCTCACTGGCGTGCATCACGTCAGCATCGACCTTGGCGATAACACCGACGCGGGCTTCTACGCGGCGGGTAGCGAATATCAGGTGGTGCTCGAAGGGGCCACCATCGACGGCCAGGTCGTCAATGCGGTGCTCGCGCACTTTTCGATCGAACGGTACGGCAACGTGTACGGCGCGCGGGTGTGGATGATCGACGACAACGCGAACACGGCCGATCGCTACATCGTCGCGTTCCTGAAGAACGGCCAGCCGATCACGGCTGGCATCACGTCGCCGCAGATTCAGGTGTTGCGCATCGCGGATGGCACCGACCTCGTTGGGGCGGTGGCGCTGACGCAGATCGCGACGAGCGGCCTGTGGCGACGCGACGAGACCACAAACCGCATCGTGTCTGGGGCTGGCTACATCGCGAAGATCACCGCGACAATCGACGGCGCGACGCGGACGATCTTTCAGCCGGTCGGAAGGGACAGCGTGTAAGCGATGGCGCACATCACCAAGGCGGACTCGGTCAAGGAAACGAGCACGACCACAGGCACGGGCGCGCTCACGCTTGCGGGCGCCGTGCTCGGTTTTGATCCGTTCGCGGGTCGGATGGCGAATGGAGACACCGCGCCTTACTGCATCCGGCACCGGTCGGCGGGCGAATGGGAGACAGGCATCGGCACCTGGGGCACCGGGGGCACGTGGACGCGGACGATCGTGCTGCGCTCGAGCAACGCGAACGCGCCAGTCAACTTCACGGCTGGCACCAAGGACGTATTCATCGCGGCGATCGAGGACGTCCTGCTGCTGCTGGACAACAACTACGCGCTCGGCTTTCCGGTCGTGTCGGGCACGCCTGCCGCTCCAGCCAGTGGCCTCAAGCTCTACGCGGCGCCCTATGCGAGCCGGCTTCTGCCGGTCATCATGGGGCCTGCAGGCATCGATACGGCGCTGCAGGTCGGCCTACACGGCAATTCGGTCGTGCTCATTTCGCCCACCAGCGGCACGGGCGCGCCAAGCATCATCGGCGGCACGCTGACGACCGCCGCTACGATGTCGCTGCAGCAGACCATCGCTAGCGCGAATCCGTGGCTCGCCACATCGCGCAAGCGATTCCAGACGTCAACCACCGCAGGCAACGCCTCGGGGATGCGGACGGCGTATACGCAGTGGTTCATGGGGAGCGCGGCGGGCTTTGGCGGATTTTTCTTTCGCGCCCAGCTCGGCATGAACATCAACCTAAACGGCGGGCAGAAGTTCGTCGGGCTGTGCGCCTCGACCGGTGCTCTCGCTGGCGATCCGTCGGCACTGGTGAACATGTGCGGCATGGGCTACGACGCGGCCGATGCCAGCACGGGTAACTGGCAATTCATGCGAAACGACGGCGCAGGCGTAGCGACGAAGGTTGACCTCGGCGCCACCAATGCGGCGCGGAACACGACGCACGGCTACGATCTCATCATGTTCCTCGCCCCCGGAGGCTCGGAACTGTTCGTGCGAATCACCAACAGGCATTCCGGCGCCCTCGTGCTCGACACCAGCTACACGACCGACCTGCCGGCCGTGAACGTGGGCATGGCGTTCAAGGCCGAGGTCCGCAACGGCGCCGTTGCCGCCGCTGACAACCTCGAAGTCGCCAAGGTCTACATCGAGTCGGACTACTGATGCTCGGTCACGACGCGATTGCGGGCGACGCGATCGCCGCATCACCAGCCTTCGTTGTCGTCGAGCTGGTCTACACCGGTAGCGTCCTCACCGGCTATCGCCTGTGGCGGATCGTCGGCGACGGCCACGACGACCAGTGGCGCATCCCGCTGCCGGCGGCATCAGGCGGGCCAGTCGTTGTTGATGTCAGCCTCAGCTTCGTCGCGCAGGCCGGTGCAACATCCTCCGCGCTGGCGCAGCTGCTTGGCTCGTCGGCGCTGGCTGCCGGCGCGCAGGCGGGTCCGGCGAGTCTCGCGACGCGCCAGGGCGCCGCGGCACTCGCGGCCAGCGCGGCACTGACCCCGTCGGCGCTGGCGCAGCTGCAGGCCACGGTCTCGGCGCTGGTGGCCGCGGCCACGGCGACGTCGGCGGTGACGTCGGTGCGGGTCGGCAGCGTCACGCTGGCTACGGCGGCCGCGGGCACGACCGCCGGGCAGGGCACGCACGCGGGCACGGTGCCGCAGACGGCGGGCGCCGGGCTCACGCCGTCCGGGCTCGTGCAGGCGCTCGCCGTGCTGCCCTTCCACATCAACGGCCAGGTTTCGCCGCAGGGGCTGGCCATCATGGCCGCGGCGCTCGGGCTGCCGGTCTCGGTCGCCGACCTCACGAACGCGCCAGCCGCGCCGACCTCCGTCACCGTCTCGCTGCCGGCCGCTGGAGGCTTGACGCCCACCGGAAGCGCCACGATGGCCGGGGCGGCGTCGTTCGCCGTGGCCGCGGGTCTCACCCCCCAAGCCGTCGCGCAGGCCCTCGGGGTGCTCTCGATGGCCCTCGCTGGCGGGCTCGCGCCCGCGGGCGCGACGACGGCCACGGCGGCCGCTGGCCTCACGGCGAGTGCCGGCGTCACGGCGGACGCCCGGGTGCTCGCCTCGGTGCTGCTGGCGCTCGCCGCCCAGGCGCAGCTGTTGGCGCTCGCCGCCGACCCGAACTCCACCTCGGTGACGGTGGCGCTGGCCGCGGAGACGACGGCCACGGTCTCGGCGCTGCAGTTGTCGACGGCGGTACAGGCCTTCCTTGCCGGCGCGGGCCTGACGGCGGCACCGCGCGCGACGCAGGCCGCGGCGCTGGCGATGGCCATTTTCGGGAGTCTCGAGGCGACGAGCCGCGCGATCGCCGCCGGGTCCGTCGGGCTGGCGCTGACAGGGCTCGCCAGCCCCACGGCGACGCAGACGGGCAGCGGGGCGGTCACACTCCCAGGCGGCGCCGCGGCTGTTCCTACGGCCCGGCAGACGGCGGCCGCGCAGCTCCATGTGGCCGCGTCCGCGGCCGCGGACGTCACCGCCCGGCAGCAGGCGCTCGCCGCGCTGGCGCTGTCGGTGGCGGCGCTGCTCGACCTGACGGCGGTCTCGACCGGCGACCCGACGATCCAGCTGCTGCGGCTGGTGGCGGAGGAGCTGCGATCGGGAGTCGTCGGCGCGCAAGGCCTCACCAGCGGCCAGGTGCACGACGCCGTCACGGCGCCGCGGGTGTTCGACGAGGCGGTCAGCCGCGGCGCGGCGGCGGACGCGCTCACGTCCGGGCGCATCGCGCGCGAGGACGTCCTGCCGGACTGACCCTTCGAGCCTCACACGACGGCTCACACGACTCGGGCCCGGCTACGCGCGCCGGGCCCGATCTTCGAATGCCTGCTAACGTGTTGATTCTAAATGGTGCCGGCGGAGGGAATCGAACCCACACGCCCCGTTAGGAGCACAGGATTTTGAGGACGATCCCCGATCGGATGCACACGCCAGTTCGCGTGAGTTTCGGCGGGAATCCTCGGATCGCTCACGTCAGGCGTGTCACTGCGCGTCAGGCGTGACACGCGATGCGCGCGACGGTTCCACGACGGTTCCCACGACGAGATCGGCGAGCCGGACCGCCTGCGACAGCTGCTCGAGCGCCGCCCGCTCGTGCTCGGGCGCCAGGTGCGTGTACCACTGCGTCGTCGACAGCGACAGGTGGCCCATTGCCTCTTTGCGCAGCCCCTCGGCGATGCCCATGGCCGCCATCAGCGTCGCCGACATGTGCCGCAGGGTGTGGAACGTCACCCCGCCGGTGTCCCGGCCGTAGGGCACGCCGGCGGCCTCGCACGCCAGGCGCAGTCCGACCTCGATGGTCTTGCGCAGGCCGCGGCCGTGGTAGTGGATGACGTGCCCCACGCCCGTCGCGCGCTCTGCGTGCGCCGCGCGCAGGATGTCCTGCAGCTGCGGCGAGACCGTGGCCACGAGCGGCTGCCCGGTCTGGCCGCGCGTCTTGTGCTCTTCGACCACGATCGTCGAGAAGTCCGGCGCAATGTGAGACCACTGCAGCCCGAGGATGTTGGCCAGGCGCAGCTTCGGGGCCAGCGCGCCGATCGCGATGGCCAGGCGCAGATGCGGCGCCGCTTCGCGCAGGATGGCGCGGAGCTGCTCGAGCGTGATGGTCACGGTCCGCCGGCGCACGCGGTCGCGCATCAAGCTGAGGAACGGGTTCATCGTCACCCGCGTCTGGGCCCGGTATTGCGGCAGCATGGCGATTGCGTAGAGGCGCGACATCGCCGTGCGGTAGTGATTGCGAGTCGTGCCGGCCACCTTCCGCTGCAGCATCCAGTCTTCGAACGCCAGCAGATGGCGCGGGTCGTTGATCGGGTCGGCGAGGCGCAGGTCGTGGAACGGTCCGCGCTCGTGTGGTTTCAGCTCGCGATCCGGCCTTCGGCCCCAGAAGCGCAGCACCACGCGCAGCACGTGCTCGATGGATCGCAGGTCAGACACGCGGCCACGATCGCGCAGGAAGGCGAAGTAGACCTCGGCCCAGTCCGCGATGAACGGGGTGAGCTGCGTCTCCGGCACCTCGAGCCCAGCCGCGGCGCGGCGCAGCTGGCGTCGGCGTTCAGCCTCGGCGTCTTCGGCTTCGGCCTTGGTGGGGAAGGTGCGGGGCGAGACGTAGCGCCGGCCACGATACTGGAAGTCGTAGCGGTAGGCCTTCGCCTGGGGTTTGCCGTCGGCGCCGCGGCTGCGCCGGTCCTTCGCGAGATACACGGTCACGGCGCCAGCTCCCAGCCCTTCGCCTCGAACTCGTGGCGCTTCCGTTCAGCGGCCGCGGTGAGTCCTTGCGCCGTGGCCGGCTGGAACACCTGTGACCACCAGAGCTCGCCGTCTATCAGGATCCGCAGCTCTGGGCCGGCGAACGTGGCGCGCGCTCTGGCCTCGACGTGGTGGTCACGCTTTCGCAGCCGCCACAGTGGATGCTCAACGAGCTCAGGCACTGCAGGCGCCGACCGCTGCAACCACGACCAGTCGCGATCGTCGTTCATCGGCCGTCGATCTTGATTTCGATTAGGCGCCAGTTGTCGCCCTCGGGCTTGACGGTGCAGGTGAACGTCGAGCGGATCATCGCGCCGAAGCCATTCTGAGAATCGACGTGAGACGCAACCGCCCACTCGTTGTCAGATAGCAGGTTCACAACGGCTTCGCTGCTGTTGGTGAACTTCGCTGTCGCCGGCGCCCGCAGCCGTTTCGTGACGAACTGCTTACACGCTAGGAAGGCACCAGCGCGACTAGGGCCTGTCGGCTTGGCTCCTTGCGATAGAAATGCGACGAACAGCAGCGCGAGAATGATCCCCAGAAGCCCGATGATGGTGCCGCCACAACCAGAGCCCTTGGCGCTGGGTGGCACGGCCGCTGCTGTAGCGGACAACCCTGACGCAAGGAGGTCGCGGCCGCAGTGTTTGCAGACGATGGCCGCGTCTTGAATCTCCTCGGCGCAGTACGGGCAGTTCTTCATGGGGGGATACGCTCTCGCGAGGGGGCGAATCTGGACGGACCCAGATGAGCGGTTTTTAGCTCAGCCGCAACCTTTTGTTTCAAGCGACCTGATTTGTCACAGGTGTCAGGTTCTCGCCAGAATTGTTCGATTTTCGCTCTTGCTGCGCCTCTTCTCGATCGCCTAAGTTGGGCCTCGCGACGGAGGCCCCCCAGCCGTGTCCACGTTCATCGATGACTCCGAACTGTTCGCCCTCGTCCGCGACTACCGGCGAATGTCTGCGGAAGGTCGCCGCCTTGTTCGGCTCGCGGCCGATCGAGGGCTTCAATTCTCGCCGGTAGTCGAAGCGCCAGGTCTATCAGAGGTTGAACCTCCGGCTGCTGGTCGTAAGCCTTTGCAACCAGATCGGCTCTCCCAGAGTGGCCGCCGGCAGGAAGAACGCTGCGAAGAACCGCTGCGAGTGTTGTCTTGAGTGCCCCGCAGTAGCGGTGCACGCTTTTGACGTGACCGGCTTGGCCCCGCTCGATTCGATCGAACGTCTTCTATAGCGTCGGCTTCTTTAGGTGCGTCGATAACGCGATCGTAGACGAATATCCACCGTCGAGTCGAAGACGCCGCAGCTCGGCGCCGACAGCTACCCACAGATCAGCGTCGGTCACGCCGCCATCGTAGGAAATTGAACCTAGTTCGGCAAGTAAATGCATGACAGGTAATGACTTAGGAGAAAATATCTAAAATCTAGTCTTTAGAGCTTGACAAACTAAGAATAAATGCCTAAGTTTAGGCGCATGAACCTGAAGCAGCTGCGTGAGCAGGCCGGGTGCGCCACTCAGGAAGAGGCCGCCACTCGCGTCGGCGTCAACCAGACCACCATCAGCAAGCTCGAAGCGGGCGACGTTGCGAGCCCCCGTCTCGACACGCTGGAGAAGTTGGCGGCCGGCTACGGGGTCGAGCTCTCAGTCGTGATCGACGCGGTGCGCGCGACGGTTACCGGACGGGCGGCCTAACCATGGCCGCTTTGCAGGTCGAGCAGCTCGGCGCGCAGCCTCGCGGCGGCCGCGGCCAGGCTGGCACGGTGCGCACGCGCGCCGCCTTGGTCGCCCAGGCGCTCCGCGCGTCGAGCACGACGGCGATGCAGCCGGGCCACCGCCATCAGGCCACGCAGGACCCTCACCCGGTCCGCATCGTCACGGTGTCCGGGCCCGGCGCCGTCGAGCGTTACATCCCGACGTGCTCGCAGCATGGCGCTCTGAGCGCTCACTTCCGTCTGGTTGATGCGCGCCGCGCGCGTCGGTGCGTCTGGTGCGAAGGAGGTCGGTGACGTCATGGCGACCACGATGCCAGCGGACCGCACCAGCGCGCTACGCACCATGTGTGAGGTCAGCCGGAAGCCGGCAAAGGCCCAGCTCACGGAATGTGAGCCCAACCATTGGCAGGCCCTGATTGGCGCAGCGATCGACCGCGCGCGAATGGTCTGCGGTTGGAACGTCAACGAGTTCGCCGAAGCGGTGCACCGCGATCGGGCGCAGGTCTCGCGCTGGATCGCCGGCACCGAGCGCCCGCAGTTCGATGCGCTTTTCGCCGTAGAAGCGTTGCGCGGGCCGCTGGTTGTGCAGCTGGCCGGGCTCAGCGCGGACATCGAAGTCGTCACGGAGATCCGCGTGCGGAGGACGGCATGAGTACCGCCATCCCGAGCGTGTTCACCGTCGACGCCGTGGCCCGGCACCTTGACTGCGCCGAGCACACCGTTTACCGGCTGCTGACTTCGGGTCGGCTTGTGGGCTTCAAGGTGGGTAGCGCCTGGCGGGTGACCGAGGCCGAGTTGCTTGCGTTCATGCAGCGGACCGCCGTGGCTCCAGCGGTGCCGCCGCCAGCCTTCCTCGAGCCTGCTGACCCGCTGGCGTTCGACCGGCTGCTGCCGAAGCAGCGGGTGTTTTCGGAGCGGAGGCCGTCATGAGCGACGAGATGGAAGCCAGGCTGCTGGCCCGCGTGCGCCAGCAGTTCCGGTGCTACGAAATCGAGTTCGCCGGCTGGGACACCACGAGCCACGCGCACGTTCGCGTCGGCACGTTCCGCGTGCCCGACCCGGTGGTGGCGTCACGGATGCGCGATCGGGGGTTTCGCGTGGTCGGCGGCTACCCGGAGGTGCTGGCCGAGGGCATCGACGCGCCCACGGACGACCGCGGCATGGAGATGTTCGGCCGTGTCTGCCAGTGGGGCGCCGGCGTGGTGTTGCTGCTCTCGGTGCTCTGGGCGCTGCGGGCGTACTTCGGGGGAGGTGGGCAGTGAAGTTCATGTGGGGTGACTACTCCGCGGGCGAGTGCGTGCACGGCGAACAGGGCGTGAGCTGCCGCACCTGCCATCCGCAGCGCGAGGACTGGGACAGCCCCTGGGCATTGGCGTTCGCGCTGTTGCTGCTCGTCGGCTTCTTCCTGGCTGCGCCGTCGACGATCCGGCGCGAGCTCGACAACGACGAGGCCCAGGCGCGCCGCCACCGTGAGCGCGTCGAGCGCCACGCGCCGGGCGCGCTGGCAGTCGTGGAGGTGCGGTAATGGGCTGGGCCTCGCGCGCGAACCAGACCCCGCGTGATGGGAAGGTCCCCACGCGGATCCCCGAGCCGCCGCGGCCGCCGGCTGACGCCATGGCGGTCTTCACGCCCACGCGGACCGTGCTGACCGACAACGACGGGACGCCGCTGAAGGGGGCTGACGGCAAGCCCATCGTCCGCTACGGCTTCCAGCCGAACGCCGCGCCCGGTCAGTCGCTGTCGGATACCCACTACTTCGACGGCGTGTCGATCCGGCGGGTCAGGTAGCCATTCTCGCGCCGGGCAGCAAGAGGCGCGATCCAGCGGGGCGCCCGGTCCCTGCGCTGGCGGGAGTGCTGACGCGGTAATCGCGGCGAGAGAACGCCTGGGGCCAGTAGAGCACAGAACGGCGTGACACGGCGGAGAGACGCCGGCTCGTTCCGTGTGGCTCAACAACGGGAGAACAAGTTCATGACTCCGATCATCGAAGAACGCCTGAAGCAGATCCCCGCGCAATTGAGCGCCGGTGGTCACCAGCCCGATCAGACCGCCATGTGCGTGATGGAGGCCGTCGCCTTCGTCGCCGGCGAGCCGTGGAGCGACCACCCGGAGTGCGCGTGCCCTGTCATCGGCGCGTTCATGCGTGCGTGGAACGATGGCCTGCCCGACGGCGAGCGCGATGCGCTGCTGCGGCCGTACATCACGCGCCTCGTCGGCACACGCAGCACCAAGGCCGTGCAGCAGCGCCGCTCCGATCTGGCGCTCGACTGGATGGCGCGGGTCAACGCGCCCGCGTGGCTCGACTTGAGCGAGGCGTTGTCGCCGCACGCTACGACACTCCGTGCGCTCGCGCCCCTGACGTCGAAGGCGAATCGCGCCGCTGCGCTCCCGGCGCTGCAGGCCGCGCAGAAGGACGCGTCGGCGGCCTGGGCGGCGGCCTGGGCGGCGGCCAGGGCGGCGGCCTGGGAGGCGGCCTGGGCGGCGGCCTGGGAGGCGGCCTGGGAGGCGGCCTGGGAGGCGGCCTGGGAGGCGGCCAGGGCGGCGGCCTGGGAGGCGGCCTGGGAGGCGGCCTGGGAGGCGGCCTGGGAGGCGGCCTGGGCGGCGGCCAGGGAGGCGGCCAGGGCGGCGGCCTGGGAGGCGGCCAGGGCGGCGGCCTGGGAGGCGGCCTGGGCGGCGGCCTGGGCGGCGGTGAAGAGCATCGACATCAGCAGCCTGACTGCGGGTCAGGCCGCTGATGCAGCGCGGTCCGCCTGCGTGGCGCTGCTCGCGCCTACGCGCGCCACGCTCCAGCGCTCCGCACTGGAGCTGCTCGACGCGATGTTGGCCGTGACGCCAGAGTCGCTCGACGCCGAGGGCCGGTAGCTCCGATGCACCTGTTGACGTTCACCGGGCGCACGTTCTCGCCGCTGGCGCCGAAGGCCGCGGACATCGCGATCGAGGACATCGCCCACGCCCTGTCGCACCTGTGCCGCTTCGGCGGCCACGTGCGCCAGTTCTACAGCGTCGCGCAGCACTCGGTGCTGGTGAGCCGCGCCGTGCCGCCGCAGTACGCCCTCTGGGCGCTGCTGCACGACGCGTCCGAGGCGTACATCGTCGACGTCCCGACGCCGGTGAAGACGATGGCGGCCATGGCCGGCTACCGCGCCGTGGAGGCCGTGATGCAGCGCACCATCTACCAGCGGTTCGGGCTGGTCGGCGATGAGCCGGAGGCCGTCCACACCGCCGACCGGGCGCTGCTCATCCTCGAGGCCGAGGCGCTCTTCACCCCGCCCGCACCGTGGGCCGCGGAGCTGCGCGCCAAGGCGCCGACGCTGCCCGCCTTGAACATCGTGCCGGTCGACGCGCCGAAGGCCAAGGCGGGCTTCCTGAAGCGCTTTGCGGATCTGACCGGTGGCCCTCACGAACCTGCCGGACGAAGAACGACGGGGGCGAAAGCGTAATGGCGGGCCAGCGCATGCTGCATCCGGAGCAGAGCACGTCCCGCAAGGTGACGGCCCTCTCCGACTTCGAGTACCGGGTCTGGGAGCAGACGAAGCTGTCGGCCGACGACTTCGGCGTGCTGCCCTACGACGCGCTCACCCTGCGGGCCGAGAACTCGCGGCTCAAGAAGCGCGCCACCGAGCGCCAGGTGGTCGAGGCGCTGGAGACCCTCGTACGCCTGCACCTGTTGCTGACGTTCGAGCACCAGGGCGAAATGTATGCCTGCGCGCCGGTCTGGCAGACGTGGCAGCAGGTGCGGTATCCGAGGAAGACGAGCCGGCCGAAGCCGCCGGCGGCCGTGCTGGCGCTCTGCGACGAGGCGACCGTCTACCTGTTCAGCATCCACCCTGGTGGCTGCGCGCTGCCTGCGAAGAAGAAGCAGAGGGATTCCGGAGAAATTTCGAAATCACTTCAAAGTGAATCCGAAGCTACTGTGAAGAGTTCCGCAGTGTGTGGCGCTGAGGTCCCTGCTAACGCTAACGCTCACGCTAATGCTCATGGTTTTGAAGTGGTTCTTCCGGAAGGGGGTCCGGGGGAAACCGCGGCCCCGTCGCGTCGCGACAGCGTGGCGGACCGGGCGCGGGCCGTGGGTATCGTCTCGCCGGGGCAGTGGGACCGCCAGCACGGCTCGCACGCCCACCGGGCGGACTTCTGCGGCTGGGTGTGCCTGCCGCAGGCCGTGCACAGCGAGTTTGTGAACCGCGTCGTCGGCGCCGGCTCGTCGTTGGCCGAGGCCGAGGCGAGCGTCCACGCCTGGGAGCTCGACGTCAAGGCGCGCTGGGCCGGGCAGATCCCCGGCGAGGACAGCTTCAAGTTCTGGCGCGCCGAGTGGGCCGCGACGCATCCCGCCCGCCGTGCTTCGGCGACGCCGGCGCCTGGTGCCGGGCTCGACGCGCTTATCGCCGCGGCGGGGAAGGCGGCGGCCAATGGCTAAGACCTCGATCTGGAACCAGCGCGATCTGGCGCACGTCGTGCACTTCTCGCAGCTGCTGAAGCCGATCGTGCGCGCCGCCGGCACTGCGGGCACGCGCATCTTCGACGACCCGGAGGTGAGTGCCGAGACCGTGCAGGCGTGGATCCTGACGCTGCACGACGTGCCGGCCGACGTCCTCGAGGAAGGCCGCGCGCGGCTGCTGGCCGAAGGCATTACCTGGATGCCGCAGCCGGGGCACCTGAAGCGCCACTGCGTGGCCATCGTGAACGAGCGCCGCAGGGTGTTCGAGCTGCAGGCCGCCGACGTCCGCGCGAAGTGCGAGCGCTGCCACGGCAGCGGGCTGGTGACGGTGGAGCTGAACGGACTCGACCATGCGCGGCAATGCGGCTGCCTGGCCGAGGCGCTGGCTTTGCTCGAGCAGCGCCCGGCCGCCCTGCCCATGCCGAAGATGGTCGAACTCGACGAGGTCGCGTCATGACGATGCCGTGCCTGCCCGGAATCTTCAGCGACCCCGAGCCGATGGAGTCGCACCCGGCGCTGAACGAGCCGGCGATCGCGCGCACGTCTGGCCGGCGTCGTGCCGCCGAGATGGGCACGACGCTGCGCGAGCGCTACCGCGACTTGCTCATCGCCGAAGGCCCACTGACGGACCACCAAGCCGGCGAGCGCTTGGGCGTGCTGTCGACGACGGCCGGTGCGCGCCGCCTGGAGTGGATGGAGGAAGTGCCCGGCTGCATCGAGCAGGCCGGACGCGTCCGCGAGACGTTCACGCACGGCCGTCCTGTCAGCCGCACCGCCTGGAGATGGACCCGATGAACACCCAGAACAGCTACGAAGTCCTGTGGGACGGCACGCGGCAGCGCGGCGCCTACCTGCTAGTCGAGCCTGAAGTGCCGCAGGCGGCCCCGCGGCCGACCGGGTCCGCGCCGGCGCGGCACAGCCTGCGTGGCCGCGTCATCGAGACGCTCGTCGAGGGCCCGGCCACCATGCGCGCGCTCGCCGCGACGCTCGGCGTCGAGATCAACGCCGTCAACGGCTCGCTCTTCGCCCTGCGCAACGAGGGCACGGTGCGCGTGCGCGGCTTCGCGTGGAACCCGCGTCGGTTCCGCCGCGAACAGCTCTACGCCCTGGTCGGAGCGTCACGGTGAGCACGACTGCAATCCCGTGGACCGACCGGGTCTGGAACCCGGTGACCGGCTGCACGAAGGTGTCGCAGGGCTGCAAGCACTGTTACGCCGAGACCGTGGCGGGGCGGTTCTTCGCGACGCAGTATCCGCCGGTTCGTCTCTACGAGCTGTCAGCGAGTCGTGACAGCCTGCACGAGCAAGCCACGGAGCGGCCGCGGCGCTTCACCGACGTGCGGACGCACGAGGACCGCCTGCTCGAGCCGATGCGCTGGTGGCGGAAACCCGGGCGCGTGTTCGTGAACAGCATGAGCGACCTGTTCCACGAGGTCGTGCCGTTCGAGTTCATCGACCGCGTGTTCGCGGTCATGGCGTTGGCCGACCGGCAGACGTTTCAGGTGCTGACGAAGCGGGCGCAGCGCATGCGCGACTACCTGAGCCATCCCGACGTCGGGCAGCGCGTCGCGGAACTGGCGATGGCGCAGGTGTGTCGCGGGTCGTTCGACAGCTACTCCGAGGACTGGACCGCCGAAGACGCCGAGAACTACATCCCAGCATGGCCCCTGCCGAACGTCTGGCTGGGCGTCAGCGTCGAGGACCAGGCGACGGCCGACGAGCGGATCCCGCTTCTGCTCGACACGCCGGCGGCCGTGCGGTTCGTCAGCTACGAGCCTGCGCTCGGCCCGGTGGACTTCACTGAGTTGCCGTCGCGCTACGACAACGGCGATGGGCAGGGCGAGTGCAACAGGCCGCTCCTGCGCCTCAACGCGTTGAAGGGCGGCCACTGGTGCGGCGGATGCTTCCGTGAGAGCGCGCACCTGGACTGGGTGATCGTCGGCGGCGAGTCCGGGCCTGGCGCGCGTCCCTTCGCCATCGAGTGGGCCGATCTGACGGTCCGCCAGTGCCGTGAGGCCGACGTGGCCGTGTTCGTGAAGCAGCTCGGCGCCCACGTGGTCAGCGAGGGCCGGTCCGAGCTGCAGAACGGGCAGCGCGTGTGGCAGTGGCGGGCCGGCCTGCGCGACCGCAAGGGCGGCGATCCGGCCGAGTGGCCCGAGCACCTGCGCGTTCGGGAGTTCCCGCGATGACGACGCCCGTCCGGCGCCGCCAGCGGCGCAGCACCTCGTCGCTCTGGCAGCGTTTGACATCCGTCGTCGCGCGGCATCCGGTGACGTTCCAGGTGATCCCCGGCTGGGTCGAGCGCCGGCCCGGGCGCGTCGTGCTCTACCTGCCGAAGCGCCTGGAGTCGCCCAACCGGTGGCTGTGGACGCACTGGCGCGTGAAGCACGCCGTCTCGAAGGCGTGGGCGCAGGTCATTCAGTGCGCCGTGCTCGACACGCCCGGCGTCGATCGGGCGGCCGCGGTCACGACGAGCCCGGCCGGCGGTGTCGGCTGGATCGCGCCCCCGCACCGCGCGGTCGTCGAGGTGAAGCGGCTCGTGCCGAGCGCGAAGCACTTCATCACCGACACCACGCACAACCTGGCCTTCGCGTCGAAGGCCGTCGTCGACTGCGTCGTCAAGGCGGGCTTCCTGCGCGACGACAGTGACCGCCACATCGACCTGCGGTGCACGCAGGAGGTCAGCCCCGACGGCATCGACTGGACCGTCATCGCCATCACTGCGCCGGTGACCGCCGGCGAGGAAACGAGGAGTTCATGAGCGAGAGATTCGGCATCAGGGAGCGCCTGGTGCAGCACGTGCAGACGTTGGAGCGCCGGGCCGAGGCGAAGAAGGCGGCATCGGACCTTGTCAACGCGGCGTTCGACGACGCAAAGAGAGACGGGTTCGATCCGGCCACGTTGAAGGTCGTGCTGAAGTTGCGCAAGCTCACGCCGCGCCAGCGCGAGGATCGCCGCGCACTGGAAGGCATCTACATGGCCAACCTCGGCATGCTGGAAGGCGAGGCGCTGCCGGAGGCGTCCCGCCGCCGCCTGGACGACCGCAAGCCCTCGGAAGAGTCTGCGGGCGAGCGCCCTGCCGCACCAGAGGACGAGACCGAGCCGGCCGTTCCGCCCGTCGAGCAGCCGTCCTTCGCGCTGAAGGACCCCGAGGAGGCGCGCGCCGAGGGCAGCGCGGCCGCGGCTGAAGGCAAGCGCATCTACGACAACCCATATCCGGCCGGCGACCCGTGCCGGGCAGCCTGGGATGAGGGCTGGTGCGCGGCGAACAAGTCGAACGGCATGGAGCCGCCCCCGGCGTATCAGCGCCGCACGAAGGCGCCTGAGTCGCCGGATGACGCGGAAAAGAAGGGAGCTGCCTGATGGCGCCCGCCGCTGCCGTCGACTCTGACGTGGTCTCGCGGACGCTCGAAGACCTTGAGCGGTTTGCGCAGATCCTGCGCCCCGAGCACGTCGACGAGCCGATCTTGTCGCCCGTCGTCGCCCACTCCGTGCACGAGTGGCTGGTCGAGCTGAACAATACCAACGAGCTCCGCGCGGCGCGGGTGGAGCCTCGGCGACTGGCGCTGCTCTACGGCCCGCCGGGCACCGGCAAGACCACGCTCGCGCACCATCTCGCCGCGCGCCTCGGCCTGCCGCTGGTGGCCGTTGCATCCGAGCGTATCGTGGCCAGTCACCTCGGCGAGACCGGACAGAATCTCGGCAAGCTCTTCGACCTGATGGCGCGCGTCGAAGGCCAGTGCGTCCTGCTGCTCGACGAGTTCGACGCGCTCGCGCAGAAGCGCGTCGAGGCCACGGGGGGTGGCGGCGCGCAGCAGGAGAACAACCGGGCGCTCACCGTGCTGCTGCGGCGCATCGAGCAGTTCCGTGGGGTGGGCCTCGCCGCCACCAACACAAAGGATGCGCTCGACTCGGCCATGTGGCGCCGGTTCGGCCTGCAGATTTCGGTCGATCTGCCCGGCGAGAACGAGCGCTTCGCCATCCTGCGCAAGTACTGCGCGCCGTTCGACCTCGACGACGACGCGATCGACATCCTGGTCGGCGCGACGCGCGGCTGTAGCCCGAGCCTGCTGCGCCAGCTCATGGAAGGGATGAAGCGGACGCTCGTCCTCGCCCCGAAGTTGCAGCGACTCGATGTCAGCCGGCCCGAAGTCGTCTTCACCCACGTCATCGCATCGATCGCGCCGCCGCCTGAGATGGAACAACCCCCGCTCTGGACGATGGCCAGCGCCATCGACCAGTTGGCGCGCATGTCGTGGCCGCCCGCGAGGATGACGGCATGAAGAAGCTAACCGACCTGCGCCCGTGCGACCACTGCGGCGGTCCGCTGACCGGCGGCCTGTTCCACGTCCTGCGCTTCAGCCTGGCCGTGGTGAAGGCGCAGGCCGTCAACGAGTTCGCCGGCATCTCGCGCTTCTTCGGCGGCCGCGCCTCCGCGGCCGTGGTGATGAACTTCGCCCCCGCCGCGGCCGACGCCATCGTCGTCGCGATGGACGAGCCCGACGCGCGCGCCCTCATGACCGAGGTCGTGCTCTGCAACCGCTGCTACTGCGACGACGTGAACCTCGCCGTCCTGGCCGAGAAGCGCGCCGCCGCGACCGCCGACACCGACACCCCCGCCACCACCACGGCCTGACCCCGAGAAGGAGCCCCAATCCCATGACCGCACTCGCCACCGAGACCCCCGCCCCTGTGGCCCCCATGCCTGGCGCCGCGCCCCTGGCCGCCGTCGTGCCGCTGACGGACCTGTATCCGTCGCCCTCGAATCCCCGCACGCACTTCGACGGGCTCAACGAGCTCGCGCTGAGCATCAGCCGGAAGGGCATCGAGATCCCGCTCATCGTGCGCCGGCGTGAGACCGCCGCCGGGCTCTACGAGATCATCGACGGCGAGCGCCGCTTCCGCGCCAGCCAGCAGGCGGGCATCCAGTTCGCGCCGATCATCGTGCGAGAGAAGACCGACGCTGAGGTTCTCGAGATGCAGCTGGAGAACGCCGTCCAGCGCGAGGGGCTCACGCCGCTCGAGGAAGCTCGCGGCTTCAAGGCGCTGCTGACGTCGAACCCGTCGCGCTACTCGGCGGCCTACATTGCCGACCGCATCAGCCGCAGCGAGCGCTACGTGATGGACCGCATGCGCCTGCTGTCGCTCATTCCGGAGCTGCAGCGCCTGCTCGAGGCCGACGTTATCGGCGTGGCGCACGCCGAGCTGCTCGCGAAGCTGAAGCCCGAGGACCAGGCGCGCGCGGTCGAGCCGTCCGACGGCCCGAGGGACGAGGGCGGGCTCTGGCAGTCCGCGGGCGCCACGCTCGACTTCGATGACCGGCGCGACGAGTCGAACCCCTACGCCGGCCTGAAGCCGGTCACGGTGAAGGAACTGGAGGCGTGGATCGCACGGCACGTGCGCTTCGACGTCGAGCACATGGCCACGACGGCGCCGCTGGAGTTCGGCCGGGTGGCCGGTCTCATCCAGACGGCCGGTGCCCAGCCGGGCCGCGGCAAGAAGGTCATCGAGATCACGCACGACCACCACCTGGCCGACGAGGTGAAGGACCCCTCGGCCCGGGTCTACGGGCCCCGTTCCTGGAAGCGCGCCGACGGGACGATCGGGCGCGACCTGTACGGTGCGCCCACGGACGCCCCGACCTGCGAGCACTCGGTACTGGGTGTCGTGGCGGTCGGGCCCGAGTACGGCACGGCCTTTCAGGTGTGCATCGCGAAGGAGAAGTGCCGCACCCACTGGGGCGATGAGATCAAGGCTCGCGAAAAGTCTCAGCAGCTCCGCGCCTCCGGGAAGACCACCGAGGCCGACGCCAGCGACCGCCAGCAGGAAAGCGACTACCAGGCGCGCCAGCGACGGGAGGAGGAAGCTCGGGCCCGGGACAACGCTTTCTACGCCGCGCTGCATCCGGCGCTCGTGGCGGCGCTGGCCGCCAAGCTGCCGAAGGTCTTCGATGCCCGCGCCTTCCGGTTCGTCTGGGAGTTCGTCCGCGGGGGTACGGCCCCGAAGGTGAAGCCCGAGGAGTTCGTGCGTGCGCTCGTGCTCGGCAAGATCGAACCGCCCAAGGCCGACGCGTGGTACCCGCAGGGCGCCATCTCTCGGGCCGTCGGCATCGCGCGGCAGTTCGGCGTCGACACCAAGCCGCTCGAGCAGGCCGCCCGCGAGCAGGTGGCGGCCGCGGCGAAGGCGGCCAAGAAGGCCGCGAAGGGCGGTGGCACCGAGCCCGCCGCCGCGGCGCCGGCGACCCGCGCGAAGGAAGACGAAGGCGGCCCCGCGGCGGCGAAGAAGAAGACCGCCCGCCTGGCCAAGCGCCGCTGAGCGCGATGACGCTCGACGACCAGGGCCGCACGCCCGACGAAGCGCTCGTCGTGGACCTGCTGGCCTTCGGTGGCCCGAGGACCGTGCACGGGCTGGCGCGATGGAGCGGCCTGACGCTGGGGCGCACCCTCTACGCCCTGCGTGGGCTGCTGGTGCGTGGGGATGTGGTGAAGACCGAGGGCGCGCGCTACGCGCTCGACGAGGTGCGAGATGAGTGAGAAGCGACTGCTGGCGAAGTACCTGAAGGAGCGCGAGAGCCTCCGCGCCCAGAAGGCGAAGCTCGAAGCCCGTGAGGTCGCGCTCGATGGTGTCATCGCTTCGTTGCGCGTGGTGCTCGGCGAGGCGCCCACCCCGAAGCGCGCGCGCACGAAAGCCACCGGCACCAAGGCGCACATCCTCGACGTGCTGGCCTCCGGTCGACGCCTGAGTCTGGCGGCCATCGCCGCCGAGATCCGCGTGAAGCCCGCCAACGTGGGCTTTCACCTCGGCGAACTCGTGAAGGCCGGCGACGTCGAGCGCCACGGCAAGAGCCGGGCGACTGTCTACGGGGTGGCCTGACGATGTTCCCGACGACGCGCCGAGAACGGGAACGTGCGCAGCGCCACTTGCGCGAGGAAAACGCCCGTTGGCCCGAGCAGCTTGCCGTCGTGGCGCCGGCCGTGTGGCCACCATCGATGCCGTTCGGCGTCGAGCGCGTGCTGCGGTCGCGGACCTTCCTGGTGCAGGTCTACCAGCCGCACCGGGCGTCCGGCGCGGTCCGGCTGTCGGTGTGCCGCACGACCCTGGCGGCCGACGGCTCACGCTGGGAGGACGGCATCACCTGGGAGGAGCTGCAGCGGCTGAAGGGCGAGGCCGGCTTCGCGGATCGTGAGGCTGTCGAGGTGTTCCCGCCCGACACCAGCATCGTCAACGTCGCGAACGTGCGGCACCTGTGGGTGCTGCCTGCCGGGGAGCGGATGCCGTTCTCCTGGTGACCCCAAGTTGCGACGAGACGGGCCGTGCTGGCCCGCCTCGCAGACCTGTAACCCGATTCGAAGGAGACGACCATGAAGACTCGACGTGCGCTGGTGTTGGTGTTGGCTCTGGTGCTGGCGTGCACCGGCGTGGCGATGGCGGCAGGTGTGCCGTCCGTGCTGTGGTTCTCGCAGCGCATCGTGCTGCTGCCCGGGCATCCGCTGGTGACGCAGGAGGGCGCCGCCGTTCCAGGGCTGGTGACGTTCTTCATCCGCGACGAGCGCAACCGCGAGACCTGCGTGATGGTGCTGCGCGACATGAACAGCGGCGCCATCTACCCGCTCGGCCAGGTGGACGCCGGGTCCTGCGAGTAGGCGCTGCCATGCGACCAGAGGATCTGGCGCGGCTCGCCGCGCTCGAGGCGCTGCACACAGAGAAGGCCGTGTCGCTGGCGGCCAACTGGCCAGGCGATGAGGCTGACGCGTTCCATCACGCCGGTATCGTGCTGGCGTTGCGCACCGTTCGCGCCGAACTGAGTGCGGCCGTCGACCAGCGGCACGCCATGCAGCGGCGCGCCGAAACGGCCGAGGCCGACTGGCTTGCGGCGAATCAGGAGACGGCCTCCGCTCTCAAGCTGGCGCGCAAGTTCGTCAACACGTTTGCCTGCGTGGCGAAGACGAAGCGCGACCACGATGCCGTGGCGCTGTTCCATCGCCAGTTAGATGAGCGCGAGCGCGCCGTTCCAGGCGGAGGGAGCACGCGATGAGCCGCTCGCACTACTCTGACGACTTCGGCGAGGACTTCGCCGGGCAGCTCGAGCTGTATCGTGCGAACGTCGACCGGTCCTTCCGCTCGAAGGCCGGCCGCGCGAAGCTCACCGAGCTGCTCGCCGCGCTCGACGCAATGCCGGTGAAAGAGCTGGCTGACAACGTCTTCATCGAGTCACGCCCGGCTGACCAGGCACGGCCCGGCGCGCCGATGTGCGCGCTCGGCGCGTGGGCTGCCACGGCTCTCGGCGACGACAAGGCGCGCGGACTGTTTCGCGAAGCGGAGCCCGACTCGATCACGACGGCCGATGTCCTCACCACCCTGGGATGGCCGAAACTCGTCGTGTTCGACGTGATCCATGAGAACGACGACCCGGAGCGCTGCACCGTCTGGCGCGTCGCTGGTCCTCGAACGCGTGAGGAGGCTGAGCGTGCTCGCTGGCACGGACAGCCGCACGGCCCGGTCATCTACCGGTTGCCGGAGACCGATGCGGAGCGCTGGCAGCGCGTCCGCGCATGGGTGGCGGGCAAGCTGGCTGAGATCGCCGCCCGTGATGCTCGCATCGCCGCGTGGAAAGCGGCGCACCCTTACACGACGCCGAGCCCAGCCGGCGTGGGACTGCTATGACCAACGCTGACATCCTCGCCTCCCTCGGCCCCGTGGTGTTCGAGCCCTCGTGCGTCGTCGCCGTCGACGACAGCGAAATCGTTCGCCACGCGGCGCCGCTCGACGATCGGGCCAGGGCCCAGCTCCGCGAGCAGGCCCTCAGCCGGCTGACCTTCGACCCGGCGGCCGTTGCGGCCCGTGAGCGCCGCATCGCCATCGAGCGCGGCCGCGTGGCGCAGATCCGGAGGCGCGCGTGACCGGCGACCGCTACCGCGCCGGCAAGCGCCTGTGGAGCGCCGACGAGGACGCCGCCCTGCGGCAGCGCTACCCCGATGAGCCCACCGCCGCGCTCGCCGCCTCGCTGCGCCGCACGGTGCTGTCCGTCTACCAGCGCGCCCGCCTTCTGGGCTTGCTGAAGAGCCAGGCGTATCTGGATAGCCCGCACGCCAGCCGCATGCGTCGCGGCGATCAGGTGGGAAAGCGCACGCAGTTCCAGAAGGGGCAGACCCCGTTCAACAAAGGACTGCGCCGTCCAGGCTACGCCCCTGGGCGCTCGAAGGAGACCTGGTTCAAACCCGGTGTGCGGCAGGGCGTCGCCGCCATGAACTGGCAACCGCTCGGAACCATCGCCGTGGACCGCGAGGGCTACCAGCGCATCAAGGTGCGCGAGGCGCGCAAGGGCGAAGCGACCGGTTTCGGCAACACGAAGGCGTGGCCGCTCCTGAACCGTCACATGTGGACACAGGCCCACGGTCCCATCCCGCCCGGCCATGCGGTCGTCTTCCGCGACGGCAACAAGGCCAACTGCACGCTCGACAACCTCGAGCTCGTGAGCCAGGCCGAGCTGATGCGCCGCAACAGCGTGCACCGCCTGCCGGCGCCGGTGGCTCAAGTCATTCACCTCATCGGCGCCGTGAAGTGCCAACTCCGGAGACGAGAACATGCCCCACACGATTGATGACCTGCGCGCCGAGCTGTTCGACACCCTGAAGCGCCTGAAGGACAAGGACGCCCCGATGGACGTGGCCCGAGCCCGCGCGGTCGTGGACGTGGCCAGCGTGCTCGTCGACACGGCCAAGGTCGAGGTCGCCATGCTCGAGGCGACCGGCACAGGCGACACCGGGTTCATCCCCAACCGTGATGGGAAGCTGCCCCCGGGCACGCCCCAGCGCGCCCTGCGAGCTGCTGGAGGCCGCTGATGCCCGCCGACCTGAACGCCGACCTCAGCGCTGAGCAGGACGGCTACATCCGTCTGCTCGAGCGGCTGGTCGCCAGGGTCCGCGCCGGCGAGGTCCGCATGCTGCGCTACGAGGCCGTGGCCGGCACGTGCGAAGTCGAGACCGACCACGGGACCTACGAGGTCGAACCAACCGGCAAGATGACGCTCACGCTCTGGTGCCAGCAGCTCGTCGCGCCACGCGCGGCGGCGCCGGCCGCGCCGCCGCCTGCGCCACCGACACCAGAAGACCCGCGCGCCAACGTGCGGATCGACACCTACGTCCAGTCGATCCCGAACGGGATGTGGACCATCACGGCAACCAACCTGCTGACCGGCGCCAGTGTCACCAGGCAAGGCAGGGGCCCGCGTACCGCGGCCGAGCGCGAAGCCGTCGATGCCGTGGCGGGCGCGCCTTCACTCACGCAGAACAGGAGACACCCATGACACGCAAGACCTTGTGGATGGTGGTGATGATGCTGCTGGTGGCTGCCACGACCGCCAGCGCGCAGTTCTGGCTGTGGGGCCGTACCGCCGTGGTGGCGTCCGGCGCCCTGCTGCTGCAGGACGGCACGTTCTCGGACCGCTTCCAGGTGCTCTACGTGGCCGACCGCGAGAACCCGCGCACCTGCGTGATGGTCATCCGCGACGCCGTGACGGCGCACTTCGAGACGACGTTCGTCGATCCTGGGTCCTGCCCACGATGAGCAGCCTGCCACGCGCAAGCATGACCACCGGGGAAGTGGCGGACCTCATCAACGCGGTCCTCGACATGCCCGGGGCCTACTCGCGCGATTACATCCGCCAGGAGGTCGAGTGCCATGCGCTCGTCGCGCGCGTCTACGACCGCCGCGGAAAGAAGGCCCGCATCCGCATCCACCCTGACGACTTTCTCGCGTGGGCGCGTCAGAAGGTGCGCGAGGAGCACCAGAGCCGCCTGGTCACGATGGTGGCCGCCTGGGGCGTGCCGGTGGACGCCTCGGCGGCTGCGTGCGGAGAACCGTCGTGACTCCGCCCGCGCCGGCGCGCCGCGTCGTGTTCCTCGACATCGATGGCGTGCTGAACACCATCTTCAGCTGGGGCAAGCGGCCCCACGCTGCGGCGCTCTGCGAGGCCACGGGCGCCGTCGTCGTCGTGACCTCGACGTGGCGCCGGGTCTTCGACATGGGCGGGCTGCGGCAGCTGCTGACGGGGGCCGGCCTCACAGCTCCTATCGTCGATGTGACCCCGTGCCTTGACACCGGCCACCGGTGCGACGAGATCCGGTTCTGGGTGAACTCGCAGCCTGAGCCGCCTGACAGCTACGTGATCTTCGATGACGACGAGACCGCTGGCATCGAAGGCCACTTCGTGTGGATCGCGCGCTCGCGCGGCGTCGAGGACTGGCACGTCGATCGGGCTCGAAAGCTACTGATGGGGGAACGATGACGGCGACAGCCGAACCGAAGAGGACGCCTCAGCCGAAGGCCCCGGAGCCCACCCAGGCGCTCTATGTCCACTGCGGCAAGTGCCAGCACGAGTGGTTCGTCGCGTGGCTGCCGCTGCCGGTCGACGCGTTCGTGCGGCTCTGCCGCGGCATGAAGTGCCCGCTGTGCCGCTCGAAGCAGGTGATGCAGGGCCTGCTGCCGCGGCCGACGGAGCAGGGCGACGCGCTCGGCTGGTTGTCGAACGGCGACACCGGCGTGTCATCCGAGACCATCTGGTTCGTGATGATGGGCCGGCCCGCCAGGTCTCGCTTCGTCCCCGACGTGCCGCGCGACCCGTCGGACTTCGGACGCTGCTACCGCCTGCTGCAGGTGATGCCTGGCTGGCGCGCCCGGCTGCCAGAGGTCGCCCTTGCGCACCCGACGCGCTGGCCGGCCTTCGTCGAGCACTGGGACGAGCTCAGCACGCTCTACGAGCAGGTGATCGGGCCGTCCGGCAAGGGCTGGGACATGACGGCGAGCCGTGCCCTGCATGCCCGGATGCAGCAGCTCGAAGGAACGACGCCATGAAACCGACCCACGCGCAACTCGTCAACCTGCTCCGCGAGATCGTCTGTGCAAGTCCGCAGGTGCAGCCCTGGCTGATTGAGCGCGCGCGCCAGGTGCTGTGCTTGCGCGATGCCGCCCTCGCCCCGCCGCCCACCTGCGGGACGTGTGAACAACTGCGCGCCGAGCGAGACGAAGCGCGGGCGCTCCATCAAGAACTCATGTTTCAGGTCGGGAAGAAGTATCCCGGCGAGACACGCCACGAAACGGCCAAACGCTACATCCGCGAGCACGAACACTGCGGACAGGGCGGGCCAGCCTATGCCACGGAGCCCACGCGATGACCCGCGACGAGGTAACGAAGTTCG
>ERZ1066134.351-NODE-351-length-27467-cov-28.786772_pt1 | contig 27467 bp, 25 predicted proteins | sample MGYA00382781_ERZ1066134 | MGnify/ENA primary metagenome ERZ1066134 (study PRJEB33369, sample SAMEA5778364) | biofilm metagenome | biome: Industrial cooling water; feature: Water cooling tower basin; material: Biofilm | place: United Arab Emirates | collected... | reverse complement strand
TAGTAGTGCATTAGACCTTATTCCCTACCTCTGACACAAACTAATTTACAATCCCGAGATTAAATCCAGACCGATCCGATTGTGTGCAGCTTGCTACATTGAGAATCCTTACCATCATCTGAAATGGCAGTTCAAATCCACAGAGGGTTGCGATCGACATCGTCTGAGGTTGCTTGCTAAATGCCCTGGTTGCGAAGAACCCTTTCCTATTCCTTCGATGTGGAGTATAGATCAGTGCCAAAGATGTGGGATGCTTTATAAAAAGATGATTAAGAAGCAAAAATGCTATTAGCAGTATAGAACTTGGCTTAAAGCTATTCATGTACTTTGTAGTTTATACCTCAGTTATTACAGATCGTTCTTACAAGCTACACCAAGCTAATCAACTGAACTCCCCAATCGCCTTAAAAAAAGCATCTTCTGCCGCTGCTAAGCGCTTGCCCTCAATGTATCTCTCGAATACTTTCTCCGACTTATGTCCTGTTAAACTACGGGCAAGGACGCTGTCAATCCCTAATTTGACTAATTCAGTAGCATAGGTGTGCCGAAAGCGATGAGGAGTTAAATCTACAATTCCTGTTGCTTTGCCGAGTCGAACTGTCGTGAAGTAATAGATTCCCTGGTACCCAAGCCTTTGACCCCTATTGCGGAAATCATATGACAGGAAAAGAGGGCTGTCTTCAGTTAAAACTGCCTGTTGTGCTCTCCGTCGCTCTAAATAAGCTTGAATTTGCTCCCGTGCTGCTTGCCGTAGAGGAACAATTCCCTCATTTTTATCCTTCTTGCGAATAAACCGAAGGCGAGTGCCGTCATAGTTGCCAATATTTAGAGCCGAAACATCTTCTGCCCGTAAACCATGCGTCAATACTGCAAGTAATGCGCGATCGCGCAAGTGAATCTCCTCCTCCCCACTCATCGCATTAAAGATAGCCTGCATATCTGCCACGCTCAATTGCCGTGGTAAGGGATTATCTAATTTCTCAAACTTGATTGCAGCGGTTGGTAGAACATCAGTAAAACTCATGTAGCCTGCTTGCTGGAACCACTTGTAAAAACTTTTCAGGGCGGTCAGGGACTGATTTATCGCTGCTGGTGATAAGGGCTTGCCCTGGCGAGTCCGGCAACTCTCTTTCAGGTACTGCTTGAACTGAGCGAGATCTCGTGGGGTGACACTCACCCATGTTTTGTTAGTCCACCTTATGAAACGCTCAAGCTCGAGCCGGTAGGCCTTTTGGGTATTGGGAGCGAGATTACTGGCCCGAAGGAACTCTTTAATCCTCTCCAATCGCAAGTCAGCATAATCCCTCTCTGGTCCCAACGCTGGTTGCACCGTAACTAAATGAAGCTGGGGTAAGGGTTGCTGCTCCGTGGCCATGGAGAGACATTTAATTATAGTACAAAGTTACTTAAGTCCTGTGTAAGATATACAAATAATATCTATCTACGGCTAACCTCCGACTAAATTAGTAATGATGGGGATTTCAGCTTCTAGACCCGTTGAAGTGGAGCCCTAGACCTGCCGCTGATAATGATGATAAAACTTTTACTAAATCTCATCCTCTAGCTACATTGACGAGACCAATGGATCTTGTCTTGATGATATAGTGCAGATGCACTAAATCTAGCTGATGAGTAGAGTCAACTGGGAAAGTTACCTTAAGTACTCAGAACAACATTCTAGCCACATGACTGATCTCACACTTTAATTAGTGAAGAAAGATGGCTCGTCCCGATCAAGAAAAATGCCGGATCTGTGCCAAGCTCACACCCCAGGAAGCTCAGAAACGGCATGGTATTGAGGGAGATGGTTGCTGGAATCCCCTGGTTTGCTATAACCGCCGCTCCTATTACCGGCATCGAGGGATCCGCAATCAGGGACGTAAACTGCGACGACGGGAGGCCAGGGCAGGAGTACTCGCAGGGGGAACAGTGGTCTTGGAACTGTTGGCTCCAGCCATTCCCGCAGCAGTGGTGCATTGGTATCGAGTGACGAAAGATGCGCCGTTGCACGCGATCGGGGCGGAACTGTGGCTAGGGAATGACCGCACGGCCCGGATTGAACCGGTTCATTGTTTGGGGCTGACGGAGTCCCAGGTGAAAGCGTTGCTGATCCAAATTCTGGCCCTGTTCTCGCAGCAGTGTGGACGGAAGGTAGAACGGTTTCGCACCAGCGTGGAACTGCACCCGGACTACTGCCCCCTTCGTCCCTGTCCCCTTCACCCGGAAGGACTCGGGCCATGATGCAGCAGCTCGAACTAGACTTGTGGGGTTCTCTGGAAGCCGCCGCCCAAGTGCCGCAAACCGCCAACTTGCGATCACTCTGTCAGGTACTGGAACGAACGCTAGAGGGGCAGGCACTCACAGACCAACTGGCGATCGCTGGAAATGCGATAGTACAGCTCTCGGAAGTTTATGCGGATCGAGCTGCGGGGATGATTGAGGCTTGGGAACGGCGCTATCAGCCCCAGGAACCGGTGATTGACCTGGAAGACTGTGCGGATCTGTTCGTCCAGTCTCTTTCCCTGGATGTGTCTGAGTTGTTTGAAGAAGCTGAACCTGTGGCTTATCCAGTCCATCGTCAAGCGGCGGATCGAACCGGCACGATCGTGGGAGAAGTTGCTAAAGCAGACTTGCTGGACTGGATAGAAGAAACCCGTGTGGAGATTTCCCCTGATACAGCAACGGTGGAGCAGGGCATTCTCAATCTTGCCCATGATGAAAACGTCCAGGAGACGATCGCTGTAATTTCTGCTCACCTAGCAGAAAAGGGAGGCTTATATCTCATCAAACTTCGAGAGGAACTGCCCATGAATCTGGTGGATCTCTGGTTAGGTTTACTCCTGGGTAATTTTATTCTTGTACAAAGAAGTGGATTTTATGATGTTGAAGGAATCTGGGTCAAGGTATGAAAAGTTTGTGAACCCCCATGCTTCTTTTGTTTGCTAAGCGATTAATGAATCAGATGAGCCTTATTGCAGAGCCAAAATCTTAAGCGGACTGCATATTCCTCAAATCCTGCCTAGAGAAATCTTCAGAACGGCTTTGAGGAACTTTAACTATGGCAACTCCATTGGCAGCCCTGCAGGGCGAAGTTCATCGCTTTACGGGTGTGATTGATCGATTTGGTAGCTTTCCAACCGCCGAAAACGTTGTTCGTACCGTCTGCGTACGAGATCTACGCCTGGCGGATTGCAATCGTCCAGTCACTCCAGATCACTGGTGGTTTCCCTTACGGCAGATCTGGGAAAACCTTAACCTGCAACCCGGCGATGAAGTTCTCTTCACCACTAAAATCCAGCGTTGTACCAAAGGTTTTCAGCCGGCTGCAAATAATATTGTTACCCTCAGCAAGAAAAATAGTCCTCTACGGACCGCTTATGGACCAGGGCGAGAACCTCGTTCAGTCGTTATCCTGCGTCGGGCCGAAGTGGCAGAAAGGGAACCTGCAGATCCCAAACTGCAAGTCTATGAGCAGATTGAAGCCGAGGACCGGGTGAAATCCCAATTCATTGGGGTGATCGATCGCCTGGAGGGGACGATCCGGGAGCTGAAATCAGAGCTAGGGGTTCGGCAACAAGAGTTAAGCAACACTCAGGTTGAAGTTATTCAGCTGAGCCAGGAAAAACAACGGCTTTGTCAAACCGTACAGCAGTTGGAGCAACAAGTGAGTGGCTCAATTTCCCGCCAGGGAGCCGCTGCCCTGCTCAGCCTGTCCATTCTCCTGGCCCTTTTTACTGGATTTGGGATGGGTGCTCAGCCCACTCGTAGCCCTGCCCGCTAATCCATGTACGACTAACCATTGAGCTTTGAGAAGGATAATATTTGTGATGGGAGTGAATAAGATGCAACACCGTCGTGATCCCCGCTTTGAAATTATCCAGGGGGATATTACAATCCTGGAGGTCGAGGCGATCGTCAATGCCGCCAACAACGAACTGAAACCTGGGGGAGGGGTGTGCGGTGCTATTTTCCGAGCGGCGGGTTTTCAGCAACTGCAACAAGCCTGTGAACAAATTGGCTATTGCCCCACGGGGGAGGCACTGATCACCCCTGGCTTCGACTTACCCGCCCAGTGGATTGTGCATACGGTGGGTCCAGTCTATGGAGTGAGCTGGGCTTCAGAGGAATTACTCGCCCGATGCTACCGGAATTGTTTGCAATTTGCGGGAGAGGAGCGTCTCTCTTCTATTGCCTTTCCGCTGATCAGTACGGGAATTTATGGCTTCCCCCTGGAACCCGCCGCAGAAGTTGCGATGCGGGAAATTCTAGCTGGGCTGAGCTGCTACCCGGAGATTGAACAGGTCTTCCTCGTTTGCTATACCCCGGAATCCTATGCCACAGTTCTCCAAATCTATGAGCGGATTTGCCAAAAGGAGAGCGTTGATCCCTAACTGTTCAGGAGCGTTCTTTCTGTATCCACTGCAGAATGGTTGTGATCTTCTCAGGGGGGAGGTTTTGGATCATTTTGAACAGCTCCGGGGTGCGGGCGGGTAGGTTTTGCATCACCTTGAGTAGCTCAGGAGAATGGGTCGATAGGTTTTGCATCACCTTAAACAGTTGTTGAACGCGCTGAACGGGCTGAGCAGCTTCCCGCTCGGATACATCTTGGTCTTGGAGCAGTTCATGAATCCATTGCTCCTGTAGGACATCCAGTTGTTCCCGATAATTCAGCGCGATCGCTGCGGCTGCCTCCAACCGTTGCCCCTGGTAAATCGTCTCCAGTTCGATCAGCAAGTCCTTCATGATCCCGATGCGGGAATAGTTATCCAGAAAGTCTGAAACCTGCAGGTAGAAGCGGGTGAGAATGTGGTGAGGTAAACCCTGGCGGCTATAGAGAGCGATCGTCACTCGTCTGAGACTGGTCTCCTGATTCAGGTGGGGCAGAATCTCCAGCATCATGGCGATCGCAGATTGCTCTGGGGATAACCCTGCTGTACCCGTGGCTAACGCGGGGAGGGCAATGGACTGAAAACCCTGGGCATGACAGATTTCCAGACATTTGCGGGTGACACTGCGAATCAAATCCACGGTTGTTTGGGTCTGCTGCTGATAATCCAGAACAGCGGCATGAAAGAGCTGCCTGGCCTTCAGATGACCCGCAGTTGTAATGGCAATCTCCCCCAATTTCAGTGGAACCCGCCTTCGAGCTTCCTCCCAGGCAACTTCTCCTGCTGCCAGCAAAATGGCTTCGGACACTCCACCCCCCATAGTCAGGTGGATATCATCCGAACTCACAATCACATCAGCTTCCAGTTGCGTAATATCGCAATACTGCACCCGCACAGTTGTATTTCTGACCCGCTTGACCATGACCAGTTCGTCCACGGGCAGATCGATCGGAATACTTTTGGCTGGTGGTCGAAAGAATGTCTCAGCTTTGGGACGCTGGAAACTTTGCCAGGTGAGGGGAACGAAGGCCGGGTGCTGGCAAATCACGGGTAACCAGGTGGCGCAGGGAAACTCTTTTTCTAGGGGTTGCAGTTTTTCTCGCGCCTGGCGGACAGACAGGTAAAGGGATTCCCCGGATGAGAAGGCAAGCAGGAAGTGTTTTAAAAATGCCTGAGCAACCACATCAGGAATGGGTTCACGCATCACAATCAGCTGGGGGAGGTGCAAATTCACCAAATTTCGCGCCAATTCCAACCCATCGCAGGAGTTAAAAATCGCGAGTTTCAGCCCATTTTGAATTGACTTGCGTAGTGCATACTTGACCTGCTCCAGAGAAATGGTGTCCCTGGCATTAATTTGGAGATGTCCTTGCCCAATCTCGGGTTGGCTGGAACTATGACCGGCGAAGAAAAGAATATCCCAGCCCTGTTCCCAAAGGTGATCATTCAGCTTATGTCGTGGGGGCTCCACCAGAAACTGCACCTCTGCATTCGGCAGTTGGTAGAGTTGACGCCGATCGCTGTCGAGCTCTAACCCGGTACTACAGCCAAAAATCGCTAGAATCTTAACTTTCTCTCTGGAAGTGGAAGCAGGTTGAATTCTATTGTAATTTTGGGGGCTAAGGGCTAATTCAGCTCGATGATACCGCTCTAAAAATGGCTCGAAAAATAAATGCCAGGGCAACGATCGCAGTTGGGGATCATCCGTTTGCAGCAGTAATCGCACCTCCTCCGCCCAATCCAACTCTTGCAATAAGGTTTCCCGAATTGGTTTGAACCCACTTTGCTCTGAGCTATACCAATCCTTCAGCCGCAGCCTTAACTGATCTGCCAATGTGGAGCAGGTCTGCCAGGGATGAGCAGTAGAAACATTTGTCACCTGCTGCTGGGGAGCGCCCAGTCGAGCCACATGACCCAGAGCCCAGTAAGCAGCTTTCCAACGGTGATAGGTTTCCAGGAGATCCGGGGCAGCGGCGAGGAGACCGGCAACTTCTGTATAAGGGGGAAACCCCTCCTCGGCGATCGCCAGAGTAACTGCAAACCCCTGGGCAAAACCACCCTGACCTAGCCGTAGGACTGCCAGCTTTACCATTGCTTCCCCACTAACCCTTCAGATGTCACATCCACTATAATTTTCCAGGATATTATCAGGGGGAAACGAAATTTTACCTTAAATCATAAAAATTTTCTGCCATAGCAAAACTCTTTATCCGTTAGAGTCCTCTCGTAAGAGACAGGTCCATCCCAGTTCCTGGGCGACTGGGTACTCTGCCTTCACCTTGTCAACAATCGTTCGCAGGTTCGTCCAGGGATCCTCATCGTTGTAGAAGTGATGCATGAAGAGGAGATCGGTCATCATACAGGCAAACCAATCCATATCCGTCGTGTACCCAATCACAGCTCTGCACCCAGAGACTTGGAGGAACTGTTGTGCAAAGTTGCGGCCCTGCTGTCCTTTTAGAACACTGCAAGCGCCAAAATAGAACAGGCAGTCATAGTCACCATAGTTCTTAAAGGCTCTACAAAGTTTTTCAGTAGAAATGCTGTTCAGAAATGACCAAATCGTCCCCGGACTCCCGTGAAAGGCAAGATAGTAAACAGGGGTATTCCATAGGGAGCGATCTTTCCACAATAATCCTTTGGGCTGTTTAGTGTAATAGGCTAATCCTCGATGAGACTCCACAAACCGATGGACGACCCTTAAGGGGGGATCGAGCAGAGGACTGAGAGCTTCCAAAAAGTTTCGCACCGAGGTTGAGGTGTACTGATCGTCATCCCAATAGGTCTCCAGGATTACCAGTTTTGCCGGGACTTTCGTTGGTGGAGCAGTGCGGGTGGTCCAGGTGGGATGTCCTGCTGCGGCACACTTAGCAAATAATTCAGGATACTCTGTTGGACAATTTTCTACACAACAACGGGCACAAACAATACTCTCACCGTCGAAGCAGGGAAATATTAGTTCCTGTTCATTGGTATGTTCCCAATAGCAACTCTCTGCTTCGATTTCCTCAATAAAGCCAGGCTCATTCATCTATTTTACTTTTATCATTCAAGCCATTTTAATGCTATCGGATAGATTGAATTGGCTTACAGAACAAAATTTTCTCGATAGTGTCCCTGGTCCAACTTCAGGCTGATGCCAAATTCTTCTCCAGGGCTACCCCAAAACTTATATTGCAAGACTCGATCCTGCTCCCGTGCCGATAATTGCTGAAAGACTTCCCCGGTCTGGTCCAGAATTTGTAATTCCAATTTCGCAGGAAGGCTGGCTTGAGATTTCAGGGGATAGACGCGCACAAACACACTGACCTGGTCTGAGGACTTTGGCAGTACCGCTAAGACCAACCCGATCGCCTGGCCTGCGAGATCAATTCCCAAATCCACCTGCTTCATTCCCCAAAACCCAGCGGACTGATTGCCAGGGCTGAGCAGCCATAGGGTTTCTGCTGCCAACCAACGGGTATCTTCTTCCTGGGCGATTTGTAAGATTTGCTCTAACTCTGGGATGACTTTGACTGCTTCGGGACTCTGAGGACTGAGCTTGGCCCATTCCTGGATCAATAACCGCACCTGGGGGCTATCCACTCCGTATTGTTCAATGGGATTACTTGCTGAAAATTCAGGAGAAAGCGATCGCATGGCTATAGCAGGTGTAATCACAGCCGCAAGACCGGAACCCAAAACAACACCCATACCAAGACCAGATTGACCCGTAAGGCCCAAAGTCGAACTCAAATTTTCCCATTTCTGCCACCCACTGTCTTTAATCCCTTGCCATTGCTGACCCAGCCACTCGCCCAAGCGCACCGGTTGACGTTGTTGGTATAACTGTTGCCGCCATTCAGGATGACTGATCAGGCTACTCCACTGAGAAAAAGGGAGGCATAGCCGTGGATTAAGCACCGTCGGATCACTCAGTTTTTGAATTAACGCCTGGGCCTGGGTAGGGTTTAAGCTGTTAGCTGCTGGAATAAAAGACAGACGGGAAAGGGCCTGCTCCTGGCTAATCATTAACAGGGCGATATCCTCGGTTAAATCCTCCTGTTCCAGCGTATAGGTCTGATCCAGTGGATCTAAATCCCCACGTTCTTTAATGTCTTCATAGGTAACGTAGGCCCAGAGTTGTAACCACTGCTGATCGGGATTGACCTGAATGCCGACGTAGTAATGACCCGCCCACTCTCGGATATCAACCCACTCCTGGGGAATGACCAATTCCTGTAAATCATCCGTTTCCTGAGGTAACAGAACCCAACGACGATTCCCCACAGCGATCGCCGTCCCATTGACAAATTCCCAAATCTGCGGATGCTGGTCAGCAGGAAGCCAGGGTTCAACATTCAGGTCATTTCCCCACTCACTTTTTAGCCAGGACAGGACAGGACCTAAGGCTAAAGCATTGAGATAGGCGCGCCAGCGGGCCGCAGGATTAGAACAGCGTTGAGATTGCTGTTGGGCCAGTTTTAGCTCTTCTGAGGATAGGTCAAACCAGAGATGGTCAGTGGCAGGATACATTAAGGACTCGGCATTCATTATTGCTCACCCCCTCTCAAGTGGTTTTGTAACCAGTGTTCAACGATAGTTTGTAAGGCGTGATCGACGATTTGGATTCGTGGCAGCGAAACCTGGAATTTGGCTTCAATATACTGCCGCAACCCGTCAAACAGATCTACCACGAGGTCTTCCTTCAGACTTTTATCCATGTTTTGCATATGTCTTTGATAAAGGGAGTCAAGACAGCTATTAAATTCTTTAGTGAAATATTGTTTCAGCCATTCATCCAGTACGGGTTTAATCTGCTTTAGTTGAGCTTCAGTTAAGGGTTCTCCATTTGGATTTAATCGTTGCAGGAATACTTGATAAAGCTGTTTACGGCACTTCGTTAGCTTACGAGCCACCTGATATTGTTGCTGGGGAAAGCCTGTGAATTGCTCCTGTCGAACCTGGGAGATATCCTGCTGCTTGATACCTAAGCCGTAGGTAAATAACAACAAAGCTTGCTGGTCTAGTGGGAGCTGACTAAAGCACTGATTCAATATCTCACTTAATTCCTGTTGTTGTTGCTCCTGCTCTTGGGCAATCAAATTTTCTATACCAGAGTCTCTATAATCCTCAACGTCAAAGTTATCGGGTGGTTCAACCATCGGCAGAGTACTGAAGGCACGAATGGATTGAACACTGGCAGAAACCAGGGCGCGGAATTGGGTTAAGTCAACGGATGCCATCTCCAAGCGGGCAGCGGATTGGTTGTATTGTTGCACCATCGTTTGCCATTGACCCAGGGTAGGCTCTGCTAGCCTGCGGCTGGATTGCCCAGGAATAGGGGCGTAGACCTCCTTGAAGGAATTCACCGCCAGTTGATGAGCTGCCAGTTCCTTCCCACTCACACTCTGGTGTCGCTTCACAGCTTCCTTCAATTGCCTATTAGAAACCCTTCTGAGCAATCCCCAATCCGTACTTTGCTGCCAGCCCCGTATCGCATAGAGCTTTTGGACAAGTTGCAGCTCTAAACGGTGTTGGGCATAGGTTTTGAGCTTAGTTCCCCATTTGGGATCATAAGCTTTTAATAACTGGAGCGGTTGAGCCAGAATTTCACTGGCGATGAGAAAGCATTCCCTTTCCTCCAGACCAGACCATTGAGAGATTAGATGCCGACGGACACTCCAGGCAGCCCAGTAGCAAATTTCCTGGAGATAGGCGATCAGGTGGGCTTTGGACTGAGCACAGGATGACTGGCGTAGTTTGTCCAAAAGGGTTAAGGCAAAAGCCTCTGGATCACTGATCTCCATTGCTCTGACCGCCCGGGCCAGATTGGATTGAGTGATCCACCGATACTGAATCTGCGGACCCTCGCCCTCGATCGATAAGAAGCTGGAGAATTGTTCCTGGACGGTATGACGTGATTGCATAATTGCCACTCCTCCAACAGGGTTGTTCGCATTAACTAATGTCATCATGCCCTGGAACGATCGGGACCTACATACCGTTCTATGCGAATGACTGCGGGTTTGATCGCTGGGAAGACTTGTAAAAGGGGAGGGTGGAGCAGCAACAGGCATGACAAGTGTCCATGGGTCAGGTTATATTTGCGAGTCACGGTAAATATCCCCAGTTTTCTATTCTAGGGCTGGCGGCGGTGGTGGCGGCGGAAGATATTGCCTGACCGGAAAGAGCTGGATGAAGAACTTGGGCTTTGCTGCAGGCGAAAGGCACTCAGGTGAACAATGCGATCGCGGGCGATCAAGGCACTCCCCACCAGACCTGAACCCTCTAGGCGTAGATCGGTCCCTTCGCCCAGGGCTGGAAATGACTCACTTTTGGACTGAACAACGGTCTGGAGAAATCCTCTGGCCTGCTCTGAAGTAGAAGCATCTGTGACAACGTTCGGATGATCCAGGGCATCCAGGGCGTAGCTCCGCACCAGTTTGGCAAAGAGTTTGTCCATTGTGGCCGGAAAATCAAACAGATCCAGACCGATCAACTGGCCATTGATGGCAAACAACGCCCCAACCTGATGGTTGACCAGGGATAGTCCCAAAACATAATCTTCGAGGGAATGTTGGTGGTTTTCGTACATCGCAGCCATCGCCCCCGTTGGAGAAGATGTCCGTAGACGACTCGCCTTTTCAGCAATATCTGCCCACACGGCCTGCTGGTCAGAATAATGGCATCCTGTTTCGGTCATACAGGCAGTCACCTGGCGCAGTTTCTTAGCCCGGCCTGAAGAATAATAAGTACGGGGAGAAGCCTTGAATTCTGCTGACTGATGCTGCCAACGTCCAGCCTCAACACAGGATACGGGGATCTTTAAGCTGGTCTGAGCTGGAATCAGGAGCGTGAGGTTGAGAACACGGTTCTGTTTAGCCCCCAGTAACTCCTCCCCATCCAGCAGCAACACTGCCCGGTCCGCTTGATTGGTGAACTGAAGCTCAGGCACACTCCCTTGTTGGGAAACTTCCGTAATTCTGGCCATCTGCCGTTCCAGAGCCTCATCCAGAACCAAATAATCTGGCTTCTTGTTCGCGTTTGCTACCAGGGGGAACATGGAGAGGTTACGGTAATGCTGGGGGGCACCAAGGGAAAGGGACTGCAGGGTATCCTGGAGAATTTTCATCTTTGCGTATGTTGTCAGTAGACTCTATCCTTTCCTCCAGGTAACTCGGCCTCAGTATGCAACCGAGCTGATATTTTTTATGGATGTATCTGCATCTGCTAATGATTAAGGTTTTGATAAAGTATCCCATCCCATGTAGAAGATCAAAGGATAATAGGAATCATCCAGAGCGGAGAAAATACAGGCATGGGGAAGGTTGCAGTTCTTAAGCTGGGGGCAGGTAATTTTGAGGAAGGGTTTCCGGTCACACTACGCCTGAGTGAAGATACTCCCCTCCATCTCATACTGGAAGTCGATGGTCAATTGCCCCCCTGTCCAGGCGTTTGGGATTACTACTGTCAGTGGCAAACTGGCTACAACCAGATAGCAAAGAATCTCAGGTTAGGAGCACCAACGGGACAGGTGGTTCGGGTTAGCTATACTGAGCCTGCTGACACTTATCGGCAGACTGCCCTGAATTTGCGTAAGCAACTGAATCAATGGTTGAACTCCGGTTATAGCGGTTTTCAAGCGGTACGCGATCGCCTCTTGATCCATCTCAACCCTCAAGAAGAAATTCGATTTATTATCCAGACTCAGGATCTAAAACTCTGGAGAATTCCCTGGCATCTCTGGGACTTAATTGAAGCTTATCCCCATGCTGAGGTTGCAGTTAGTAGCCCCCAGTATGAAAAGCCAGAGAACTTTGACAAACCTCGAAAAAAATATGTCAAAATTCTGGCTATCTTAGGCAATAGAACAGGAATTGATGTTAGTGCTGATCGGCAAGTCCTCCAGCAGTTACGCCATGCAAAAGTGACCTTTCTCGCAGAGCCCCAACGGAGCCAACTTCATCTTTTGAGGGATGAGAGCTGGGATATTCTCTTTTTTGCCGGACATAGCCAGAAGGGTAAACTAAAAATTAATCAGCAAGATGAGATTACGATTGGTGAACTGAAGAGCACCCTGGTTAGAGCAGTAAGTAACGGCTTACAATTAGCGATCTTCAATTCCTGCGATGGTCTGGAATTAGCCCGAGATATTGCCGATCTAAAAATTCCCCAAACTATTGTTATGCGTGAACCAGTTCCTGATCTATTAGCCCAGGAGTTTCTAAAATATCTGCTTAATTTCTACTCTCATGGAGACTCGTTATACTCCTCAGTACGAGAATCCAGAGAGCGTTTACGTGAATTTCATGAACTGGAAACCTATATTCCAGGAGTGAGTTGGTTGCCGGTCATCTACCAAAATCCAGCGATTGTTCCTCCAACCTGGGAACAATTCCATGGGGTATCAACAGCGACAGCCTCTAAATCTTCCCATAAACATCAATGGAGGTGGTCGTGGTACCTTCCAACCAGCATATTTTTCCTACTCGTCATATATACGATTCTGCGCTCATTACTTGATCCCAATGCCAATACTAATTACCATTCATTCATGAAAAATGGTTATGAAGCTGTGGATATAGCTCAGGACAAAAAGAATAAACTTTACTTTAATAATGCATTTATTAATTTCAGAAAAGCTCTAGAGATTCGTCCTATTGATCCCTATGCTTGGTATGGCTTAGTAAGCACTGGACTTAATTTATTGCAACAACGGCAAGAAGCTATTCCTATTACCAAAAACACTGTACAACCCCCTATACCTAAAGTAACTCTGTCCCCTCAACCTCAACCTAAGGCTTTACCAAAACCAAATGTTAGTTCCAGTTTAAAACCAACTTTGGAGATTAAACCGAGCCTGCAGCAATTACAGAAATTATTGTCAACAAAGCAGTGGAAAGCTGCTGATCTTGAAACAAACCAGGTTTTAAAACGATTGGCTGGATATTCGGGAAATAAAAATATACCTCCATCAACGATTGGCAAGATTCCCTGTCAAGGTCTTAATACTATTAACCAGCTATGGCTTAAGTCAACCCCACAGCCCCGTTTTGGCTATAGTATCCAAAGAAGTATTTGGGAGAGTGAATCTGTTAAAGCAAACTATAAATCCTTTGTTGACCGTGTAGGCTGGCGGCGCGGGAATACTTATATGACTTTTAACGGTCTAACGTTTGCGCCTCAAGCACCTCTAGGTCATTTACCCTGGAGTGGATGGATGATGCGTCCAGACAAGCGTATACGAGAGGGATTTGGATTGTTTATGCAACATTTGAAGCAATGCAAGATTTGAGGCTAAACTCAAACTCAAAATGCTTAATCATGCTTAATAAATTATGCATTTTGTATTATCAAAGCCATGTTGTGTGATCGCACTCATGATTTTTTGAACAATCTTTTGCCCGCCCCTTGCAGAAGGCTCGATCGGTGAAATCTGGGAGTAATCTTCTGCTTCAGTACAAATTGCTCTCAAATCAATCACAGGAATACCTGCGACAATGGCTTCCCTTAGAATCACATCATTGAACAGGGACAGGGCCGTTTTCTCGATGCTGCTCAAATTGGGTATGGCATCGTAAATGGTGCAGACGCAGGTTGGCTTTTTGTAGCTCAGAGCCGTTTTTAGCATTTGCCGATAGCTGGCCTGGAAGTCTGCAATCACGGTGGCAAAGTAGGCCATGGCCTCCCCTACGGACTTAACTGGCTGATTGAGGATAAACGATCGAGTCAGGGCATCATTCCCACCCACACTAATGACCAGATGGCTGGCATTGGTGGGTAACTGCTGTAATTGCTGCACCACATCCGAAGTAACATTTCCATCAACAGCTAACAGGCTTGCCTTCCAACCTTCCGGTAATTGCTGTTTCAATTGTTGGATGACAGGGGGTTCACCTGGCACATACTGGGCATTATCAAGGATGGAATCACCCAGCAGCACAACGTGATTTGGATGTTGAGGGTTCATGGTTGAGTCCAGGTTGGTGAATGGGGATGGCATTGTTAATACTCCTGCTAAAACAGTTACTGAATGTTTTCAAGCTTGTTGAGCGCGGGTTACTGCTTAGGGCTGCGATCGCGATAGCCCAGATGGACCAGAGCGTTTTCTATGGTGTTGACTTTCTCGATCAGAGCCACCCACCCCTTCGCTCGAATGCCATAAAGCTCTAAAAAGTGGGCTTGGGCCTGGCGAAAGTTGCCAATTGTCTGCTGCATCGTTTTCACGGTCCAGGGCCGGTATGGAAGGGAGCGGGTTGCAGCTAATTGCTCGATCGCCTGTTCATGGCTCTCCATCAGCTCAGCGGTGACCCCGAGGATTTCCGCAGTGGTGCGACGGGACCGGGCAACATTATCGCGAATGCGTTGGGCTAAACTCATCAACTTTCCTTCGTTAACAGGTAAATCACTTGTAGTAGCTCTGCACGGAGTTGAGGACTAAGTTTTCCTTTCAGTTGCTGCCTCAGTTTTTCAGCACAGCGTTGGGCAACCCTTTCTTTGTGTTCCACCTGGTCGGCGATCGCCAGCATCTCCTGTTCTTGTTCCGCCCGTTGCTGAATCAAAGCGGCTACTTTCCGTTTTAGTCCTGCCACCCAGCGGCTATAGCGATGCAATTCACGGCAAAGCGTATGGTTACGTTGCTCTGTTTCATCTGCCAGAGCTAACCCCGCCTCAACATCAGCACTCAGGTTAAAAATAGTCGATAAAGCTTGCTGAAGTTGGCATTCGACTTGTTCCGCCTTTTCTCGCTGGCTTTCCAGTTCTTGCAGCAGGAATGCAAGCTTATCTTCTAACTCACCAGGGTAGAGGTTATTGTCAAAGGTTGGTTCAAGTAACAGTTTGAGGATACGGGCAGCCGTCCTGCGATTAATGATCGCATTGTCGTGATGACCAGAAATCGAAACACAGGCATAGCCATCCCGAATGGCTTTGAACGGTTCTTTTCCTCCCTGCACAATCCGCCAACCATGCTCCCGGGCGATCGCCACCATCTCTTTACGGGTAATATTTCTAGCCATTTCACGCACCAGTTCATTCAACGACTTTTTAGGCTCAGGGTATTGCATTGTCATCATCGTTAGAACACTAGGGTTTACTGAAGGTGGACTGGGTTATGGATCTGTTGGGGCATCCTAAACCTGGGGCATCTCAGACTGAGAGGAGGCTGTTGTGGGGGGCAAAGCAGTCTGTTCCCCGCCACGCAAACCCAGAAATGTCGCACCAGCTTCTTCAAGCAGGTCAAACACCGCATTGATCACCCCACGGAACCCCCGCTGAGTCCGGGCTAGTTCCACCACCGCTCTGTCCAGGTCTACCTGCTTTGCGCTGATCTGAGCTTCAAGAGTGTTTGACAGATTTTGATAATGCACCAATGTCTGCTGCACAGTTTGCAGTTCTAGCTGGACCTGCTCCAGTTCGCTATTTAGAGTAAGCTGAATAGCACTGGCCTGTTCCAGTTCGCTGTTTAGAGTAAGCCGATTGGCATTGGCCTGCTCCAGGGCAAGTTGTAATTCCACTACCCGGGCCTGCAGATGTTGTTCCTGCGCTTCCGCCTGCTGTACTTTGCGATTGGCTTCTCCGGAGGTTGGAGAGGGGGGAGCTTTCAGCTCAAATCGGATCACATACTCTCGAGCATAGGCAAGGATAAAGGCAGCACTACCAATGACGGCAACCCCCCGAACGAGCATGGGAAGGGCAGGCTGGATAAATTCGTGATTCATGGGATAGGTCTCTCAAACGCTACACCTATTCCTCCAGGCCAGTTGAGTGAGATATGCAGTCCCCTCAGATCAGTCCATACTTTTTTCTAAAAATCACGATGGCTTTGAGAATCATTAGTTGTTTAGGGGCATGTACTACTACAGGAATGACCAAAATGTTACAAAACTATACGGATTTCTGTTATTCGCATTAAATTCGGCCTCTGCAGCAAGTCATGCTCTCATACTGTTAAGTATCAAAAATACAGCAGTCGCTAAAGTCATAGAACTGGGATGGGCGCGATCTTCGCGTAGTCCAATGTTTGAAGGGCTGATGTATCTTCTTGTCTAAATTTAAGGAATTTCTTGCAAAACATGAGCTGCAGGATAGTTGGCTTTAAAGCAGCCAAAACAGCAACTTCTTAACTTCCACCCATCTATCTATTTGCATAGGACCTAGTTAAAAAGGGGTTTTATGACCATCTCATCCGACACGCTGGCAAATAATCAGACTATTTACACTGCCATAAGTTTTGCTCCCGTTCAAGGGTTTATTGAAAAGTCTCGTAAGTTACGAGATTTATTCGGTGCTTCGCAAATTTTGTCCTATCTAAGTGCCAAAATTGTTCGTCGTGCAGAGAGCATGGCTACGGTTATCTCTCCAGTTCTTAGTGAGGACAGCAGCAGCGCCGATCTTATCCAAGGAATGCCTAACCGGATCTTAATAGAGGGAAAGTTTTCGTATAACGATGCTAAAAGTGCCTTGACAGAAGGTTGGAACGAAATAATTTATAGCTGTAGAGGTTGGATTGAGGAGCATCATGACCTATCTAATTTATTCACATTCTCTGAGGAGAATTGGGGGCGGGCTTGGACGAAATGGAAAATTAATGCTTGGGAAGTTTTTTGGGGGGAAGGTGACACTATTGAGCAAGCAATGCTAGCGCTGGAAACCAATAAACTGCGGCGTGATTGGATAGTTCCTAATTGGAATGGGGAAAGTTCTAGTTTGTCTGGCGCGGATGGAATTGCATATCCCAATATGGATAGTAAGGATAATGTAGGCTACAGATACAATCCAGGCAGAGAGCGGGAAGAAATCCAGAAATTCTATAATCAATTAGCTGAGGCTTTGGAGAACACAAAGCAGAAAGAAGACCCCAAATTCCTTGATCCATCAGAGTGGTTAAGTATTCCCGAACTGATTAAACGATTAGTTACCCACCATCAAGTTGCTCAACGTATTGACAAGCAACAGTCACTTTATGCAAAAAGCTTTCGCGAGCTGCTTCGAATCAAAGACCAAGAACAAGGAGAGCAAGGTGGCTATTGGACAGGTTGGTTTATGGGGGATGGTGATCAGGTTGGTAAGTACCTTAAGGGGCTACAAACGGCTGAAGAAGTCCAAGATTTTAGCCGTAAGCTGCGGAAATGGGGCAAAAAATTCCATGATGATTTTAATGAGAAGTTAAAGCTGGGCCGTGTTGTCTATGCTGGAGGGGATGATTTCCTGGGTGTGATGTATGGAACCCCAGATCAGCCCCAACGAACTGGAGAAGATGTAATTAAATTCCTGGTTAATTTAGGAAAGGGGTGGGAAGCGGGAGAACTGGGCGTAAGCCTGAGTGTAGGCTTTGTTTGGGCTGGTCATAGTGTGCCGCAACGGGATGTTCTGCAACATTGTCGCGAAGCTGAAAAACGGGCTAAGAATCTGAATCGTAACCGAGTTACAATCCGTATCTTATTTAACAATGGGCAATTTATAGATTGGACAACGCCCTGGCAGTATGTAGAGTGGTTGAACGACTACCGCGATCGCAATGGCAAAACTGGTAAGGATGCTAACTGGAGCCACGTTTACTCTGATCTTGCCCAACTGAGAGCTAGACATGCTATTCCACCCAAAACTGCACAAAAAACTGATGATGCGGTAGCCCTCGCACTACTTGGCTTGTATTTTGGCAAGGATGAACTGGGTGAAGATAAGAAAAGAGAACTCTCCAGAAATCGCAAGGAAATCACTGGCTCAGAGGGAACACAATCTGTGATCGAATGGATTGATGGCATGATTAAAGTGGGGTGGCAACTATGTTCCAATTCCTGATTATCGTCCGACCCCTAGGGTTGCTATACGGCAGTTCAGGAGCATTCTTATCGCCTGAAAATTTGGTTGGTCGTTCTGGCTCTAAGTTCCCCCCCGATGCAGCTACGCTCTCTGGTCTATTCCTATCCACAAATCTGGAGAAGCCATTTACCGATCACCAAAAACTCAAAATGAATCTCACCGTTGCTGGAGCTTTTTGGGCAAGGGATGAGGATGTGAGTGATGGGGATTTTTATGTGCCAATCCCTCGTTCTTTGATCATTGATGAGACCAAGGTTGATCAATGGGAAATCCGAGCAGGGAAGTGGCATCGTTCTCAAGCCGATGAAGAGATTAACGCTACTTACAGTTGGCAAAAAATCAGTTCTTGGAGTAAGCGTACTGATCTGATTAGGAAAAAAGGCGTGTCTAAAGTGCCTTGGATGTTTGTGCCAATTTTGCATCCAACTTTAGATGTAGAACAGCGCCATGTGCGTATGCCAAAAGGCGACAGCGATCGCGGCAGCTTATTTCTAGAAAATGCAGTGCAAATGGAAGAAGGAAGTTGTTTAGTTTACCTATCAACGCACCCAATCCCCAATGGTTGGTATCGCTTTGGTGGTGAAAATCATCTTGTTGAAATTATAGCTCAACCCATTGAACAAGATGTTTTAGATTTGCTAAATCAACCCATCGGCAGGCAATTTGCCCTCATCTGTCCAGCAGTTTGGGGGACTAACAACCTCTCCCGTCGCTATCCGACAGCGTTGAGTTTCAGCAACAAACGTCCTGAAATGCTGACCGATCGCCCCATTCCTTTCCGCCCGCGCACGGTCAAACGACAGCCTCAACAGCGGACAAATGGACTGGCTATTGGTCGCTATGCTGTACCTGCGGGAACTGTTTATGTGCTGAAGCATCCCCTAGAGGAACGACACAACACTTGGTGGAAATTTCCCTCAGAGTGGTTTCCTGAGGGTGAAAACAACAAGCCTATTGATCAAAGACCTTTGCCTCTGAAGCATTTAGGCTGTGGTCTCTGTTTGCCAATTGAAATTAAGGAGAGTGGTGATGTATAAAGCCTACGGCATCATTGAAACGCTTGCCCCCTTGCATGTGGGAGCGGCTGCTGGGGAAGAGTCGGGCAATCTGAATTTGATTTTTCGTGACCAGTTTACCCAAACAGGCATAATTCCCGGCAGTTCCATTCGCGGTCGATTCCGAGCTGATATGCGGCAGGATAAACGCCAGAAAATCAATGGTGATTACAACTACTGGTACGGACAAGAGGCTATCGGTAGTGGCTCTGAAAGCAAAACCACAGAAGCGATCGTCAAATTTGAATATGCTTCATTGGTTTGGCTACCTGTGTATTGCCCAAGCCAACCTGTGGTTTTTGTCTCTTGCCCTGCTTTACTCAACCGCTACCAGCGCATCGCAGGGAAAGCTGCCCATCAATTCCAGCCTTACAGCTATTCTGGTAGCTTACCGAGCAAAAAGCTGTTCTTCAACCTGGGTTTTCTGACTCTTGGTGATCCAGACAATAAATTAAAGGATTACTTCCCCGGTGCTGTTGCCAAGCAGTATCCCCTGGTTGTAGTCGATGACAACGACATGGCAATGATTCACGACATGGCTCTTTATCGTCAAAGTCGTGTTTCTCTGGAGGACAAACAAAAAAAAGCTAAGAAAGGAGCTTTCTTCAATGTGGAAGCCCTGCCAGAAGGTAGCATTCTGATTTTTCCATTGGCAATGCGAGAAAAGCACGATGGCAAGGATATGCAATGGGAAGATTATGTGATCGATGCTGATATAGAAAACTCACGGGAATTCTACTTTGGTGGGTTGGAGTCGATAGGATTTGGGCGGACAAATGTCACTATTCAACTGGTTGAAGCTTTGCAAGGAGCCACAAAGGTATGACAACCCAAACAAGCACGAAATCAGAAACTCTCGGCTGGAAACCCTACGACTTAGACTACTATGCGCAGGAATTGGTGCTGGATTTTCGCAACACTAAAGATGTGCTCAATGAGTCCCATAAGATGCGAATGACCATTGCCTATGGCTTGGAACGGTTTTGGGGAGAACAACTTCGGCTAGAGCGTGAAAAACCTGCTAAAGCCAAGTATTGGAAAGCGGTTTGGGAAAAACTGGCTGAGATTCTCCATGATGCAGGCATGAAGAATTTCCCTAATGATGATGTCAAGTCTAACAATCCGGATGAAAGGAAACGCAAGGAGGAAGAAAAACAGAAGATCAAGGAAATGGCGGCCAAAATTTGGTCACTGCCGCTTGATGATCAACGAGTTGCATTGTTGGTGTTAACTCAGTTTTGTGATTCTTTGGTTTGGTGGACACAACGTTATAAGACGAAAGGTGAACGGGATAATGATTAAAGGATTGGCGGAAGCTGCCCAATCATTGGGAATTCCAGTAGACGCACCCATGACGAGAGAAGGTGTTGCTATCAAACATACAACTTCACCTGAACAAATCCCCATGATGTATCGTGCTCAAGTCAGTGGGCGTTGTAGTCTGATGTTCGCGGGAAGCAACAGTGATTTGGAACGTTGGAAGGATGAGTGGATCTATCCCCAGTCAGAGCAACCAAGATATCAGCGGAAAGAACCATCTCTTGGCTTAGATGGAACTATTTACAGAATCAAGGTGAACTTTCCATTCCGATTGCTTAGCAACTGTGGCCAAGATAGTATTATTCGACCTATTATGGGTAAGGATGGTATTCCCTACTTCCCTGGTAGCAGTATTAAAGGACTTTTTCGACGAGCCTGCAATAATGAGATTCAAGCAAAAAAATATTGTGGAGATGATGCCAATCTAGCTCCTAGTATTCTTGGCTTCCGCTTTCATGGTGGTTACCCAGTCGGTGACTGGTCAGGCATGAATAAGGTCAAAGTGAGAAGTGGTAATGAAGAGGTCACAGTAACACGCTATAGGATGTTGGATGTCATTCATCCACAGCAATCCCGTCAAGTTGGTTCGGAGCGTAAAGGCCCCACTGCTCTTGCGTCAGTGAGTTTGTTCAGACCCACACTAATTTTTGAATTTAGTAGTGCTGATCCAGATACTAATTGGCAAGAAGTAGAAACTATCTTCTGGAGGGCGATCGCGCTTGGGGTTGGTGGCAAGACCAGCACGGGTTATGGATTCGGTGGACATAACGATCAACACACTGCCAATGTCCCAGCCAGTAAAACAAATGTGATGCTGGTAGGTCAAGGAGTTAGCCCAACCCTACGCAGTGATGAGCCAGAATTTCGCCCCAATTTATTCAAAGCATCTCTACGCGGGCATTTCCAACGATTGTTGGCGGGAGTGATTAGCGATCGCAACAAACTCAATAAGGAAGTTGATCGCTTGTTTGGTAGTTCTTCTAGTCCGGGCACTATCCTATTATTCTGGGAACAACATCAAGATGTGACCTATGGACAGTTTGGCAAAACTCAAACATTTAAAGCAAATGGGACTTTGCATATCAATTCATCTAGAAATGAAGATGTGCAATTGATCGAACAAGTACTGAAATTTGCCTTTGTCATGGGGGGTTTTGGTAAATCCTGGCGACGAGCATCCCATGAGAAATTTCACAATAATTATAAAAAGTTTGAAATCGGTTGTCATTGGGAGCTTTCCCCTATGGATCGCTCATGGGTGCAGCTAAAATCCGTTAGTGATTTGAGATGCTTCTTGCAGGAGATGCACCAATATTACAGTACTAAGTTTGGGGGAGGTAAAGCCACTTCTTTGGACTGGAGAGAAGCATGGCATCCTGATCGACTGTCTGTTTATGCTGCCATTACAACAGAAAGCAAGGCAATTACACTATTTCATGATGACATTTACAAAAAGACTCCTGCCATTGGAGGGAGAGTGATTGAGCAAAAGTTTAATCCCAAGACAAATAAAATGGAGAACAAAGAAAAACTTGTGGTTAGCCATGTTTGGCACCGAATGCTGCCCATTGACAATGAGAGCTTTTTAGAAATTGTGACAGTATTCCATGCTAAAGGTGACGATTGGAATCATCAATCTCAAGGAAACCAGCTAAATAAGTTTATCCAATCTCTGAAAGCGAAAGGTCTTTCGTTTACATGGGGTAAGAATAATCCTTCCGTACAGGGTTCTCAGCCATCTGCCCCTAAACCCAGGAGATAAATCCCATGGCTCTCATTTGGATTGTGACTGTCGGCAATAGTGACGTTAAACTTACCTCCAATCATGAGTGGGGGCATTTACGAAAAAGTAAACGAGAAGTGCTAAAACCTTGCTATGGAGACTTTGAAAAGCCTACGGAAGAACCTGATGGTTTATTGTCATTACCTGCAAGAGTTCTGGGTATGGTCTATGGTGATGCATTAGAAACTCATTGGCAGTATTTCGAGTTTCCTTTGTTGTCTGCCTTCACAAAAGAAATAAAAACTAAGAATAAAACTAAACCTGACCGCATTATTGTTCTCCTAACTGATCAAACCAAGATCTTTCTCGGTACGAGTTCTGATTCCATTTACGATCGCTCAGATCCAGATTGTCCCTATTGGAAAGATACATGTGAGTTGGCACCCATTGTCAAAGAGTATTTGGAAAATGAATTTGGGAAAAACAAAGTCACATTTTCAACATTAGAACCGGTATGTATTAATAAAGGTTTGGATCAATGGGATGAAACTTTGCATCTAGTACAGCAAAAATTTGCAGAATGGAAAATTTCAAAGAGCGATCGATTAATCATCAGCCATCAGGCTGGTACGCCTGCCATTTCTTCGGCAGTACAATTAACAGCATTAATCGAATTCGGCAAGAAGGTTCAATTCTTGGTGAGCAATGAATTCATCAAAGGCAAAGCTCAATTGCTTCCAGGATCTTCTTATTTCAGCACTTTACAGCTTGAAGAAGCAAAGCAATTGCTATCACGCTTTGACTATGGGGGAACTGTGAAGGCTCTAGATAAGATCGATTTTCAAGATGAGACAAAACAAGCAAAGCTAAACCATATTTTAGGACTACTAGAACTAGCAGAACTATGGACTTCAGCTAAACTCGATGAATTTGCCGAAAAAATTAGCAATAAAGATGAGTTTAAGGACTTTGATCTAACGCTTCGCGGCTCAGATAAATTACGTTTTACTACATGGTGGTGGAAAGGCTATGAAATGGCTTATCTTGCGTGGGTGAGAATACATCAAAAAAACCCAACAGAAGCTTTTTTTCACAGTATAAGATCAATTGAAGGCCTAATTTGTGAATGGGCGATTGATAAATACTCACCTCATATTCGCTATAAATTCATTGAATTTGATAAAAATGGTAATAAGAGCATTAGATATAGAGATCAACGGTTTTATGCTCAAAAAGAGGGAACACCATTAGCCAAGAATTCTATTGATAAGAGATTCAAGGATGCTCTTGTGTATGATAATCAGAAGAAATCTCTAGAAGAGAACAAGCTTGGGCTGTACGGACAAAATTTATATACCCTATTTAGAACTACCTTTGAATCTCAACATGTAATCGATATTGAGGCTCATCCAATCAGAATTGTTTGGGAACAATTAGCTGATGAACGCAATGAGTTATTTCATCGGTTAACTGGAATCTCGGAACAGGAGGTATATGACGCCTGGGATTGTAAAAACCGGCAACAATGGGGCCAACTTTTATTTGATTGTGTTCAGTTGGTCAGCCATACGCAAGTAGAGGACTTTAAAACATTAAAGCAAGGCAGCCTAATGACTTCGATTCATGACGAAATTGAGCATGAAATTAAGGCTCTTCTACAAGTGAATAAATCAGATTGATGGTGAAGATGTCAGAAGTTGGAAAGAGATACCCCCCATCTCTAACTCATCCTTAATTTCATTTATTAAGTCATAATCATGTAGGCACAGAGGCTTTTTTCTCTATGATTAGCCAATTTGCTACCAGTTAACCGATTGTGTTGCCACCTGCGATCAGTATCTTGCCTGTTCCAAAGATGCTATCCTTGGTTCGCCAACTTTCTGTACAAAAATGCTGAGCTGTTGTTCGCATGAAATCGCCATTTTATTTCCCGCTTACCTCTAGACTTGGGTTCTGTTCTTTGGTTTAGAGGTTCAACTACCATGCGCCTTAACAACTGGAAATCGAGTGGCAAACTGCAAAATAAAAGCTGCAAAACTCCAAAAGCTGCCTGTCGAAAGCGACAAATGTTAGCTAAAATTAGCCCAAAAGTTACGCAAGGCGCATCAGTAAAGGCTAAATATTCCTATCCACTTAATATTTGTCTATAGGGTTGTCTCCTGTGTTCCCATGCCATTATAGGTTTAAGCCCTTCGGTTCCTCTAATGCTTTGGTCAGGGTGCAGGGGGCATCGGTAAGCTAAGCAGAACTTTGAATCGCCGATCTCTAAGCCCCAATTTGTTTGGCGTACAACCCAGATTCAATGTGTGATCGCCCAACTCTAACCCTTCTAAAATAAACTCATCCCCACTTCTTGCCCGGCTCATGATTGCTTCACCCCAACCGTCCCTGTCTGCTGAAGCCTATCTCCAACTCGAAGCCCAAAGCCAGACTAAACACGAATACATCAACGGTGAAGCCTATGCCATGGCAGGAGCCAGCGATACTCATGTGACGATCGCAGGCAACCTCTTTGTCCTTCTCCGTAGCCACCTGCGGGGCAGTGGGTGCCGTGTTTATATTGCCGACATGAAAGTCCGCATCGCAGCCCGCAATTGTTTCTATTACCCAGATGTGATGGTCACCTGCGACCCAGAGGACCAGCAAACTCCCAACTACAAACGCTTTCCTAAGCTGATTGTGGAAGTCCTGTCTGACTCTACGGAAGCCTTTGACCGGGGCGATAAATTTGCAGACTATCAGACGCTTGCCAGCCTGGAAGAATATGTGTTGCTCAATACCCGCCATCAACGAGTTGAGTGCTTTCGGCGAAATCCACAAGGATTATGGGTTTTGCAATCCTACCTACCAGAAACTGACAGCTTTGAATTGCAAAGCGTGGAGTTTTCTGGCACCTTGACCGCCTTATATGAAGATGTGGTGCTAGAACCATCCTATTCACCGCCAGCTTGATGATTCTGACGACTATGCCGCGTTTGGAGGGAAGTGATTGGCAAGGGCGATCGCCAACCTCTAACCGCAACCGCAATCAAATTTTGCCCAGCCAAATTTATTCATCTGGGCACAAAGCCTTTAGTTACAGGGCTGGAATATGGAATCCCTGAGCAGTGTCATCGGTCTGCAAAGCTGCGGATTTCCTTTCAGCCTGTCATTCGCACGGAAGATATTTGTAACCCGATAGTATCAACCTAAACTGACCTTAGTTCCTGAGTGGAGTGAGGTCTGATGAACAACCAATCGTTACTCCAGCTGCCCCGCTATAAGTGCTGGCCACGCTATGCCAATGGTCAACAAGTTTTCCATCTCCATGACCGCAACTATGTCGGCGTGAGCACCATTCTTAAAGCAACGGAACCGCTTGAAGTGCAGGCCCAACTGGCTGCCTGGCGATCGCGTGTTGGAGCTGAGGAAGCCCAACGGATTATTCGAGCGTCGATCAATCGTGGTAAGCGGTTACATCGGCTGGTTGAAAATCACCTCTTACAATCCCAGGGGACAGAGGCAACTCCAGAATCCTGGGGGTACTGGCAATCCCTCCAGCCCCTCTTGTCCGAGATCACGGATGTCTATTTGGTGGAAGGGCTTGTCTGGCATCCCTATGGGTTTGCAGGGGTAACGGATGCATTGTTGGCTTATCAGGGTCAAATGTATGTTTGCGACTGGACGACGTCACCTAAGCCAAAGCAATGGGCCTGGATTCAGAATAAGTGTTTGCAAGTGGCTGCCTATGCTGCTGCAATCAACCGTGTCTATCAGTCTTACGGGGTGCGAGTAAATCAGGCTCAGATTGTGATTGCCCTACCTGACACCGATGCTCAGGTGTTTCGGCTCGAACCCAGCCAGTTAATGGACTTCTGGCACCAATTTCAGGACAGGCTTGCCGAATATAAAAAACTCTGCGCTATTCCTACTTACTAAATCCTGAAGATTTTACAGTGTATATTTCTCCCCGTGCTCTTTAGGTTCGTACTCTGGTAATCTCTAAAATTAACGCCATTTTTACGCTAGTGATACGCTTGAAATATTAAGCTCTTCTAATAACCTAATAGTCTTTTAACGCCAAGCTGTTGTTCGCATGAATTCATCATTCTGTTTCCCGCTAACCTCTAGACTTGGGATCTGTCCTTTGGTTTAGGGGAGTAACTACTATGCGTCTTAACAACTGGAAATCGAGTGGCAAACCACAAAATAAAAGCTGTAAAACTCCAAAAGCTGCCCGTCGGAAGCGACGAATGTTAGCTAAATTAGCCCAAAAGTTACGCAAGGCGCATCAGTAAAGCCTAAATATTCCTATCAACCTGATATTTGTCTATCTGGTTGTCTCATGTATTCCCATGCCACTATAGGTTTAAGCCCTTCTGTCCGACTATGGGTTCTGTCTGACTATGGTCAGTGTTGCACCACCACCCCAATTCTCTGTCCATCCGATCGGTGAGAAGCGAGTTACGTTTCACCATCTCAACTGGCAGTCTTATCAGCAAATCCTCCATGCCCTCCCCCAGAGCCGTGCTGCCCGGCTGACCTATGATCGCGGCATCCTTGAAATCACCATGCCCCTGGAAGACCATGAATCTGCTGTACGCTTGATTGAGCTCTTCATTCGTATTCTTGTGGTCGAAAGGGGATTGAAACTAAAAACTATAGGCTCTACTACCCTGGAGCGACCAGACCTCGATCGCAGCCCTGAACCAGACGGTGCCTACTACATCCAGAATCAAGCGCTGGTAGCCGGAAAGACCGTTGACTTGACCCAGGATCCCCCCCCCGATCTCGTGGTCGAAATTGACATCACCCATACAGATATCAATAAGCCCAACCTCTATGCCAGTCTGGGGGTACCGGAGTTCTGGCGTTACAACGGGCGGGAATGGCGGATCTATCAGCTACAGGTTCAGGAATACTTTGAGCTAGGGAGCAGTCCCACGTTTCCTCACGTTCCGAAGGATAAGTTATACGAATTTTTGGCTCAGGCTCAGCTGGATGAAGTGGAAGCAGAGCAGTCCTTCCGGTCCTGGGTACGGGAACAGCACGTTATTTAACCTCAACCTTTGGTGCGGTGTAGTTCTCCTTTGTTTCTTCGTTGTTCGCATCAAATCTGTACAGTTTATCTAGTGAACTGACTAATACCAATTCCTTAAAGTCCGGCTACAGATAACGCCTCAAGGATGGAGGTTC